>OLGF01004646.1_pt1 | contig 10011 bp, 8 predicted proteins | sample 1604971 | NCBI WGS metagenome assembly OLGF01 (sample SAMEA3888902, study PRJEB22519) | human gut metagenome | biome: human gut; feature: human-associated habitat; material: faeces | place: Denmark | collected 2011 | reverse complement strand
CGGTACGTACGGTGCTGTGAGAGGACGGCGGTTAGTCACCGCCTCCTACTCGATTCTGTTTAACGGAACTGCCAAAGTGTATGCAAGCAAAAACCTCCGGTTTTTAACCCCCTGGGTGGCTTGTGACCGCCTGTCTGTTTTGCTAAAATCATTTTGGTAAAATGGCACGGAGAGAAGCCGTGCGTGTTGTGAGTGAAAATAGAGAAAATGTACCTTGGAATCTTGCGGTAACGATGAATTCCGGGCATACATGAGACATATCAGGAGGAAAGCTATGAAAAAGAAACTATTAAGTCTTCTGCTGGCGACAGCCATGATCATGGGACTGGCAGCTTGTGGAACAGCAGGAAACACGGATAACAGCGTGTCTGGGAATGCGGAAGCGGCACAGACAGAATGGAATACGGACAACACGATTGTGTATGGATCGAATGATTATGTCCGTATCAATCCGGCCATGGATGAGCATGGAGAAATCAATGCACTGATCTTTGACGGACTGACCGATCATGACGGGAATAATCAGGTGATTCCGCGTTTGGCAAAAAGCTGGGACTACGATGAAGAGACTTATACCTATACGTTTCATCTGGAAGAAAATGTAAAGTGGCATGACGGCGAACCGTTTACCGCAGAAGATGTAAAGTTCACGATTGAAGCCATTATGGATCCGGAGAATGAATCAGAAAATGCACCGGATTATGAAGATGTGGAAGAAATTACAGTAATTGACGATTACAACATTGCGTTTCGGCTGAAAGCACCGAATGTGGCTTTTCTGGATTATATGACCATGCCGATTCTTCCGAAACATCTTCTGAAAGGCGAAGATATGCAGGAGTCGGATTTTTTCCGTGCACCGGTCGGCACAGGACCATATAAACTGGATCACTGGGATGATGGTCAGGCGATTGTTTTAACAAGAAATGACGACTATTTTGCAGGTCCTGCAAAAATCGAAAACATTGTATTCAAGATTGTGTCGGATGATAATGCAAAAGCATTGCAGCTCCAGTCCGGAGAACTGAATCTGTCACAGGTGACGCCGAAAGACGCACAGAATTTTGCAAATAGTGATACTTATACGGTATATGATATGAAGACATCGGATTATCGCGGTATTCTGTATAATTTTGCAAATGAATACTGGCAGAAAAATGCGGATCTGATTCCGGGTATTAATTATGCGATCGACCGGCAGGCGATTGTAGACGCAGTACTGCTGGGGCATGGGGAAGTAGCATACGGTCCGCTGCAGCGCAATATTTACAATTATGAAGATGTGGAAGATTATGAGTATGATCCGGAGAAAGCAGCCCGGGTGTTTGAGGCGGCAGGCTGCACGAAAGATGCGGACGGTTACTGGTGTAGAGATGGAGAACGCATTGGTTTTACCATCAATGCTTCCTCGACTGATCAGGTGCGTATCGATATGGCACAGATCGCGGCACAGCAGCTACAGGCAGTGGGACTGGATGTAAAAGCAAATGTTCCGGCAGAAGGCATTGACTGGGGCGGTCAGGAATGCTGCATCATTGGCTGGGGATCACCGTTTGATGCGGATGACCATACATATAAGGTATTTGGAACAGACAAAGGAGCCAATTATTCCGGTTATTCCAATCCGCTGGTGGATGAATATCTGACAAAAGCGCGGGAGACAGATGACCCGTCAGAGCGGGCGGAATATTATGCACAGTTTCAGAATGAACTGGCGAAGACACCGGCATATACGTTTTTCTGCTATATTGATGCCATGTATGTGGTGAATGATCATATCAAAGGAATCAGCAGTGATACGGTACTTGGACACCACGGTGTGGGCATTTTCTGGAATGTCTGTGACTGGACGATAGAGTAGGAGAGATGGCAATGTCAGAACTTTTGAATATAGAACATCTGTCAGTGAGTTTTGCGGCAGAAGAAGGAAAAATGGAAGCAGTCAGGGACGTCAGTTTTTCCCTGAAAAGCGGAGAAGTTCTGGCAATTGTCGGAGAATCCGGTTGTGGGAAAAGTGTACTGTGCAAAAGTATCATGAAACTGCTTCCGAAAAATGGATGGATTGAGAAGGGGAGTATTGCTGTTAACGGGGAAGACATTGCGGCATATCCGGAGAAGAAAATGCAGAAACTGCGGGGAAGCATGTTTTCTATGGTATTTCAGGATCCGATGAGTGCACTGGATCCGACGGTCCGTATCGGCAGGCAGATCGCTGAGGCTATCCGCATGCATAACCGGACACTGAGCCGGGAAGAAATCGGGCGCAGAGTGACAGAACTGCTGGAACTGGTGGGAATCGATCATGTACAGGAGCGATGTGAGTGGTTTCCACACCAGTTTTCCGGTGGAATGAGACAGCGGAGTGTGCTGGCGGTTGCACTGGCTGCGGATCCGAAGATTCTGATCGCAGATGAACCGACGACAGCACTGGATGTGACAATTCAGGCACAGATTTTGCAACTGCTGAAAGAGATTCAGAAACAGTTGCATATGGCTATGATTTTTGTGTCGCATAATCTGGGTGTGGTGGCAGATATTGCAGACCGGGTTGCGATCATGTATGCAGGTAAAATTGTGGAAATTGGAACAAAAGATGAGATTTTTTCAGATCCGAGGCATCCGTATACCAGAGGATTGCTGCAGGCGCATCCGTCCATGGCCCGGGGGAAATGCAGCCTGAAGACGATACCAGGCATGCCGCCGGTTCTGATCAATCCACCCCGGGGGGATGCCTTTGCGGCACGGAATCCGTATGCATTGCCGATTGATTTTGAAGAGCAGCCACCAATGTTTCCGGTCAGTGATACACATTTTGCTGCGACATGGTTACTGGATCCGAGGTTTCGCGGGCAGGAGACAATCATACGAAATCAGGAGAACGGGGAAACAAAATTGCAGGTTTCCCCTGATTTTTGCGTATCGGAGGAAACGCTGGTGGAGGTCAGACATCTGACGCATGTGTTTGCTCATGGCAGCAATCATCCCGTCAAAGCAGTGGATGATGTGTCATTTACTATGAAAAAAGGTGAGATCTTCGGTCTGGTGGGAGAATCCGGTTCCGGAAAATCTACGGTAGCAAGGTGTCTGATGAATATTTATCAGCCATCGGGAGGGGAAATCCTTTTTGACGGGATCAATATCTGTGATAAGAAAGAATTCCGGTCACATCGAAAAATGCTGCAGACGCAGCGGCAGATTATTTTTCAGGATTCTGCATCGAGTTTAAATCCGCGTATGAAAGTGGCTGACATCATTGCAGAACCGCTGCGGATCAGCCACAGGAAAACGGAGCGGGAGAGCGCACGTAAGGAAGCAGAATTTCAGCTTCGTTATGTGGGGATGGAATCCATGTATCTGGATAAGTATCCGGCGCAGCTGTCGGGAGGTCAGCGGCAGCGTGTGGCGATTGCAAGAGCGCTGTCCATGGAACCCAAACTGCTGGTGGCGGATGAACCGGTCGCGGCTCTGGATGTGTCCATTCAGGCGCAGATCGTGAATCTGTTCCGCCATTTGCGGGAGGAACACGGATTTACGATTTTATTTATCGCACATGATCTGGCAATGGTAGAATTCCTGTGCGACCGGGTGGGGGTCATGAATCATGGACAACTGGTGGAAGTCGGGACCACAGAAGACATTTTTTATCATCCGACGCATCCTTATACGAAAAAACTGCTGAAGGCTGTGCCGATGCTGCCCGGCAGCAGAAAACGCTATGGCGGGTCGGAGAAGCAGAGAGAGAACGAATAATGAAATATGCAAGTGAATGCCGGTCAGCCGGCGGACAAATAAGCAGATACGGGTCGCGTGACTATGGAGGAATTATGAAGTACAGAGAGCAGTTTTTTTATATTGGAAAAAAAATAATGGTATTTTTATGCAGTCTGCTGGTGCTTTCTGTGCTTGTTTTTACGATTTCGCGTCTGACTCCGACCGATCCGCTGCAATCTTATTATGGAGAGCGTGTGGAGAAGATGAGTGTGGAGGAAAAAGAAGCGACCCGGGAAAAACTGGGACTGAATGATCCGGTTCCGACGCAGTATTTTCGGTGGGTGCAGAATGCGTTGCAGGGAGATTTTGGTGTTTCCTACAAATACCGGCAGCCGGTCACGCAGGTGATCCGGGGGAGAATCGGAAATACGGTGATCCTTGGCGGAATTGGATTTGTCATTACTTTTGCAGGGGCATTGCTTCTTGGACTTCTCTGCGCAGCAAAAGAAAACAGTGTATTTGACCGTGTGATGTGCAAGGTTGGTACTTTGTCCAGCTGCATCCCGGAATTCTGGCTGTCGCTGGTTTTTATCCTGCTTTTCAGTGTGATCTGGAGAATCCTTCCGAGCAGTGGTGCTTACAGCATCGGGCAGGAAGCGAATCTGGCAGACCGTATTCGCCATCTGATCATGCCGATGGCGGTGGTGATACTGGAGCATCTCTGGTACTACGCCTACATGATCCGAAACCGGCTTCTGGAGGAAACCAGACGGGATTATGTGCTGCTTTGTAAGGCAAAGGGCATGTCCCGGGGACAGATTATGCGCCGCCACTGCCTGCGCAATATTATGCCGACTTATATCAGTCTGATGGCGATCTCTGTTCCGCATATTCTGGGAGGCACCTATATCGTAGAGACGGTATTTTCCTATCCGGGCATCGGAACGCTGTCTTACGAAAGCGCACGTTACGGCGATTACAATATGCTGATGGTTCTGTGCCTGCTGACAGGTGCAGTAGTGATCTTTTGCAACATGGTCGGACAGATCATGAATGAGCGGATTGATCCGAGAGTACGAAGTGAACGGGGATAATTATGATGAAGAGAAAGAGACATACAGCCTGTGGAAAGAAAAAGATGCCGGTTGCTTCGTGCATTATATTGCTGGTCATCGTGCTGGGCTGCGTTTTTGCAGATGTTATCTGCAAAAAAGATCCATCCTATCTGGACCTGATGAATTATACCAAGGCACCGAACGCAGAATTCTGGTTTGGAACAGATACGCTGGGAAGAGATATTTTTTCCTGCATTTGGCACGGCGGACGGGTCTCTCTGCTGATCGGTGTGGCATCAACGGCGCTTTCTACCGTGATTGCCATTGTTTATGGTGCGATCAGTGGAATTGCCGGAGAAAAAGTGGATACGCTGCTAATGCGTTTTACGGAGATTATTTTAAGCATCCCGAATCTGCTGCTGATTATTTTCCTGCAGGCCATTATGGGAAAGGCAACGATCGGCTCGATATCCATTGTCATCGGACTGACAAGCTGGTTTGGAATTGCAAAAATTATCCGTACCGAAGTCCGGCAGCTGCGCAGCAGTGAATATGTGATTGCAGCAAAATGCATGGGAGGAAGTTTCTGGCATATTTTATGGAAACATCTGGCACCGAATTTTGTGTCATCAATTATGTTTATGGTGGTAATGAATGTCCGCTCTGCGATCGTGGCGGAGTCGACGCTGAGTTTCCTGGGCATTGGATTGCCGCTGGATGTGATTTCCTGGGGCAGTATGCTGTCTCTGGCAGAAAAAGCACTGATGTCGAGAGCCTGGTGGATCGTTCTAATTCCGGGAATTTTTCTGGTGGTCGTATTGATGTGTATTACCAGTCTGGGGCACTGGCTTCAGGTGAGAGTCAGCCATCAGGAAGCAAAATTATAACACCTTCCATCTGCGATGGGAAAAGAATGATAGAAATCTTGCAATGAATAAGGAGCAAAACGTTACAATGTGGAACGGCTGTGCCAGATGGTCAGACATATCAAAGAGGATTGCTATTTGTGCATTTTGTATAAGAACAGATGCCAAAATAGCGGTCCTCTTTTTGTCACATTCTAAATATTGTAAAAATGCATGAGTGGATGCTCTTTATTTGCAGCAAAAAATGTATTTATCTAAAAAGTGAAACAAATATAGATGAAAAATCACATAAATCCTGTTAAAATAAGAAAAATATGATCGGCATAAAAATGTTTTGCAGGATTTATGGAGTTGCAAAATTTAGACTTGCAGAGATGCGCTGGAGAATATGTCATGCATTGCATGAGGCGTATCTGGGAGCAAGAATGCCGGAACATTCCTGATCATACAGATGTTGGAGGAAAAAAATGGACGTAACATATTTATCAGATATATTAAAAAAAGTTTCGGACAACAGCATGGATGTGGATACTGCATTAGAATCTTTGAAGCATTTGCCGTATGAAGACATTGGATATGCCAATATTGATCAGCACAGGAACCTGCGGACCGGTGAAGCGGAAGTTATTTTTGGTCAGAGTAAGACACCGGAGCAGATTGCAGGTATCGTTACACATATGATGCATGAGAATGCAAGGATCCTTGTGACCCGGGCATCAGAGGCAGCTTATGAAGCGGTGAAAGAAGTTGCACCGGAAGCAGTATATGAAAAACTTTCCAAAATCATTATGGTAGGAAAGATACCGGTGCCAAAGGAAGAAAAAGGGACGATTGCAGTTGTGACAGCTGGAACCTCAGATATTCCGGTGGCAGAGGAAGCTGCATTGACAGCCGAATTTCTCGGGAATAAAGTAGACCGTGTATACGATGTGGGTGTGGCAGGAATTCATCGCCTGTTTGGTAAGATCGATCAGATCCGGAGTGCAGATGTGATCATTGTAATTGCCGGTATGGAAGGTGCGCTGGCAAGTGTTGTTGGCGGTCTGGTGGAAGTGCCAGTGATCGCAGTGCCGACCAGTGTTGGTTATGGTGCAAGTTTTGGTGGCCTGGCAGCATTACTTTCCATGCTGAACAGCTGTGCGAACGGAATCGGCGTAGTGAATATTGATAATGGATATGGCGCAGCATGTCTGGCAAACAAAATTATGAAGAGGTAGGAACATGGCAAAGGCAAAAAAGTCAATGGTGGAAAAACAGCAGAGTGCCGATGTGGCAGAACAGGCGCACAGACTGGCACATGGACATTCACATACAGAGGAAAATGATCATGCACAAATTTTGGAAAATGGAGGCACGCATGACCATACAGAGGGACATGGACATCACCATCCGAATTCTAAAGCAGTTTCCAATCGTCTGGCAAGAGCTATTGGCCATCTCGAAGCAGTAAAGCGGATGGTAGACCGGGAAGAAGACTGTGCAGAAATTTTGATACAGCTGGCAGCGGTTCGCTCTGCCATTAATAATGCAGGAAAAGTGATTCTGATGGATCATCTGAATCACTGTATCGTAGAAGCTGTTGAGGACGATGATTTAGACAAGATCAAAGAGTTTGGAGATGCAATACAGAAGTTTATAAAGTAAAATATGTACTCTCGGAATCTTTTAAATGAAGAATTCTGAGATAGATTTCTGATATACAATGACATTTTCGCAGTGCGTACACGGTGTGTACGACGAGAAAATGGAAGCAGTATATCAGAAATATAGCCAGAATGACTCGTTTAGAAAGACTCCGAGAGTACATAAATAAGTGCGGAGGAGATTAGTGTGAAGAAAATATTATATCTGGAATGTAAGACAGGCGCTGCCGGAGATATGCTGATGGGTGCATTATACAGTTTGCTCACAGAAGAACAGAAAGTATTATTTCTGGAAAAATTAAATGCGATCAGCGAAGAAGTGTGTGTGATTCCACAGGAAATATGCAAACAGGGAATCGGTGGGATTCATATGAAGGTGGAGATCAATGGTACCGAAGAAGGAACAGAAGCACATCACCACCATGAGCATAATCATCATGAAGAAGAACACGGTCATATTCACGACCACGAACATCATCATGAGCATGAATATGCTGAAGAACATGTACATACTCATGAAGAAATGCATATTCATTCTCATGAGGAAGGACATACACACGATCATGACCATGCGCATAGCCATGCACATGGTCATCATTCCCATACAAGTGTTGCTGCTATTTTGGAGCAGATTTCAAAGCTGGATATGAGCGATACCGTAAAGAAAGATGCTGAGGAAATTTACCGTGAAATTGCAGCAGCAGAGAGTAAAGTTCATCAAACTGATATGGAGCAGATCCATTTTCATGAAGTGGGTTCCGTGGATGCTCTGATCGACGTGGTTGGAAGCTGCCTTGCCCTTGAACTGCTTGGCGTAGATGAAGTGCAGGCTTCTCCGGTCTGTGTCGGAAACGGCACTGTTCGCTGTGCGCATGGCATCCTTCCTGTTCCGGCGCCGGCCACAGCCGAGATTATTAAGGGGATGCCGGTATACTGCAGCAGTTTTGACGGAGAATTACTGACACCGACGGGGGCAGCTATCCTGAAATATTTTGTAGAGACTTATACAAAAGAAATGCATATGGAAATAGAAGAGATCGGTTACGGCTTCGGAACAAAAGATTTTGCACAGTTAAGCTGTGTAAGAGCATTTCTTGGATATCAGAAATAATTGTTTTCACTTGATTTTTTAGAATGAGTAAGAATGCGTGTTTTTCGAAATCAGTAACATTGCGGTTGTTTATAAAATATTGTAAAATAAGGTCATTAAAAATACCCTGCGGGGAAGGATACAAATATTATTACGACATAAGAGAAGAGAGGATTTGCAATGGAACTTAAGATGGAGCTCAGCCAGAAACAGGTTTTATCACAGCATATGGTTCAGTCCATGGAGATTCTTCAAATGAGCGCGCAGGAACTGGAAGGCTATATCGAAAAGCTGGCACTGGAGAATCCGGTGATCGAGCTGGCAGATTCCAGTCAGTCAAAAGCGGATATGCAGCAGGAAGATCTTCAGCGGAAGCTGGACTGGCTGGAGTCTACAGACTTGCAGAATCGTGTATATTATCAGCAGGAGCGCGATGCGGAAAATATGGAAGCAAACTGGCATGACAGCAGACAGTCCGAGGAAAATCTGGAGGAATATCTGCATGCACAGATTCTGCTGGCAGATTATACCGAACTGGAGCGTGTGATCATGGAATATCTGATCTGTTCGCTGGATTCCCATGGTTATTTTTCCGGGGAACTTGCGCAGGTTGCAGATCATTTTAATGTTTCGGAAGAGAAGGTTGAAGAATTGCTGCAGGATATTCAGGAACTGGATCCGGCGGGCGTAGGTGCCAGAAATCTTCAGGAATGTTTGTTGCTTCAGATTCAGAGGAAAAAGAATTATTCTGACGTGACCGTAGAGATCATTGAACATTACATGGAAGAAGTCGCGAAAAACCATTTACCAAACATTGCAAAGAAACTGCAGGTTTCCCTGGAAGAAGTGCAGCAGGCCTGTGAAGAGATTCGTAGCCTGAATCCGAAGCCGGGAAGTTCTTTCAGTGACAGGGAGCAGCTACGGTACATTAGTCCGGATGCGGTGGTTGTAAAATTGGAAAATCAGTTCGAGATTCTGATTAATGAGTATCAATATCCGGGATTTTCCATCAGCAATTATTATCAGGAAATGATGCAGAGTACTACGGATGCGGAGGCGAAAAAGTACCTGCAGGAAAAAGTGCAGCAGGCGCAGTGGGTGTCTAATTGTATTTCACAGCGTTCCTCTACATTATCAAGAGTTATGCATCTTCTGGTGGAAAGACAGCATGAATTTTTCCTGGAAGGACCGGGGCATAAGCGTCCAATGCGGCTGGTGGATCTGGCGGAAGAGCTGGATCTTCATGAATCTACGATCAGTCGTGCCATGCGCGGAAAATATCTGCAATGTTCCTGGGGAGTCTTTCCTTTGAACTACTTCCTGACTTCTGTTGCAGTAAAAAGCAGCAATACCGATGGAGCGGAGGATAAGACACCGGAGCAGATGAAAACAATGATCCGGGAGATTGTAGACAGTGAGAACAAGAAAAAACCATATAGCGATCAGGCGATCAGTGATCTGCTGATCGCAAAGGGCATCAAATTGTCCCGCCGTACAGTCAATAAATATCGTATCGAGATGGGAATCCCGGATAAGAGCGGCCGAAAAGAGTTTTAATCAGCTTTGGCAGAACGCTTTCAGTGTGAGTTGCCAGTTTTATCTCAGTCTGAGTTGAGACTCCCACTTCTGCAAGTGGTGAGTAATAA
>OLGF01004644.1_pt1 | contig 10014 bp, 8 predicted proteins | sample 1604971 | NCBI WGS metagenome assembly OLGF01 (sample SAMEA3888902, study PRJEB22519) | human gut metagenome | biome: human gut; feature: human-associated habitat; material: faeces | place: Denmark | collected 2011 | reverse complement strand
CTATCGTCCTCAGGAACTGTTTGATAAAAACGGACGCCTGATCCCGGAACTGGCTCGGGGAATGTTCGCCGCATACGATTTCCACTCCCGCGGACTCTGCCCATTCCGCGAAATCAGCCGGGATGCGATCCAAAGAGCGATCCAGCAGCCGCACCCGCGCACCAAGCTTGTGCAGCAGTTTGGCGGCGGCCACGCCGGAAACCCCGGCTCCCACAACAACCGCGAGGTCGCCCGGTTTCACCGCCGGTGCAGGCTTCGTGAACATTTCGTTTGCAGCTTTCATCATGACTCCAGAATGATGCCTCCGGCGGCAAGGGGCACCGCCCCTTAATCCCGCCGGGGGAATGATCTCCCCCGGCCCCCCTCGAAGCCGCCATGAACCGTTTTCTACGAAATCGGTTCAAATGGTTCCGAGCGCGCCGGGAAGTTCTCTCTTCAATTGATTCGGGAACAATTTTCCCCTGCCTCATCGCCAAACGCTTTGGAGGGGAAAGGAAGCCGAAGCAGGCGGCCTTTCTTCAAAGCCGTAAAGGGAATGTCTTCCCGGGTCATCTCAACTTCAATGCCGACAGCGCGATCAGCCCGAGCATCACGGAGATGATCCAGAACCGGATGATGATCTTCGATTCCGGAATGCCTTTCATTTCATAGTGATGGTGCAGCGGGGCCATGCGAAAAATGCGCTTCCCGCCCGAGGCCTTGAAATAGCTCACCTGCAGAATCACGGAGAGGGTTTCCGCCACGAACAGGCCGCCCACGATGAGCAGGAGCAGTTCCTGCTTGCAAAGCACCGCGAGAAAGGCCAACACGCCGCCGAGCCCGAGCGACCCCACGTCGCCCATGAACATCTGGGCGGGATAGGCGTTGAACCAGAGGAACCCAAGCCCCGCGCCAGCCAGCGCACTGCAGAAAACCGCGACCTCGCCCACCCCGGAAATATATTCAAGTTGCAGGTACTGGGCGAAGCGCACATGCCCCGTGATGTAAATATACACCGAAAACACCAGCCCGGCGACGACCATCGGGCCGATAGCCAGCCCGTCGAGCCCGTCCGTCAGATTCACCGCGTTGGAAGTCCCCACCATGACCAGCATGGCGAACGGGATGTACCAGTACCCGAGATCCGGGTTCAGGGTCTTGAAGAACGGGAACGCCAGCCGCGTGGAATAGGCCGGTTCCGACACCAGCAGGAGCATGGCGATCCCGGCCACCAGCATCTGACCGGCAAATTTCGCGCGCGGGCTGAGACCTTTGTTCTGATGGTGGGATACCTTCATAAAGTCGTCGATGAACCCCACCGCCGAAAACCCGATGAACACCAGCATGGTCATCCATACATAGGCGTTGGTCAGGTCCGCCCACAACAGCACGCTCACGCTCACCGCGAACACGATGAGCAGGCCGCCCATCGTGGGGGTCCCGGCCTTGCACTGGTGCGCCTTCACTTCCTTGAGGATTTCCTGACGGCACTTGATGGCCTGCAGCCAGCGGATGAAATAAGGCCCGACGAGGATACTCACCGCGAGCGCCGTCACAAGCGCCCATGCGGAGCGGAAGGTGATGTATTTGAAAATGTTGAGGATGGAATAGTCAACGCTCAACGGATACAGCAGGTTATACAGCATGGGGTTCTCCCGCCTGTGCCTCCGTAAAGGCGCTGACCAACGTTTCCAATTTGTTCGAACGTGATCCCTTGAACAGGATCACGCCCCCACCGCTGCCGAGATCACAGGCGGCAAGGCCCTTGAACATATCCTCGGCGGACGTCACCGGGCAGAATGCGCCTCCGTAACGTCCGGCGTGCAACCCGTCTTCAAATTCTTCCAGGTGCCCGCCCTTCCAGCAGACAAGGCGGGGCTTGATATCCGCCACAAGGCGGCCCAGATTGCGGTGCTCATCCTCGGAAAGCGAACCGAGTTCGCCCATTTCGCCGAGCACGCACACAAGGGGCCTGTCCGCGTGATCCCCGGCCATTTCAGCGGCGGCCTCCAACATCCGGGAAAAAGACAACGGGTTGGCGTTGTAGCTGTCGTCGATGACCAGCCAATCCCCGGCCCTCGAACAGGCAAAGCGCTGTTTCGGCAACGCGGCCCCGGCGAACCCGGCGGCGATTTCCTCGGCGCCCAGCCCTAGGCGGTGCGCCACGGCGGCTACGGCAATGACGTTTTCCGCACCGAACGCCCCACGGAACGGAGCCTCCACATCAATGGAAACGCCGTCCAGCCACAGCCGGAACAGCCCTTTGTCCTCGCCCGCCGGTACGACATAGGCCGCACGGTAATCCACTTGGCGCCCCGAGGTGGAAAAGAAGACCAATTCCTGCCGTACGGCACGGGCTTCGCGCGCGAGATCGGGATAATCGGCGCTGATGATCGCCGTTCCGCCGGGTGCGAGGTGCGCAAGAAGTTTCGACTTGTAATGCGCCGTCCCCCGATCGCCAAGGCCAGCGGCATGGCCCGGCCCAACATTGAGGATCAGGGCAAGATCCGGCTCAAGAATGGCCCCCAGTTCGTCCATATCATTGGGGTGGCTGATGCCCGCCTCCATGACCCAAAACGCTTCCTCGCCGGTCGCCGCCAACATGGACAGAGGCAGGCCGATCTGGTTGTTCAGGTTCATGTGCGTCTTGGCGGTAAGCCCGCGGCGGCTCAGGACCTGCGCGAGCAGTTCCTTGACCGTGGTTTTGCCCGCCGTGCCGGTGAGCCCGATCACCCGGGTCTCGCCGAGGCGCTCGCGCCAGCAATGCGCCAGCTTCCCAAGCGCCTTGACCGTATCCTCAACAAGGATGAGCGGGACGGGCGGCACAACATCGAACGGATTCCGGGATACCAGCAGCGCGGCAGCCCCGGCTTCGATGGCCTTAACCGCAAAATCGTGCCCGTCGAATGTTTCGCCGGGAATGCAGACGAACAGAGAGCCGGGCTTTACCGCACGGCTGTCCGTGCCCACGCCTTCCACGATGCCGCAAGGCGCGGCTCCCGCCACGGCGGAACCGTCCACGGCGCGGACAATCTCTTCAAAACTCAGGCGCATCCCAGAATCTCCCGGACGGTTTGCTGATCGCTGAACGGATGTTTGACATCGCCGACCTGCTGCGTGCTCTCGTGCCCCTTGCCCGCGATGAGCAGGGCGTCGCCGGGGTGCAGGAGCTCAAGGCCCTTTTCAATGGCCCGGCGGCGATCCGGATCGGCAAACACTTCGGGGGCACCGGAGAGGCCGGGCATGACGTCGGCCATGATCGCCTCGGGCTCCTCGTGGCGCGGATTGTCGGAGGTAAGCACGGCCACGTCGGACAACCTAGCCACGGCTTCGCCCATGAGCGGGCGCTTGGCGCGGTCGCGGTTGCCCCCGCAGCCGAACACGGTGACGATACGCTTGAAACCCGCCCCACGCAGCGCGTTGAGGACGTTGATCAACGCGTCGGGCGTATGCGCATAGTCCACAAAGACATCGAGATTCTGCGGATTGAGGATGCGCTCCAAACGGCCCGGCACGCCGCAGAACGTTTCGAAACAACGGAACGCTTCGGGATCGAGGCCGAACCCGAGGGCGACGGCCTGCACGGCAAGCAGATTTTCCGCATTGTAATTGCCTACCAGCGGCGACGTGAATTCCCATTCGCGGCCTTCAAAACGAGCGTGCAGGCGCAATCCGGCGGTCGTACTGGAAAGGACTTTCCCCTCAAGGTAGCGCCCGGAGGCACCGGAGGCCGTCAGGCCAAAACCGATGGCTTCGGGGGCCATGCCCGCCAGACGGGCCCCCCACGGATTATCCGTGCCGATGGCCATCACGCGATCCGCGAAAGGTTTGCCGTCCTCATCAAGGAACAGCTTGGCCTTTGCCTTGAAATACGTCTCCATATTGTGATGGTAGTCAAGGTGATCCTGCGTCAGGTTCGAGAACACGGCCCCGCCGAAGCCGACGCCCGCGACGCGGTTCTGATCCAGCGCGTGCGAAGAAACTTCCATGAAGGCCATGTCCACACCGGCGGCGCGCATGTCGGCCAGCATGGTGTGCACATCGAGGCAATCCGGAGTGGTCATGGGCGCGTCCTCATGATGCCCCGGCCAGCGATAGGAAACCGTACCGAGCACGCCGGTCTTCTTCCCGGCGGAGGCGAACAGATGATCGAGCAGATAGGTCGTGGTGGTCTTGCCGTTGGTCCCGGTCACGCCGACCACGGGGAACGGGAGAGAGGCCGTGCCGTACCGGGCGCGGGCCAACAGCCCAAGGGTCTGGCGGGGATCGGCACAGTCGACGACTTCCGCTTCGCCGCAGTTCCCGGCGGATTCAGGGCGACAGACCACGTACCCGGCCCCCCGCGCCACGGCGTCGGCAATGAACTGAGAACCATCAGCACTGCTGCCGGGCAGAGCCACAAAAACACAACCGGGGGTCGCCTTGCGGGAGTCGATGCACAACTCCATCCCCTGCGCGGCCACGCGGGATTCCAGTAACGAAAGAGGATACATTCCCATTATTCCTGCTCCGAAAGCCAAAGAACGCATGACGTGGGGGCCGAATCCTTCCCCGCCCAACGCACGCCCGGTTCCGGCGTTTGTCGTACCACTCTTGAACCATTGCCCTTGATGACAGGGACAAGCCCCTGCCGGGCAAACATTTCCACAGCCCGCCGCACGGACTGTCCCACCACGTCCGGGACCGTTCCCGAATCCCGAACCGGCAACGCCGTCTTCTTCGTCGCCAACTCGCTGCGGTACTCGCCAAGCACGGTCTTTTCCTTGCTCCCCCGCCGCACCGCACGGGCGCGGGCCCGGGCCTCGGCCTTTTCCTGGGCCTTGATCTGCGCCGGGGTCAGCGCGCCGGGGTCCGGCAGCGAGCCATGATACGCCATGACCCGCGACGTCACGGACTTGAACACCGGAGCCGCGATCACGCCGCCGTATTTCACTTTCGACGGTTCGTCAATAAAAATGACCACCAGATATTGCGGTTTTTCGGCGGGCACGAGCCCTACGAACGACGCGGTGCGCTCTCCGCCATACTTGCCGCGAAACGCCTTCTGCGCCGTACCGGTCTTGCCCGCCACGGAGACGCCGGGGATGGCGGCACGCTTGCCCGTGCCCTCATCGACGACCTCACGCATCATGGAAAGCACTTCCCGCGTGGTGTTCTTGGAAAAAATACGCTGGTCCCCTCCGCCCACATCGTCGGTGAGAACGATCCGCAGGGGTTTGTACACCCCTTCATTGGCAAGCGTCAGATAGGCCTGCGCCATCTGGAGCACCGTGACCGAAAGGCTCTGTCCGAATGAAGAGGAAATAAGGTCGGCCTCGCTCCATTCGCGCGCCGGGCGCAGGATGCCGCGGCTCTCGGCGAGCTGGACGCTCGTGCGTTCGCCGAAGCCAAGCCGGGAAAGGTAACGCTGGTACTTGACCGCGCCGAGCTCCAGCCCGATTTTGCCGCAGCCGATATTGCTCGAGTTGGCGAGGATCTTCGCCACGCTCTGGATGTTCTGTTTCGGGCGGCTGTCGTCCCGGATGGTAATGTACCGGCTTTTCCACAACCCGTTTTCGCAATTGAACGTGGTATCGCGGGTGACGACCCCTTCCTGGAGCGCCGACGCGATCAAAAACGGCTTGAACGTGGACCCCGGTTCCAGCGCGTCCTGCGCCAGACGGTTGCGGTACTCGCTCGGACGGTACTGATTATAGGAATTGGGATTGAAAAAGGGGAACTGCGCCCAGGCGAGGACATCGCCGGCGGCCACATCCACCACAAGCACGCCGCCCCATTTCGCGCCGAACTCGGTGACGGCCTTGGAAATTTCCTCCTCGGCGATGGACTGCACCTGCAAATCGAGGGTCAGATGCACATCCTCGGCGGGCTGCGCCTCATAATTGCTGTTCACGTAGAATTCACGGCCCGAAGCATCGCGCCGCACGGCCTGACGCACGGAAAGGCCGCCAAGCTGCTCGTCAAACGAACGCTCAATGCCTTCAAGCCCCTTGCCGTCCATACCGACGAAACCGAGCAACTGGCCAGCCACCTGACGGTAAGGGTAAATACGCTCGAATTCGCGGGACAGCTCGACGCCCGTAAGGTCCGCCTGCCGGATGGCCTCGGCCGTGGCGTCGTCCACGCGGCGGGCAATCCAGACAAAGCTGCGCTTTTTTTCCAGCAGAGGTTTGATCTGATCGACCGGACGCCCGAGCACCCCGGCCAGCGTCGTCGCCGTGGCCTCTATGTCCGTGATGATGCTCGGATTCGCGTATACGGAACAGCACTCCACGCTGCGGGCGAGGATATGGCCGTTGCGATCGGTGATCATGCCGCGGGGCATGGCCACGGTTTCGGCGGCCATATGCTGCCGCCTCGCGCGTTCGGCAAGAAAGGGGCCTTCCCAAAGCTGGACATACCCGGCCCGGACCCACAGCGCACCCCACACAACGAAAAAAAGCACCGCCACCGTACGGAACCGGACGCTGTTCCAGTCAATGGACGCAAACCATGCGCGAGGTCCGCCTTCCGAACGACGTCGGTTGACGGCCTGCGAAGAAGCTTGTCGAGTCGTGCGCTTGCGCGCGCCCAGATATGCCATAGAAACCTGACCCCTGGCCCGCTCGGGCGGAGGCTATTGTACCCCGGCTTCAGGCCCCGGATCGGGCATCCGCCGAATCTGACCGGGTTTGGCCTCGCTCATGCCGAGCTGGATGGCTTTACGGCGCAGTACATGCGGAGCCAACAGCCTATCCCGTTCCACTTCAAGTTTGGTTTTGAGGACGGCGCGCTGCTCCACCTCATTCCTGAGCTGACGGATGGAGTATGCCTTATCCGTACGCTCAATGCTGAGCCACACCAGCGCGAGCCCCATAAGCAGGCTCAACAGCAACGAAATGATGAAGGCCAGCAGCCAGCCGCTCGACGACATCTGGCTCATGCCCGCTCCCGCCCTTCACGCCCGTGCCGGGCCAGGCGCGCGGCGCGCTTGGCTTCGTACCGCAGGCGCGCGGCCTCTTCGCCGGAGTCCTCATCGGCCTTACGGGCATGAGGATCCAGTTTTTCCGCCACACGCAGCTTGGCGCTGCCCGCGCGGGGGTTGAGCATGAGCTCCCGTTCGGAAGGGCAAACGGGCTTCGGGGTCACAAGCAGGGCTTCCGGCGTATGATGGCACACGCACACGGGGATGTGCTTGGGGCAGATGCAGCCCTGCGCCCATGCCTTCATGCGGTGTTTCACCACCCGATCCTCCAAGGAATGGAAGGAAATGACCGCGACGCGCCCGCCCGGCTTCAACCGGCCGAGGATGGCGTCGAGGAACCGTTCCAGTTCGCCGATCTCGTCGTTGACCGCCATACGCAGCGCCTGAAACGTGCGCGTGGCGGGGTGGTTCCGGGCCTTGGCACGCCATGCCGCCGGATAGGCGCGCTCCACAAGAGCCGCCAGTTCCCCGGTGGTTTCGATGGGCTTGCGCACCCGCGCCTCCACGATGGCCCGCGCGATACGCCCGGCCTGCGGATCTTCACCGTAGCGTTCGATGATGTCCTTCAGATCCTCAAGCTTGGCCCGATTCACAAGGCGGCTCACCGGCAGTTCCTCGGAATCACGGTCCATGCGCATATCGAGGGGCCCATCGGAGCTGAAGCTGAAACCGCGTTCCGCCGAATCGATCTGGAGCGAAGAGACGCCGATGTCGATGAGGGCCCCGTCGACGGCATCCCAGCCGATCCCGTCCAGCGCCGCTTCGAATTCACTATAGCGGGTGTGCACGAGATGGACGCGATCCCCGAACGGAGCCAGACGGATACGCGCAAGCTCAAGGGCTTGCGTGTCCCTGTCCAGACCGCACAAAAAGCCCTCGCCGCCCGTGCGCTCCATGATGGCAAAGGAATGGCCGCCCATGCCGACCGTGCCGTCGAGATAGCGCCCGCCCGCTTTTGGGGCCAACGCGTCCACCGCTTCGTTCAGCAATACGGAAATGTGTACGGATTCAGGAGAAGGCATGGAAGTATCGGAATTCATTGGTTCGTTTCGTCCTGCTGCAAAAGCATAGCCGCCCCTGCGGCCGGCGTGTTCCGGCTGCACGTCATAAACAGCGTGTCCGGGGATTCTTAAAAAGAGAAGTCGATGCCGCTTTCAGCCAGTTCATCGGCCACATCGTCAAAATCCTGTGAGAGCAGAGCCTTGAACCGGGCCTGATCCCATATTTCAAACTTGTCGCCCTGTCCGACCACGACGGCGTCGTGTTCGAGCCCGGCATATTCCACATGCGCGCGGGAAAGGCGTATCCTGCCTTGCGCGTCAAAGGATTGATCCTCCGCGCCGCCGAGCACCAGACGGCGAAAGTCCCGGATTTTCCTCGAACTGTTCCGGAGACGACCAAAACGCTCTTCCAGTTCGTTCCAGAGGGGTGAGGGATAGCCGACAAGGCAGCCGTCATATGTCGTCAGCACAAATGTACCGTCCGCTGAAGCCGCCGTCAGCGCATCCCGAAACTCCGGGGGGAGCATCAGGCGGCCTTTGGCATCAAGGCTTCTATAGGACTGTCCGCGAAACAACATATCCGGCCTCCGGGGCCCTTTTGTCAGGATACTCCACTTTTTCCCACTTTCCCCCACTTTGTCGTCCATTCCACCCACCTTGTCAAGAGGGTGACAAATGTATAAAACCATATGTAATTATTTATTATACAAAATATTTTACCCGTTACGAAAGCGGCCCCGGCGTCCGTCACGGGCTTTCTCATTCCCACCGGAACGCCGAAAACCTCGGCGCTTCCTCGTCCGGCGCGCTCCGGGCCGACCACATGCGCGGCCTCTCCGCATCTTTTCCTTCCTGAAAAAAGAGGCTAGTTTCTGCCCCATGCCGACGAAGCGGGACCGTCCCGTGCCGCGCCGGCGGGACGCCGCCCGGCGTCCATCACCCAACCCACCGCAAAGGCATGATAATGCGCTTCCATTCTTTCGACGACGTACAAGATCATCTCGACGCCCTCGGGCTCTTTCACATGGACTTCGGCCTTGACCGGATGCGAAACGCGTTGGACGCGCTGGGGCTGCTCACACCCCCGTTCGTGACCGTGCAGATCGTCGGCACCAACGGCAAAGGCTCCACCTCCACCTTCCTGTCGTGCGTCGCCCGCGCGCATGGGCTGAAAGTCGGCCTCTACACCTCGCCGCATTTCGTCACCCCGCGCGAACGTATCCGCATCAACGGGACGATGCTGCCCGCGGACCGCTGGCCCGTGCTGGCCGACCGTGTCATGGAAGCGGCACCCAACCTGACTTATTTCGAATTCCTCACGGCCCTCGGCCTGCTCGCCTTCGCCGAAGCGGGAGTGGATCTCGTCGTCATGGAAGCGGGGCTTGGCGGCCACTACGACGCCACAACGGCCATGCCGGTACAGGCCGTCTGCTTCACGCCCATAGGCATGGACCACGAAAAAATCCTCGGCCCTACCCTGACGGACATCGCCTCCGACAAGTCGCAGGCCATGCGCCCCGGTGTCCCGGCCTTCACCGCACCGCAGGAAGCCGAGGCTCTCGACTGCCTTCTCCGCACCGCACAGGAAAAAGGCGCGGAACTCCGTGAAACGGCCTCGCTCCCGTTTCCGCAATCCGCCCTCGGGCTCGCCGGGCCGCACCAGCGCGTCAATGCCCGGCTGGCCATCGCCGTATGGGACTGGCTCGCCGATCAGCACCATTGGCCCAATATGCCCGAAACCACCGCCAAGGGGCTGGCTTCCGCGCACTTCCCCGGACGGTTCCAGCGCATCCCGGCCTGCAACGGCCTGCCGCCCCTGATCCTTGACGGCGCGCACAACCCCCACGGCCTGCGTGCGTTCGAAACGGCAGTCCGAGATGCGGACATCCAGCCCGCCGCCGTCATCTTCTCCTGCCTTGCGGACAAGGATATTTCCGACATGCTGCCGTTTATCCGCCGCATCGCCGGGGACGCTCCACTGTTTGTCCCGACGATTCAGGACAACGAGCGGGCCATGAACGGTGAAGAACTCGCAAAACTCCTTGCCGAGGGGCGCGGGCCAGCCATCAC
>OLGF01004641.1_pt1 | contig 10024 bp, 6 predicted proteins | sample 1604971 | NCBI WGS metagenome assembly OLGF01 (sample SAMEA3888902, study PRJEB22519) | human gut metagenome | biome: human gut; feature: human-associated habitat; material: faeces | place: Denmark | collected 2011 | reverse complement strand
TAACTCCTTAACTTCCTTAACTCCTTTAACTTCCTGATATGCGAAAGTTCAGTTATTTACCTATTTCTTGAATCCGAAGATGCGCTTGATGAATTTCTTCACTGCGTTTTCTTGCTTCTGTGGATTTACGATAGGGGTGTGCTTGCGTGCAGCCGGCTTGTCGCCCTTTTTCTGGGCTACGCCTCTGCCACGGCCGTTGCTGCCTGGGCGAACATTGTTCTCGGTGCCTGGGCGCTGCTGGTTGCTGTTATTGCTGTTATTGCGGCGCTTCTGGCTGTTCTTTGGCTGCTCGCCTGGCTGGGCTGGCTTTCTGTTCTGCTGCCTGTTGCCCTGCTGTGGCTGCTGCTTTGCGTTCTGCTGCCTGTTGCCTTGCTGAGGCTGCTGCTTTGCGTTCTGCTGCCTGTTACCCTGCTGTGGCTGCTGTTCGTTGTTGCGTGGTGCTTTTTCCTGACGCTCGTTTGGCTTGTTTGGCTTGCGCTTGTGAGAAGTCTGGTCGCGGTCTTTCTGTCGGCGGTTCTTGGCGCTGTTCTTTCCGCCCTCTCCGTTTCTGCCGTTACCGCGTCTGTTGTTTCTTCCGTTTGCACCTTTCTTCTTCGGCTTGTTGAGCTTGATGTATTCAGGACCTTCGCCGCATCCCTCAGGGAGAGGCATTTTGTCTACCACCTTCTCCAGGAATTTCTCTATCTGCTGGAACCAGTACTGGTCTTCTTCGCTTACGAAGGTGATGGCTCTACCATCGCGGTTGGCACGGGCTGTACGGCCGATGCGGTGAACGTAATCTTCTGTATCGTGAGGAACATCGTAATTGATGACCATCTCAATATCATCGATGTCGATTCCGCGCGCCACAATATCGGTAGCTACGAGAACATCATACTGTCCGCTCTTGAACTTGAACATCACATCATCGCGCTCAGCCTGTTCCAGGTCGCTGTGCATGGCTCCGCAGTTTACTCCAATCTGCTGGAGAGAAGCTGCGAGTTGCTTCACCTTGAATTTGCTGCCGCTGAAGACGATGACGCGCTTCAGGTCGCCTGCCTTGAAGATGTCCTTGATGATGGTCATCTTCTGGGTTTCGTAGCATACGTATGCTTCCTGCTTGATTTTCTCGGCTGGCTTGCTGACGGCAAGTTTGATTTCTACCGGATTCTTGAGCAGGGTCTTAGCCAGTTCTTCTATCTTCTCAGGCATGGTTGCCGAGAACATGATGGTCTGGCAGGTCTTTGGCAGTTTTGACGCGATGGTCTTGATGTCTTCAGAGAAACCCATGTCGAGCATGCGGTCGGCCTCGTCGAGGATGAAGAAGCTTACCTTGCTGAGGTCTACATTGCCCAGAGAGATATGGGAGATGAGGCGGCCCGGGGTGGCGATGACTACATCGGCGCCCATGCGGAGGCTGCGCAACTCCTGATCGTAACGGTTGCCGTCGTTGCCGCCGTATACGGCTACACTGCTCACGCCCTGCAGGTAATAGCCGAAGCCTTGCATCGCCTGGTCTATCTGCTGGGCGAGCTCGCGGGTTGGTGACATGATGACGCAGTTGATGGCGTCTTTCGGATAACCGCCGTCATCGAGCTTGCTCAATACTGGCAGCAGATAGGCTGCGGTTTTGCCGGTTCCGGTCTGGGCTACGCCCAAGACATCGTGACCTTCTAATATCTCTGGAATGCACTTTTCCTGTACAGGAGTGCATGTGTCGAAGCGCATGTCGTATAATGCGTCGAGCACGTTGTCGTTTAAATCTAATTCGTCGAAATACATTCTTTCTATAGTTTATAGTTTACGGTTTATAGTTTATAGGGGGCACGGCTGCTATAAACTATAAACTCTTAATTATTAATTGATAATTACCTCGGTGCCTTGCGGTAGCAGAAGTAGGCTACGATGGCGAAGAGGAAGTTTGGAAGCCACGCTGCCAGAACAGACGGGAAGTTGGCCTGGATGGCGAAGGTGGCAGAAACCGTCTGCAGCATGATGTAGCCGAAACTCAGCGCAAGTCCAACGCCCAATGCTGCTCCCATGCCGCCCTTGCGCTTGCGGGCTGAGAGGGAGACACCGATGATGGTGAGGATGAACGAGGCGAAGGAAGAGGCGATGCGCTTGTGGTATTCTACCTCGTACTGCACTACGTTGCCCGAACCGCGGTTGATCTGCTTGGAGATGTAATCGCGGAGCTCAGGACTGGTGAAGGTTTCCTGCTGACCCTTGGAATAGACCAGGTCGGTAGGTTCCATCATGATGATGGTGTCCTTCTGCGCTCCGCTCGTAATATGCTCCTTCATGCCCTGGAGCTTGCGGATTTTCCAGTTGCTCAGTTTCCAGTGATACTTGCTGTCGGAAATGGTGTCGTACTGGATGTCCATCGCTGTAAGGTGGCTTACGAGTTTCTTGTCCTGGAACTTGTCGAGACAGAATCCGTAGCCGCGTTTCATGCTGTTGTCGTAATGCTGCATATAGGCAATCACTCCCTTGTCTACCTGCAACTGTACATTCTCGGCACTGGTATTCTTCTTCTTGTTCTTGTACATCGTCTCGAAGTTCTGCCTGATGACGGTTCCGTGGGGAATAACGTAGGCTGAGAGCCCGAAGGAGAGGGCTGAGAGCAGCACGCAGGTAATCATGTATGGGCGAAGGAGACGCTTGAAGGATACTCCCGACGCCAGGATGGCGATGATTTCGGAATTGCTTGCCAGCTTGGTGGTGAAGAGAATGACCGCCACGAACACGAACAGCGCACTGAAGAGGTTGGCAAAATAGGGCACGAAGTTGGCGTAGTAATCGAAGATGATTGCGCGCGCCGGTGCATGGTGCTCTGTGAATTTTGACAGGTTCTCGTTGAAGTCGAAGACGATGGCGATGGAGATGATCAGGGCGATGGAGAAGAAATAGTAGCCCAGAAACTTCTTGATAATGTACCAGTCGAGCTTCTTGATGTACCTGAACGGGTTGAGAAACCTGAAGATGCGCAGGAACCGGAGCTTGTGAGCCAGCCAGCGCACAGCCCTGATGAGCCACCCGAACTTGCGGGAAGCCCATCGGCCGGTGCGGTAGAGCCGGCGGTGTTTTCTTATTTTCTTAAAATCTTTCATGATGCTTGCTTACTTAAATTCTTCGGCCAAGCTGGTCGATGATGGAATTCTTCCATGCCACGAAATCGCCCTGCTCGATATGATGGCGGGCATCGGTCACGAGGCGCAGATAGAAAGAGAGGTTGTGGATGCTGGCTATCTGCATCGCCAGCAGCTCCTGGGCCTTGAAGAGGTGGTGGAGGTAGGCCTTCGTGGTTACGAGGTCGATGTCGCAGCCGTCTGGATCTACCGGACTGAAGTCTTTCTCCCACTTCTTGTTGCGCATGTTCATCGTGCCCTGATAGGTGAAGAGCATGGCGTTGCGGCCGTTGCGGGTCGGCATTACGCAGTCGAACATGTCTACGCCGCGCTCGATGGCTTCGAGGATGTTCTGCGGGGTTCCTACGCCCATCAGATATCTCGGCTTGTCTTTCGGCAGGATTTCGTTCACTACTTCTATCATCTCATACATCACCTCGGTAGGTTCTCCTACGGCAAGTCCGCCAATGGCATTTCCGTCGGCTCCCTTGTCGGCAATGTATTTGGCTGCTTCGCGGCGCAGGTCCGGGAAGGTGCAGCCCTGAACGATAGGGAAGAGACTCTGCTGATAGCCGTAGAGGGGCTCGGTTTCGTTGAACCGCTTGATGCAGCGGTCTAGCCAGCGCTGGGTGAGCATGAGGCTGTTCTTGGCGTACTGGTAATCGCTCTGTCCCGGTGGACATTCATCGAAGGCCATCATGATGTCGGCTCCGATGATGCGTTCGGTGTCCATCACATTTTCCGGTGTGAAGAAGTGCTTGCTGCCGTCGATGTGGGAGCGGAACTCGCAGCCTTCTTCCTTGAGCTTGCGGATGCCGGTGAGCGAGAAGACCTGGAAGCCGCCGCTGTCGGTGAGGATAGGACGGTCCCAGCCGTTGAACTTGTGCAATCCGCCTGCAGCCCTGATGACGTCAAGACCTGGGCGCAGGTAGAGGTGATAGGTATTTCCGAGGATAATCTGTGCCATGACCTGCTTCTTGAGTTCCTCGAAGTGGACGCCCTTCACGCTTCCTACGGTTCCTACGGGCATGAAGATTGGGGTCTTGATCTGTCCGTGGTCGGTGGTGATGATGCCTGTACGCGCATCGCTCGCTTTATCTGTTACTTGTAATTCAAATTTCATTTCTATTCTTTTTTATCATTTTCCTCAATGCTGAAGTCTGTAGGGTTTTTCACCTTCTCGTCGGTCAGCGCGAACTGCCAGACGTCAGCCACGTTCTCTACATAGTGGAAGTCTACGCCCTTGAGATATTTCTCCGGTATTTCCTCTACGTTCTTCTGGTTCTCCCTGCACATCACGATGTGCTTGATTCCTGCCCGCTTGGCTGCCAGAATCTTCTCCTTGATTCCGCCTACCGGGAGCACTTTGCCGCGGAGGGTTATCTCGCCGGTCATGGCTGTGTTGGCACGCACCTTGCGCTGGGTGATGGCTGAGGCGATGCTGGTGGCGATGGTGATTCCGGCAGAAGGACCGTCTTTCGGGGTGGCTCCCTCAGGCACGTGGATGTGGATGTTCCACTGCTCGAAGATGCGGTAGTCTACCTGCAGCAGGTCGATGTGCGACTTGACGTATTCCAGTGCGATAATGGCTGATTCCTTCATCACGTCGCCCAGGTTTCCGGTCAGGGTGAGCTTGCCTGCCTTGCCCTTGCTGAGCGAGGTTTCGATGTAGAGGATTTCGCCGCCTACTGAGGTCCAGGCCAGTCCGGTTACCACTCCTGCATAGTCGTTGCCCTGGTAGATGTCGCGGTTGAACGGCGGATTGCCCAGCAGGTCTTTTACTTCGGCAGGGGTGATGGTGTAGTTCTTCAGCTCCTGGTCGCAGGCAAGTTTGTAAGCCATCTTGCGCAGACTCTTGTCAATCTGCTTCTTCAGCTGTCTTACGCCGCTCTCCCGGGTATAGTGCTCGATGATGAACTCGAGGGCATTCTTGTTAAAACTTACCTTTGGCGAAACCTTGTCGAGTCCGGTGCTTTCCAGCTCTTCCGGTACGAGGTGGCGCTTGGCAATCTCTGTCTTCTCTTCGGTGATGTAGCCGCCTACTTCTATCAGCTCCATACGGTCGAGGAGCGGACGCGGAATGACGCTCAGGTCATTGGCTGTGGCGATGAAGAGCACCTTGGAGAGGTCGTAATCCATATCGAGATAGTTGTCGTGGAAGGCATTGTTCTGTTCCGGGTCCAGCACTTCGAGCAGGGCTGATGCAGGGTCGCCGTTGAAATTGCTCTGCGCCACCTTGTCAATCTCGTCGAGGATGAAGACCGGATTGCTGCTGCCTGCCTTCAGCATGTTCTTGATGATGCGGCCCGGCATGGCTCCCACATAGGTGCGGCGGTGACCGCGGATTTCGGCTTCATCGTGCAGACCGCCCAGCGACATGCGTACATACTTGCGCTTCATGGCTGCTGCGATGCTCTTGCCCAGACTGGTCTTTCCTACGCCCGGAGGACCGTAGAGGCAGAGGATAGGACTCTTGCCGCCGCCGTTCAGTGCTCTTACGGCGAGGAATTCCAGGATGCGCTCCTTCACATTCTCCATGCCGTAGTGGTCGTGGTTCAGAATGCGCTTGGCACGGGTCAGACTGAGGTCGTCCTGGGTGTAGGAGTTCCAAGGCAAATCTACCATGGTCTGCAGGAATCCTATCTGTATCGAATAGTCAGGACTCTGCGGGTTCAGGGTGTCGAGCTTGGCAATTTCTTTCTTGAAGATTTTGGCTGTCTCTTCGCTCCAGTTCTTCTTTTTCGCCTTCTCCAGAATCTCCTTCTTCTCCGGACTGGCGTTGCCTTCTCCCAGTTCTTCCCTGATGTTCTTAATCTGCTGCTTGAGGAAGTATTCCTTCTGCTGTTCATCGAGGTCGTAGTGGGTTTTGTTCTCAATCTCAGTCTGGATGCGTAGCAGATGGCGCACCTTGTTCAGGGATCTGATGGCAATCATGATGCGCTCGCTGAGATTTTCTTCTTTCAGCATCTTGATTTTATCCTCGATGGAGAAAGGGAGGAGGGAGCACATGAAGTTGCACTGCATGTGAATGCTCGAGAGTTCGTTGATGGCCTGGATGGCCTCATCAGTATAGTTGGCGTTTGATTTGATATAGTCTGTCGCTTCGTAATGGAAGTTCTCGTAGAGCATTCTGAAGAGTTCATCGTTGTTCTCGTCAGGCCATTTCTCCGGAAGACTTTTTACGTCAATTACTGTGTAAGGCTCTTTTTGAACGAGATGTTTCATCTGACATCTGCCCAGACCCTGGATGATGATGCTCATCTGCTCTGTGCCAGGCATCTTGATCACCTTGATGAGTTTGGCGAAGACACCTACAGGGTAGAGGTCTTCTTCGTAGGGCGATTCTGTATCTTTGTTCTTCTGGCAGAATACGCAGAATATGGTGTCTGGTTTCTTTTCCAGCATCCGGACGAGATTCAGACTTTCCTTTCTGCCCACAACGATAGGGGTCATGTTGGTTGGGAAAACTACAATATCTCGCATGCAGAGGGTAGGGTACAAGCCTTCTTCCTGGTCTTCGATCAGGGTTTTCGGGTCGCCCTCGTAATCTGCAATCATTTGTATTCGGGTACTTGTTCTTCTATTATCCATTTTGTTATGATTTCTATTTTCCGTGCAAAGGTACTCATTTTTTGTGAAATATCGTGGAAGATGATAGATTATTTAATAATAAAATTGCTTTTTCTATAAATTAGTACCCGTTTTTATAGATGTAAGTAGCTGCTTTTGCAGGTGGAAGTGGCAATTTCTGCTGCTTGCGATAAAATAAATCGGCGGCGCATTCGTTTTCTTCTGTAAAGAGACAGAAGAATTTATGGGTAATTTTCGATTTAAACAGTTTGAGATAGAGCAAGACCGTTGTGCCATGAAAGTGGGAACTGACGGCGTTTTGCTGGGCGCATGGGCGCAAGGTGGCAGGCGGATTCTGGACATTGGTTCCGGAACGGGATTGATTTCGCTCATGATGGCGCAGCGTTTTCCTGAAGCTGAGGTCGTAGGGATTGATATGGATGCTGATGCCTGCGGACAGGCGAGGGAGAATGTGATGGCAAGTCCGTTTCGCGACAGGGTGGAAATAGAATGCTGCAGACTGCAGGATTTCGGGGGAACTTCGGAAGCTGCTGAGGCTTTGGAAACTGCTGAAGGTTTGAAGGCTGCCGGTGTTTTTGATGCAATAGTGAGCAATCCTCCGTTCTTTGTAGATAGCTTGAAAAATCCGGACAGTAAGAGGACGATGGCGAGACATACGGACAGTCTTCCGTTCCGCGATTTGTTTGCGGGTGTAAAACGGTTACTTTCTGATGACGGTATTTTCTCTGCAATTGTTCCCGTAGAAGTAGTGGAGCAGTTTGTTGCAGAGTCTTGTATATTAGGTTTTTATCTTATACGGAAGTGTGGCGTAAAGACGGTAGGGCGCAAGCAGCCAAAGCGCTTTATGCTGAGTTTTGCCAAGCATCGCATTTTGCCTTATGAAGAGCATGTTGAAACGATGATGGATTCGCAGGGAAACCGCTCGGAATGGTATAGGAAAATAACGGAAGAATTTTACCTTTTCTAGGAGTGTTGAATGTTGAGTGTTGAATGAACACTCCCTCTAAATTCAACACTCAACATTCAACACTCAACATTCCCTCAAAGGTTCAGCTTCTTCTGTACCAGTTTGCTGATGGCTTCTACTCTTTTGCTCTGGCGCTGGATGTCTTTATGAATATCATCGCGCACGGCATTGAAGTCGTTGAAGAAATCGGCAAAGGCAGACTGAATCATGTTCGGCTTGCGGTCGTTCTTGTTGGCAAACGGGTTCACCAGCATCTTGATTCCTTTTTCTTCCAGATGAACGTCAATCTCTGCCCCCGTCATCACAGGGTCGCCATCATAATGGATTACGCCTGGCTGACTGCGGGTGATATGGAGCTTCTTGCAGCGGAACGACTTGATCTTCGAGTTCTTGTCCAATGTCTTGTTGAACATGTCGAAACTTACCTGAGGCGCCTCGATTACATCGAATGGTTCCATGATGACGACATCCATCAAACCGTCGCTCATGGATGCTTGAGGGGCAATATAGGCATTGTTGCCATACTGAGATGCGTTGGCACAGGAAATGAGGAACGCCTTATACTGCTTGGTGCCCGTCTCGTCCTCCAGTGTGTAAGTCTCAGGCTTATACTTCAATCCCTCGCGCAGGATATTTTCCGCATAAGTGATAGGACCACGCTTGCCGCTCTCGGCAAACTTCATGCTGACGAAAGCGTCAAAGCCCATGCCGCAGGTGCAGAAGAACGGGTGGTCGTTGATGACACCATAATCCAGATCTCTAATCTGGCATTGGTTGATGACCTCTATGCATTTCTTCAGGTTCATCGGGAGCAGCAGATGTCTTGCCAATCCGTTGCCCGAACCGCAAGGTAGAATGCCGAGGGCAGTATCGGAGTGAACCAGTGAGCGGGCCACCTCGTTGACGGTTCCGTCGCCACCAACCGCCACAACCACATCTACATGGTTGTTCTTCGCTTCGGTAGCAATTTCCGAAGCGTGCCCAGCTCTTTCAGTCATTCTTATCTCGTACTCAAAAAGCTCTTTGTCCAAAACAGAATCTATCAGACTGGGAACTGCCGCCTTGCTGGCTGTTCCTGAAATCGGATTCATGATGAAAAGTATCTTTTTCTTCATTATATAGTCAAGAGTTTGTAAAATCTAGGCTGCAAAAGTAATAAAAATACCCAAAATAACAAGAAATATCGATTAAAAAAACTATAAAAGTAAACTTTCTTATAAAAAAAGCCGTTTATTGAGTTCTTTTTTGTATCTTTGCACCCTGAAAGTTAGAAAAGTATAAAAAAGAAAATAAAGTACACCTCTTAATAATGGGACAATTACAAGAAAGATACAAGAATTATCGTGAACCACAGAAGTATATGGCTGCCGGTGTGTATCCATATTTCCGCGAGATCACAAGTAAGCAGATGACAGAAGTAACCGACATCGATGGTCATAAAATCCTGATGTTCGGTTCTAATGCTTATCAGGGTTTGACTAATGACCAGCGTGTTATTGATGCAGCAAAGGCTGCGCTCGACAAGTATGGTTCTGGTTGTGCAGGAAGCCGTTTCCTCAACGGTACGCTCGATTTGCACGTGCAGCTCGAAAAGGAGCTTGCTGAGTTTATGGGCAAGGATGAAACTTTGTGTTTCTCTACAGGATTCTCTGTAAACCAGGGTGTCTTGGCTTGCGTAGTAGGTCGTAACGACTATATTATCTGCGATGACCGCGACCACGCAAGTATCGTAGATGGCCGCCGCCTCTCATTCGCTACACAGCTTCACTACAAGCACAACGATATGGAAGATTTGGAGCGCGTGCTCTCTAAACTCCCTGAGGAGGCTATCAAGCTCATCGTTGTTGACGGTGTGTTCTCTATGGAGGGCGACCTGGCTAACTTGCCTGAAATCGTTAAGCTCAAGCATAAGTACAACTGCTCTATCATGGTAGACGAGGCTCATGGTCTTGGCGTATTCGGCAAGCAGGGTCGTGGTGTATGCGACCACTTCGGTCTGACCGATGAGGTAGACCTCATCATGGGTACATTCTCTAAGAGTCTGGCTTCTATCGGCGGTTTCATCGCATCAGACAAGGATACTATCAACTTCCTCCGTCACAACTGCCGTACTTACATCTTCAGCGCCTCTAACACTCCAGCTGCCACAGCAGCAGCTCTCGAGGCACTCCATATCATTCAGAATGAGCCAGAGCGTTTCGAGAATCTCTGGGATGTAACCAACTATGCCTTGAAGCGTTTCCGCGAGGAAGGTTTCGAGATTGGCGAGACAGAGAGTCCTATCATTCCTCTCTACGTACGCGATGCTGAGAAGACATTCGTTGTTACCAAGATGGCTTACGATGCAGGTGTGTTCATC
>OLGF01004639.1_pt1 | contig 10032 bp, 8 predicted proteins | sample 1604971 | NCBI WGS metagenome assembly OLGF01 (sample SAMEA3888902, study PRJEB22519) | human gut metagenome | biome: human gut; feature: human-associated habitat; material: faeces | place: Denmark | collected 2011 | reverse complement strand
TGATGGATCGCACCGTCCCGGCTGATCTGCACATCCAGATACGTGGACAGTGCATTTACAACCGAAGAACCCACACCATGCAATCCGCCGCTTGTCTTATATACAGAATCGTCAAATTTTCCTCCTGCGTGCAATGTAGAAAACACAAGTCTTGCCGCCGGAACTCCTTTTTCATGCATTCCCACCGGAATACCACGGCCATTATCCTCTACTGTACAGGAACCGTCCGCTTCCAGCGTCACTTTAATCTCGCTGCAGGCTCCTGCCAGATGCTCATCCACTGCATTATCCACAATCTCATAGATCAGATGGTTTAACCCCTTACGTGAAACACTTCCGATGTACATACCGGGACGCTTGCGCACTGCTTCCAGCCCTTCCAGCACGGAAATACTTCCCGCATCATATGTTACTTTATCTGCCATTCTCTCACCCTTTCCATTGTAATTCGTTCCTATCATTCACCAGTTCCATATCATCAGTCCATTCCCATACGAATCAAGAAAACACACTGTTTTTGTGTACCAGGTTCGCTGTAACCAAAAATTAACTGCCAAAATATCCATTTTCATGCAGCAGAACTCTTTTCTGTGCTTCCGGATTCTCTTTCGGCAGCTATCCTTGTCTTTTTATCTCAGCCTGAGATAAACGCTCCGCGTGGATGCGCAGTGATTCTGAGATGAATATGTCAGCCTATGCTGACCAGAATCACGCATCAAGTCTCACGTGCGTTCGGCTTGAATTTGTTCACATTGTTTCACAACGATATACTTGGCAATGAACATTTGTTCACCAAAGTTTTTTTATTTTACCATAAAAATGGGAATCCTGCAAGGCGGATTCCCATTTTCAAGAATGTCCTCGACATTCTTGCTACGAGATGCACGTCATGCAATGCATGACATATTCTTCTGTGTATCTCTGCAAGCCTACACTCCGATTTGAATCAGTGTAATCACATTTTTTCAGAATCTGATTTCTGTTTCCCCTTTTTTCTGTCTTTTCTCTTTCGCAAAATCCTGCGAACTACCATAAAAGCTGCCACACACACGATCACAACCGGAACCAGGATCGGCAGACCTCCCAAAAAACCGATCAGGAAATTTTGAAATCCCTGCCCCATCCGATACAGATTATCATTCCATCTGGTATACACACGATCACCAAACGTTTTACCGGTAGTCGAACTTTCCCGTGTTACCTCGTACAGATCCAGATATATCGTACTATAATTGACCTGATTGTCGTATACACGAAGCTGTGATTCATAATTTTCAATTTCATAACGAACCTCTGTAATCTGAGACTGGATAGCCAGAATATCTTCCATTGATGTGGCCTGCTCCATCATGGAAAACAGTGCATCTAATTCTTCCCGCAGTGCTTTGATATGAGTATCAAGATCTGTATATTGCAGCGTAACATCCTCCGTGTTCTCACTGAAAGACCGTACGTTAGTGGTATCTTTTAATCCATTTACAAAATTATCCAACTGATCTGCCGGAATCCGCAGAACCAGATACGCATACCGCGTCATATCCATTCCATAGTTTCCGCCAATATCGGAATTTTCCACATAACCGCCGGCACTCTCAGTCTTTGCCCGCACATCCGCTACCAATGTATCAAACTCGGTAGTCTCCGCTGACATATTGACTGTTTTGATCAGTTTTTGCTCTGTGTTAACCCCTTCCACCTGTTCAAATTCTGTTCCATTCGTATCTGCTCCCTGTTCTCCGGAGTCCTGTGCACTTTGTTCCACGGTATCGTCTGTATTTACTGTTGCTTCTGTGGCACCACCTTCAGCCGTTGTTCCCACACTGACTTTTTTCTGACTTTCTGCCTGAAAAGTTCCAAAACCACTTTCACTGTGATTTGTGGCACTGCTGTCTGCACTTGACTGCGCGCTTTTTCCACATCCGATTGTGGACAGCATACATCCAACTAACAGCATACAAAGTATCCATTTTCCAAAAACAGAACATTTTCCCGCTTTTTTCTTTTCTCTCATAATTCTTCTCCTCCCGCAATCACTGCTGTTATCTGACATCAAATTCGATTCGAATTGGCTCTAGCTGTTATCTGACATCAAATTCGATCTGAATTGACTGCACATACTGGTCGCCACCATCGATATTTCCAATAGAAATATTTTTCAGCAGGCGGTAATGACCTGCCCCAAGAGAACCATATACATTTGTCCAGTCTACGTACCAGTCAAACCAATTCTGTTTATCCCCTGACTTCACAAAATGTAAAATATCGTAACATGCGATTTCATACTGCTTTTGACACTCCTTCCATGTATCTGTCGTCTCATCATAAACTTCTATACCTTCGTAATCATCTCCAAAACTAATATCTTCATCGCCGTTATTTGTCAATCTTACTTTCAGGGATGTTGGTGTCACTTCCAGCACTTTTATATCCACATTCTGTGCAAGCATCCCCGTAGATGCTGATGCGTCTTCCTCTGTGCCCGCCGAATCCTGACTGTTTTCTTTTTCTGCCTTTCCCATTTCAGCACTTTCCGCCTGACTTACAGTTTCTTTTTTGTCTGTCAAAGCAGACGTTTCATCCTGCGACATTTTAACATTTCCACGCAGCCCGACCCAGCTTCCGCCTGCCACAACCACACATACGATACATGCGGCTGCCACACGGATCCATCGCCGTCCACATGCTTTCTTTTTCTGCTGTTTTTCCGCCTGTTTTCCCTGTTTTAAAACAAACTGCATTTTTTCAATAAACGGCTTTGAAAATGCATGCTTTCCTTCTCGTTCCATCTTTTTCTGCACCTGGTTCGCTTCTTCCTGCATGCAGTCTGTCAGTGCCCGTTTTAGTACTTCGTCCGCGATACGCACTTTTCTGCTTTTTTTATAAACATGTGCGACTTTATCTGCTCTGTCCTGATTTTGTTTGTTCATTGCTCCCACACTCCTCTCTCAGAAAATTCTGCAACTTTTTCCGCGCCCGGAAAATCCGCACATTTACCACTTTTAGTGTTACCCCAAGCAGATCAGCAATCTCCCGATCTGAAAGTTCATGCAAATATTTATATTCAAATACCGCACGATAAATTTCATCCAGTTTCTGAATGGCATGCAAAATGCGTTCATAACTTTCCTGCGCCAGATATTGATTCAGCAGATCTTCACCTGAAACTTCTGCTTCCTGTTTTTGTGAAGCCTCCTCATCTTCCATAATTTTCTGACGTTTTCTTAAGAGATCCGTTGCCTTATTTTTTACAATAGTTGCCAAAAAATTCCGCGTTGCGGCAGACTCTACACTGCCAACTTTGTCCATGTGACGCGTCAGTGCTAAAAATGTTTCCTGTACCGCATCCTCTGCCAGATGGTCGTCCTGCAACCGTTCACGCGCCAGATACCATAGAAAATACCGATATTTATGATAAAGCTGAACAAATTTGGACTGATCCTCATCGCTGTCCAGCATGGTTAAAAACAAAAGCATAATGTTTCCTCCCTGTTATTTACATACATTCTCGAAATCTTTTAAGCACAGATTCGGAAGTCCCCTTTACAGATCTCCATAGTAAAAAGTTTTTTTATCGTTTCTCTATATATAATAACGGAAAAAGCCTGTCGTTTACTACAGAATTTTCCATTTTCATAATATTTTTTTACAAAAGATGTTATCCTAAAACACAAAATAGATAAAAACGAAAAAAATACCTTGTCCATTCAAAACCATAGACAAGGTACTAAAATGTCATAAAAATATATCGATATATCTCTGAGAAAAATTTATAATATAACTTTAAAAAACAGGAATATAACTATCACTGCAATTATAGTGCCCCAAACGAACACTCCACACCTGTGAGATTCCTGTGAAAATCTACTGTGCTTTCCTTTTTGTTGTGAATCGTCACACTGCCGCGATGCCGATTTACCCCCTGATAATGAATGAGTCTTTCTGTTTGACCTGGTTGTTTTTCGATATAAAGCCAGCGGATCACTTGTAGACATCATCCGAGTATAAAAATTATTTATCCATTGTATATCATCACGGTTACACATGTTTGTTTCCGTACATCCCGGTTCATGCACAATTTGATTTCTCACCCAACGATAATGTTTCAATTGCTTCAAATCCTCATTCCAACTTTTAACATAACGCGAACCAACAGGTGTATTAATCATTTCATCAATATATAATGAGACACCATGCTTATCGCCGTACATCTCATTGCATAATTTTTCAAGCTTCTTATAAGAATCAATAAAATTCATCATTTACTCCGTACTAACTGAGTTTTTAGACATCATACGCCATACAGAACACTTCCAATATGTCATCGTATGCCAGTTCTTTGTAACCGATCAGTGTACGTGTTTTCCCTCTGGAGCACTTAAACGCCAGCATCTCCAAATCTGTTTCTTTCACACCAAGCATTTTCAAATTTGTTGGCATTCCAATAGATGCATAAAATGCTTCCTGCATGTTAATGGCCGTCTCAATGGTTTTCTCCGGGTGTTCAAAATCCACATCTACATTCCATACATTCTGTGCATACTGTAACCAGCGGTTGATGTTTGCCTTGTATACATAACGTGCCCAACTGCACCAGAGTGCTGCCAAGCCAGCTCCGTGTGCCACCTGTGTATACATTCCGGAAACCTCATGCTCTAATTGGTGAACAACAAGCTGAGTCTTTCGTCCACATCCTGTCAGACCATTATGAGCCAGTGAAGATGCCCACATCATATTTGCACGCGCTTCATAATTTTCCGGATCTGCCAGACAGTCTTTTCCGGCTTTCATCACATTTTTGATCACTGCTTCTGCAATGGCATCCGTCAGATAAGTATCTTCGCCCGGGCAGAAATAACGCTCAATCGTATGCATTGCAATATCCACGATACCGCAGGCGGTCTGATATGGACTTACCGTATAGGTCAGTTCCGGATTTTCAACAGCAAAATCCATACGGTTGCAGCTGCATCCATAGCCTCGTTTTTCGTTTGTTTCCGTATTTGTAATAACACAGGAATTGGACATTTCAGAACCGGCTGCTGCCAGTGTCAGGATTGCTCCTTTATGTAATGTTTTCTGTGGTACACATTTTCCCAGCGAAAAATCCCACACGTCAATATCCGGATTTGCCACACCGTTTGCAATATCTTTAGAAGAATCCAGTACAGAACCACCACCAACGGCTAATACAAAATCAACGCCTTCCCGCTGACAGAGTGCGATTCCTTCCCTCACCAGCTTCAGTTCCGGATTGGCTGTCACACCGCCAAGTTCCACATAAGCGATGCCTTCTGCTTCCAACGCTTTTTCCACGCGGTCTAACAGTCCACTTTTTCTGGCAGACTGACCACCAAAATGAACCAACACTTTTTTCGGTGCATATCCGGCAATGATTTTTCCAACGTTTAATTCTTCCTCTTTTCCAAAATAAACTTTCGTGGGTGTTTCATATACAAAGTTTTCCATACCATTCTACCTCCAGCAAACATTTACTTGTGTTGCTATTACTTTATAACAATCCGTAAAAATGTTCAACCAATCCTTCGATATTCTATATACTTTCACTTAAGCATGCTCCATACTGTTTGTAAAGCGGACATTCGCAATCTGCTTTCGCTACTTGCTCATTGCCATTTTTCAGATTCTTTGATTTTATACTTCCAGTTTCATGTCACCGTCTTTGATCCATCCGGCTTTTCTCATTCCTTCTGAGAAGATCAGTGTCACAACTGCCGGCAAAACAAAATGCATAATGATGATCTGAATCAGTGCCACTTTAGAAGACATGCCTGTCTCAAGCATTGCTCCATAAGCTGCAATCTGTCCGACAAAACCTGCGGAACCCATTCCAGATCCGATTGGTGTACTTACCATATGTAAAACTGCAGATGCAATCGGTCCTAAAATCGCACTGGAAATGATCGGTGGAAGCCAGATCAACGGTCTGCGCAAAATATTTGGCACCTGAAGCATGGATGTTCCGATTCCCTGCGCAATAAAACCGCCAAATTTGTTTTCCCGATAACTTGCTACCGCAAAACCTACCATCTGACAACAACATCCAATCGTCGCTGCACCTGCTGCAAGCCCTGTCAGTCCCATGGAAACACCAAGTGCTGCAGAACTGATTGGCAGAGTCAGAATCATTCCCATAAGAACGGATACTGCGATACCTCCAAGAATCGGAGATGCCTCTACGTTAATATTTACCAGATTTCCAAGCCATTTCATAAAATTGGAAATTGGCGGTCCCACGATAAATCCTGCTGCCGCACCGGTACAAATGGATACCAGTGGCGTCAAAATAATATCAATTTTTGTTCTTCCTGCAACCAGCCTGCCGCACTCAATGCCGATCAGAGCTGCCACAAAAGCTCCCAGAGGCTCTCCTGCTTTTCCCAATGCAAAACTTTCCATTCCCAGTGCCGGAAACGCTCCGATCATACCGGCTACCGCAGCTGAAACTGTTACAAGCGGTCCCTGTTTAAACTTTGCAGCGACACCGACACCAATACCTGCTCCGGTCACTGTTTTTGCCACACTGGAAATCGCAATCAGATAAGTTCCAATCTCATTTCCAACTAAAGTTCCAATCTGTCCAATGATTGTTCCGATGATCAATGTAGAAAAAAGCCCAAGTGCCATTCCACTCAAACCATCAATAAAAATGTGATTTAGTATCTTTTTCATAAAACTACTCTCCTTTATTCTCATATCGCTATAAGGATATGGTTTTTCATAGGATAGACAAATACACTTAATTTCGTTGTTTTGTCTGTCTTGTCACTTGTCGTCACATTATAGCACAGAGTGTTTAAAAAGAGAAGTCCATCTTTGTCTCTTATTTTCCCCGCAATTTCTTCTTGTTTTTTAATCAGCAGGCTTACTTTTGGATCGACTGGCGCTTAAAGAAAAATGCCAGCACCATGCATCCTGCCACGATCAGCATCGGTAGCCAAAACAGATTCATGTAAATGGCACAAATTGCCTCCGGACTTTGCTGCGCCGTCTCTGCCGCATAATGTCCTGCATGGAGCACCACTGAAAATACCACTCCGGCAATGGCAGTCCCAGCTTTCATCGTACACATCATAAAGGATGTCATCACCCCCTGCGGACGTTTTCCAGTCAACGCTTCTACTTCATCTACCGTATCCGCACAAATGGCATAACATGGACTGGTTGCCATACTTTTTCCAAGCCCTGCCAATAACATAAAAATGCAGAATAAGATCAGATTTTTCCTAAATGCAAACATAACCACTGTCAACACCAGAAAAACACCAAATCCAAACAACATACAGTTTCTGTTTCCAAGCCAATTCAGCATCTTATCCATAAACAATGCCGCCAAAAGCTGTGTCATTGTATAAATCGTAAGAATTAATGTTGCCCTGCTCTCATCCATCAAAATATATTTCGCGTAATACATAATGCTCTGGTTCTGCAGTATCATAACAACCATAACACAGGCTCCGATCACACAGAGCAAAATCCATGACCGGCTTTTTGCCGCACAGTGCAGAGATTCCTTTAAACTCATGCGTGCTTCCCCGTCTGTCTGCACACGTTCCCGACAGGAAATACTACAATTTCCAAGTAACACCAGATTGATCACACCATAGATTACCGCCACCGGTGCAAAACTGAAACGTCCCTGCACGCCGCACAGTGCTACCAATGGCAGCGTCAGGAAACTTACCAGCAAACTTCCTGTTCCGCTTCCAAATACTTTAAAACTATTCAGCACACGCCGTTCTTTCACGTCACTGGTCAGCAACGACAGCAATGTGCCGTAACCAGTGTTGTTGACCGCATACAAGATACAGAATAATAAATAAGTAATAAACGCAAACGTCACCTTCCCGTGTGCGCTCAGATCCGGTACCATAAAAACCAGAATAACCATAATTGTCAGCGGGATTGTAGTTGCATAAATAAACGGCTTTGCCTTACCACCTTTGAAATGACTGCCATCAATAGCAACGCCCGTCAGGAAATTCACCAGTGCTTCCAACAATCTTGTCACGCCAAAGATCACGCCCACTGCTGCAATGGAAATTCCTGCGATATCTGTATAATAATAGGAAAGGTAAGAACTGACTACACCAAACGTAATGCAGCTTGCCACATCCCCGCCGCTGTAGCTAAGTTTTTCCCATAAAGATATTTTACCAGATTCACTTTTTATGTTTGTAGTTTTCATTGTCTGCCCCCAACTTGAACTGTTTTCATTCATTAACAATATAAATCTTATAAAAACAAGTTTACTACTTTGATAAACAAAAATATAGAAATATTTTTCCCAAATACTGTAAATTTGTATCATTATGTTACACTTTGTTCATTATATTATACTTTGTTCATTTCATGGATTGAAAGAATGATTGTACTTGCAGGAGAATTTATTCGATAGCTTACTGAAAAAAGACATGCCAAAATACAAAATTTTATATCACCATAATTATAACGCAAAAATCAGCAGATCTTCTCTGCTGATTTTCATGATGCAGGAAAAGGGACTTGAACCCTCATGACTGCAATAGTCACACGGACCTGAACCGTGCGCGTCTGCCAATTCCGCCATTCCTGCATATCAATTTGCTTTGCTGCCTCGCAGCTGACAAAGCATATAATACAACAACGCCATTTAAATGTCAACACCTTTTTCGTATTTTTTGAAATATATGTTTTTTATATTTTTTTTACAAAACTGTTGACATTATGCCCGCCTTTTGGTATCATTTTTTCTTGTCGGAAACAAATTAATACGACGCATGCGGAAGTGTCGGAACTGGCAGACGAGCAAGACTAAGGATCTTGTGACTATTGCAGTCGTGTGGGTTCAAGTCCCATCTTCCGCATTACTTATTCGGGTGCGGAAGCCTTATAAATTAAGGCTTCCGCGCTTTTTGTTTTTAAACTGTTTGAACACCCTTGAACACGTTCACATCCGGCATTTTGCCACTGATTGCCGCTTCGTAGGCAGATACTCTATCTTCCAGCGGTTCCGTTGCAAAAATGTAACTCTTGTTTTTGTATACCACACAACTTCATATCCATCACGTTTTACCGCCCCAGACTCATCATGTATATACTTTTTTACTTCCTGACGTTGAATATGTACTACTTTTTCAGAAAAATTTTCTTTTTTCAACGCAACAAGTTTTCCAACACGTAATCCTAACGTAAAATTCAAACCAATTGCCAGATACGCGACATTTTTTGTTTTTTTATATTGTTTCATGGCCAACTCAATAACGGATGTTTCTTCTTTTCCCATACCCAATTAAGCTTGTGAGCATTGGCACAGGATGTTTCTTTTTCTTTAGTTACCTGCGCATCGGCTTCATCGCGAAGCTTATTTTTCAATGCAACCGCATCAGATAATTGACTTTTCAATTCAGCAATCGTATTATCCTGTCCAGCAACAACAGCATTCATCTGTTTCACCAAAGTTACAAGCGTCTGATCAACCGCTGTCAGAACAGGCTCTAATTCTGGATGCGTAAGGTTTATGAAAAGATCTGGGCTGATGAGCCTGAAATGATTGAAGCAAAATATCAGGAGATTCAGGAGTTATATCCACAAGTTGGTTCCTTTCTTGGACAACAGATATCAAGTTCTTTAACAAAACAGGCATGATTTTGCGGCGGACAATTTGTCCGCCGTTGCTTTACTATCACTTTTGGTAGAAAGTATTTTCATCCTAATAATCATTAACGCTCTATGCTACTGATTTTTTTACTAATGGTCAATTGAATGATAAGGAGCGTCTATACGATGGGGATCTTCTTGATTACAAGGATGATGACAAAGATGACCATAGTCTTACTGAAAAATGGAAATCTCTGATACCAATGCTTACGGCATTATGTATGTGGAGAGAAGAACCCAGGGAATAAAACTTATTCGTAATTTACATAAAAATACGAGACTGTAATTAATTCTGTGTAAACTCAAAAAGAGCTATATACCCTCTTGGATTGATGTTAAAATAAATATCAATTCAGGAGGATTTTTTTATGGCAC
>OLGF01004637.1_pt1 | contig 10033 bp, 8 predicted proteins | sample 1604971 | NCBI WGS metagenome assembly OLGF01 (sample SAMEA3888902, study PRJEB22519) | human gut metagenome | biome: human gut; feature: human-associated habitat; material: faeces | place: Denmark | collected 2011 | reverse complement strand
ACTTTAAGGGTTTATAAGGGTTCGTTGGTTCCCATTATTGCAGGTTATTCGATAATCCACATCCTAGTCCCCGATAATACATCCGATACGAAAACTGCCCCGGATTGCGCGCTTCTTCCAGAAACTCAGCAGTTCCCGTCAGATGAATCTGACTTCCGCAGGGTGGCAGAATTTTCTCTTCACACATCTCCAGTAAATCGCTTTTACACGATATCAGTACCTTTCTTACACTTTCATCCTCTACCTCCACCCCCGTCAAAATCATCGTACACCACCCATTTTTTTCCGAAATAGAATCCAATGTTCCAGATACAGCCACCTCTGCGGAACCACCTTTCTGCGTTACCATCCGTTCCAGCGCATCCGGGCGCATTTCCACCGTCATCCGTCCCCATCCTGCCAGGAAACAGAAAAACAGCAGAAAGACACGGCACATCATCGGATCTTTCCAATTCCAGACGCGTTCTGCGTCTGTCTGAAAGTCCGAATCTCCCCGTCCTTCTGCTGTTTTTATGACTGCAGGTGAAAAAGAATGTGCCTTGTGTTTCATAGGACACAATTTCCTATGAAACAAAAAAAGCGCTGCTGCAATTATAAACCACACCGTCATGCCCATCTGGTACGCTGCGACCTCTCCAAGTACAAAAGCCACCATCATCCACATTACCGGTCGTTTGATATTCAATTCCTCTTTTCTTGTATTCTACAAAACATCAACAAAATCCCATTGCTGCTCTCTTCCAAACATGGCATATACATTCTGTCTGACAGTTACTTCACAATATACTTCTCCTCTCTCTCCAGAGGCTGCGCCAGCGAAATCACATTCCGGTACGTCACATCTGCTGAGCCATTGACCGTGATCTGCACTTTATTCACCGTCTGAAGCTCTGTCAGAGAATCGACGATCGCGTAAATCGGAATATACTCCGCCACATCGGTATCCCCGGAAATAAAACCACTATCCAGGTTGACATAGCAGGTATTATCTGTCAGTGATACGTTTAATACCTTTGTATTTTTCGGCATCACTGAAAGACCGCCATTCTGGGAACCTGCCAGCAGCTGCTCCACTACCAGACGTTCCAGCGACGTGTTCATACTGTGAAATATTTCCCGTTTTTCTGCCACCAGACCATCTTTTTCTTCATTGGCAAAATACAGGGTCAGCTCTACTTTTTCATACGAATTGACATCCGAAATACTGTCTACAAAATCACTTCCTGCGATCGCGCCCACCGGGTTGCCATGCGTGTCCAGAAGCGGCTGTCCCTCGCAATTAATGCTGATATAATCGACTCCCTCTACCTGTGTAAAGGTCTTTGCCAGCGCCGCCCGGCACAGAATCTCCCGCGACGCTTTCATATTCATATATTCCTGATTAAAATTCAGCGTCAGCACGTTATTGTCCCGGTTAATATCCAGGAATTCAACCTTATCGCTTAAAACTGCCTGATACTCCGGGTTTTCCGGCGCCGCAAGGATCTGCCCCGCCAGCTCCCCGATCAGGATCTCAGCGTCCGTCGTCTCCGTCTGATAGGAAACACTCGCCAGCCCCGTGCGCGTCGAATTGAGATAATAAATCTGATAGACTCCGTCCTCGCCCGCCGTCGGATGCACCTCTTCTTTTTTTCGGCATCCGCCCAGAAGAAGCAGACACGCCAGGCAAAGGATCAGCCACAAACTTACGCTTCCTGCCCGTTTTCCAGAGCTTTTTTTTCTTATTTTCTCCATTTATTATTTCCTGTTGTTATTTTGCAGTCTATCTCACAATAGACATTTCCCTGACCTCACATTCGAACACTGCAACACTCAAATACCGCAACATTCAAACACTGAAACATTCGAACACTGCAGCATTCAAACACCGAAATATTCGAACACCGCAGCACCAGCAACCCTCTCGAAGCTCTAAACCGCCCAGAACCACGCTGTCTACGGAATATAATTCAACGGAATCCGCACCGTAAAGGTTGCTCCCTTGCCTTCTTCACTCTTCAGGCGGATCGCCCCCTGATGAAGAAGAATAATATTCTTCGTGATCGCAAGCCCCAGCCCGGTACCGCCTGTCTCGCGTGAGCGCGCCTTATCTACACGGTAAAAACGCTCAAATACACGCTCCTGAAATTCCTTCGGGATTCCCACGCCATTATCCTCCACCTTCACATAAAAGAACTTGTGGTCAGCATCCAGCGTCACCCAGACTTTTCCCTCTTCGCGGTTATACTTGATCGCATTTTCCACCAGGTTCGAAAGTGCCAGGCTCAATTTTACCTCATCCACATCCGCCGATACTTCCCGCTTGCTCTCATATGTGATCTCAATGTTCCGCCGCTTCGCGATCGGGGTCAGACGTTTTAAAATCTGTTCCAGAAGGCCATTGATCGAAGTCTGTGCAATATTCAGATCCGGCGATGATTTATCCATTTTGACTAACGTCAGCAGATCATCGATAATCTTGCCCTCGCGGTCAATCTCCGCCGAAATATCCTGCATAAACTCCTGATATAACTCCGCCGGGGCGTTCTCCATCCCCATCAGAGAATCCGCCAGCACCCTTATCGAAGTCAGCGGTGTTTTCAGCTCATGCGACACGTTGGAAACAAACTCCTGACGCGACTGATCCAGGTTTTTCAGCTTCCGGATGGTCTGCATGACTGCCTCCGAAATGTCCCGCGTCTCCCGGTACGTTTTTACATCAATATCCTGATCCAGATTTCCCTCTGCCACCATATCGAGCTGCTGCTGCAGGCGGCGGAATGGTTTCAGCAGGCAAGCCGCCGCCAATAAATCTGCGATCAGAATAAAACAGAACATAACGAGCTGTAAAAATCCCGTCTTCTGCACAATTTTCTCCTGCAAAAGTGCCGAATTTTCCGTGGATGCCATCAGAAGAAGGACTCCCTGCACGCCTGCCGTATTTTTCCCTTTTCCGGCTGCCACATCCGAATCGATCGGCGCTGCATCCGTGCTTTTTGCCTGAATCGGCTGCGCTACATAGAAATACTTTTTCTTCTGGTTCAAATAGCTGGAAGTTTCCCCGTCAAATGCCTTTAACACATCCGATACAACCAGCGTTTTCCCTCTTGAAAGACCAAATGTGTCTTTCAAGATCTTAAAGCTATCGTCCACCAACACGATTCTTCCGTTCATCAGATCCGCCGTTGTACTAAGTTCCGCATCCAGCGCCGGATTTGGATTTCCCGACAGCAGTACATTGATATAATCACTGCTGCGTATCTTGTTTGCTAAAATCAGACTCCGGTTCTGCGCTTCCGCCATCCGTTCTTCCACGTGGCTCTGGTAAAAATACCCCGATGTAAAACGGACCTGTACCAGAAGCGGAACCAGCGTCAGGATCAGAAAGGCGAGGATCAGCGGGATTCGCATCCCGATCGTGTGCTCCATCGCTTTCCATATTTTTCTTTTATGTTTTGCTATTCTTCTCATGCCCCTGTCCTGAACAATTACAGTTCACGCGCTCTTACTTGTGTTGCTTAACTTACTGACATTGACCGTGAACCGAAATGCTGCTCCGCAACTGCGTTTCTCACAACAACGATCCGATTTCAAGTTTCTTCGACGCCGCGATCGCCAGCGCTCCCGGTCCGATATGGCAGGCTACACTTAAGGACAGCGGATCTACATGGACTTCCGTCTCCGGGAAAAGTTCCCGAAGCTCGGCTGCCAGCTCCTGCGCCATCTCATCATTGTCGGTATGCGCTACATCAATATACGTTTTTTCTCCCGTCACATCACCAAACCGAGTTTCCAGATCGCGGGTGATCGCCGTGATCATCATGGAACGCGCCTGTTTCATCGTCCGCGCCTTCGCAAATGCGTCCAGCTTCTCGCCCTGTATCGTCAGAACCGGTTTTAAACGGAGAAGTGTTCCGAGCGCTGCTGCCGCTGGTGTGATTCTACCGCCCTTTTTCAGGTATTTTAATGTGTCAACCGTGACATAAATAGTTGAATCCAAACCTGTATCTTCCAGCTTTTTGCAGATCGCCTCCGCGTCCATGCCGGCTGCCGCCATGTCAAGCGCATCCTGCACCGAACGGCGCTGGGTCACGGAAATCCTGTGATTATCTGCCACCTGCACTTTTCCGTCGAAATCATCTGCCAGCATCTTTGCCGTCTGGCAGGAGCTCGAAAGCCCACTGGACATCGGAATGTGCACAACTGCATCGTATTCCTCCAAAAGTTTTTCCCAGAGATTTAAGATCGTCTCCGGGGACGGCTGGGATGTGCTCACATCGTGATCCCCGCTCAGATGCTCGTAAAATTCCTTCTGTGTCAAATCTATATCTTCCAGATACTCGGTTCCATCAATCATAAACGGCATCGGCAGGACATATACGCCCATCTCTTTCGCCTGTGCCTGTGTAATTCCGCTGTTGCTGTCTGTAACAACCGCTACCTTCATGCTTGTTTCCTCCTGTTTTCCCTGTGAATCTGCTGCCATCCTATTTTCCTTTCCGCATAACACTTTCTTTTCTAAAAATATCTGCCCTGGAACAGCCTCCGAGCGGTTCACATAGATGATTTTATTTTATCCTATTTTCTTATGAAATGGAAGAGAGAAGTAACCAAAAACTGCCACAAAACAAGCCCCGACCATTTCTCTGTTCATGATCTTTTCTTGCTTTATGGCAGTTTTCCCGATTCTTATTGACGGTTATATTTATACTTTCCTAATATATTCGAAAATTCTCCCTATTTCACCAACAGCGACTCTCCCGTCATCTCCTTCGGCTTCTCAAGTCCCATCAGTTCAATCAGCGTCGGCACAATATCGCAGAGGCGTCCGCCTTCGCACAGCTTGTACGCCGGGTCAGCGCCGACCAGGACAAACGGTACCTGATTGGTCGTATGAGCGGTCCACGGCTCGCCGGTTGCCTCATCGACCATCACCTCTGCATTACCGTGATCGGCGCAGATAAAGAGAACGCCTCCGGCTGCCTTGATGGCTTCAACTGCACGTCCTACGCAGGCATCGACGGTCTCAATCGCCTTGATCGCAGCCGACTCCACGCCCGTGTGACCTACCATATCCGGGTTTGCAAAATTGATGATGATGACATCATATTTGCCGGACTCAATCGCCTCCACCAGCTTATCGCACACGATCGGTGCGCTCATCTCCGGTTTCAGGTCGTAGGTCGGAACCTCCTTCGGAGACGGAACCAGAATGCGGTCCTCGCCCTCGTTCGGCTCTTCCACGCCGCCGTTGAAGAAAAATGTTACGTGTGCATATTTCTCGGTCTCGGCGATACGTGCCTGCGTCATATGGTGCGCCGCCAGGAACTCTCCAAATGTGTTCTTGATCTCTTCCTTCTTGAACGCAATCAGCTTGTTCCCGATCGTCTCATCGTAATCGGTAAAGCATACAAACGTCAAGTCAAGCTTCTTCTCTCTCGCAAATCCGGTAAATCCCTCATCGCAGAATGCGCGAGTGATTTCTCTTGCACGGTCCGGACGGAAGTTAAAGAAAATGACGGAATCGCCATCCTGAATCGTGGCAACCGGCTTTCCGTCCTTCTCTACATAGAACGGTACGACGAACTCATCGTTTACCTCTTTATCATAGGATGCCTGAATGCCTGCACACGCACTTTCTGCCTTCTCACCCTCTGCCTTTGTCAGCACATCGTAAGCTTTCTGGACACGATCCCAGTTTTTATCACGATCCATCGCATAGTAGCGTCCCATCACGGAAGCCACCTCGCCGATGCCAAGCTGCTGCATCTTCTTCTCTAATTCTGCTACGAACTCCTTACCGGAGGTCGGCGGTGTATCACGTCCGTCCAGGAAGCAGTGCACATACACTTTTTTAAGTCCCTGACGTTTTGCGAACTCCAGAAGTCCGAATAAATGAGTCAGATGGCTGTGAACGCCGCCGTCTGATACCAGTCCGAACAGATGCAGGGCGGAATCATTTTTCTTGCAGGTGTCTGCGGCTGCCAGAAATTCCGGATTTTCAAAGAAATCGCCATCCTCGATTGATTTCGTGATACGGGTCAGCTCCTGGTATACGATACGTCCGGCACCCATATTTAAATGTCCAACCTCCGAGTTACCCATCTGTCCGTCCGGCAGACCGACCGCCAGACCGCTGGCATTGCCGCGCACAAACGGGCACTGGCTCATCAGCTGATCCATGATCGGTGTCTTCGCCTCACATACGGCATTGTGCTCACAGGTATCTCTCATGCCGTATCCATCGAGAATCATTAATACGGTTGGCTTTTTTTTCATCTCTTTCTTCTTCCTTTCCTTCCATGAAATGAACCGTTTTTTCTGAAACAACCGGATGAACCAACAATTTTGATTGTTTCAGTTCAAAACCTTCACCTTCTTTTTTTACTGGCAAAAAGGGGACTGCCACGCCTCACACGTGCGACAGCCCCCTTTTGCTCATCTCTTATTTATAATTTACAATCTTTCCAAAATCTGCCTTTAAGGATGCGCCGCCTACCAGACCGCCATCGATATCCGGCTGTGCAAACAGCTCCGGAGCCGATGCTGCGGATACGGAACCGCCGTACTGAATGCGGATCGCCTCTGCGGTCGCTTCATCGTACACTTCCTTGATGCACGCACGGATCGCGCCGCACACTTCCTCAGCCTGCTCGGTGGTCGCTACCTTGCCGGTACCGATCGCCCAGATTGGCTCGTATGCGATCACAGCTGTCTTTGCCTGCTCTGCGGTCACATTCTGGAATGCGATCTTGATCTGCTGGCGGATCCAGTCAAGCGTGATGCCCTGCTCTCTCTGGGTCAGAGTCTCGCCGCAGCAAATGATCGGGGTCAGACCGTGCTCAAATGCTTTCAGTACCTTCTTATTGACCGTCTCATCGGTCTCTGCAAAATATTCTCTGCGCTCGGAATGTCCGATAATCACGTATTTAACGCCTGCATCGGTCAGCATATTCGGGGAAATCTCGCCGGTGTAAGCACCTTTCTCCTCGAAATACATATTTTCAGCGCCGACTGCGATGTTGGTTCCCTCGCACGCTTTTACAACCGGGATAATATCAATCGCCGGTACGCAGAATACAACGTCTACATCTTCCGAAACAACGAGCGGCTTCAGAAGCTCTACCAGAGCTACTGCCTCCGACGGCGTCATGTTCATTTTCCAGTTGCCTGCTACGATCTTTCTTCTAGCCATGACTATTCTATTCCTCTTTTCTGTTTGTTTATTTATTTATCATTCGCTGCCGCTACGCCCGGAAGCTCCTTTCCCTCTAAGAATTCCAGGGAAGCGCCGCCGCCGGTAGAAATATGGGTCATCTTGTCGCCAAATCCAAGCTGGTTGACCGCTGCTGCAGAATCGCCGCCACCGATGATCGTGGTCGCTTCGGTGTCTGCCAGTGCTTTTGCAACTGCGATTGTACCCTGTGCAAGAGTCGGGTTCTCAAATACACCCATCGGTCCGTTCCATACAACTGTCTTAGCAGATTTTACGGTGTCTGCATACAGCTTTGCGGTTTCCGGTCCGATGTCAAGTCCCATCGTGTCAGCCGGGATAGCGTCAACCGATACATTCTGTACCTCGATCGGTGCATCGATCGGATCCGGGAAGGATGCTGCTACAGCTGCATCAACCGGAAGAAGCAGTTTCTTGCCAAGCTTCGCCGCCTTCTCTACCATCTCACGACAATAATCTAACTTTGTATCATCGACTAAGGATTTACCAATCTCCTTGCCCTGTGCTTTTAAGAAGGTAAATGCCATGCCGCCGCCGATGATCAGCGTGTCACACTTCTCCAGCAGGTTGGAGATAACGTTTAATTTATCAGCTACCTTCGCGCCGCCTAAAATGGCAACGAACGGGCGGACCGGGTTATCTACTGCATTTCCAAGGAAATCGATCTCTTTCTGCATCAGGTAACCAACTACTGCGGTGTCCACATACTGGGTCACGCCTACGTTTGAGCAGTGTGCGCGGTGTGCAGTACCAAATGCATCGTCCACATAGACATCACACAGGGATGCCAGATCCTTGCTGAACGCCTCACCGTTCTTGGTTTCCTCGGCACGGTAACGGGTGTTCTCAAGCAGAACAACCTCGCCATCCTTCATCGCCTCAACGGCTGCCTTTGCGTTCGGTCCAACCACTTCCGGATCGGCTGCAAATTTCACTTCCTGTCCCAGAAGTTCAGACAGACGAACGGCTACCGGTGCCAGAGACAGCTCCGGCTTCGGCTCTCCCTTCGGTTTGCCAAGGTGGGAGCAGAGAATTACCTTTCCACCGTCCGCAATCAGTTTTTTGATCGTCGGAAGCGCTGCCACCAGACGGTTTTCATCGGTGATCTTTCCTTCTTTTAACGGTACGTTGAAATCACAGCGTACCAGAACGCGTTTGCCCTTTACATTGATATCATCCACGGATTTTTTATTCAGCATATCCTGTCTCCTTTACATTTAAAAGAAAAATGGATCCGGTCCCGACCGAGGACCGGACCCATCTTGAATCCTTATGATTTTCTATCGAATCGATAAAATTATGCCAGCTCTGCGAAGTATTTGATTGTACGAACCATCTGGCTTGTGTAGGAGTTCTCGTTGTCATACCAGGAAACAACCTGTACCTGATATAAGTCATCACCGATCGGAGATACCATAGTCTGTGTAGAATCAAACAGGGAACCATAGCGGATACCTACGATATCGGAAGAAACGATCTCATCCTCGTTGTAGCCAAAGGACTCAGTCTGAGCTGCCTTCATAGCCTCGTTGATAGCTTCCTTGGTAACATCAGCTTTCTTAACAACGGCTGTCAGAATGGTAGTGGAACCAGTCGGAACCGGAACACGCTGTGCAGAACCGATGAGCTTGCCGTTTAATTCCGGAATAACCAGACCGATCGCTTTTGCAGCACCGGTGGAGTTCGGAACGATATTGACAGCGCCTGCTCTTGCTCTTCTTAAATCGCCTTTTCTGTGCGGTCCGTCCAGAATCATCTGATCGCCTGTGTAAGCGTGGATGGTGGACATGATACCGGACTGAATCGGAGCATAGTCGTTTAATGCCTTAGCCATCGGAGCCAGGCAGTTAGTTGTACAGGATGCTGCGGAGATAATCTTATCTTCCGGTTTCAGTGTCTTGTGGTTTACATTGTATACGATAGTCGGAAGGTCATTGCCTGCCGGTGCGGAGATAACGACTTTCTTAGCGCCTGCATCGATATGTGCCTGTGCCTTTGCCTTGGATGTATAGAATCCGGTACACTCCAGAACTACGTCTACACCAATCTCGCCCCACGGAAGTTCAGCAGCGTTTGCCTTTGCGTAGATAGTAATCTTCTTGCCATCTACTACAATATAATCTTCGCCAGCCTCTACCGTATGTCCATCGTATCTGCCCTGAGCAGAATCATACTTTAACAGGTGAGCTAACATTTTCGGATTTGTCAGATCGTTGATAGCTACGACTTCGTAACCCTCAGCGCCAAACATCTGTCTGAAAGCCAGACGACCAATACGACCAAAACCATTAATTGCAACTTTTACTGCCATGATCTCATTCCTCCTAGAAATTCATCTTCATGATTGTTAAATATTAATCAACCCTGCTTGTATTGTACCCAACTTTTCCTAAAATAGCAAGTGGTTTTTTGTAAATTTTACAGCAAATATTCAGTATTTTCTCTCTCACTGCGCACAACTTCGACGGATTGTCATACCTTAAATGGAATTTTGTGCTGACAGCCTTAATTTTGCATAATTTTTTAACCAAATGCTCTAATTCGAACTATTTTCATTTTAATCGATCTCTTCTTGTTTGTGAACCTCACATGGCTAAAGTCACGTGCTTCTCGGCCGTTTTAAACGGCAAGACTAAATATCGGCGGATACGCCAGTATCTTAGAATTCGTGCGGATACGCACTTTTTCCACACCGGATACGGCTGGTTTCCACATTACAGGTAGTCCGCTGTATATCTGCCTGCGTTTATGCTGCTTTTAAGTTGTTTACTTCTACATAAAGCTTTCTCAAATCTGCATAAACACAGGAGGTTCTACGCT
>OLGF01004628.1_pt1 | contig 10048 bp, 10 predicted proteins | sample 1604971 | NCBI WGS metagenome assembly OLGF01 (sample SAMEA3888902, study PRJEB22519) | human gut metagenome | biome: human gut; feature: human-associated habitat; material: faeces | place: Denmark | collected 2011 | reverse complement strand
GTGGGTTCTTCCTACGGCAGACGCTGGGGGATGCGCAGCTGAGTGACGACTTGGCGCAGGATACCTTTGTGAAGGCTTATACCCATCTGGCAAGCTTCAAGGGTACAGCCAACTTCCCCACTTGGCTTTATCGCATCGCCTATAATGTATGGTATGATTATACCCGCAGTCATAAGGAGACGCAAGACATCGATACGCCGGCAGTTTCCCGACAGAATGCGCCGGGAGGAAACAGCGGATTGAAGATGGATTTGATGAAAGCCTTACAGATATTGAGCGATAACGAACGGACATGCATCACGCTGCAGCTGATGGATGGACTCTCTATAGATAAGATTGCAGACGTGACGGGAATGGCACAAGGTACCATCAAGTCGCATCTCTCTCGTGGAAAACAGAAACTTGCAAGTTACTTAAAGCATAATGGTTATGACCGATAAGATAAATGATAAGATAAAAAGCCAGGATATCGAGCCGCTGAACGCCTCAGACGAGCAGTTCTTGCAGGCTTTCTTTGCTGAAAATATGATGGCAGGGATTCCTGATGACGGATTCTCTGACAGGGTGATGCAGGCTTTGCCGGATCTTGAGCAGGAGAAGGCATTGGCTAAGCGTCGTAGACTGGAGCATTTGTGGACGGCCGCCTGTGTGGCTGTCGGCGTGATTGCTGCTGTGGTTTGTCAGGGCTGGGAACAGATTCAGGGCTGGCTCTTCTCTATGAAGATAGATTTCCTGCTGTCCGGCTCCCGTGCTCTTACGCATGTGGCTGAGTCCATCGGTCATTCGCAGAATCTCTTGACTCTGCTGGCAGGCTTCGTTGTCCTCATCATGGTTTGGGGATATAACGAGCTGGCGGATGCCAGGGAATAGGAATATAAAAACTGAAGTTTCGAAGCTCGAATACACGATATACTTGGACATGCCGTTGCTTTAACAAATAGCAAACATTAATTTACCATTAAAAATAAAGCAATATGGCAAAAGTAAAAGTAAAATTCAGAGCATCCTCAGTGTCGGGAAAGGTAGGCACATTGTGTTATCATCTCATCCACCAGCGCAGTCTGCGACAGCAGCTGCCACCAAGCCAGAGCGTTTTTGCTTTCTTCCGCCAGCAGATAGCCAAGAAGGAGCAGATGCAGTGCATTGGTACAAAGAACAACTATACCAATGCAGCCAACCGATTCATGGAATTCCGAAATCAGGAAGACCTGACCTTCTCTCAGATGACCAGCGAGATGATGGAAATGTACCAGGCATGGCTGTTCAACAGAGGGGTTGGGCAAAACACCGTATCCTTCTATCTGCGAACCCTCCGCACTCTCTACCATAAGGCGGTGGAAGCAGGGCAAGCTCCACCCAACGACATCTTCGCTCACGTGCAGACAGGCAGCGTTAGAACCGCCAAACGAGCCATTACTGTAAAGGACATTCGCAAAATCGAGAAATTGGACTTGCCGAGAGGTTCATCCCTTGACAAGGCACGCGACCTCTTCCTGCTCAGCTTCTATCTGCGAGGGATGGCATTCGTGGATATGGCATTCCTGAAAAAGACCGACCTGAGATGTGGCATGGTGAGCTACAACCGTCGCAAGACCCACCAGAATATCAACATCGAGTGGATAAAACCGATGCAAGCCATCATCGACAAGTACACCGAACAAACGAAGGATTCACCGTATATGCTACCCATTTTGACAGGCAGGGAATCCTCTCCATACGCCGCATACCGCAAGAAGGAGCATAACACGAACTACAACCTGAAGAGAATCGGTGAGATGGTAGGTTTGAAAATACCATTGACCACATACGTGGCACGCCACACCTGGGCAAGCGTAGCCTTGCACATGAACATACCGGTAGCCACCATCAGCGAGGGCATGGGGCACAACTCCTATAAGACCACCCAAATCTATCTGGAGTCAATAGACGTAGCAACCATCAATGAGGCCAACAAGAAAATCATCCAACAGGTGATTACAGCCCGTTTTTAGAGCAAAAAAGATAATAATAGGAAAAGAGTTATCAGAGCAGGTCATTGTTTTAGACCTGTTCTGATAACTCTTTTTCTTTATATATACAAAGTGTAAACCCTTGTAAAGAAACTGTCACGAATTCGCCACCAAACCACTTTGAAAAATGTTCAACCAACTTCGCCCATTCTTATTATGAATGAGCAAAACATGCAGAACCAAACCCAAAATCAGCCATTTTGAGGAAGCTACTAATGCAGATTTGCAAAGCATTTATAGCATAATTTGGAAGATTTAAACAAAAAGTGATAAAATTTGACAGATAATTCAGCAGAATTTCGTATCTTTGCAAATAGTTCTATCATTCATAATAAGAATGTGCAATAAATGTAAATAAACATGTGCAAGATTATATGAACTAATACTCATGGGAGATTAAGATTATGCACAACAATAACAAATTGACTAAGCTTCTACAACTATCATGTATGGTTGCAGCTAAGAACATAAAGTAGAACGAGAATATGACGCAGGATTGCTTGGATTCACTTTCTACAGCCGACGTAAGCAAGCGCTTACCAAAGGGCATCCACGTTATCGGGGCTGAAAGACTTTCGGATCCGAGTGTAGAAGGAATACCCCGACGTAAACGGATAAAAAAGAAGGAAGACCCTTCCACCGACCCCACTTCGTGGAGTTATCTTTTTATTTTTCACATGGCAGCTAAAGGGATGGAGAAATGGCTGGAAGAGTTTAATGCTGACGAGAACAATACCAAACAACCTTATTTCATTCATAAAACCCTTCGTTATTCCTACAAGGATGAGGAAAAGCAACAAGGAGTGAAAAAGATTTGGGAGCAATCTGTCAGCGGACTAATCTTCTTGCAAGGCACAGTGATTGACCTACAAAGATTTCTTGCAGATCATTTTCCTCAATTTCACTTAGTCAACGATCGCAGTTTAAGACGACCAGCCTCCATCAAGGACTCCATCATGCAACCTTTTATGAATGTGATGAAGACCCATCCGGAGCAGGTAACATTCCTTCGAGATGCTTTTGAGAATTTTGCCAAAGACCACGTGAAGTTGCGTGTCCTTTCAGGTCCATTCAAAAACTACGAAGGTTACATTGTCCGCATAGACCGTGACCGCCAGCTAGTCTTCGATTTCGGTGGAATAGCCGTAGCCATCCGTGGTGTCCATAATGAAGACTTCGAAGTTGTAGAAGAGTAGTTGAACAAAAATACACTTTTTGCTATGACCAAGGACTTGTGGCGCAAGATTAGGGATGAGGTGAGCGTGAGTGAGGTGATTATCTACGAAGCCAGATGAAACAGCCTTCGTAGCCCATCGTAAGTACTTTCTATGCCCCTTCGAAGTTATCTGCGTAATTTGCGAGATCTGCGTGAGATTAAGATATGAAGCAAAAACACCCCCAAAAATTTGGTAGTTTCACAGAAAACCCTTATATTTGCAGACAAAAAAGGAGATACAATTATGAACACAATAGCAATTGACAGCAATATATATAAAGGTGCAGAAAGTTATGCTAAATTACATAATATTAGTGTGACAGCTGCAATAGAAAAGGCGATTTCTTTGTTTTTGCAAAAGGTACAACCTAAGCAAAAACTATTAGAAACTGCTGAGTTTAATGATGCTTTGTCTTATGTTAAAACATTAAAGGCAAAAGGTGGCAAGCCGATCCCGGCAGATGAAAATAGCTTAGATGCGTTGGTTGATAAAAAATATGCATTATGAGAGTTTTTATAGATACGAATATCTTAATAGATTTCGTTGTAAATCGGGAGGGCTTTTCTGAAGATGCAGATAAACTCTTTGCCCTTGGAATAACAGGAGACATAAAGTTGATGACATCAGCTTTGTCTTATGTTACAACCATGTATATAGCACACAAGTATGAGTATCAAGATGTAAAAGAAACTCTTCTGGCGGTGTCGAATTTTGTAGATGTTTTGGACTTGCAAGGCAATACGGTAATTGAAATGCTCTCTTCTGATTGGAAGGATTATGAAGATGCAACTCAAAATGCCACAGCTTTGCGAGCTAAGGGAGATTGTATTGTAACTCGTAACAAGAAGGATTTTACGAATTCTTCTTTACCCGTTTATACTCTTGCTGAGTTGTTGAATATTTTAAACCAATAAAGGTGGCGTAGCTACTGCTGTCACAATCCTGAATATTCCTCATTCGAGTGGCGACAAGTGCAGAGCGATACTGCAATGAGGAACAAAATAATAAAAAATGGCTACCCGTTACTATATTACATTTCATTCTTCGACGTACGATACAACGAAGAGATATTCTTCTTGTTTACAGATACTTTCTAAAGACAATCTTGTGGCTATTGGACAAGATATAGCCTTGAAGATTCCAATGTCTTGGTCGAAGGAGAAGATGGCAGATTATATATCATCCTATGTCGTATCCCATCCCGAAGAAATGGTATCGATATTAGATGATGAGGAGATTGTCCTTGCTCATGATATCATATCAGGTGGCAAGGGAAATGTTCTTTGGAAACGTCACTTGCTCAAATATCATCATTTGAAATGTATGGTTTGGGTAGTGGTCAATACAGCAAACAGAGGCAAGGATGGATTTGTGATGCTGGATGAGATAAGCGAGTCATTTACTTCCTATATCGAGCAGCGATATGCTACGGCAAAAGAGAACGTGGAGGCTGCTAAATCAAAACCTGCTCAATCACGTTTCTATCTCAGAAACCTGAAATCAAAACTGGATGACCTGGATATAGACCAGCTCAAGTATCTTCATCTCCTTTTTGAGATGAACTACATGGAGGATTGCCATTTCTGGTTCCGTAATGAATGGTTTGTGGATGGCTACTACGAATGCTATAACGATTGGTATCGCAATGACTGCAAGACCACCCCGTATGATTTGAATCAGATGGTTTTTGATATCCTGGAAGAGTGGAAGGAGCGAGGCTATAAGGAATATCGACCAGCGATGGAAAGCATCAAGAAATGGTGTAGTTGCAAATGGAATAAGTTTGAGTCTGAACATCAAGCTGAAGTTTCTGCCGCTTTTGATGCAGCAATAGTTCGTGAAGAAGAGCGGGAAGTATCCCGAAGTCTGTTCCCATTCATTCATAATGTACATGAGTATATCCGCAACAAGCAATATCAGGAAGCCATTTCTTTAATCTTCTGTTTGTTCGACCATTTAGGTAAGGCATGTAGAAAACATGAAAGGTGGTTTGATTCATATTGGTGTGGTGGAGTTCAGACAAGTGTTGTTCTATTCTTAGATGTGCTACGTCATCTGTACTGTCATTTGCGCCAGCATCCAGATATTTCTTGGCAGACGAAGGAGGCAATGGATTTCCATCTGTTACTGACCAATAAGCATCATCGTCTTTTTGGTGACCTGGAGTTAGCCTGGGGTGATTCTCGTATGGAAGATATGTTTAACGACGATAGTCCCTATTGCGACTATAGCAATATGGAAGATGAACTATATGGATATCTGGAGAGAATGATAGGGCAAAGTCAGCCCCAATAGAGTATTGAACTCTTAAAGACAGGTGGGGCAAATCGTTACCATGTTGAAAGAACAGATAAGGTGAAGGAGTATACTTAGCAATCCTTCATCCTACAAACGATACAAAATAACTTTTTTCAAAAAACTGATAGGTGTAACTACTTGCAATATAGTGGGGACGCTGTATTTGTAAGATACTATGATATATGATTGTCAATGAAGAAAATATAGTAGAGGTAAATCTTCATTTGCAGGAGGTTGCCAAAGCGTTGAATTTACGTCCAGACGATTTCCCGAAACTTAAGATTGGTGATTCGGATTTTGATTTGGATCTAGATTGCGCCGACTGTGTTCTAGACCTAGGAGGCTTTATGGAACGAACAATGTCAATAGAGACATTGAGTTATGATGATTATGCCGTGCGTTGTGGTAGATTTACGCAGTTCTTTATTAATATAGAGGATTATTATGACGGTAAAATAATGGGATGCTTATATTGGCACTTCTTAAATGATGATATAAAAGTAAAAGTTGTTTTATGTCCATTTTTGATAGGATTAAGAAATATCAAGGAGCAACAATACGAATGGGGGAATATTAGTCCATTTGCAGATTTTACAGCCTTAGAGATAGAATATTCTGATGAATCTAAACGTTTAAATAGAACAGAAGAGCTAGAATTGGTTCATCGTGTTTTGTTTTTTTTAGACGAAAAATATGATAAAGAAATAAAGTTAAAAACTTTACCTCGCTATTATGAGGACATTGATTATGGATGTGGTGATTATGATGAGGAACGGTTAGATAAGACTAAAGAAGTCTCATTGTCTTCTTTGCCTCAATATACGACAATGCTCAAAACATATATGCAGGCAAAATCAACGGATGATAATCAATTGCGTTATCTATTATATTACAAGATAATTGAATATATTTCACCAACAGTCGCAAAATTAGAACTTTTGGAACGTCTAAACTTAAAGTTGGATGTATTACCTATATGTAAGAGCAATATAAGTTATTTAGAATCCATCGTTGGATTGGTACAAGCGTATGATAGATCACAGCGTGACAATGAACTTGTTAAGACGGTATTGCTGACGTGCGCAGATTTAGTGGATTTGCAGGATTTTTTGCCTATTCGTGTAAAAGAAAGAATGCAATCTGATGCTAAGTTTGGAAAGAATGTTCGGTGGACTTATGAGAATATAAAACCTGTCGAAGATACTATGAAAATTACATTAGGGCAGTTTCTTTATTCTACGAGGAATAGTATTGTCCATGCTAAATCTAATTATAACAAAACTGGCTTTGAATGCGAGGGGAATGACTTGGAACAATTTAATTTGTTATTAAAACGTTTGTGTTATTCCATTATAATGTGGAGTAGTCGTCACAATATATCTTAGTGTTAGTCGCTAAAAATAATGTTTTTGTTAAAGAATTAAGTTTATGACTAAAGTATTGGAAATGAAGTCGTTTTCTTCTATTGATTTGGAAGATCATTTCTTCGATAGTTTAAAGAAAGATTACGATGGCTTTGAAAAATGGTTTCATAAGAAGGGACATGAACAGGCTTTTGTTCGATATGACGAAGATAATCATTTACAAGGATTTCTTTATCTTAAAGACGAAAGTGATAGTATTGATGATAAAATAAAACCCCTTATGCCTCCAAAGAAACGTTTAAAGGTCGGTACTTTCAAGATAGATGCACATAGTACTCGCTTAGGGGAACGTTTCGTCAAAAAAATAATGGATAAAGGCATCTATGAAGGTTATGAGGAAGCATATGTAACCATTTTTCCTAAACAAGATGGACTCATTAGATTGCTGAAAAAGTTTGGATTTAAGGATTATGGAACTAAAGGAGAAGAGCTTGTCTTAGTAAAAGATTTTAAAAATCTAACTGGAGATAACATAAAAGATTATCCTCTTATACAACCTAGAGGAAAAAGAAAATTTTTATTAGCTATATATCCTTTATATCATACACCATTATTTTCTGATTCTATATTGAAGAATGAAGAGCGTAAAGTCGATGAACTCGTAGCGGATGTATCTTATTCTAATAGCATACACAAGGTATATATTTGTTTTATGCCTAAAACTGCAGTCCTCTGTAAAGGAGATTTGTTAGCGATATATCGTACAAATGATGGACAAGGTTCTGCGAGATATCGTAGTGTCATAACTTCTATTTGTCAGGTGGAGGAAGTCAAAACAAAAGAAGATTTTACGAGTGTAGATGATTATTTAAACTACTGTTCAAAATATAGTATTTTTACCAAGAATGATCTATTGAAATGGTATAAGCTAGACAAATTAGTCGTTATAAAAATGACTTATAATATAGCTCTAGAGAAACGAGTTACTCGAGGTATGTTATTAGATGAAGCGGGAATATCTCCAACACTTTATTGGGGATTTTTCCAACTCACAGACTCTCAGTTTGATTATATATTGAAAAAAGGAATGGTGAATGAAAATTTTATTATCGATTAAATCGCAGTATGTTGAAAAAATCGCTTCTGGAGAAAAACGTTATGAATATCGTAAGGTTTGTTTTAGATGTAAGGATATCTCCTCGATAATAGTATATTCTTCGGGATTACAGAAAAAAATAGTAGGAGAAATAAAATTTAAGAAAATCTTACAGGATACTCCTGAAAACATATGGAAATTAACAAAAAATGAGGCTGGGCTATCTTGGGAATCTTTTATGGAGTATTATAAAGGTAAGAATCAGGCTTATGCTATTGTAATAGAGGATTTTATACCTTATAATAAAGCGATACCAATTGAAGAAAAATATCCGGGGAAGAAAGCACCTCAATCATTTTTGTATATAGATGAATAGAAAATACAATATTTTGTTATGGCTAGTTGCAATATTACTGGCTATTTCACCTGTTATAGTATATTATGTAACGCTAAGGTCGTTTGATTTTGCTAAGAATTCAAATGATTTTGGGATCTTTGGCGATTATATAGGTGGAACAGTTGGCACAATCGTTGGTATTATAAGTATATATTTGCTTTACATTACTTATTCTTCTCAGGTTAGGTTTGCAAGAAAGCAGGATGTATCAGTAAAGCGACAACAATTTGAATCGACCTTTTTTTGTCTGTTGGCTCAGCAGCAAATGCTTAGGGAAAACCTACAAGGGCAAATTGGTAATGAACGTTTGCAAGGAATAGCCTATTTGACAAAGCTTAGAGAGGAATTATCTGATGCTTTATCATGCTTAAATTATCGCCAAGATGAAATTTCATCAAAAAATAAAACGATGCTAAAATATATCGTTAATCAGCTATACTTAGATTTCTTCCTCCCTAATGTTAGCAGTTTGGGCCATTATTTTAGGCATTTGTATCATATTTTGAAATATGTTGATGAATCTAATATAGATGATGCTAAAAGTTATATTGATATTCTTCAGGCTCAGTTGAGTAATGATGAATTATATTTACTCTCAATTAATGGGATAAGCAACTTTGGAAGAAAAAAGATGTTTCCATTGATGAATAAATATTCTTTGTTAGAGAACTATAATGCTAAGAATGATATGCTGATAGTGAAGTTATTGTCAATTTTTTACTCAAACAATAAAAATAAATATCTTATGACAAAGAAAAAGAAAATCATTTTTATAGGGGGAGTTTATGGAGTCGGTAAAAGTACTTTCGTCAATACCGTTAAGAAAAAATGTCCTTTTGTCGAGGGGCTTTCATGCAGTACTATTTTAAACTGGAAGAATCCAGCATTCAAAGAAGTTGAAAGTGTTGAAGATAATCAGAATAAGTTATTAGAAAATCTTCCATATTTTATCGATTTGGACAAATCTTATCTTCTTGATGGTCATTTTTGTTTATTGACAACAAAAGAAACAATTGAACGTGTTCCGTTAGAAGTGTTTGAAACCATTAATCCAGATATGATATTATTGCTTGAAGCAAGTGCCGATACACTAAGAAAGAGGTTAATAGCTCGTGATTCGAAAGAATATTCTTTATCATTCATAAATGATTTTTTGCAAGAAGAAAAAGCGTATGCTAATGAAGTTGCAAATGTTTTAGATATACCTTTTAAAATCTGTTCTCAAGATGATATAGATTCTCAAATAGAGGAGATTTCTTGTTTTCTGGAGAGTGAGTAAAAGGATATTTGCTAGTTGTAAAATGTAAATTCACGTTAGAAATCAAAGATTTATGCACAGTTTATCTAGAAGGCTATATCCAGGCTAAAGTAACAGAGAATTTGCTCTATATTAAAGTTCTTGTTCTGATTTTATAAAATTAAGGAAATTGCAGTGAAATGCATGGTATAATATATTTAGATGTGATTTTCTATGTATTGCCTCTGGTTGTATAGTCTAGTGCATTGCCCCCAGGCGGTCCCATCCCGCAAAACATGGCGTAGACCTTTGATGGTCCGCCAACCATATAGCGCAGCGGTTCCGAGCACTGGAGGGCGGTTACATCCTTCCTTTCTGATTCCTAAGACATAGCCAAATTTTTGAGCAACTTTTTATGTTAATAAATACA
>OLGF01004627.1_pt1 | contig 10051 bp, 8 predicted proteins | sample 1604971 | NCBI WGS metagenome assembly OLGF01 (sample SAMEA3888902, study PRJEB22519) | human gut metagenome | biome: human gut; feature: human-associated habitat; material: faeces | place: Denmark | collected 2011 | reverse complement strand
TGATTATGGCTCAAAAACAGTAGGGGTAGCAGTCTGCGATCCGCTGGGCATGACGGCTCAGGGCGTGGAGACGATTACCCGGAAGGAAGAGAATAAGCTGCGCAAGACCCTTGCCCGGATTGAGGCCCTGGTGGAAGAATACCAGGTTGAAACCATCGTTTTGGGATATCCTAAGAATATGGATGATTCAATTGGGGAACGTGCGCTGAAAACAGAAGAATTTCGCGATATGCTGGTACGCAGAACCGGTCTGCCGGTTGTTCTGTGGGACGAGCGTCTGACAACTATTGAAGCAAATGAGATTCTGATCGAAAGCGGAGTACGCAGAGAAGACCGGAAAAAGGTGATCGACAAGATCGCGGCCACCCTGATCTTACAGTCTTATCTGGGCTCCCTTAAGTAAAAAAACAGGAGAGAGACCGTGATGGAAGAAAAAATTACCCTGCAGACCGATACTGGGGAATCTGTGGATTTTTATGTCCTGGAGGAGACTCGTATCAATGGAATGAACTACCTTTTAGTGACTGATTCCGAAGAAGAGGAAGACGGCGAGTGTTACATTTTAAAGGATGTTTCCAAAGCAGAGGACAGCGACGCCGTATATGAATTTGTAGAGAACGATGATGAGATGGATTATCTTTTTAAGATTTTCACGGAACTGATGGAAGATATGGAAGTAGAGCTTCAGAAATAAGCTTTTATGAAAATAGACTTGGAGGAAAATATTGAGCATGGAGAATCAGAACAATCAGAATGACAAACCGGCTGACGGATACGCTCAGGCACCGCAGCAGGAAGAAAAGTCCGTGCTGGCAGAGCTTGCAGAGTTTGTTTCCCGCAAGAAGGAGGCGGCGCAGAGCGTGAATGTACCGGCGGAAGCAAAGCAGAACGTGGAAAAAGCGCAGAATACAGCCAGTGCCGCAGATGAGGGCGGCAAAGCAGCTTCGGATGAAACACAGGAAGAAAAGAACGAGCGCCCGGTGAGAAATACCCGCAGCAGAGGTTCGAGAAGACCGAGAAATACAGCTCCGAAACGTGAGGAAGACGCAGATCCTTCTGAGAATGAGAAAACGCAGGAGGAAAGAAAGCCGAGAACTACAAGGGCAAGCCGCAGCGCGGCAGCCAGAACGGAAAAGGCGGAAAGAACGGCAAGAGGCGAGCGTGCAGCCCGCGGCGAAAAAGCAGAAAAACCGGCAAAGCCAGAGCACGCGGCCAGAACAGAGAAACCTGCGAGAGCAGAGCGCCCGGTGAAGAGTGAGAAACCGGCCGGAGTTTCCAAAGCAAAGAATGTGCTTGCAGATACCAGTTCCAAGCCGAAGGTACGCATCATCCCGTTAGGCGGTCTGGAGCAGATCGGTATGAACATTACCGCATTTGAGTATGAGGACACCATTGTAGTGGTAGACTGCGGTCTTGCATTTCCGACGGATGATATGCTGGGTATCGACCTGGTCATCCCGGATGTTACTTATCTGGAGCGCAACATCGACAAGGTCAAAGGTTTTGTCATCACCCACGGACATGAGGATCATATTGGCGCGCTGCCTTACATTTTACAGAAGATCAATGTTCCGGTGTATGGCACCAAGCTGACCATTGCCCTCATTGAGAATAAGTTAAAAGAGCATAACTTAATGAAGAGCACCAAGCGCAAAGTGGTAAAACATGGTCAGTCTGTGAATCTGGGCTGTTTCCGTGTGGAATTCATCAAGACCAACCACAGCATTGCAGATTCCGCAGCGCTGGCTCTGTTTACTCCGGCCGGCATCATCGTGCATACCGGAGACTTCAAGGTTGATTACACCCCGGTATTCGGTGATGCCTTTGATCTGGCGCGTTTTGCTGAGCTGGGAAGAAAGGGTGTTCTGGCGCTTCTCAGTGATAGTACAAACGCCATCCGCAAAGGCTTTACTGCTTCCGAGCGTACGGTTGGAAAAACCTTCGATGCCATCTTTGCGGAGCATAAGAACAATCGTATTATCGTAGCAACCTTCGCATCCAACGTTGACCGTGTACAGCAGATCATCTTTACCGCTGAAAAATACGGACGCAAGGTTGTGGTAGAGGGCCGAAGCATGGTCAATGTCATCGGTACGGCCAACGAGCTTGGCTACATCAACATTTCCGATGGCACCCTCATCGAGATCGATCAGTTAAAGAACTATCCGGATGAGCAGACCGTGCTCATCACTACGGGAAGCCAGGGTGAGTCCATGGCGGCTCTGTCCCGTATGGCATCCGGCATGCACCGCAAGGTATCCATTAAGCCGAACGATGTTGTCATTATGAGTTCTACTCCGATTCCGGGTAATGAGAAGCAGGTAGCCAAGGTTATCAACGAACTGGCTATGCGCGGCGTTGAGGTGATCACCGAAGATACCCATGTATCCGGCCATGCCTGCCAGGAGGAGATCAAGCTGATCTACTCCCTTGTAAAACCGAAATATGCCATTCCAATCCATGGTGAGTACCGTCATCTGACTGCACAGAAACACATTGTGGAAGATCTGGGAATCCCGAAGGAGAATATTTTTATCCTTTCTTCCGGAAATGTTCTGGAGTTGGACGGACAGGATGCCAAGGTGACAGGAAGCGTTCATACAGGTGCGATCTTCGTAGACGGACTTGGCGTTGGCGATGTGGGAAATATCGTACTCCGTGACCGTCAGCACCTGTCTGAAGATGGAATCATGATCGTAGTTATGACACTGGAGCGCCACAGTAATGTAGTTCTCGCAGGTCCGGATATCGTTTCCAGAGGTTTTGTGTATGTAAGAGAATCTGAGGATCTTATGGAGCATGCCAGACAGGTTGTGGAAACTGCACTGGATTCCTGCCTGGAGAACAATATCACGGACTGGGGCAAGATCAAAACCGAGGTCAAGGATGCCCTTGGAGAGTATCTGTGGAAACGGACCAAGAGAAATCCTATGATCCTGCCTATCATTATGGAGGCGTAGGTTCATGGATGAGATCAGCATGGAGATCGAGAAGCTTCTCGATGCTGTGCACAGAAGCGATGAATATCAGGAATATCAGAAACAGGCAGCCCAGCTTGAAGCGGATCCTGAGCTGAAAGCCAGAGTGATGAGATTCCGTGGAGATAATTTCAGACTGCAGAATCATTCAGACAAGGATGAGCTGTTCCATATTGCGGAACAGCTCAATCAGGAGTCTGCAAGTCTGAGACAGAACCTGAAAGTAAATGCCTATCTCGACGCAGAGCTTGCGCTGTGCAGACTGATGCAGCGGATATGCAGGACGCTGGTGGACGGGATCGACATACAGATTCCTGACTTATAGGAGGAAGAAAGACTATGGCAGACACAAGAGACAAGGTAGGCAGGGCCGGAGTTTTTCTGGCCGGCGGGGTATTTAAGATCGCCCTGTATATCTGCATCATTGTATTTTTGATCTGGGTTGGAAAATCAGCATATCAGTTTGGCTACGATGTGTTTAACCAGCAGGCTATGAGCCCGGGAGAGGGACAGCAGGTCACGGTAGTCATAAAAGAAGGTGCCTCTGCATATAAAGTAGGCAAGACACTGGAGCAGAAGGGTCTTATCAAGGATGCGCTTGCATTTACCATACAGGAAAGAATGTCCGCATATCACGGACAGATCAAAACAGGTACATACCTTCTCAGTACAGCTTATACACCGACCAGGATCATTGCAGTGCTGTCAGGAGAAGAGAGCAAGGAAGGATCGAACAGCCAGTGATCGTAGAAGAACGCATGCAGACCTATATCAATTCACTGGATATGGGGAATACTCCATTTCTGCAGGAGTTGGAGACAAAGGCACTTGCAGACCGTGTGCCGATCATCCGGAGAGATATGCAGAGCTTTATGAGGATGCTTCTGGCACTGAAACAACCGAAGCGCATTTTGGAGGTGGGGACTGCCGTAGGCTTCTCCACACTTCTTATGTGTGAGTATGGGCCGGAAGATATGGAAATTGTTACCATAGAGAATTATGAAAAAAGAATTCCTGTCGCAAAGGATAATTTCAGGCGCGCAGGAAGAGAGTCACAGATCACGCTTCTGGAGGGAGATGCCGGAGAGATCCTGAAGAATCTTACCGGAACCTTTGATATGATCTTCATGGACGCAGCCAAGGGCCAGTATATCCACTGGCTTCCTGACGTGCTGAGACTGATGAAAGAGGGAAGCGTGCTGGTATCTGACAACGTGCTGCAGGAAGGGGATATTATTGAATCTCATTATCTTGTGGAACGGCGTAACCGTACAATCTATAAAAGAATGAGAGAATATCTCTGGCAGCTGACTCACAGTCCGGTGCTTCGTACATCGGTGCTTCCTCTTGGAGACGGAGCGGCTGTAAGTGTAAAAACAGGAGAACAGGTTTATGAAACGACCAGAACTATTGGTTCCGGCGAGCAGCCTTGAGGTTTTAAAGGTTGCCGTCATATATGGTGCAGATGCTGTTTACATCGGCGGAGAAGCTTTTGGACTTCGTGCAAAGGCTAAGAATTTTTCAAAAGAAGATATGTGTGAGGGAATCGCATTTGCCCATTCCCATGGTGTAAAGGTTTATGTGACAGTAAACATCCTGGCGCATAACCGTGATCTTGAGGGTGTAAGGGAATATCTTCAGGAACTGAAGGAAATCGGTCCTGACGCACTGATTATCGCAGATCCGGGAATCTTTATGTATGCAAAGGAAATCTGTCCAGAGATTGAGCGCCACATCAGTACACAGGCGAACAATACCAATTATGAGACATACCGTTTCTGGTATAATCTGGGAGCAAAACGTGTGGTAAGTGCAAGAGAACTTTCTCTGGAGGAAATCCGGGAAATTCGGGCACATATTCCGGATGACATGGAGATTGAGACGTTTATCCATGGAGCTATGTGTATTTCCTACTCCGGAAGATGCCTTCTGAGTAACTTTATGGCAGGCAGGGACGCCAATCAGGGAGCCTGTACGCATCCGTGCAGATGGAAATATTCCGTTGTGGAGGAGAAACGCCCGGGAGAATATATGCCGGTATTTGAAAATGAGAGAGGAACTTTTATTTTTAATTCCAAGGATCTCTGTATGGTAGAACATATGGAAGATATCCTTACAAGCGGTATTGACAGCCTGAAGATCGAAGGACGTATGAAAACAGCTCTTTATGTGGCAACAGTGGCAAGAACCTACCGCAAAGCCATTGATGACTGTATGGAAAGTCCGGAAAAATATCATGCAAATATGCCGTGGTATCAGGAGCAGATCTCAAACTGTACCTACCGTCAGTTTACCACCGGATTTTTCTACGGAAAGCCGGATGAGAATACCCAGATTTATGACAGCAACACATATGTAAGAGAATACACATATCTTGGATTTGCAGAAGAGATCGATGAGAGAGGTCTGGCAAGACTGACACAGAGAAATAAGTTTTCTGTAGGAGAGACCATCGAGATCATGAAACCGGACGGAAGGAATATTCCGGTCACAGTGGAAGCCATTTATAATGAAGAGGGCGAAGCTATGGAGAGTGCACCACATGCTCAGCAGAGGATCTATGTGAAACTGACTGAGATGCCGGAGGTATTTGATATTCTCCGAAGAGGTGAATGATCCGAAAGGTTGGATAAGAGAGTAAAGGGGAGAACGAAAAGAACGTTCTCCCCTTTACTGATTTTCAGGAAAAAGAGTACGGAGTTTTCGAAGAGCGTTCTTTTCGATACGGGATACATAGGAGCGGCTGATGGAGAGATTTTCAGCAATCTCTCGCTGGGTCAGTGGCTCCTGACCATTCAAACCGTAGCGGCAGCAGATCACCTGGTATTCCTTTGGGGAGAGTACTGTCCGGATATAATGGAGAAGATAGGAAATGCTGTCCCTTTTGAAACAATCATCCACAACATCAACGGGTGGACTTTCAATGATATCGAGAAGGCTGATCTCGTTGCCTTCCCGGTCTGTGCCGATGGGTTCATAGAGAGAAACTTCTCTGGAACGTTTCCTGCGGGCACGGAACATCATGAGAAGCTCATTGTCAATGCACCGTGCAGCATAAGTGGAAAGCTTGGAAGTCCGGCTGGGATCAAAGGTGGAAATGGCTTTGATCAGACCTATGGTGCCTATGGAGATTAGATCATCCTGATCCTCGTCACATCCCTGATATTTTTTTGCAACATGTGCTACGAGGCGGAGATTGTGTTCGATAAGGATATTTTTTGCTTCCGGATCGCCCCTTTGGAGCTGTAGAAGATAGAACTGCTCTTCCGCAAAAGAAAGCGGTTTCAGAAAGGTTTTCAAGGGTTCACCTCAAAGGGGATTTCCTTATAGCTTATGAGCCGGACGTGCTTTTCGTGCTTTTCCAACAGAAACTTTATAAAAAGGACAGAGGCGAACACCTGTTGCGCCACATTCTGATCTGGTGTATAATCATAAAATACGAGTGACAACAATCAGTGTATATTGATGAGGAGTATATATTTTGAAAAAGAGGATAGAACAGCTTCTTAACGGAAAATTTATTTATGAACAGCCTGAGCTTCTGTTTTCACAGGACCGTATTTTCGCTACGCTGAAGGCAGGAGAGACTACAAAGGATGAGATTTATTTCGGTACCGATGACAACCGCAGGATCAGTGGCTTTGTGACTTCATCTGACCGGAGACTGGTGCCCGGATTTGACCGCTTTTCCGGAACCACAGTGCGCATGCCTTATGGGGTAGATGCAGAGGGAATGAAGCCGGGAGAGAGTTTTGAAGGCTGGCTGTGTTTTACTACCAGTATCGGAGAATATAAGCTGCCGTTCACTGTACAGGTACAGACGGAAGAGGTGAAGAGTGCAGGCAGAAAGGTATCTTCTCTGGAAGAATTTCTGCACATTGCAAAGGAAGATTTCCATGAGGCTTACCGGATCTTTACAGAACGACATTTTTCCCTGATCCTGAGTGATCAGAGTGAGAAGATCCGTTCTCTTTATGCAGGAATGTCACAGCAGCCGGTGACCTATCAGCATCTGGAGGAATTTCTGATCGCAGCCGGTGCCAAGGAAAAGGTGACATTGAGTCTGAACAGAGAAGAGGCGAGTTTTTATGATGTCAGTGAATCTGTTCAGGAATCCCTTTATATCCACAGGAGCGGATGGGGACACCTGCGGGCAGATATTGAGGTAAATGGGGATTTTCTGGAGGCAGGCAAGCATGTGGTCACAGAAGAGGATTTTATCGGAAGTACCTGTGAAATAAACTATGTGATCCGCCAGGAAAAACTGGGAAAAGGAAATCAGTACGGCGAGATCATTGTAAAAACTCCATACCAGAAACTGGTATATCACGTTCTTGCATCCAGAGGAACTGAGAGTGCCGTGAACCTGGATCTTCTGGAAAAACAGTACCGGATATCTCTGATGAAGGAATACCTGGGATATCTCTGTAAAAGAACAGATTTTCAGGCCTGGACAGCCTCTACTCATGAGAAGCTTGACCGTATGGGCGAAAACGGACTGAAATATCCGGAATATCAGCTTCTGGAAGCCTATCTTCTTCATCTGGAAGGAGAAGATGACCAGGCTTCAGAAATCCTTGAGCGTTATCAGAATAAATCCTTTCATCACAATGAACTGGAACTGGCAGGGATTTATCTGTATCTGTGTACACAGACCGGGCTGTACCGGGATAAGGAACAGGCCCTCCGCAAGGTACAGAATTTCCAGATGCAGAAGGAAGACAGCTTTATCCTTCTGAAATTGGTATTTGAAATGGATCATACGCTTTCTCCGTCAAAAAAGATCTTTCTGATGGAGGAACTTTTTGAGCGGGGATGTACAAGTCCTTTTCTGTATCTGGAAGCATGGAACCGTATTTGTGCAGATATGTCTCTGCTGCATCGGATCAATAGGTTCTGGGCCCAGGTATTCCTTTTTGCAGGAAAAGAACAGATGCTGACGGAAGAGCTGGTCATGCGCCTGGCATATCTTTCCGGTTATGAGAAAGCTTTTAACGAAAGTCTGTACCGTGCTATGGCCATGGGATGTGAAGCCTTTCCGTCGGATGATACCGTGGAAGCTATCTGTAAATATATTATGAAGGGAAATCCAAGAAAACCGGAATATTTTCAGTGGTTTTCCGCTGCCGTGGACCGCGGGATCCGGATCACACGGCTGTATGAATATTATGTGGAAACACTGGATACTTCTTATCGGAGAGTCCTGCCGAAACCGCTTTTGATGTATTTTACCTATAACAACAATACTCTCGGTGATTCCAAGCGTGCCTATCTGTATGCATGCATCATTGCAGGGAAGGAACGTGATCCACAGACATACGAAAGTTATCGTGAAAGCATGGAGGAATTTGCTTTCCGTAAGTTACGGGAAGGCCGGATGAATGAAAATTATGCCGCTGTTTATCAGGAATTCATGCGGGAACCATCGGACAGCGAAAAAGCGCAGGTGATCGCCTCCAGAATGTTTACCTGCCGGCTGTATACGGATGATCCGAAGGTCCGCAGTGTGATCGTCCGTCACAGACAGATGAAACAGGAAGAAATCTATCCGTGTATCCATGGGATCGCTTACCCAAGGATCTGCAGCGAAGATGCGGCCGTTGTATTTCAGGATGAAAAACAGAGACGTTATGCTGCTACGGTAGATTATAATCTGACACCACTTTTTGATGATCGTGAGATGGTTCTGGCAGTGTTGGAAAAAGGGGCGGATGAACCGGCTGTGCTTTTGTATTACTGTCAGGGTCAGGAGATCAGTCGTAAGAATCTGGGAATTTTTCAGAAACTGGTCCTTTCACCGGCGTTTACCGATGAATATAAGAGGCTGATCCGCAAAAAGATCCTGGATTATTATCGGGATCACGTGCAGGGAGAAGATCTGGATGCCTGTCTGGAGATGATGGATTATCGGGAATATGCCATGGTCGACCGGAAAACCCTTCTGGAGATCCTGATCCAGCGGGGACTGTTTCCGCAGGCTATGAGCGTGGTGGAAGCATTTGGATTTGAAGGAGTAGAGGAGCGTGCGCTTCTGAAGCTGGTAAGCCGTATGATCATCCGCTGTGACTGCGCGGAAGACGAAGAGCTGATCGCACTTTCCTCTCATGTATACCGACAGGGAATCTATGATGAAGTGATCCTCATGTATCTGATGAAATTCCGGTTTGGACCTGTGGATGAACTTCTGGATATCTGGAAAAGTGCCTGTGGGTTTGAGATGGATACCTATAATCTGGAGGAGAGGATCCTTTCTCTTCTGATGTTTAACTGGGATTACCGGCCAGAGGGTGCGGATATCCTGAAAGCATATATCCGTCATTCCGGAAAAGAGAGTGTGATCGGTGCGTATCTGACTCTGATGTCTTACGGAATGTTTGTAAAAGAAATGCCGGAGATGCCTGGACTTAAGGAGTATCTGAAAAATCGCAGAGAAAAGGAGTGGCCCGGAGACCGGATCTGTGACCTGGCCCTTCTGAAGCTGCTTTCCGAAGAAAAAACTTCTGATGAAGAAAATCTGGAAATGGAGGAAAAAATCCTCTCTTCCTGTGTAAAGGACGGAATGCTATTTGAGCTTTTTCGGAATCTGGATCAGAGTATCCTGCGACCGTATCAGCTGGATGATAAGACTTTTGTAGAGTATCATACTTCACCGGAGGCTTCGGTCACACTGTATTATTCCCTGGATACAGGTCTTGGAACTGTACCGGACTATAAAAGTGAACCGCTCAAAAATATCTATGAGGGAATTTTTGCCAGAGCATTTACATTGTTTTATGGAGAGACCCTGCGATATTATTTCCAGACAGAAGATGAAACTGGTGTACACAAAACGGAAGAAAAAATACTGACCATGAACCAGAGTAATGACCAGGCATCCAGCAAATATCAGCTGATCAATCAGATACTCTGTGCAAGGAAACTGGAGAAAGACACGGAAGTGAAGGAGAAGCTGGCACAGTATCTCCGGCAGGAACAGTACGTTAATGAAATGTTTGTCATAGAGAAGGAACCGGAAAGATGAATGAAATTCGTGACTTGATCATAGGAATTGATATTGGAAAAGAATACACACA
>OLGF01004622.1_pt1 | contig 10058 bp, 7 predicted proteins | sample 1604971 | NCBI WGS metagenome assembly OLGF01 (sample SAMEA3888902, study PRJEB22519) | human gut metagenome | biome: human gut; feature: human-associated habitat; material: faeces | place: Denmark | collected 2011 | reverse complement strand
AATAATAAAGGCACAAACTTAAGAAATAAAATCTTTCTTAAGTTCATGCCATTGGTAGATTTACATCTACTTTATTCAACAAAGGTAAAAACATCTTTGGCTTTAATATGTTCTAAAATAAAGATTTCACTTTCATCAATACGACCAAGTAAATTTCTTTGTCCATCTACTTTCATATCTTTTAAAACAATTTGAATTTCTCCTCGATAATGGGCAAGGTTGTCATTGACAATAACAACATCCCCTCTTGTATAGTGCGTCTTGGTACAAGGACGACAAGGAATTTCTTTTCCTTTATAAATCATTCTTGTCCAACGAGAACGTAGCATATAATTCATACAATCTCCTAAATCACTATGCGTTGGATAATTGAATAAGATTTCTTTTTCAAGTTCTGTGATTCCTTCTTCTAATTGAATTTTAAAAGGAACTCTTTTAACCATTCCATGTGGAATAAAATCAGCTAAAAAACCAAAAGCTTCATTTTTAGGAACATCGACATAGACTTGTTTCATGACTTGATCAATTGCTTTAAATTCATCTTCACTTGCATAAGCATTTCCAATAATGATTTCATCAACATTATCTAAAGCTAGACAATGTTTTAATTGTTCTTCTATTGGCATATCACGATGCTCTTCAATCGTTGGAAGACCATCACTAACAGGCCATGGTCCATGATTTCCTTTAACTAAACTTGAAATAAAGATTGCTACAGGAATATTCTTTGCTTTCCAATAATTATTAATTTCATTGATTGCTTCTAAACTTGGTGCAGTATATCTTTCTGGATAGAAATTATGACATGTAGAAATATTTTCTAGTTTAGCTCCATTTTTAATAGCTGTTTCAATGATATCAATAAAACTTGTAGACATTTCAATTTTAATGCCTTCTTTATTATTAATAAGAGTGGCATCCCTTTCATCGTTAAAACTAAAATCCATTCTTAAAATATCGACACCAATTTTCTTAAAAACCGAAAGATCTGTTTCAGTTGCACCTAATCTACGAAAAAGTTCACTGTTACAATCCCCAGAAACAACCATACCATATTTATGAACGATTTTTGTAAAATCTTTAAAATATGCAATCACTTCTTCCTTTGTTCCTGGTACAGAAAACATACTCGTAAATACTTTTTTAAATCCATAACTTGATGCCATTTTTAAATACGCATCAAGTTCTTCAAGAGTTTCTTGTTCTGGATATAAAGAAACACCTAACATGACTTTTTCCATAAAAAATCCTCCTATGAGGGGTATTATAACATGTATATACAACCCTTACAATCGTTATTGTATCCGTTTACAAAATAAAAAGAGGATTTCTCCTCTTAGACAAAAGCATGATCAATTTCAATAACACAATGGTATTCATCATTTATTTGTTTAACTTGTGCACTAATCATATTTTTTAAAATTTGATGACTAATTTGATCATTTGCAGGAATTAATACATCAAAAATTAAATTTGTATGATTTTTCCCTGGGACCATACGAAAATCATGAATCGAATAATTTTCATTAATATGTTGAACAATTTCTAAAACTTGTTGTTTTAAAGCAAGTAACTGTGGATTATGAATATCTACAGGATCATAATGAATGGTTGTATGAATATGATATTTTTCTTGGATAGCTCTTTCGATATCATCAATTTCTTCATGAATCTTCATAATATCTTCGCGACTGTCTACTTCTACATGAAGTGTCATAAACATCCTTCCTGGACCATAATCGTGCATCATTAAATCATGAATCCCTAAAGGTTTTTCATAAGACATAATAAAATGTTCAATACTATCAATTAAGGCTTTATCTGGTGCAAGTCCTAGTAAAGGATTGATTGTATCTTTAAACACATTGATTCCTGCAAGAATAACAATGATAGAAACAATAGTCCCAATAATACCATCTACTGGTAAATCGGTAATCAAAGTAAGTAATAAAGCAACGAGTGTCGCAAATGTCGTGACAACATCATTTAGACTATCTTGTCCTGCTGCTTTTAAAGATGAAGAATCTATTTTATTTCCTATTTGATGATTAAAATAATACATCCATAATTTAATAAAAATAGAAACGACTAAAATAATTACCGCCACAATTGAAAAAGTGACTTTTTCAGGAACAAATATTTTAACAACTGATTCTTTCAATGATTGAATACCTACAACTAAAATCAAAAAGGCAATAATCATTCCTGCAATATATTCATAACGTCCATGTCCATAAGGATGATCGTTATCAGGATGTTTATTAGCAAGTTTGAAACCAAATAAGGATGCAAGATTGCTTCCAACATCAGATAGGTTGTTTAAAGCATCTGCTTGAATTGCTACAGAATGAACAAAGAGACCTATTGTTATTTTGAAAATAACTAAAATAATATTGCATATAATCGACAAAATGGAACATAACGTTCCATAAGCTTGTCGTACTCTTTGATTTTTATAGTCATCATAATCATCTATAAATTTCTTAACAAGATAATTGATCATGATAAAACATCATAAACAAAGATATTTTGTTTATCTACCTTTATAAGTTCTACTTCTTCTAGTTCTTTAAGATATTTGTTTACTTTTTCTTGATCTACTTCTTTATTTGCAAGTTCTGCGAGATTTGCTTGGATTTGTGGATTATCCACTTTAACATAAGCAAGATTTTCTGTTGTATAAACTGCTTTATTTTTCATAGTTTCTAATATTGAAACATAAGCAAGTTTTGTTTCTAAACGTAAATTTTTATAGTGATCAAATAATGCTTTTGGCATATAAAATTCATCTTTTGATTTTTCAATAACTTCTTTTAAACTTTCTTTTGTATATAACTCCATAATTCTTTCTCCTTTTGTTTCTATATTATACCATATCTTAAAAAAAAGAACACATTCCCTTTAATCTTTAACTCTACCCGTAAATGTTGAAACATCTTCAAAACCAATTTCTTGATATTTTTTAGCAACCGTTAAACAGTTTTCTCCAACACGATCACTAGTATGACTATCCGTTCCAATTGTAATAATGCGTCCCCCTAAATCATAGTAGCGTTGAACTTGTTCATAATTTGGAAAACCACATATTTTTAAATCTTTATACCCTGATGTATTAACTTCTATACCTTTTCCTTTTTTTATTAATGTTTTAAAGATTTCATCAATAATATCTTGGTATTTTGCATGATCCACTGTTTTATCTTGGTAAGGACCATAACGAACAATATAATCCAAATGTCCTAAAACGTTAAAACAATCAAAAGCTTTTACACATTTTAATGTTTCTTCAAAGAATTCTCGATGTGCTTCTTCTTTGGTTTTTCCTTTAAAGAACTCTCCATAATAAAATTCTGTATGGTGGATAACATGAATCGAACCAATAACAAAATCAAAAGGATAACTTTGAATAAGCTTTTCAATTTCTTCTTGATGCTCCAAATCTAATCCCATTTCAATTCCCCATTTAATCGTGATTTGATCTTTAAATTCTTCTTTTAAAGCTTGAATTGTTTGATAATAATTTTCAACATCTAATTCAAACGAATCAATGGGATAATTAAAATCACGATGATCAGTAAAACAAATTTCATCTAAATTCATTTTTATAGCTTGTAAAACATGTTCTCTAGGATTCGCTTCGCTGTCTCCCGAAAAATGTGTATGCATGTGATAATCGATGACTCTCATAGAATAACCTCCGTTTTTGTCATTATAACAAAAAAGAGAAAATATTTCTATTTTCCCTTTTTACAAAATTATATTATAAATTAATCTAAATCAGCACCGTTTGATTCGAAAGCTTTTTTAATCCATTGATATGATTTTTTAGGAATACGTTTCATATCTCTTAAATCTTTATTTGTTCTATTTACATAAACGAATCCATAACGTTTATCCATATTACACATACTTGCAAGAATATCAATTGGTCCCCAAGTAATATACCCTAAACAATCAACACCATCTTCAAAGATTGCATTTTCCATTTCTTTGATATGATCTCTATGATAATTAATACGATAATCATCTTCGATAGTACGACCTTCAGCTAACATTTGATCTATTTCTTCTTGACTCATATCTTCACGCCAACCAATACCATTTTCAAGAACGAATACTGGAAGACCTGTTCTATGATGTAAATCATTTAATGTCCATCTAAATCCAATTGGGTCGATTTCCCAATCCCATTCATTTGCTTTACAATGTGGGTTTTTAATTTGTTTTTCGTTAACACATTCATGAGCAGGTCTTTCATAATCAAATTCACCTGCTTTAACAGTATTTGAACGATAGTAAGAGAAAGCAATATAACCAACAGTATATTTTAATAATTCTTCGTCACCTTCTTCAAAAGTAGGCATCCATCCTCTGTTTTCAAGATAAGCGTTCCAGTAATCAGGATATTTACCTTGAGCAAATGTATCAACTAAGAAACCATTTAATAAATTATATCCTTTTGTTGCAAAGAAATTATTTTCTGGACTATTTTCATAAGCATAGATATTTGTAATAGCTCCCATTCCACAGAATTTAGCATCTGGTTGCATTTGTCTTAAAGCACGAACAGCTTTACAGTGAGCCATCATAACATTGTGGTTTACTTGATATAAGTGTTTTGGATAACTAACGCCTTCAGGAATAACTTCAGCATTAGATACACGTAACATCATACTGTGTAAGTTTTGTTCATTGAATGACATCCAATGTTTAACACGGTCACCAAATCTTTCAATACAAACTTTTGCATATCTTTCAAAACAATCTACAACATAACGTGAGGCAAATCCATTATATTCTTTTACTAAATGATAAGGCATATCAAAATGAACTAATGTAATCATTGGTTCAATACCTGCAGCTAATAATTTATCAATTAAATCACTATAGAATTTAACTCCTTCTTCATTTACTGGTTCATCTAATGTTCCATTAGGAATAATACGAGACCAACAAATAGAGAAACGATAAAAGTTGAATCCCATACCTTTCATTAATGCAATATCTTCATCATAACGAGTATATTCATCAATAGCATCGTTCCAATCTGAAAATTCAGGATTCATTGGTCTTACATCATAAACACATAATCCTTTTCCGCCTTCATTTCTATGTCCTTCTGTTTGGAATGATGAAACTGATCCACCCCAATAAAAATCTTTTGGTAATTTTCTTTCCATAAAATGTTCTCCTTCTTTTATATCCACCTAACATTTTAATCATCTCTTCTTGAAAGTAAATATCTTCAACTTTCCTTTTTATAATGTTTCATATTTAATTTAAATAAAAGCCATTTCATGAAACTTTGTTTCATGTTATACTAAAAACGGTGATAAAAATGAGTATAATGACACAACTAGAATTTGAGCTTGATTTCTCCCATTCTGAAAAAGAAATCGCTCACTATATTTTAAACGAAGGAGAAAAAGTTCTAAATCTTTCAATTAAAGAACTTGCAAAAAAAACCTATACATCTCCTGCCACAATTGTAAGACTTTGCCATAAATTAGGATTAAAAGGCTATGGTGATTTTAAAATAAAATATTCTGCCGAATTACAATTCGATTTAGCTCACACCGATCGTATTGATGTCAATTTTCCTTTCAATGAAGAAGATAATGATTCTATGATTGCTTATAAACTCGCTAGTTTAAATCAAGAAGTAATTGCTGAAACAATACAGCTTATTGATTTTGAGCAACTTCATCAAATTGTGGAACTACTTGATCAAAACAAAGATGTCGATATCTATGGAACAGGAAATTCATTACTTGCAGCTATGTCTTTCCAACATAAAATGATGCGAATACAAAGAAACGTTAATCTCAAAATGCTTGCTGGAGAACAAGTCTTTATGTCTTATAATTCCAATGAAAACAAAATAGCAATGATTATTTCTTATTCAGGTGAAACCAATGAACTTATTAAAATTGCTGAAATTTTAAAAGAAAAGAAAACTCCTATCATTGTTTTAACTTCTGTTGGCGATAATCGTCTTTCCCATTATGCCAATTATATTTTAAATATTGGTTCAAGAGAAAAGATTTTTACCAAGATTGCTCCTTTTGCTTCACAAACATCGATTGAATATTTATTAAATGTAATCTTTTCTTGTTTATTCAAAAAAGATTATGAAACAAATATTCAAAATAAAATAAGCTATGATAAAGAAAACGATGTCCGCCATCCTTTACATAGCCCTGTTAATGATATTGCAGAGTAAAAGCCCATCGCTGGGCTTTTTTATTATTCATCACCAAATGAAACACCAATTGCTTTAGCCGCTTTAACAAGTTCACCATTTGGATCAACATGTTTTTGTTGACCAATCTTCGCAGCTCCGATTACTTCTTCTAATGAAGTATATCCCATTTTATCACCATTGATTGTAACCACATTACCAAACTTACCTTCATTAATAAGTTCAACTGCAGCCACTCCATAACGGATTGATAAGATGCGATCATAAGCTGAAATATCTCCTCCACGAATAATATGTCCTGGATTAACCGAACGTACTTCATGATTTGGAATTACTTTTTCAAGATCATCCGCTACTTTTGCAGCAAGTCCAGAATAACGTACAGGATCTGGACTATCTTCTACGATTTTACCAATGACTTTTGTTCCGTCTGCATATTTAGCTCCTTCAGCAACAGCAACAACAGTATAAGGTAATCCCATTTCATCACGTTTTTTAATTGCTTTTGCAACATTTTCAATTGTAAATGGAATTTCTGGAATCAAACATACACCGGCATTTCCTGCAAGACCTGCATATAAAGTAATCCATCCTGCATCACGTCCCATTACCTCGATAATACTGCAGCGCTCATGGGAAGATGCTGTATCACGGATTTTGTCAATGGCTTCCATTGCTGTATTAACAGCTGTATCAAAACCAATGGTATAATCAGTACAGGAAATATCCAGATCGATCGTTCCCGGAATACCAATCGTGTTGATTCCCTGTGCAGCCAGTTTCTGAGCTCCACGGAAAGAACCGTCACCACCGATTACGATGATTCCTTCGATCCCGTGCTTTCTACACATTTCAGCACCAAGCTTCTGTCCTTCTTCTGTACGGAATTCCGGACATCTTGCTGTCTGAAGTATCGTACCACCTCTCTGAATGATATCGGATACATCTTTTGCTTCCATATCTACGATATCTTCAGCAATTAATCCTGTATAACCTCTTCTTATACCCTTTACTTTTTTTCCCTTTGAGATTGCCTGACGCACTACCGCACGGATAGCTGCATTCATACCCGGTGCATCTCCACCGCTTGTTAACACACCAATTGTCTGTATTTCCTTAGCCATGACAAAACCTCCTATACCTGTATCATTTTCATTTTTTCCTCATGTTGCTACTATTCTAATCTTTTTTTTACATTTTTTCAATGGACTTTTCCAAAACTTTGATATTTTTTTCACCAAGTTTTTTATTTAATTCATTTACAAGCTCATTATTTGCAAAAACGGTCATGTTTGTCCCGAGCCGTTTCATCGCATGCTCTTTTGCCAGGTAAATTATTACCTGATCCTGTCCATCTGACCCGGATAACAATGCCAGGGTTTCGTTTTCCTGCTGTTCAAAAGTCTCCCGGTCTGCAAACTGGATCCACAGTTCCCGTCTCGCATCATCAAAAGAATAGATTTTTTCACAGATCAGTTTGCCGTTTTTATCCTCTTCCGCAGACACCCGGCCACGGATAAACACTTTCTGTTCTTCCTGCATCAGCAGATGATACCGCTCATACTCCCGCGGAAATACAATGACTTCGACACTTCCGTACAGATCCTCGACCGTCAGAAATGCCATCGCTTTGTTCTGTTTTGTATACTTCACGTTTTTTGCCGTAATGATACCGCCGATCATGGCTTTCTCATCATCTGTGATACCTCTGGCAGTTCCACTTTCTTCATCCAGGACAAAATCTCCGGTGGTCTTTGTAATATTTTTCCGCCATTTTGCTTCATATTCCTGCAGTGGATGACCGCTGACATAGATACCAAGCACTTCTTTCTCCATGGCAAGCATCTCTTCCCTGGAAAATTCGCCGCAGTCCGGCAGACGGATCTCGAACTGCTTCTTCTCCTCCGGTGCCACCATGTCAAAGAGGGACATTTGTCCTGCCATCGTGGTCTTGCGGTCATTGGTGATCTGATCCATCAGCTTTCCGTACACCTGCATAAACTGCTTGCGCGTGCCACCCAGATCGTCAAATGCTCCGCCCTTGATGAAGTTTTCCACGGCACGACGGTTCATCTCCCTGCCGCTCATACGATCAATAAAATCCTTCAGGGATTTAAAACGCCCATTCTCCGTGCGCTCCTGTACCAGTGCATCGATCACCGGACGGCCGATACTCTTGATGGCAGACAGTCCATAGCGGATATCTTTGCCGGACACGGAAAATCCCGCATATCCGTCATTGACATTTGGCGGCAGCACGGCAATCCCCATCTGACGGCACACCTGGATATATTCTGCCACTTTTGTAGAGTTATCAATCACAGATGTCATCAGAGCAGCCATAAATTCCACCGGATAGTAATATTTCAGATATGCAGTCTGGTAAGACACCACCGCATACGCTGCTGCATGGGATTTGTTGAAGGCATATTTTGCAAAATCTGTCATCTCATCGAAAATCTTGTTGGCAACTTCCTCGGAAATACCGTTTGCCATACAGCCCGGCACCCCCTCTTCTTCATTGCCGTACACAAAATTCTGACGCTCTCTGGCCATGACATCGCCTTTTTTCTTGGACATGGCACGACGTACCAGATCACTTCGTCCCAGTGTATAACCTGCCAGATCCCGCACGATCTGCATGACCTGTTCCTGATAAACGATACATCCATACGTCGGAGCCAGGATCGGTTCCAGCTGCGGACAGTCATACACAATGGAAGACGGATTATTTTTACCACGGATATAGGATGGGATAAAATCCATCGGTCCCGGACGATACAGGGAAATTCCGGCAATGATATCTTCCAGGCTCTGTGGTTTTAACTCCTTCATGAAGTTTTTCATACCGGCACTCTCCAGCTGGAACACACCATCGGTGCGACCGGTACCGATTGAGGCCAGTACATCCGGATCGTTATAGTCAATCTGATCCATATCCAGTTCTTTTCCGGTGGAACGCGCCACATTTTTCACGGCATCCTGGATTACAGTCAGTGTCCTGAGTCCGAGGAAGTCCATCTTCAGAAGCCCCAGCTCCTCCAGTGTCGTCATGGTAAACTGTGTCGTCACGGAACCATCGGAGCCTCTCGAGAGCGGCACATACTCGTCCACCGATTTCTGACTGATCACCACACCGGCTGCATGCATAGACGTATGCCGCGGCAGTCCCTCCAGACGCAGTGACATGTCGATCAGCTTCGTCACTTCCGGATTGGACTCATAGAGTCCACGCAGTTCCGGATTCATTTTCAACGCCTTACTGATGGTGATTCCAAGCTCGTTCGGAATCATTTTTGCAATGCTGTCACACATGGCATACGGCAGATCCATAACACGCCCCACATCCCGGATAACGCCCTTCGCAGCCATGGTACCGAAAGTTACGATCTGCACCACGCGGTCCTTGCCATATTTTCTTACAACATAATCAATGACTTCCTGACGTCTCTCGTAGCAGAAATCCACATCAATATCCGGCATGGAAACTCGTTCCGGATTCAGAAATCGCTCAAAGAGCAGACTGTAACGGATCGGATCCAGCTTGGTGATTCCCAGCGTATAGGAAACCAGACTACCTGCCGCACTGCCTCGTCCCGGACCGACCATGATATCATTTTCTCTGGCAAAATGAATAAAATCCCAGACGATCAGAAAGTAATCCACATACCCCATTTTCTGAATAACCGAAAGCTCATATTCCAGACGTGGCTTTAACTCCTGCACCCGTTTGGGTGAATACCGCTCATCAAGTCCCTCATAGCACAGTTTGTTCAGATATTCCCAGGATGTATAGCCATCCGGCACATCGAATTTCGGAAGCTTTGTCACACCGAATTCAATCTCCACATGGCAG
>OLGF01004619.1_pt1 | contig 10063 bp, 10 predicted proteins | sample 1604971 | NCBI WGS metagenome assembly OLGF01 (sample SAMEA3888902, study PRJEB22519) | human gut metagenome | biome: human gut; feature: human-associated habitat; material: faeces | place: Denmark | collected 2011 | reverse complement strand
TGACGGCCGGAAAGACGACTTCTGGAGAGGTCACGTACCGCCAAACTGCGCGGTAACGATTATCGATGTGAAAGATGGAAAAGCGACGATAGAAGAGCAGGATAAAGTGTACTATAATCCGGAAGATGTTGTAGATTTCTACAAATAAGATATTCAAGGCGTACGCCCCAAATTGCAAAAAGCTCCCCTGCAAAAGCAGTGGGCAGGACGATTTTAAGCTATGTGTTAAGTGCGACTTGTACATCTTATGAAAAAATCCCCATATCATTCGCTTGTCTGCAAATCCGAGTGATATGGGGATTTTTTCAACGATGCACATGATTCACTGAGAGCCGCTCATCGCCAAGTCTTACTAAGCACAGGATTTCAAAACTCTGCCTAACCGCCAACAAAGTGTTGTTCCAACCCATATGTTCGCGCCTTCTGGCTATTTACTAACAACTGGATGGCAGAAATGTGATTGAAAATTTTACAACTTATGCCGTTCCCGATGATTACAAGAGAAAAGTTTATGTTTTCCGAGGTCTGAATCAGGATTGTTGTGTCAGGTACTCTTCGGTTGTCATGAACTCTACGTGGAGCGGTGACAATCCCTGTAAGATGTGCAGGGTTTCTGCTTCAAGGATCGGGTTCAGGCCGGAGGTGGCATCGGTGAGCCAGATTAGTTTGCAGCCGAGGTCGATGCCTTCAAAGAAAGTGGATAGGACACAGCATTCGGAGACAACGCCGGTGAGGATGATGCGGTCGGCTTCTCGGGCAGCCTGACGGATGGCGGGTACCTGAAAGGAGGAATATGTGCTTTTGTCGTAGATGAGGTACGTTTCGGCTGCTTCTTTGATTCCATCCATCAGTTCATTCATCCAGGGATCTTCATTAATTTTGCGGTTCAGTTCGTTATAGGTTTTCCAGGTTCCAACCGGGTGTTCGGCGGCGATATAGCGGGTGAAAATAGTCTGATTTTTTGGATGCTTTTCCAGAAGTTTCAGGATATTTGCCTTTGTGTGCGCTACAGTCTCACATGCCCATGGCTGGTCGGGAAGGTATACATTTTGCATATCGATTACTAATAATAAATCATTCATGATACAAATCTCCTTTTATTAGATATTCTGCTTTTCTATCTCAGCAACAAAACAAAGATTCGTAACTGTTCAGTACCTTCACAGTTACGAGCAAAAATGCATTTAAAATCACCTTCGGTGATGGCATTTTTGCTTGTATGTCTCGGGATTTTGGCATATTTATGCCAAAACACCTCGCGGGATAATGGCTACTGAATAGTTACTATTTTTCTTTTACTTCCACATACCCGCACTGCTCGTCCGCGCAGACTTTTTTGTTTCCCTTTTCTACCATGTAACCGCCGCATTTCGGACATTTTTCATTGATCGGTTTTGCCCAGGACATGAAATCACATTCCGGATTATCCTCGCAGCCGTAATATTTCCGGCCTTTCTTTGTCTTGCGAAGAACTACTTCTTTTCCACACTTCGGACATTTGACACCGATCTTTTCCAGATACGGCTTGGTATTTCTGCAATCCGGAAATCCGGGACATGCCAGGAATCTTCCATGCGGGCCATATTTGATTACCATGTTTCTTCCGCAGTTTTCACAGATTACATCAGTGACTTCATCTTCCAGTTTAACTTCCTCGAGATTTTTCTCTGCTTCTTTCACAGATTCATCAAGATCCGGATAGAAGTTCCGAACTACCACTTTCCAGTCTACGGTTCCGTCGCCCACTTTATCCAGCAGATCTTCCATCGTAGCAGTAAAGTTGACATCCACAATACTTGGAAAGGCTTCTTTCATCATCTGATTGACCACCTCACCCAGTTCTGTCATATACAGGTTCTTATTCTCTTTTGCCACATATCTTCTTGCAATAATTGTGGTGATAGTCGGTGCATAAGTACTTGGACGACCGATTCCCAGTTCTTCCATAGTTTTTACCAGGGAAGCCTCCGTATAATGTGCCGGCGGCTGGGTAAAATGCTGCTGTTCATCAAATTTCTGAAAATTCAGAACCGTATCTTTGTCAATGCTTCGTACCAGTGTATTGTTCTGCGCTTTCTCCTCATCTTCCTGCACATAAACGGACATGAAACCATCGAACTTGATCTTGGATGCGGCAACCGTAAACAGATATTCTCCACCGGAAATCTTTACAGATGTTGTTTCGTATATAGCCGGCTGCATACGGCTTGCCACAAATCGTTTCCAGATCAGCTGATAGAGACGGAACTGGTCTCTGGAAAGAGATTCTTTTACAAGGGCCGGCATACGGGAAACATCCGTCGGACGGATTGCTTCGTGTGCATCCTGAATGTTCTTTCCTTCTTTTTGTTTACTCTCCCGCACTGCCACATAGGATTCTCCGTAATGTTCGCCGATAAAGCTTCTTGCCATTGCATCTGCTTCTTCCGAGATACGGGTGGAATCGGTACGCAGGTAGGAAATCAGAGCAACGGTACCCTGTCCTTTGATATCTACTCCTTCATACAGCTGCTGAGCCAGACGCATTGTCTTCTGGGTAGAAAAGTTCAGTGCCTTGGAAGCTTCCTGCTGCAAAGTGCTGGTAGTAAATGGAAGCGGAGCTTTTTTACCTCTCTCTCCCTTTTTTACTTCACTGACCTGATAAGATACACCTTTCAGTTCTTCCATAATGCGATCTGCTTCTTCTCTGGAGGAAATCGTCATCTTCTCTTTTTCTTTTCCGTAGAACTTTGCAACCAGCGGTTTCTTTTCTCCCGGAATTTTAAATACAGCATCCAGTGACCAGTATTCTTCCGGAATAAATGCATTGATTTCTTCCTCTCTGTCCGCTATAATCCGCAGTGCAACGGACTGTACCCGACCGGCACTCAGTCCACGTTTGATCTTTTTCCACAGCACCGGACTGATCCTGTAACCAACCATACGGTCCAGGATACGTCTTGTCTGCTGTTCATCCACCAGATTCATATCTATGTCTCTGGCATGTTTGATCGACTCTTTCACTGCGCTTTTGGTGATCTCATTAAAAGTGATTCTCCGCATCTTTTTTTCATCCAGCTTCAATGCTGTTGCCAGATGCCAGGAAATCGCTTCTCCCTCACGGTCCGGGTCAGTTGCGAGATATACTTTATCTGCCTTTTTTGCTTCTTTTCTCAGACTTGCCAGCAATTCTCCCTTTCCCCGGATCGTAATATATTTCGGTTCATAATCATTCTCTATGTCGATGCCCAACTGACTTTTCGGCAAATCCCGGACATGTCCGTTGGAAGCTGCCACTTCATAATTGCTTCCAAGGAACTTTTTTACCGTCTTTACCTTCGCAGGTGACTCCACAATCACTAAATATTTAGCCAATGTTTTCCTCCTGATTTTTTATTATGTGCTTCAAAAGCACATGTATTGCCGTGCTTTTATGCCCACCTCTTTTCTGTGCGGATATAATAATTCTGCCAGACTTCGCGGGCCAGATCTTTTGCTGTCAGATAGTATAGACTCTTCAACAGACTTCCGGATGGCAGTCCTGTCTCGTCCTGTAACTGTGACACGGCTTTTGGGTTCAAATCGAGACAACTATACACCAAATCATCTTCCCTTGCAAGCACTATTTTTTTCTCCTGTGTAAAATCCTCCTGTATTATTTCCTTCTTTCCCGTCCATTCCATCTCTTCCAGAATGATCTCCGGCTTCCATGCCGGGATGGCTCCCTGGTAGATTAACCGGTTACATCCTTCACTCAAAAGATCACCTGCACGCCCCGGAAGAGCGAAAACTGTACGCCCCTGTTCCAGTGCGGCATCCGCAGTAATCAGAGAACCACTTTTCTCTTTTGCCTCAACCACAAGTATCGCCCCGGAGAGACCGCTGATGATTCGGTTGCGCAGTGGAAAATGATAGGAAAGGGGTGGTGTCCCAGGAGCGAATTCGGACAAAATGCCGCCCTGCTGCTGCATGACATGGTAAAGCTTCCTGCTGGATGTAGGATAGCAAAAATCCACCCCGCATCCCATCACACCATAAGTTTTTCCCCCTGCTGCCAGGGCTCCCGCATGAGCTGCTGCATCCACACCTCTGGCCAGTCCGCTGATCACCTGTATTCCTCTTTGAGTCAGAATTCTGGCATATTCATATGCCATATTTTTTCCATAAGAACTACAGTTTCTTGCTCCGACAATGGCAATCGCCGGCCGCATAGGATCCGGTAATTCTCCCAGCACATATAACCGTGACGGTGCATCCGGAAGTTGTAATAAAGTTTTCGGGTAGCCTTCTTCTGTTTTCTTATATATTTTTATGTTCTCGCTCATCATTTATCCCCCTATTTCCATGAATGTTTGTCAAAACTTCGATATCCGATTGCTTCTGCGATCTCTTCTTCTTCAATCTGTTCTTTTCCTGCCAGATCCGCTGCTGTCCTCGCCACGCGAAGGATCCGGTTACATGCCCGTCCACTCAGATGTAACTTTTCAAAAGCTCCCTGTAACATTTTTTCTGCTTCTTCACTTGTTTTGCAATATGTACTGATCTCACCTGGCGGAATCTGGCTGTTATAACAGATTCCGGATTCTTTTAAACGTTCTTTTTGTATTAACCGGGCTCTCTCTACTTCTTTTCGCATATTTTCTGTACTCCACTGTATACTATCACTGTCAGATATCTCTCCCCTGAATTCACCATAAGTTGCCGCATTGGTAGTCACACAGATATCCATCCGGTCAAGAAAAGCCTGACTGATCCGCTGCTGATATCTTTTAATCTCATGTTCTCCACAATCGCAGCGGTTTCTGTCCGGATAGTAGCCACAGGGGCAGGGATTCATCGCACCCACCAGAAGAAATTCTGCCGGGAAACTGTATCTTCCCCCCACCCGCGCAATATGAATTTCTCCGTCCTCAAGCGGCTGTCGGAGAATCTCCAGTGTCTCCCTCTTCATCTCCGGAAGTTCATCCAAAAATAAGACACCTTTGTGTGCCAATGTGATTTCTCCTGGCATCGGTATCTTTCCTCCTCCCGCAAGTGCCTGCGGTGATATGGTATGATGTGGAGAACGGAACGGCCTGTTTGATACCCAGGGGACTTTTGAAGATAATAATCCTGCCACACTATAAATAGAAGTAATTTCCATCGCCTCCTCATGACTCAGTGCCGGAAGCAAACCGGGAATTCTTTTTGCCACCATTGTTTTACCTGAACCAGGAGGCCCCATCAGTAATATATTATGAAAACCGGCGGCTGCAAGAAGTGCCCCCCTTTTTGCCGCAGTCTGTCCTTTGATTTCTCTGAAATCTGCTGTTATTTCCGGTGCAATCTCCATCTTTTCCCTTTCTTTCTCCGGATGTTCCCATGTCCGTTCTCTCACTGTCCGCATAAACTCTCCCAGATTCCTGACTCCTACGCTTCGAATCCCCTGGATCATCTGTGCCTCTCTCCGGTTTTCCCATGGAACAATACACCCCTGACATCCTGATTTTCTCGCCTCCTCAACCATCGCAAGAACTCCTCTCACTTTTTTAATCTGTCCGTCCAACCCCACTTCGCCGGTTACCATAACACTCTCAAGCCCCCCTTTCGGAAGCTGCCCCAGAGATTCCAGGATTGCCGCAGTAATCGGAAGATCAAAACCGGTTCCGGCCTTTGGTACATCTGCCGGAGAAAGATTGATGGTAATTCTTCTTGGCGGAACCGGTATCTCCAGATTATGTAATGCTGTTCTGACCCGATCCTGTGCCTCCCGAACCTGACTGTTCACTGTCCCTACCATGGAAAATCCGGGAAGCCCGGGACTCACATCCACCTCCACCTGTACCGGAATCGCCCTGATTCCCTGCATCGTTGCCGATAATATACTTGTATACATAAAATATTCTCTCCTTTCTCTGCGTTATATCACTATAATAACGGTTAGCACTGCCATCACCGTCTTGTTTTTTATTGGTAACTGTTCAGCCCCTTCACAGCTACGGGGCAAAATACCTCGCGGGGCAGTGGTTACTGTATAGTTGTCTTTATTTTCTGTATGTTTTGGGATTATATATTTTGATATGCTCTGATTCTACATTTTGGGAAAAGCACATATTCTTCCGCCAGGGCATAAATTAGAAAGAAAGCCCTTTGAGGTGTGTATGTGAAGACCTTTCTGAAACCCCTCACCACACAAGAAGAAACTTTCTATCTTCGTAAATGCCGACAGGGTGATAAGACTGCCCGAGATGTGTTGATCGAACGTAATCTGCGACTGGTTGCACATATTGTAAAAAAATACCAGGGGGTTGATGAAGATCTGGATGATTTGATTTCCATAGGAACGATCGGTCTGATCAAAGCCGTGTCCACCTATGATATGACAAAAGGCAGCAGACTTGCTACCTACGCTGCCCGCTGTATTGATAATGAATTGTTGATGATGCTTCGCAGCCGAAAAAAATTTTCCAGAGAAGTTTCCCTGTACGAACCGATCGGTACAGACAAAGAAGGGAACGAGATTCATCTTCTGGATATTGTGGAAGCTAACGAACAGGATATCACTGATCAGTGTATCCATAAGGAACGAATTCTTCAATTGTATGGTTGTTTGAGGGAAGTTCTTTCACCATTGGAATATGAAGTAATTAAATACCGCTATGGGCTTTTCGGTGAAAAAGAATTGACACAGCGGGCACTTGGAAAACGGCTGGGAATCAGCCGTTCCTATGTCTCCCGCATTGAAAAAAATGCTGTATTAAAGCTCCGTGACCGGTTCTTTTCTACGTAAAATATCATATCGATCCAGTTTAATTCCCAGATCAATATAAAGAATCTGCTTCGGATGTGGTGCACTCTCCATCTGGTTGCCTTCTTCATCCTGAATACTTTTTACTGTCGCTTCGATGTTATCGCCATTTGGCTTCATAACTTCGATCTGTTCTCCTACAGAGAACTTGTTTCTCTGGGAGATACAATATTTTCCTTCTTCATTTGTCTCTCCCACAATACCCAGATAAGTATATTCTTTAATATACGTATTATTATCATAAATCTGTGCTTCCTGAGTTGGTTTTCCGTAAAAGAATCCGGTGGTAAATTGCCGGTAAGTACAGTTGGAAATCTGTTCCTGATACCACGACATATTTTCCTCATACAGTGCCGGATCTTTCAGATAGTCATCGATGGCTTTCCGATAGGTCCGGGCAACTGTTGCCACATACAACGCAGTCTTCATACGCCCTTCAATCTTAAAGCTGTCGATTCCGGCATTGATCAGATCCGGAATATGTTCGATCATGCACAAATCCTTAGAATTGAAAATAAAAGTTCCTCTTTCATTTTCATAGACCGGAAAATACTCTCCCGGACGACTTTCTTCCATAACAGAGTACTTCCATCGACACGGATGAGTACATGCTCCCTGATTAGAATCTCTTCCTGTCAGATAATTGCTTAACAGACATCTTCCGGAATATGAGATACACATCGCTCCATGAATAAAAGTCTCGATCTCCATATCTTCAGGAATTCTGCTTCGAATCTCGCGAATCTCTTCCAGCGACAATTCTCTCGCTGTCACCACTCGCTTGGCTCCCATCTGATACCAAAACTGGTATGTACCATAATTGGTGTTATTTGCCTGAGTACTAATGTGACGTTCGATCTCAGGACATACTTCTTTTGCGATCTGATAGACTCCCGGATCCGAAATAATCAGTGCATCCGGTCCGATTTCCCGGAGTTCTTCAAAATACTTCCGGACGCCCTCCAGATCCTGATTATGTGCCAGAATATTAGCTGTGACGTATACTTTTACACCATGTTCGTGGGCAAACCGTACCCCTTCTGACATATCTTCTTTTGAAAAGTTCTTTGCTTTTGCACGCAGACCGAAAGCCTCGCCTCCGATATAGACTGCATCCGCACCAAATATAACCGCAACCTGCAGTACTTCCAGGCTGCTGGCCGGAACAAGTAATTCCGGAATTCTCATGATTCTTTCTCCTATCGTTTCGTGCTGATTGCAACCCCATCTCCAAGTGGGAGCAGGGAAGTTACCAGCTCGTCATTGTGTTTCAATTCGTACAGATACTCACGCATCCGCTTATAGATGGTCCGGTTTCTTCGTTCTACCGCAAACCGTGACTCAATCAGATCGCCTTCCTGCAAGATATTATCCGACACTAAAAGACCTCCACTCTTTAAAAGTCGCAACACTTCCGGTAAAAAATGAAGATACTGTCCTTTGGCTGCATCCATAAAAATAAAATCAAAGGGTTCGGTGAGCGTGGGAAGAATCTCTGCTGCATCTCCCTCCAGAAGTTCGATCTGCTCCTCTTTACCCGCTTTTTTAAAATTATCCCGGGCAATCGGGATCCTCTTTTCGTAATTTTCAATGGTTATGATCTGACAGGGTTCCGGATTATATTCACACATCAAAAGAGCAGAAAACCCAACTGCAGTTCCCACCTCCAGAATCCGTTTCGGTCTGGCAGCTACCATCAGAAACTTTAAAAAGCTCTGCATTTCCCTTCTTACAATAGGAACCGCATCTTCCCTTGCTTCTTTTTCCAGCTGTTCCAAGAATTCTGTATGACCTTCGTCCAGAGAATTGATAAAAGTCACCATACGTTCGTCTACGATCATGAGGCACTCTCCTCTCCTGACTCTGGATCTTCCGCATCGGAACTACTGCTTTCTTCTTCCTCAGACGGCTGTCCCTCTGTGTTTTTCCCTGACAGAATGGCAAGCATCTCATCAACTGTCTCATGCGTATTCAAAAGATAAGTACCAGGCTTGATCTTACCACGATAATCGGAGAGTTTTTCCTGTGCCCAGAAGATAACCGGTCGTTCAATCAATCCTTTTTCCTGCAGAGTTTCCCCCACATCATAGACAGAATCGTCTTCATGAACAATCACAGTTACATCCTGCCCATCTGCCTGTGTATGAGCCTCCGGTTCCTGATAGAAGATCAGATACCCGAAACTGTATGCCGTTTTTCCAACAAAAATCAGGACACAGATCAGCAAAACATAGAGCAGAATCCGAATCGCCCCCTTGGCTCCACTTACGGCAACCTGATACGTTGCATCTTTTTTCTTTTTCTTACTACCCATCTATACTCCTTGCTTATCCTTCCCACATATAACGCGGGGATGTCCGGCAGTGTGATCATACATTCGGGATATTCAGATCAATCCCGTTTCGAAACTGTTCCTGTACCTGCTGAAGCATCCGACAGACATCCAGCTCCGCCTCCAGATATGCATTCACCTCCGGAACTTTCCGAAGCTTTTCATATCTGTTTTCTACTTCATCTGTAATATCGTACAAATCTCCCTGTGTATCGTCGTTGTTCATATGAAAGACAGCTACACGGAATTCATCAATCTGTTTTTTCAGCTCCGGATTGGATTTCAGCATCTCCTCACATGCAAGGTACCTCTGATATGCGGAATCCTCTCTGATTACTTCCAGCAGTTTTTCCACGCACTCCTGTATCTTGTTCATGTATCTTACGCCTCCATTATAATTGGCAGAATCATCGGTTTTCTCTTGGTTCTCTTCCACAAAAAGTCACCAAGCGAATCTTTGATCACGCCTTTCATTTTTCCCCAGTCAGAAATTCTTCGATCCAGGCAGGAATCAATAGCATCTTCTACAACACTCTTTGCCTGTCCCATCAGATCTTCGGACTCTCTCACATATACAAACCCACGGGATACAATATCCGGACCTGCCAGAAGCTGGTTACTGTATTTTTCCAGTGTCAGTACCACGATCATAATACCGTCTTCTGCCAGATGCTGACGGTCACGAAGTACGATATTTCCCACATCACCGACACCCAGTCCATCTACCAGGATTGCTCCGGTATGCACTTTACCGGTAATTTCCGCGGATTCATCATTTAATTCCATCACATCACCGGAGTGCATGATGAAAATATTTTCTTTCGGAATACCCAGGCTCTCTGCAATACCTGCCTGTGCTTTCAGATGACGGAATTCTCCATGAACCGGAATCGAATATTTCGGTTTTACCAGAGAGTAAATCAATTTGATCTCTTCCTGGCAGGCATGTCCTGATACATGTACAT
>OLGF01004613.1_pt1 | contig 10077 bp, 10 predicted proteins | sample 1604971 | NCBI WGS metagenome assembly OLGF01 (sample SAMEA3888902, study PRJEB22519) | human gut metagenome | biome: human gut; feature: human-associated habitat; material: faeces | place: Denmark | collected 2011 | reverse complement strand
GTGACCTATCTGTGCGGTGCGATTTACGGCTACTTTGTGATGACGCTGGTACTGACCAAGGAAGTCACGCTGTGGTTCATCCTGTGGAACTGGTGCCTGATCTACCTGCCGTTTGACGCGGCGAAGCTGCTGGCAGCAGCGGCGATCACGCCCGCGCTGTTCAAACGGATTCCGGGTCTGCGCTAAGGCTTTCGCCAAAGATGAATTCTCATCTTTGGCGATAACAAAAATCCCGTGCACGGCTTTGCCGCACACCGGATTTTTGTTATCGGAAGCGATTTTCCTTCGGCATATTTTCTTCTTTCTATCGAAGTTTATCACTCAACTATATTCTGATTTTCTATCTTACGGAAAATCGCTCCTCGGCGGGGTGCACGCCCCCGCCTGCGGATGAGAAGCCGAAGGGACTGCGGCCCCTTCGGACATCCCCTTAGTGTTTTCAACCTAATTTCATCTGCGTTTTTCCTTCGGCTTTTTCTCCCCGTCTTTTAGACAAACCCCCATTATACAGACAAGCGGCTGCGGAAGAAATTTCCGCAGTCGCTTGTTTTTTATTTGCGCTTATCGTCCACTTTGCGGGTGGCGATAACGGCCACGCCGGTTCCGGCGACGTTTTCCAGAACCACATCGCCCACGGCGACGGGCGCCTTGACCTGCGCCTGATAGATCGCCTCCAGCACCTGATGCACCTTTTCCTTGGGCACGGGCTGGGCGGTCTTAACCGAGCACATCAGCTGCTGGCCGTGGATCACCGGCACGGAGGAAGTCACCGTGCGCATCGGGGCGGTGAACTCCTGTATGCCGTAGGCCTTGCCTCTGGGGCAGGTGTTGCCCTCGACCTTCACCTCGCCGTTTTCCTCCCAGACCCGCAGCGGGCAGCCCATCGGGCAGGAGATGCAGACAAATTGCTTTTCCATATCTTAGCCCTCCTCCACGCACACGGCAACGTCCTGATCGACCTTGCCAAGGTCAATGACGACCTTTTCCATTTCGCCCGGCGTCATGACCATCTTCTTCTGGGCCTTGAGCACGGTTTCGCCGCACTTGACAGTGAGCTTGGCGGGCTTGTACGCGCTGCCGACGCGGAAATAGAGCGCGACCTGCCCTTCGCCCTTGACCAGGCGCTGGGGCACAACATAGCGCACACCGCCTTCCGCCTTGACGGACACGGTATCCGCCTTAGGAAGCTTACCCAGCGCATAGAGCGCGGCGTTTTCACCGGCGATGGTCGCCTCGGCGCTGACATTATCGACCAGATCGTGCACATGCAGCACGTTGCCGCAGGCAAAGATGCCGGGAGCGCTGGTCTGGCGGGAAGCGTCCACCACCGCGCCGGAGGTCACGCGATCCATCTGCACGCCCGCGCCGAGCGTCAACTCGTTTTCGGGAATCAGGCCGACGGAGAGCAGCAGCGTATCGCAGGGCACAAAGCGCGCGGTTTCCATCTTCGGGATGCGCGTAGCGGGATCAACTTGCGCGACAGTCACGCCCTCGACGCGCTCCTTGCCGTGGATATTGACCACGGTGGTGTTGAAATACAGCGGAATGTCGTTATCCTCCAGGCACTGGACGATGTTTCGGTTCAGGCCGCTGGAATAGGGCATCAATTCGCAGACCATCTCGACCTTTGCGCCCTCCCAGACCATGCGGCGCGCCATAATCAAGCCGATGTCGCCGGAGCCGAGGATCACGACGTGTTTGCCGGGCATCATGCCCTCCATGTTGACCAGGCGCTGGGCGCAGCCTGCGGTGTAAACGCCCGCCGGACGGGTGCCGGGGATGTTCAGCGCGCCGCGCGTGCGCTCACGGCAGCCCATGGCCAGCACAATCGCGCCCGCCTGCACGCGCACCATGCCCAGCTTGCTGGAAACGGCGGTCAGGGTTTTATCCGGATGCACCTCCATGACCATGGTATCGAGCAGGACCTCGATGGAATCAATCTTTTCAACCTCGTCGATAAAGCGCTGGGCGTATTCCGGGCCGGTCAGCTCCTGACCGAAATAATGAAGGCCGAAGCCGTTGTGAATGCACTGCTGCAAAATGCCGCCGGGGAAGGAATCTCGCTCCAGCACAAGAATCGAGCGCGCACCCGCCTTATGTGCGCTCAGCGCCGCCGCAAGACCGGCCGGGCCGCCGCCGACGATGGCCACATCGACATTTCTCGTCATTTTTTCCGTTCCTCCTTGCGGGTGCGGCCGACAATCAGCCGGGATGCGCCGCCGTTTTTCGTGATTTTCTCCATCGGCACGCCGCCGTATTGGGCGATCAGCTCCATCACGCGCGGGGCGCAGAAGCCGCCCTGGCAGCGTCCCATGCCTGCGCGAGTGCGGCGCTTAACGCCGTCCAGCGTGGGTTTGCCCAGCGTGCGCTCGATGGCGTGAACGATCTCCGCCTCGGTGACGCTTTCGCAGCGGCAGATGATACGACCGTAGCGCGGGTCTTTGGCAATCGCCGCCTCGCGCTCCTCTTCCGTCATGTTGCGGAAAGCCTTTTCATGCTCGCGCACGGGATTGAAATCGCCCCTGGGCTGGAGCTGCAGGCCCGCCTTGCGCAGCGATTCTACCGTCTCCATCGCAATAGCCGGAGTGCTGGAAAGGCCGGGGGAACTGATGCCCGCCGCCTGAATCAGCCGCGGGTTGGCTGCCGACTGGCCGAGGATGAAATCCCCGGTGGACGGCACGGCGCGAACGCCCGCAAAAGAGGTGATGGGGCGGTTGAGCGGCACATCCGGCATGGACTTGCGCCCCGCAGCCTTCAGCGCGTCAATGCCCTGCTGGGTGACGGAGGTATCCTCCTTGTCGGAATGATCCACCGCCGTGGGACCGACAAAGGCGTTGCCGTCCACGGTGGGCGAGACCAGCACGCCCTTGCCCAGCGCGCTGGGCGCCTGAAAGACCACGCGCTGCACAAAGCCGGAAGCCGAGCGGTCGAGCAGTATGTATTCGCCCTTGCGGCCGTCGATGGTGAAGCTGTCGTCGCCCATCATGCGGGAAATTTCGTCGGCATGGATGCCGGCAGCATTGACCACATAGCGCGAACGGAAGAGCACGTTGTTATCGTCCTCCACTTCCACCGCATCGCGCAGAGTGGTGATTTTTTCGGCACGGAAGTCAAAATAGAACTCCACGCCGTTATCATGCGCGTTTTCCGCGCAGGCGATGGTCATCTCGTAAGGACAGGTGATCGCGCCGGTGGGCGTCCAAAGGGAGCCGACAGTGTTTTCCGCCAGGCCCGGCTGCTTTTCCAGCGTCGCGTCGCGGCCGAGAAGCTCCATGCCCGGCACACCGTTTTGTACACCCTGATCATAGAGCTGACGGACCTTCTCCATCTCTTCTTCCGAAAACGCGACGACCAGCGAACCGATGCGCTTGAGCGGCACGTGCAGATCTCTGCACCACTCGTCAAACAGGGCGTTGCCCGCCACATTGACCCTGGCCATATTGGTGCCGGGCTTACAGTCATAGCCCGCGTGAACGATGGCGGAGTTGGCTCGGGACGCGCCCATGGCAACGTCCGCGCCGGCCTCGAGCACCGCCACGCGCACCTTGTATCGAGACAGCTGCCGCGCAATGGCGCAGCCGACTACGCCCGCGCCGATGACGACCACATCATACATATTTACGTTCCTCCCCGGAAACCAGATTTCTTCATCCTGTTTCATTTTAGCGATTTGACAGGTTTGTGTCAATGTATTCGTCCCGTCATACGGCATGGGGAACGGAAAAAGCGCAAAAAGAAAGGCGGACACACCGTCCACCCTTTCTTCAAAAATCAGTTTGCGCTGCTCATGCACTTGGCAAAGCATGCAACCTTCGGGGTCATGGGATTGATTTCCAACTCATAGCCGTCGATCATCTCCACGCCCTCCATGCGCTTTAAGAAGTCCTCCGCACCCGCAACATCCACGGTCAGTCCCGGCACCTTGTAGTGCATCGGGATCACGGTGCGCGGGCGAGTCAGTCGCACGATCTCCGCCGCCGTCTCGCCGTCGATGGTGTAATGTCCGCCTACAGGCAGCAGCATCACGTCCACGTTTTGCAGCGCGCCCAGCACGTTATGGTCGGGAATGCAGCCCAGGTCGCCCAGATGCGCCACCTTCACGCCATCCATGTTGATGACGAACACGATGTTACCGCCGCGCAGCGCGCCCTGCGCATCGTCGTGAGAGGTGTTGTACCCCGTCACCAGCACATCCGCCACGCGGTGTGGTCCCGCGTCATCCACGATGGCCGGCTCGCCCTTGACTGCCTCCACGGCGCTATGGTCATAATGTCCATGCGAAACCGTCACGATATCGGCGCGCACCTCCGGGAAGCACAGGCCGATCTCGCCGAAGGGATCGGTGATGACGCTCTTGCTGCCCAGGATGCGGAAGCTTGAATGGCCAAGCCACTGTATCTTCATGTCGATTTCCTCCATTTCACAATCGATTGAGTCTTTCTTTATAGTAAACAGCCTGCCGCGCAATGGCGGGCAGCACCGAGAGCTTTCTGTTCTCGTGGAGCGCTTCGGCATACGCCGGGCCGATGAGGCGGAAGATGCGCTCCAGTATTCTTGCACTGCGCCGGGGGTCCTCATCCAGATCCAGGCACAGCCGGATGAGCTGCGGACAGTCCGCGCCGCCCTCCGCAAAGCCGTGGGAAAGAATTCGCTCCAGCAGCGTATCCTCCGGGGAGCGCGCGGGATCGGGCAGAAACCTCGGAACGGAAGCGTCCATCTTCCGCAAAAGCGCTGCCAGATAGCCGTCCGTCATCGAAGCAAACGCGCAACCCTCTCCCATTCGGAAGGTGAACAGCGCATCGTTTTGCGGCGCAGCAGCGCAGCGCACCGTGAAATGCCCCCGCGCATAAGGCGGAGGCAGTAACACGGGTCTTGCGCCCGTTCTCTCCCGCAAAGCCGACACGGCCTCCTTCAGTTCCTCCCTCACGCCTGAGGATGGAACTGGACGCTGACGCGGTTCATGCCCAGATACTGGTTCTGCATGTGCATGTGATATTCCAGCTCGATGCGGCCGTCCTTTTCCCCCATGACGTACATGACCTTGGTGGGCAGCGCTTCCATATCGAGCCTGCCGAAGGGCGTAGAGTAGGTGCTGATGTATTTACAGCCCTGCCTGAGGATGAGCCGCATGCTGGCTTCGCCTTCGCGCACGAGCATCACGGTGTCGCCCTTCATTTCGATGCTGGCCTGGCCGGTCATGCCGCCGTCGCCCGTCTCCTCGTATTCCAGCACAGTGGAATCCGCTCCTCTGTGCAGCGTGCCCGACGTGGTCAACTTCATCACGGCTTCCTGGCCGTCCTCTTGTACCTGCGTTGAAGTCATTTGCAGGATCACCTTTTGATCGTCCATGGTTTTCCTCCTAGATAGAGCTTAAAAAACCCTATCAGATAGGGTAAACCATCCTTCCTGATTTGGCAACACCCTTTCCATACTCTTTACATTTTTCCACCATCCGAAACAATTCAAAATCAAACAACCTCTTCTCCCTCATCCTCCACCACGATTTTCAGGATCTCCTCTGTCCGGCCGGTGACGGCGTTGAGATAAACCAGATAGTCCCCTTCGCCCTTTTTGCCGCGCACCTCGTAGCAGAGCACCTCCGCTGTGTTTTTCGGGATCAGGGCCAAGCGGACGGACTGCGCCTGCATGGAGCGCACGCCGCGCAAGGCGGCCTGTTCGCCCAGGATTTCCGCCGGGAGGTCCCGCGGGACGTGGTTGCGCAGATAGTTGTTGGCCTCCACGCCGATGACCAGTCCGCTTTCCAGCGAAACCTGCGCCTTGATAAGATCGGGGTAGAGCCGCACGCCGTCCTGCTCCGGCACGAAATTGAAGGTCGCCATGCCAAAGCCCACCTGATAATAGGCAGGCACGAGGTTTTCAAAGCCCCGCTCGTTCAGGAATTTCAACGCGCTTCCTCGGCATTCCTCCACCGTGCGGTCGGTCTCGCCGGGCGAAAACTCCGCCGTCATCAGCAGCACCTTGCCGCCCTGGCGCGTCACCTGCACATGGATTGCCCCTGCGTCCTTTGTCTCCACCGCAACGCCCCAGCAGGGAATTTCGCCCTCCACGCCCTGCTCGATCTGTGCGGAGAGCACGCGCTCCCGCCCGATGAAGTCCTGCGCGATTTCCAGCGCCCGCTGCTCATCCACGCGGCTTTTCCCCAGCGCACGCGGCTCGGTACGCGCGCCCTGCGAAAAAGCACCGTCATAAATCAGCGAAGGCACCGGCACGGACGGCTGCGCAAACGCAGCGTAAGGGTCCTGTTCCTCTGCCGGATATTCCGACGATGCGCGCAGAGAAACATCCGCCACTTCCTGTGCGCTGAGCGCCTGCACAGCGCGGTTCAGTTCCCGGCAGCGGTCGAGCAAATTAGACAGCTGCTGCTCGTCCTGCGCCTCGATCTGCCCGCCGTCCGCCACCTTGCGCGTGAGCATGCCGGAAAACTCCGACAGGCGGTTGACAAAGGCGATGACTTCCTCCATGCTCTGCTGCGAACCGGGCAGCGCGGAAAGCTCGCGCCCGGCGCTGTCTGCCTGACGATAGAGCTCGCTGAGCAGCACAACATCCTCCTTTGCGCCGTCGGAGACATTGAGCTTGCCCAGCTTGACCTCCAGATCGTCCATGCCGCCGACCAGCTCGAAAAACGAGCGCTCATACATGGATTTCAGCCGCGTGCGGTACGCCCGGCGGCGGATGTTTTCGATCACGCCCCAGGCCAACGCCCCTGCCAGCACAACGGACAGCGCAATCAGTGCAGCGGCGGTTCTTCTCTTGTCCATAAAGCTTCCTCCCCTTCGGGCCTTACTGCGCAAAATAGTGTTTGCCGATGACGGTGACGACGGTGCGTGAATAGATCCAGGCGGATTTGGTGCGCGCCGGATTGTAATAATAGATGCAGCCGCCGGTGGGATCCCAGCCGTTGAGCGCGTCCTGCGCCGCCCGCAGCGCCTGCGCGTCGGGCGACAGGTCGATCTGCCCATCCGCCACCACGTCAAACGCGCCCGCCTGATAGATCACGCCGGAAATGGTGTTGGGAAAGGAGGCGTGCTTGACGCGGTTGAGCACCACCGCCGCCACCGCTACCTGTCCCAGATACGGTTCCCCGCGCGCTTCGCCGTAGACCAGCCGCGCCAGCAGATCGAGATTCTTCGATTTGCCCGTGCTGGTTGCCACAGCGCCCGTGTTGATGCCGAGTGCCTGAAAGGTCGCCGTGCCGACCACGCCGTCCGCCGTCAGGCCGTTCTTTTTCTGAAACAACGCCACGGCCTCATAGGTGTCCTGCCCGAATACGCCGTCCGCCGCGCCTTTGAGATAACCCCATTTCTGCAATTTCTGCTGCACCTGCCGCACAAGATCGCCCTTGCTGCCCCAATAGACGCTCTGCGCAGCCGCTGTCTGCGTCACCGCGGCGCAGACGGCGGCGAGCAGCAGCACAAGGCTCAGCGTCCGCTTGAGCAGCCTTTTCCTCTTCCGCATGTTTTCTTTCCTCTTTCCATTTTTCGTATTTTTTAATCCACTTGGCGATGGTGGATTCAAAATGCACCTCGCCCGTCACATCCTCGCCGGAAAAACAGAGCGGCGGGTACATCACGCACCACCAGTTTTTGCCCGCTCCGTCGCCCAGCAGGATGCGCAGCGCACGATATTCGCCCGCCGGCACGACCTGACCGCCGTAGACCCGCTCCGGGAAGTCGAACGTGCCGAACTCCACGCGCACCTGCAGCGGATCATTTTCTTCCTGAAGCGTTTTTTCCGCCGTCTCCCGCGCCAAATCCAAATGCCGCTCCACGATGCGCGCCGCGTCTGCTGCGCTCTCTGCCTTCTGCAAAAGCGGCGTAAATGCTTCCAAAATCGCATCCCGCACCCGGAGCTTGACCGCCTGCTGACGCTCCGAATCGTTGTGAGCCAATATGTGTATGCGCACCAGATCGCCATTGCGCGCCGCGCGCTGCAAATCGGTCGGCTGAGCCGCGCCCCAGCCGTAAAGCCCTGCGCACAGCAGCACAAAAATCAGCAAAAAAGAAAACCAATGCTTCACGTCGTCTTCCTCCCTTACGACAGATAGCATTGGTTTTTCTATGCAGTTTTATACGCTGTTTCAGATGAATTTGACGCCGCAGGTTTCGCTTTCGGCGGCAAAGCATTCGGCATAGCGGGTTTTCAGCCGCTGCGCCGCCTGCGCGGCGGCCTCGCGCGAATCGAACAACCCAAACACCGCCGAACCGCTGCCGGACATCCGCGCATGACGCGCACCGAGATCCATCAGTTCCCCCATCGCCTTTTCGATCTCCGGCTGCCGGGGCACCGCAACGGTTTCGAGCACGTTGCCCATGCAGCGGATGAGCGCATCCGCATCGCCGCGCTCCATGGCCCGCGCCGCGCCCGGCGTATCGGGATGGCGCGCCACGCGATCCAACCGCAATGCGCCGAAGATCTCCTTCGTCAGCAGCCCCTGACAGGGCTTGAGGATCACAAAATGCAGCGGCAGACGGTTTTGCACCGGGGTCAGCACCGTGCCGATGCCGGTGGCGCGCTGCAAGCCGCCCGCCAGACAAAACGGCACATCCGCGCCGAGCTTCGCCCCAAGCGCCTGCAATCTCTCCTGCGGATAATGCAGTCCCCACAGCACGTTCAGTCCGGCCAGCGCCGCCGCCGCGTCTCCGCTGCCGCCGCCCAGCCCCGCCGCCACGGGCACGCGCTTTTCCAGGTGCATCTGCGCGCACGGCTCCACGCCCGCGTCCTGCGCCAGCAGCCGCGCCGCGCGCAGGATCAGATTGTTGTCCTCCACCGGAAGGCCGCCGTCAATGGTGAGCGAAAGACTTTCCCCGCGCCGCAGGATGAGCGTATCGCAAAGGCTGACCGACTGCATCAGCAAATCGACCTCATGATACCCGTCCGTCCGTCGGGACAATACGTCCATGGTCAGATTGACCTTCGCGCGCGCCTGCAACACCACTTCTTCCAAAGAACTGCGCCTCCTTGCGGCCCTGCGGACCGCTTACTTCGGAAGAAGAATAGCATATTTTTTACTCCCCGGTCAAGCGCCGGAAGATCAGATAGGGTGCCTTGCCCTCCGGATTGCGCTTTTGCAGCGCTTCCTGCGAAAAGCGGAACCGCTTGGCGATCTCCCATTCGCTCTCCCCTTCCCGCGGATAATACAGCACCACGCCCTTGGGCAGCGACGCCGGCTCGCCCTCAAAGGCAACGTCCGCCAGCACCGGCACGGATGCGGTTTCCACCTTTTCCGCCGTCAGCGTCAGGGGAATGCGCACCTGCGCGCGGTCGGGCGCGAGCTTTTCGGACTCCACCCGACCGATCTGCGCGCCGGAAATCTGCGACAGGCCGCTGATACGGTCAAAATCCAGCGCAAAGGGTATCTCCTGCGTATACGAAGCCAGCGCGGCCGGGTCATCCTGCGGGCGGTAGAGCAGCGTCACGCGCATCAATCCTTCGGCGTGCGCCGCATCGTCGCCCACGGTTTCCAGTGCGACCGGCGCGGAGAACGCGCCGATCAGCTCCTGCATGGCGGGAATCTCCGGCGGCAACTCGATTTCCGCGCCGATGATCTGCGTCTGCCCGACCGTTTCATCCGACGTGATCGAGCCGATCTCGGTCTGCTCTGCCCGAAAGGGCTCCCCGTCCAGCGGATAGGCATCGCTGACCACGGAATGTTCCTCTTCCTCCTGCGCGGTCACGACGATCTCCAGCACATACTCGATGTGCAGGTTGCCCTCCTCTTCCTCGCCATCCTGCCTAAAGGCCACTTCGCTGGTCAGATCCCGAACGCGGGCGACAGCGCTGACCTGCTGCTCCGCCGCAAAGCCCGCGTCTGTCACGTCGATCTCAAAGGGCAGCGATTCCGCCTGCCAGCGAATGGGTGCGTCGTTCTCGCCGCCCGCCATGAGGTTATCCACCAGCACGCTGCCCGAAACCGTGACCATACCCTCCGTCGGAACGGTCTGCTCGATCCTTGCCTGTGCTTCGGTCGTGACAACGCGGGTATAACTCTCGTCATCGAGCGGGAAGTTTTCCGAAAATGTGCGCCGCTCTACGGCAACCGCCGTTCTGCGGAGCACG
>OLGF01004612.1_pt1 | contig 10079 bp, 8 predicted proteins | sample 1604971 | NCBI WGS metagenome assembly OLGF01 (sample SAMEA3888902, study PRJEB22519) | human gut metagenome | biome: human gut; feature: human-associated habitat; material: faeces | place: Denmark | collected 2011 | reverse complement strand
TCCACACCTATCATACGGTGTATGAGGACTATACCCACTACTTTTCTCCCAGCGTCCGCCTGGGGCGGCGGGCGGTGGCGGCGCTGTCCCGGTGGGTGGCAGCCCGTACGGACTGCATGATCGCTCCCACCGGCAAGGTGCGGACGCTGCTCCAGGGCTACGGTGTGCGGACGCCGGTGTTCGTGGTGCCCAGCGGCATCGACCTGCGCCGTTTCCGGCGTCCGCCGGTTCCGGGATGCCGGGCCAGTCTCCTGGCGGCGCTGGATATTCCCCGGGAGAATCTGGTGCTGGTGTCCGTGGGACGGCTGGCGGCGGAGAAGAACCTGGACGAACTGCTGCGCTTCCGGGCGGCCATGGGAGACCAGGCTGTGACGCTGCTGCTGGTGGGGGATGGTCCCTACCGTGCCCAGCTGGAGCGGGAGGCCGCGGATCTGGGCCTTCGGGCGCCCCAGGTGGTCTTTGCCGGCATGGTGCCGCCCCAGCAGGTGGCGGAGTGGTATCAGCTGGGCGACCTGTTCGTCAGTGCCTCCTCCAGCGAGACCCAGGGACTGACCTATGTAGAGGCCCTGGCAGCCGGCGTGCCAGCACTGTGCCGTGCGGACCCCTGTTTGAGCGGCGTGATCCGGGACGGGGAAAACGGCTGGCAGTTCCGGGACTTTTCGGATTTCATGAGCAAGCTGGAGACGTTTCGTGCCCATCCCGAGCTGCGCCGGGCGCTCTCGGAGCAGGCGGCGGCGTCTGCCAGAGATTATTCCGCTGAGGAGTTTGCCCGCCGGGTGGAGGGCATCTATCTGGCGCAGATCGCCCGCCGCAGCGGGCGGGAGGAGGTATCTGCATGACAAAGAGCGTAGAGAGAACGGCGCTGCGGGCCGTGTCGGTTGCGGGAATGGTGATTTGCGTGCTGGTGGCGCTGTGGGGCTGGCAGTCGGGGATCCTGACGTCACAGGAGCGGCTGACGGCGTTCGTTGCCGGCTGCGGCAGCGCCGGAGCGCTGCTGTTCGTGGTGTTCCAGGCGGTGCAGGTGGTAGTTCCCATCCTGCCCGGTGGTCTGGGCTGCCTGGCGGGAGTACTGCTTTTCGGGCCCTGGTGGGGATTTGTGTATAACTATATCGGCATCTGTGCCGGGTCCCTGATGGCCTTCGCCATTGCCCGCAACTGCGGAAAGCCTCTGCTGCCGCTGCTGTTTTCCCAGAAGACCATCGATAAATACAGCCGCTGGACGGAGCAGCAAAACCGCTTCGCCCGGCTTTTTGCCCTGGCCATCTTTTTCCCTGTGGCGCCGGATGACTTTTTGTGCTATCTGGCGGGCACCACGAACATGACCTGGCGGTGCTACACCGCCATCATCCTGCTGGGCAAGCCCGCTTCCATCGCTCTGTACAGTCTGGGACTGACGGTGATCTGGCAGCATGTGACGGCCCTGTTTGTATAAGGAGGAGCCATGCGGATTTATATTTACACCGGCGGTGAGAAGCTGGTGAGCAAAAGCGGCGTGGGACAGGCCATCCGCCATCAGCAGGAGATGCTGCGGCGGGCAGGCGTGGACACCACGGAACACTGGACCGCGGACACGGCGGCGGTCCATGTCAATACCGTCCTGCCGGACTCTTTGCTGGCAGTGCTTGCCGCCCGGATCCGGGGCCGGAAGGTGGTCTATTACGGCCACTCCACCATGCAGGACTTCCGCAGCTCTTTTAAGGGGTCCGATTTGCTGGCACCGCTGTTTTGCAAGTGGATCAAGTTCTGCTACGGCCTGGGGGACGTGGTGCTCACTCCCACGGAGTACTCCCGGAAGCTGCTGGAGAGCTATGGAAACCGGGTGCGGTGCGTGGAGGATTTTGCGGATGTTTTGGGGGAGTTTGCCGCCTGTCAGCCGCAGCTGGTGCTTATGGACATTAAGCTCCCTTACCGGGACGGGTACTACTGGTGCAGCCGGATTCGGGAGATTTCGGCGGTGCCGGTGGTATTTCTCTCCTCTGCGTCGGACAACATGAACATCGTCATGGCCCTGAACATGGGCGGGGACGACTTCATCGCCAAGCCTGTGGACCCCATGGTCCTTACGGCCAAGGTACAGGCGGTGCTGCGGCGGACCTATGAGATTACCGGGGCCGGGCAGACCGTGGAATTCTGCGGGGCCACCCTGAGCCTGGGCGATGGCTGCCTGCACACGGAAAAGGGACGGGTGGAGCTGACAAAAAACGAATTTCGCATTTTGCAGCTGCTGCTGGAAAACCGGGGGAAGATCGTGAGCCGGGAGGAGCTGATGATGCGCCTGTGGCAGAGCGACCTCTATGTGGAGGAAAACACCCTGACGGTAAATGTGGCGAGGCTGCGGAAAAAGCTGGAGGAGGGCGGCCTGGAGGGCGTGATCCTCACGAAGCCGGGCAGGGGGTACATCATTCTATGAAGAAGGGACGCAGGGGGGCGGTCCTGGGGGACTGCCTGCGCAAAAACCGGGTGGCGATTTTGCTGTGGGTGCTGACAGTTTTGACGGAATGGGTGGTGTTTTACCTGTACCGCATTATGTGGGAGCCGCTGCTCTATGCCGGGGTGCTGACGCTGGCTGTGGGGCTTTTACTGCTGGGACTGGACCTGCGCAGGGAAATGCAGGCGGCCCGGGAGCGGCTGCGGCTGCGGGAGGCCATTTTGACCGAGTGGAACAACCTGCCTGAGGAAAGGACCCTGGAGCAGGCGGACTACGGGGACATGATCCGCAGTCTGGGAAGGCAGCTCCGGCAGGAGACCGCCGCCCAGGAGGCACAGCGGCAGGACATGCTGGACTACTACACCACCTGGGTGCATCAGATCAAGACGCCTATGGCGGTGATGAAGCTGTATCTGGGGGCGGAGAGCCCGGAGCATCGGGCCATGGGGGCGGAGCTATTCCGCATGGAGCAGTATGTGGACATGGTGCTGCAGTACCTGCGGCTGGACGGGGGCGAGAACGATCTGGTCATTACTCGGTGCGACCTGGATGAGCTGATAAGGGAGGCCGTGCGGCGGTATGGGCCGCAGTTTGTACTGCGAAAGCTGAGCCTTCACTATGAGCCAACGGAGCGGACGGTGGTGACGGACCGGAAGTGGTTTGTGTGTATTTTGGAGCAGCTGCTCTCCAACGCCATCAAGTACACCCCGGAGGGATGCATTACCATACGCCTGGAGGGGGACTGCCTGCGCATTTCGGACACGGGCATCGGCATCGCCCCGGAGGATCTGCCGCGGATCTTTGAGAAGGGGTACACCGGGGAGAACGGGCGACTGGAGCGGACCTCCAGCGGACTGGGGCTGTATCTGGCGGGAAAGGCAGCGGCGCTGCTGCACATTCCCATTACCGTGGACAGCAGACCCGGGCAGGGGACGACCTTTACCCTGCACCTGAGGCAGGAGGGATAAAAAGAAAATTAGCCGGACTCCGGCGGGGTAAGACCCGAGGAGTTCGGCTTTTTTGATACGCTGCCGCGACCGGCTTGTATAGCACAGGGGAAAGAAAAAAGGGGCCGCGCAGGGGGCAAACCTGCGCGGCTGAAAAGGGGAAAAAGGAAAAAGAGAGAAAAGAAATGGTAAGGGAATTAGTCGGTGGTGTAGTTATCGAAATAGCCCTGGATATAGACGATGGGAGTACCCTTGTCGCCGCTGCCGGAGGTCAGGTCACAGAGGGAGCCGATGAGGTCCGTCAGGTTGCGGGGGGTGGTGCCCTCGGAGACCATGTTGCCTACCAGGGAGACCGAGGCATCCTTCTGGCGAATCTTCTCGGAAATGGCCTGCTGCAGGGCCTCACCGCTAAGGTCGGCAAAGTCCTTGTCGGCCAGGTACTTCAGCTTCAGCTCATTGGGGGTGCCCACCAAACCGCTGGTATAGCCGGGGGCGACAACGGGGTCCGCCAGCTCCCAGATCTTTCCGACGGGGTCCTTGAAGGCGCCGTCACCGTAGATCATGGCCTCGATATGCTTACCGGTGCGCTGAGACAGAGCCTGACCCAGGGCCTCCGCCACGGCCATGGTGTCCCGGGGGAAGAGCTTCACGCGGCCGTCGTCGGCTTTGTTGGAGCCCAGGAGGCCGTACTGGGGGTTATAGCCGCTGCCGTCCACGGAGGAGGTCAGCAGGTCATCCAGGCCCAGGACGCACTTAGCGCCGGCGGCCTTCAGCAGGCGCTTGGAGCGCTGACGGGTGTGAATGTCGCAGCAGATGACGGTGTCGGTGTAGGGGAGGATGGACTGGACACGGTTGGAGAAAATGATCTCCACCTGGGCACCGGCCTCCTGAATGATACGCTGGTAATAGTCCACATAGTCAACGCCGGTGAAGGGATGGATCACGGAGCCGAAGTGGCTGCGGAACTGCTCCAGGGTCAGCACATCCCGGAAGGGATCTACGCCGGCCTCGTCCAGCTGGTCCATGCTGACCAGATGGTTGCCCACCTCATCGGAGGGCAGGCTGAGGAGCAGAACGATCTTCTCCGCGCCGGAGGCAATGCCGGAGAGCAGAAGGGAGAAACGGTTGCGGCTGAGAATGGGGAAGGTGATGCCCACGGTCTTGCCGCCGGTCTTGGCCCGGACATCCGCAGCGATCTGCCGGACGGTAGCGTAGTTACCCTGACAGCGGGCCACCACGGACTCGGTGATGGCTACTACATCCTTGTCACGGGGGACAATGCCCTCCTCGGCCAAGGCGTTTGCAACGGTGTCGGCGGTTATGGAAACGACATCGTCACCCTGACGGAAAATGGGGGCGCGTACACCGCGTGCTACGGTACCGATGGTTCTGCTCATAGAGAAGTCTCCTTTACGGTAATGTTTTTTTCAAGCGGGTTATAGTATACCCTATCTGACGGCATAAGTGAAATATGAAATTATTATTTCAGAAATAAACAGAACTTATAACTGCGGCAAGGACGGCCGGAGCCGTCCTTGTCCGATGATGGATATAAATACTATGATTCCGTTACTGGTCCCGGTGGCCGTAGTGGACATGGAGGTGTTCATGGCACCACTGGGGGCCGAAGTCCGAGAGCATGGCGGTGACCACGGGGTTCTTCTCGGCGCGCTTGAAGAGGGCGGAGGCATCGGCGGCATAGAGACCGTTGCCCCGCTCCTTTTTGGCGGCGGTGAGACCGTAGGGCTGTCCGGCACCGCCGACGCAGCCGCCCTGGCAGCTCATGACCTCCACCAGGTGGTAAAAACGCTTACCCGCCTCTATGTCGGCGATGAGCTCTTTGGCGTGGATCAGGCCGTTGACCACGGCGATCTTGATTTCGGTGCCGTCTACATCGTAGGTGACCTCCCGAATGGGCTCATCGCCCCGAATGCCGGAAACACGCACCTGACGCAGGGTGTTTTTGGACTTATCAGGCAGGCAGTGGCGCACCACCGACTCCGCCACGCCGCCGGTGACGCCATAGATCACCGCCGCACCGGAGCCCAGGCCGAAGGGAAGGTCCGGGGACTCCAGCTCCAGCTCGTCTAAGTGGATGCCCGTCTCCCGGATCATGTCCACCAGCTCCCGGGTGGTGAGGACCAGGTCCACATTCGGAGTGCCGTCATGGAAGAACTCGTCCCGGGCGGCCTCCATCTTCTTGGCCGTGCAGGGCATGATGGCGATGTGGTAGGTGGTGCGGCCGTCGGAGGCATCCTTTTCGGCATACTTGGCCTTGAGGACCGAGGCAAACATCTGCATGGGAGACTTGCAGGTGGAGATATTCTCGAGATACTTGGGGTCGTTCAGCTCCAGATACTTTACCCAGGCGGGGCAGCAGGAGGTGAACATGGGGAAGGGGCCGCCTGTCTTCAGACGCTGAAGGAACTCCTCCGCCTCGGAAATGGTGGTCATATCCGCGGCGAAGTTGGTGTCGTACACCTCGTCTACGCCCATGATTTTCAGGGCGGAGACCACCCGGTCCAGAATATTCTCACCGGGGGGGTAGCCAAAGTCCTCGCCGATGGCCACCCGGACGGCGGGGGCAATTTGCACCACCACGCGCTTCTGGGGGTCGTGAATGGCTTTCCAGGCGGTGCCGATCTGGTCGTTGACGGTGATGGCGCCGGTGGTACACACGGCGGCACACTGGCCGCAGCTGACGCACTTGGTCTCGCTGAGCTTCTTATCGAAGGCGGGCATCACCTGCAGCTCGCTGCCACGGCCTGCAAAGTCCAGGATACCCTGGCCCTGCTTTTCCTCGCAGACCCGGACGCAGTCGCCGCAGAGAATGCACTTATTGGGGTCGCGGAAGATGGCGTAGCTGCTGTAGTCCATCTCGTGGCGGGGGCGGGTGTCCGGGAAGCGGACATGGCGCACGCCGAAGCGCTGGGCCAGCTCCTGCAGGCGGCAGTCGCCGCTCTTGGCGCAGTTGGTACAGTTACAGTCGTGGGAGGCCAGGAGCAGCTCCAGGATCATACGCCGATGCTTTAAGAGCCTCGCGGTGTTGGTGCGAATAGACATACCGTCCCGGGGCTCCATGGAGCAGGAGGCCTCGATCTTGCCGGTTTTGGTGTCCTCCACCATGCACATACGGCACGCGCCGTAGATGCTCAGGTCGGAGTAATAGCAGAAGGTGGGAATGTCGATGCCCGCCTTGCGCACAACGGCCAGGACATTTTTCTCCCCGTCAAAGGGAACGCGGATGCCGTCGATAATCATAATTCCTTTTGCCATGGCTTAACCCTCCTCTTCGATGGCATCAATGGCCCCGAAGGGGCAGGCGCCCCAGCAGGCACCGCAGTGGATGCACTTTTCATTATCGATGACATACGGCGTGCGGGGGTGACCGGAAATGGCCTCCATGGGGCAGTTGCGGGCGCACTTGCCGCAGCCCTTGCACAGCTCTGCCTTGATTTCCAGACGGCGCTTGCGGCCGTTGCACACGGGGCAGTGGTGGTCTACCACATGGTGCAGGTATTCCTCCCGGAAGTAGCGCAGGGTGCTGAGCACCGGCTTGCAGGCGCTCTGACCCAGGCCGCACAGGGCGGTGGTGGAGATGGTGTCGGAGAGACTCTCCAGCATATCCAGGTCCTCGGGGGAGCCCTCGTTGGCCACGATCCGGTCCAAAATCTCCAGCATACGCTTGGTGCCCTCCCGGCAGGGAACACACTTGCCGCAGGACTCATTCTGAGTGAAGTGCATGAAGAAACGGGCGGTCTCCACCATGCAGGTGTCCTCGTCCATGACCACCAGACCGCCGGAGCCTACGATGGCACCGACCTTCTTCAGGGAATCGAAGTCCAGGGGCAGGTCCAAATGCTCCTCGGTAAGGCAGCCCCCGGCGGGGCCGCCGATCTGCACGGCCTTGAATTTCTTACCGTTTTGGATGCCGCCGCCGATGTCGAAAATGATCTCCCGGAGGGTGGTGCCCATGGGAACTTCCACCAGGCCCGTGTTCACCACATTGCCGGTGAGGGCGAAGGTCTTGGTGCCGGAGCTGGTGTCGGTGCCGATGGAGCGGTACCAGGCGGCACCTTTATTGAGGATGCCGGGGACATTGGCAAAGGTCTCTACATTGTTGAGAACGGTGGGCTTGCCCCACAGGCCGTGGTCCACGGTGCGGGGAGGCTTGGTGCGGGGCATACCGCGCTTGCCCTCGATGGAGGCGGTAAGGGCACTGCCCTCGCCGCAGACGAAGGCACCGGCGCCCCGGTTGATGTGCATATGGAAGCTGAAGCCGGAGTCCATGATATTATCGCCCAGCAGGCCCAGACGGGTGGCCTTGTCAATGGCTACCTGCAGGCGCTCCACGGCCAGGGGATACTCGGCCCGGACATAGATATAGCCCTCGGTGGCCCCGGTGGCAACACCGGCAATCATCATGCCCTCGATAACGGAGTGGGGGTTACCCTCCATGATGGAGCGGTCCATAAAGGCGCCGGGGTCACCCTCATCGCCGTTGCAGACGATGTATTTCACATCGGAGACATTTCTGCGCACACTCTCCCACTTGCGCCCGGCAGGGAAGCCGCCGCCGCCCCGGCCCCGGAGGCCGGAGTCGGAAATCTCCCGGCAGATGGACTCGTCCGTCATGTCGAACAGGGCTTTTTCAAAGGCGCGGTAGCCGTCCTTGGCGATGTACTCCTCCAGATCCTCGGCATCGCTGGCACCGCAGCCCTTGAGCACCACCCGGTGCTGCTTTTTGTAGAAGGGGATATCCTCCTGACGGGGGTAGGATACGCCGTTTTGATGGTAGGTCAGGCGCTCGATAATTTCGCCGCCCAGAAGGGTGCGCTCCACGATCTCGTGGCAGTCCTCGGGCTTTACCCGGACATACATGACGCCCAGAGGCTCGATGTGGACCAGGCAGCCCATCTCGCAGAAGCCATGGCAGCCGCTCATTTTAATGTGGAGGCTCTTTTCCTCCTCGCCGTGGTGGGTAAGGCCCACATAGATGCTGAGGCCCCGCTCCTGGCACTCGTTGCGGAGATTTTCATAGACCTTCATGGAGCCGCTGGCGATGCAGCCGGTGCCGGCGCAGATAAGCACCGTCAGGGCGGACTTGCTGCGCGCTAAGGCGTCGGCAGCCTGGGCCTGCAGGGCGTGGAAGCCCTCTCGGGTCAGAACACTCATTTGGCAAGCTCCTCCTCTTTACGAATGGATTCCAGCAGGGCCAGGGCCGAGTCCGGGGTCATTTTGGCGTGGACCTCGCCGTCGATGGTCAGCACCGGGGACAGGCCGCAGGCACCCAGGCAGGCCACCGTCTCCAGGGTGAAAAGGCCGTCGGCGTCGGTCTTACGCTTGCCGGTGAGCTGCATATAGTCGTGGATGGCGTCATAAATGGGCTGGGACTTGCGGACATGGCAGGCGGTGCCGTCGCACACGCGGATGATGTGCTTGCCCTTGGGCTCCAGAGAAAAATTTTCGTAAAAGGTGGCCACGCTGTAAACCTTGGCCGTGCTGATGCCCAGGCGCTGGGCAATGAGGGTCATGTCCTCCTGACTGAGATAGTTGAAGGCTGTTTGCGTGTCCTGCAAAATGGCAATCAACTGGCTGGGCTGCGCCCCATGGTCGGCGATGATCTCGCTGACCCGGGCAAGTCGCTGGTTCATGCTCATGATTTCCGTTCTCCTTGCTATACTAATCATCATTTCATTGCTGCCGCGCAAAAGCTTGCGCGACAAGTGTATTTTAACATAGAAGGAGAAGATTGCAATAGTTTTAACAATCTTTTACCGGCGCAGGTATGACAAAAAATAGAAGGGAAAATTGTGCAAATCGATAGTTTACAGGGCGGACGGGGAATTTCCCGGTGAAAAACCGGGAGGAGACCTTGAGCGGGAAGGGATTCCGTGGTATACTCAGACGAAAAGACGAAAGGGGAGAGAAATATGGGCAGCGTGCATCAGGGGCACAGGGCCAGACAGCGCAAGAAGCTGCTGGAGAACGGGCCCCGGGCCTTTGCGGACCACGAGCTACTGGAGATGCTGCTGTACTATGCCATTCCCCGACGGGATACCAACGAGCTGGCCCATAGGCTGCTGGAGCGATTTGGGTCGCTGCAGGGGGTCTTTTCCGCGCCGGTGGAGGAGCTGTCCACCGTGGAGGGCGTGGGAGAGAACGCGGCGGTGCTGCTGAGCCTGGTGCCGCAAATCTGGCAGCGGTCGCTGCAGGGGGCTCCGGAGCGCATCCTCAACTCTGTGGACAAGTGCGGGGAATACTTCGCGGAGCTGCTGTCGGGCAGCCGGCGGGAGATGCTGTGGCAGGTGTGCCTGGACGGAAAGGGCAAGGTGCTTTCCTCCCGATGCCTGGCCGAGGGGGATGTGAGCATGGCGGCGGTGAGCGTGCGGCAGGTGGTGGAGTATGCCCTGCGGGCCGGGGCGGTGGCTGTTGTGCTGGCCCATAACCATCCCAGCGGCGTGGCGCTGCCGTCCCAGGAGGACTGCGCCACCACGAGGCTGATACGGGATGCGCTGCGGACCATGAATATTCAGCTGGTGGACCACATTATTGTGGCCGATGGGGACTATGTGAGCATGGCGGCCAGCGGGCTGCTTATATAACTGGCGAAAATTCCTGCGGAATTTTCCGCCAAGGGGATTACAGGCTGCTGCGCGCATAATTTTGTCGCAAGGCGGCAAAATTCCACACTTGCAGCCTGA
>OLGF01004604.1_pt1 | contig 10094 bp, 8 predicted proteins | sample 1604971 | NCBI WGS metagenome assembly OLGF01 (sample SAMEA3888902, study PRJEB22519) | human gut metagenome | biome: human gut; feature: human-associated habitat; material: faeces | place: Denmark | collected 2011 | reverse complement strand
GGACGTAGCCGGAGCGGCGGGCATCCTCCAGCACCTTGGCGTGCTCGCCCTTGCGGCCCCGGACCACCGGGGCCAGCACCTGAATACGGGTCCCCTCCGGCAGGGCCAGGATCTGGTCGATGATCTGGTCGATGGTCTGCTGGCGGATCTCCTTGCCGCACTTGGGGCAGTGGGGGGTGCCGATGCGGGCCCACAGCAGGCGGAGATAGTCGTAGATCTCCGTCACCGTGCCCACCGTGGAGCGGGGGTTCTTGCTGGTGGTCTTTTGGTCGATGGAAATGGCCGGGGACAGGCCGTCGATATAGTCCACATCGGGCTTATCCATCTGGCCCAGAAACATCCGGGCGTAGCTGGACAGGCTCTCCACATACCGGCGCTGGCCCTCGGCGTAGATGGTGTCAAAGGCCAGCGAGGACTTGCCGCTGCCGGAGAGCCCCGTCAGCACCACCAGCTTGTCCCGTGGGATGGTGACGTCGATGTTCTTGAGGTTATTCTCCCGTGCGCCCTTGATATAAATATGATCCTGCATGGTGTTTTTCTCCTGTTGATCTCCGATTTATGCGAAGCGATAGGGGTCGGCCACCCGGCGGCTGCCGCAGAGGGCGCAGGCCATGCGCCACATGGCCCGGCCATGGATGCGGTCATGCCACACAAAGCGGCGCAGCACCTTCCGCAGCGTCCAGTCCTCGTCATAGCTGCCGTGGAACACGGCATTGTGAAGGTACCGGGGCTGTCGCTCCAGTGCGGCAAAGCCCGCCCGGCGGCAGATGAGGATATCCGGCTCGTTGCCGACCTCCACCCCGATCTCTCCGAAGTAGTAGGCGTTGACGTTTTTCGTATGCCGGTACATCTCCTCCGCCGTCAGGGGGACGTCCCCGTAGAAGGTCTCCCGCTGGGGGAGGGTGGTGTGTGTCTTGTCGGGGATGGAGCGGTACAGCGTCAGGAAGTCCTCCGCCGACCGCAGGGCCAGTGCCTTCAGTGCTTCATACTCCTCCGCCGTCAGGGGGCGGTGCTCGGAGGGCAGCAGGATGTCGCTGTCGGCATCGTGGACGTTGAGAGGGCTGGCCGCCTCCTGCGTAACAACTCCCACCGCCGGCACCGGCGGCAGACCCAGCCAGCGGCGATAGGCCGTCAGCTCCGCCGGGAGCTTGGAGAGCGCCGCCTGCTGCGTCTCGCCCCGCAGGGCCAACCCCACCGGCTCCTCCGCCCACAGCAGGTGGCCCCGGTCATTGTGCTCGTCGATAAAACGCAGCTGCATCCGTCATTCCTCCGTGATGATGTCCGCCGTATCGGCCCTCACCAGCGCCAACAGTGCCTTGGGGTCGCAGGCGATCTGGTGCCCCAGCTTCCCCGCCGACACCATGATGACAGGCAGGCTCGCCGCCGTCTCATGGAACACCGTGGGGAACAGCTTTTTCATGCCCACGGGGCTGCACCCGCCGTGGACATAGCCCGTCAGGGGCAGCAGCTCCTTCTGAGGCAGCATGGCCACGGACTTCTCCCCCACGGCATGGGCGGCCTTTTTCAGGTCCAGCGTGGCGGCCACGGGGACGTCGAACACGTAATAACCGCCGCTGGCCCCACGGGCCACCAGCGTTTTGAACACCGATGCCGGATCCTGCCCCAGCGAACGAGCCACGGACACGCCGTCGATGCCGCTCTCCGGGTCGTAGGTGTGGGCGGTATAGGGGATCTTCTTCTGATCCAGCACCCGCATGACGTTGGTCTTTTCCTCTTTATGCTTTGCCATGATGTATCTCCTTATGTCAAATACCATATGCCGCCCACCGTTCGGGCATAGAGCCACAGGAGCAGCAGGTGAACGGGATAAAATGCGTAGCACAACCACTGGATGGGGCGGCTGCAATAGCCCCGCCGCCCGTCATAGAGCCAGATGAAGACAAGGCTCACCAGTGCGTACAGTTCGATGCTGACGCCGCCTACGCTGGCGACACAGAACACCGCCAGTCCCGCCAGCTGGATCAGCCGGTTCCCACGGGACAGGTGAAACAACAAAATCAGGGCCATGCCCCAGCCGCCGTAGTCCGTATGGCAGACCTCCAGCAGCCAGAAGGCTCCGGCAAACGCTGCCGTGGCCGCCAGAAGGTGCAGGGCGTCCGGGGTCCTCTGCGCCCAGTCCGCCGCCCAGCACACCAGCGCCCCGGCCAGCAGCGTCCACAGGACATTCTGGTAGCTCGGATCCAGCGGCCGGCCGCTGAAGGCCAGATCAAAGGGTACCTCCGTCAGCACCGCAAACAGCAGCAGCCGCAGGGCGTACCGCCGCCTGTCATGGGTGCGGATGCAGCCCTCAGCGATCTGAAAGGCGAAGATGGGAAAGGCGATGCGCCCCACGCACCGCAGCCACAAGATCCACGGAAACAGGACGTACCCCATATGGTCCACCAGCATGGTGGCCATGGCGATGTATTTCAGGGTCATGGCGCTGAGTCCGGCACGCTTCTCCGTCATAGCGCTCCCCTCCTCATATCCGGCGGCGACGGCCACGGGCCGCAGCGGCGGCACGGGCCTCCCCCTCAGCGGCGTAGGCCGCCACGTCGAAGGGCTCCGGCACGGCGTCCGCCCGGAGGTACAGGGGGTGATGGGGATGCCCCGCCGCAGAGCGCTTGCCGCAGGTGACCCACCGGGCGCCGGCGGCCTCTCCCAGGGCGATCATATCCCGCAGGCAGGGCCACAGGTAGTCCCGCTTCTCGATGATAGTCCCCCAGGCCGCCCACACCACCGGATCCGGTGTGCGGGAGAGAATGTAGGCAAAGGCCCGCATATTCTCCCGGTGCAGCTCCGGGTTGCAGGTGCGCTCCATGTCGTCGGGGGAGGTGGCCCGCTGGGCGTAGACATTGAACATGATGAAGGAGTCAAAGCCGCTGTTGCGGGCGATGCGTTCCACGCTTTTCAGGGTGGGATCCAGCGCACCGGGCCGGGCGGTGGAGGGGTTGATGCCCACACAGATCAGGGGCTTTTTTCCCCGTGTACCCAGAATGTACCGGTACTCGGTATAGGTGTTGGGGACGAACAGCCACCGGTCCACGTCGTAATCCCGGTTGGGCTGCCGGGCCAGCTCCAGTTGGCGGTCAAAGGAGATATCCCCCAGTTGGCGGATATCCACGGTGGGTATATGGGCCATAACGCCTCCTTTTACTTCTGACCCCGCAGCTCGATGATCTGGTCACGCAGCAGGGCGGCGTATTCGAATTCCAGCATTTTGCTGGCTTCCTTCATTTCCTTTTCCAGCCGGCGGATGGTGGCCTCCCGCTCGGCGTCCGTCAGCTTGCGGTGGGCGGTGGTCTTTTCTTCCTCCGCCGAATGGGAGATCTCCAGCACCTTCCGCACGCTCTTGCGGATGGTCTGAGGAACGATGCCGTGGGCCTTGTTGTAGGCGTCCTGCTTCTTCCGGCGGCGCTCCGTCTCGGTGATGGCCGCCCTCATGGAGGGGGTGACGGTATCGGCGTACAGCACCACCAGTCCCTCTGCGTTGCGGGCGGCCCGGCCGATGGTCTGGATGAGGCTGGTCTCGCTGCGGAGGAAGCCCTCCTTATCGGCGTCCAGAATGGCCACCATGGATACCTCCGGCAGGTCCAGGCCCTCCCGCAATAGGTTAATGCCCACCAGCACATCGAATTCCCCCAGCCGCAGGTCCCGTATCAGCTCCATTCGCTCAATGGTGGCGATGTCCGAGTGCATATACCGCACCCGCAGGCCCAGGCCCTTCATATGCTCCGTTAGGTCCTCGGCCATGCGCTTGGTAAGGGTCGTCACCAGCACCCGCTCGTCCCGGTCCGCCCGGACGCGTATCTCTGCCACCAGGTCGTCGATCTGCCCGGTAACGGGCCGCACCTCCACCCGGGGGTCCAGCAGGCCCGTGGGCCGGATCACCTGCTCCACGATCTGGTCTGCGCCGTTTCTTTCGTAGTCGCCCGGGGTGGCGGACACCAGCACCACCTGGCGAAACCGCTCCTCAAACTCCTCGAATTTAAGGGGCCGGTTATCAAACGCGCAGGGCAGCCGGAACCCATAGTTCACCAGGCTCTCCTTCCGGGCCCGGTCGCCGTTATACATGGCCCGCACCTGCGGCAGGGTCACATGGCTCTCGTCCACAAAAAGGACAAAGTCCTCCGGGAAGTAGTCCAGCAGCGTGGTGGGCGGGGAACCCGGCTCCCGGCCGGAGATGACCCGGCTGTAATTCTCGATGCCGGTGCAGTAGCCCAACTCCCGCATCATCTCCACGTCGTAGCGGGTGCGCTGGTCGATGCGCTGGGCCTCAATGAGCTTGCCGTGATCCTCGAAGTAGGCCTTGCGCTCCGCCAGCTCCCGCTCGATCTCCTGCACCGCCCGCTCCATCTTCTCCTTGGTGGTGACGTAGTGGCTGGCGGGGTAAATGGCCACGTGCTGCAGCACCCGCTGGGCCTGACCGGTGACGGGGTTGATCTCCGAGATGCGGTCGATCTCGTCCCCGAAGAACTCCACCCGGATGGCGTAGCCGTTGGCGTACACCGGGTAAATCTCCACCGTATCCCCCCGGACCCGGAACATATTGCGCTCGAAGGCCACGTCGTTGCGGTCGTAGCGGATCTCCACCAGCTTCCGCAGCAGCTGATCCCGTGGGTACTCCTTCCCCTGCCGCAGGGAGATGACCATATTGGCGTAGTCGATGGGATCCCCCAAGCCGTAGATGCAGGACACCGACGCCACCACGATGACGTCCCGCCGCTCGAAGAGGGCTGCCGTGGCGCTGTGGCGCAGGCGCTCGATCTCGGCGTTGATGGCGGCATCCTTCTCGATGAAGGTATCCGTGTGGGGGATGTACGCCTCCGGCTGATAGTAGTCGTAGTAGGAGACGAAGTACTCCACGGCGTTTTCCGGGAAGAACTCCCGGAACTCCTCGCACAGCTGGGCCGCCAGCGTCTTGTTGTGGGCCAGCACCAGCGTGGGGCGCTGCACCTTCTCGATGACCTTGGCCATGGTGTAGGTCTTGCCGCTGCCGGTGACGCCCAGCAGCACCTGCTGGCGCAGGCCGTTCTCCAGTCCCTCCGCCAGCTTTTCAATGGCCTGCGGCTGGTCGCCGGAGGGGGTATATTCCGAAACAACTTTGAACTGGGGCATGGAAAGCGCCTCCTGCAATTTCAGTGTGTATCACTTTATTTTACCACAAAAATCCCATATGTAAATATGAATTTTGAAACAAATGTTCTGATTTTGTGGAGGGAAAACATGGCAGCGCCCCGCTCCGGATGGAGCGGGGCGCTGGGGGAATTTTCTTTGAGTGGGTCAGCCGTACAGAAGGCCGCTGGCCTCCATGGAGACGAAATCACCGTCGGCCACGATGATGTGGTCCAGCAGGCGGATGTCCATGGTGGCCAGAGCGTCCCGCACCTGCAGGGTGGCGGCCCGGTCCTCCGCCGACGGCAGAGCCACGCCGCTGGGGTGATTGTGGCCCAGCACCACGCCTGCGGCGCCGGACAGCAGGGCGTTCTCCACCACCTGCCGGATGCTGAGGGAGGTCATATCGGCGCTGCCTTGGGACAGGCATTTGCAGGAAAGCACCTTTCCCTTGCCGTCCAGACACACCTGATACAGCAGCTCCCGGCGCTGACCATCCAGCAGGTCCATGAAGTAGGCACCGCAGCGCTCCACGGAGTTGAGGATGCGTTCGGCAGAGACGCTGCGCCGGGCGCAGCGTTGGGCCGCCGGCACCAGATTCAACAGCACGGCGGCATTCTCCCCGATGCCGGACACCTGCATCAGTGCCTCCGGCGGGGCCTGGAACACGGCGTCCAGCGTACCGAAGTGCTGGATCAGCCGGTGGGCCAGCTCGTTGGTGTCCCGGCGGGGGATGGCATAGTACAGCAGCAGCTCCAGCACCTCATGATCCGCCAGACCGTCGGCTCCCTGCTTCAGGAAGCGCTCCCGCTTGCGCTGGCGATGTCCGTCGTGCAGTCCCATGTGTGCTCCCCCCTTCCGGCTTTTTGGGAAAATTATAGCATGACGGCCGCCGGTTGACAAGCGGGATGCCGCAAATCTCCACGGGAGACATCCGGGGCTTTGGAGCAAAAAACAGCGCCCGTGCAGAGCACGGGCGCTGTGGAGTTCGGCACGCAGAGGCTTAGCCGACGATGTTCAGAGTGACATTCTCGGTGCTGGCCAGATTGTCGTAGTTGTTGTCGATGGCGATCTTGCCGTCCTTGATCTCCTGCAGCTTGGTGTTGTAATCATCAACGCTCCACTTGGTCAGGGACCAGGTAGCAGTGGGCAGACCCACGGCGTTCTCATTGGCACCCAGAGAGGTCTGGACACCGCCGATGGAGGCGAACTCACCGGCATAGAACTTGCCCAGAGCCCACTGCACGGAGTCGGCCAGGCCCTTCATAGCGGAGGTGATCACGGTGGTGGACTCGAAGGACTGGTCCACGTCCACGCCGATGACCTTGCCCTCCTCAGCGCCGGCAGCAGCGGCGACAGAGGCGAACATGGAACCGCCGCAGGCGAAGATGACCTCAGTGCCAGCCTGATACCAGCCGGCGGCCATGGTCTGCAGCTCGGGGGAAGCGGAGAAGTTGGCACCATACTGCCAGGAGTAGTTCATCTCTACCTTCTCGTTCAGCTCCTTGGCAGCGGCATCGGCGCCCTGCACGAAGCCATAGCCGTAACGGCAGCAGGCGGGGTTGTCGCCGCCGCCGCCACCGGTGAAGCCCAGCTTGGTGTAGCCTTCCTTGACGGCAGCGTAGCCGGCCAGATAGCCGCACTGCTCTTCCTTGAAGGCAACGCCGGCCACGTTGGTCAGGATAGCGGAGTTTTCATCCTTAGCATCCACACGAATGGCATCGCCATCAATGTAGACAAAGGACACATCGGTGAACTGGGAAGCGGCCATACGCAGAGCATTGGTCTGCATGAAGCCGGCGCAGACAACCACCTTGGCGCCGTTGTCCACGGCGGCCTTCATAGCAGTGAAGCGGTCATCGTCGGTGGCCTCACTGCCGTTGGCGGGCTGATAGTACTTGTAGGACAGGTTGTTGTTGGCGGCGTACAGCTTCACGCCGTCGTAAGTACCCTGGTTGAAGGACTTATCCTTCAGCTGACCCACGTCGGTGACGAAAGCCACCTCGTACTTGCCGTCGGAGGAGGTCATCTCATCCTGAACCTCATCGGGGTTGGTGATGACGGTGGGGGTCTTGTTGTCATCCGGGTTATCCTTGTTGCCGTCGTCCGTGTTCTTGTTGCCGCAGGCAACCAGAGCCAGAGCCATGACAAGCGCAAGGATCATAGCGAGAACTCTTTTCATGATTGTTCTACCTTCCTTCATTTATTCGGGCAAAGCTTGCCCGTTCAGGTGCATTATAACAGATACGGCAGAAAAGGGCAAGCCCTATTTGCAGGGTCTGCTGCATTTTTCACCATGGCAGGGTTCGAAAAAACGGGTGCTTTGTGGGTAAAACGGCTTTATTTAGTCATTTTTACCGCTGCCTCCAGGCCGATCTTCATCATGTTGGTGAAGGTGGTCTGGCGCTCGTCGGCGGTGAGCTCGGTACCCAGCACCAGATTGTCGCTGATGGAGCAGATAGCCAGCGCACGCTTGCCCAGATAGGCGGCGGTGCAGTACAGAGCAGCGGCCTCCATCTCCACGGCCATGACGCCCATCTTCTGCATCCGGGCGTTGCGGCCGGCGGCGTCATAGAAGGTATCGGAGGAGTAGAGGTTGCCCACGGGCATCTTCACGCCCAGCTCACGGGCCGACTCCACGGCAGCCATCAGCAGATCGAAGTCGGCAATGGGGGCATAGTGGACACCCAGCTCGTACTGGTCGGCGAAGCTGGAGTTGGTGCAGGCACCCTGTCCGGCCACCACACTGCCCAGCTCCAGATCGGCCCGCATGGCTCCGGCAGAGCCCACACGGATGATGTTTTCCACGCCGTACTGGGTGTACAGCTCGTGGGCGTAGATGCCGATGGAGGGCATTCCCATGCCGGAGGCCATGACGGACACCGGCACGCCCTTGTACGTACCGGTATAGCCCTGCACGCCACGGACGTTATTCACCAGCACGGGGTTTTCCAGAAACGTCTCGGCAATGAACTTGGAGCGCAGGGGGTCGCCGGGCATGAGCACGGTCTTGGCGAAGGCGCCAGGGGCGGCGTTATTATGGGGGGTAGGCATAGATGGTTCCTCCTTTTATTCCTGTTCCATGGCCTTCACGGCCTTGACAATGCGGCTGGTGCCCAAACGGTCGGCCCCAAGGGCCACGAAGTCACGGGCGTCGTTGAGGTCGGCGATGCCACCGGCAGCCTTGATCTTCACATGGGGAGCCACATGGGCCTTGAAGAGGGCCACATCCTCACGGGTGGCGCCGCCTCCGCCGAAGCCGGTGGATGTCTTGATGTACTCGGCGCCGGAGTCGGACACCACACGGCACATCTCGATCTTCTCGGCATCGGTGAGCATACAGGTCTCGATGATGACCTTCAGCAGCTTGCCGTGGCAGGCGGCCTTCACGGCCCGGATCTCCTCCAGCACCTGATCGTACAGGCCGTCCTTCACCCAGCCGATGTTGATGACCATATCCACCTCGGAAGCGCCGTTGTTCACGGCGTCCTCCGCCTCGAAGCACTTGGCGGCGGTGGTGTCATAGCCGTTGGGGAAGCCGATGACGGTGCAGATGGCAACCTTGCCGTCCACGTACTCCGCCGCCTGCTTCACATAGGAGGCGGGGATGCACACGCTGGCGCAGCCGTACTTGACGCCGTCGTCGCAGATGGCCTTGATCTCGTTCCAAGTGGCGCTCTGGGCCAGCAGGGTGTGGTCCACCCTGGCCAGAATAGACTGGATCTCCTGGTTCATAACAGTTGTCTCCTTTCATAAAAAAGGCACGCTCTATCCGCACAGGGAGGATGTTCTCCCTTTGTTTTGTGCGTGGATAGTCTATAGATATGCATTATCATATCAGAAAAACCGTCCTTTGTAAACGGCGGAATTGGCCGGGGATGAAAAAGGGACACGGCAAACCGTGTCCCTTGCAGGTCATGCTTATACGTTGAAGCGGAAGTAGATCATATCGCCGTCCTTGACCACATAATCCTTGCCCTCGGACCGCAGCAGGCCCTTCTCCTTGGCGGCGGCCACGCTGCCGCCGCAGGCCATCATCTCGTCGAAGTTGATGGTCTCCGCCCGGATGAAGCCCCGCTCGATATCGGAGTGGATCTTGCCCGCCGCCTGCGGGGCCTTGGTACCCTTGCGGATGGTCCACGCCCGGCACTCGTCCTTGCCGTAGGTCAGGAAGGAGATCAGGCCCAGCAGATCATAGCTGCACTGGATCAGGCGATCCAGACCGGACTTCTCGATGCCCAGATCCTCCAGGAACATGGCCCGCTCCTCCGGATCGTCCAGCTCGGCGATGTCCTGTTCCAGCTTGGCGCAGATGGGCAGCACCTGTGCGCCCTCCTTCTGTGCCAGATCACGCACCAGCCGGAAGTAGCGGTTGTTCTCGTAATCGGCAAAGCCCGCCTCGTCCATGTTGGCGGCGTAGATGATGGGCTTGAGGGTCAGCAGGTCGGAGGTGGAGATCAGGGCCTTGTCATCATCGGAGCAGTCAAAGGTCCGGGCAGACTTGCCGCCGTCCAGATGCTCCGCCAGGGCCTTGAACACCTCCACCTCATGGAGGAACTTCTTGTCGCCCTTGGCGGCCTTCTGGGCTTTGTCAACACGGCGCTGGACCATGTCCAGATCCGCCATGATCAGCTCCATATCGATGGCCTCAATATCCCCCACGGGATCTACGGGCACGTTGGTGCCGGCGTCTGCCACCACGTGCATGATGTTTTCGTCATCAAAGCAGCGGACCACATGGACAATGGCATCGGTCTCGCGAATATTGGCCAGGAACTTGTTGCCAAGGCCCGCGCCCTGACTGGCGCCCTTCACCAGACCGGCAATGTCCACGAACTCGATGACCGCCGGGGTCTTTTTGTCCGGCTCATAGATCTCTGCCAGCTTGTCCAGCCGTGCATCCGGCACTGCTACCATGCCCACGTTGGGGTCGATGGTGCAGAAGGGGTAATTGGCGCTCTCGGCACCGGCGTTGGTGA
>OLGF01004592.1_pt1 | contig 10116 bp, 10 predicted proteins | sample 1604971 | NCBI WGS metagenome assembly OLGF01 (sample SAMEA3888902, study PRJEB22519) | human gut metagenome | biome: human gut; feature: human-associated habitat; material: faeces | place: Denmark | collected 2011 | reverse complement strand
ACGACCTCGCGCACGAACCGGTAGCCCCTCGACGAGTTGCCGTCGACGCGGAAGGTGTTAGCGCTACCGTAATAATCGCCGATTGGGCCCCCGCTTCCCGCCAATCGCGCCACCGCACAGGCGCCGATCGCGCTACCGGACTTTGGCCGGCGGCGCCCCCGGCGCCGCAAGGTGTAGGCTCCCGACGTCTCCGGACGGAAGGAGCCCCGATTGGAAAGGAACATCATGGGAGAGTTCGACATGTACAGGCAGGCGGGCACCACGCCCAACTTCACCGACATCGCCCGGCGCTACGGCATGAACCGGCACACGGTGGCCAAGTACTGGAAGGCCGGCGGCCAGGTGGAGGACGCGCGCAGGTGCCGCCCGAGCGGGCTGGACCGCCACAGGGAGGTCATAGAGGCCAAGGCGCAGCTGCCCGGCGCGACCAAGCGCGGCATCTACGAGTACCTGATCGACCGCTGCTACGCCGGCGAGGAGCCGCCGGCCTACAACACGCTCACCAAGTGGATGCGCCGCAACGGCATCGAGTGCGGGCGCCCTCCGGAGGGCCCCGAGCCCCACCCCCGCTTCGAGACGGCGCCCGGCGAGCAGATGCAGTTCGACTGGAAGGAGTCGCTGCGCATGGCCGACGCCGAGGGCGAGGTGTTCGAGTTCAACGTGTTCTCGGCCACGCTGGGCTACTCCCGGCTCCACCGGTTCGTCTACTCCAGGACGCGCACCGAGGACGACGTCATGGCGTGCCTGCTGGCGGTGATGGCCGCCAACGGAGGCACGGCGCGCACGCTGGTCACCGACAACATGTCCTCCATCGTCTCGTCCTCCGCCTCGGGGCGGCGCGTCTCGGCGCGCTTCGCCAGGTTCGCCGCCGCGGCGGGCTTCGAGCTGGAGCTGGCGCGGCCGAGGAGCCCGCAGACCAAGGGCAAGGTGGAGTCGTCGAACCGGTTCCTGTCGAGGCTGGCCGTCTACGAGGGCGACTTCCGCGGCGAGGAGGGGCTCGCGGCCGCCATCGCGCGCATCGAGGCGCGGTGCAACACCGAGCCCAGCGCGTCGACCGGGGTGCCGCCGGCGGTGCTGTTCATGCGCGAGAAGGAGGAGCTGCGCAAGGTGGGCAACATGGGGCTTTTGGAGTCGATGGTGGCCGACGTCTCCGTCCAGGCGGCGCCCCCCACGATGCTCGTCCGCTGCCGGGGCCGCGAGTTCTCGGTGCCCCGGCGCTGCATAGGCAGGCGCGTCAAGGTGCTCGCGATGCCGTCGGGCCAGGTGAGGGTGGAGATGGCCGGCGAGACCGTCGCGGTCCACGACCTGTCGGCCCCGGGAGGGCCCGTCGTCTACGACCCGGCGCACTACGCCGAGGCCCTGGCCGCGAAGGCGCGCTACGCCGACGCCGACATCGAGGCGGCGGCCCGCGCCAACCTGGAGCTGCTCGGCAGGCTCGGGGAGGGGTCGCTGTGAGCGCCCGGGACGAGGGCGGCGCCTACGCCCGCATACGCGAGAACCTCTCGGAGCTGGGGCTGGACGCCATGGCGGCGGGGCTGCCCCACTGGATGTCGGCGGTGGCCGCCGGCGAGGCCGACTTCGCCTCGGCGATGCTCGCCATGACCTCCGAGGAGGCCGAGGCCAAGCGCCGTCGCGGGACCGACCGCAAGGTGCGCGCCGCCGGCTTCCCGTTCGTCAAGACGCTGGCCGACTTCGACTTCTCCTTCCAGCCCTCCATACCCAGGGCCGTCGTGGACGACCTGGCCACGCTCAGGTTCCTGGACGCGGCCGAGAACGTGGTTCTGGTCGGCAGCCCGGGCGTGGGCAAGACCCACATCGCGGTGGCGCTGGGGGTGGAGGCGGTGCGCGCCCGCAAGGAGGTGCGCTTCACCGACTGCGCGGCGCTGGTGCGCGACCTGAAGGACGCCTCCTCGCGCGGCATCCTGGCGAAGAGGCTGAAGTACTACGCCCACGCGACGCTGCTCATCATCGACGAGCTCGGCTACCTGGACGTGGACGAGGAGGGGGCCGACCTGCTGTTCCAGCTCGTCTCGGCCCGCTACGAGCACCGCTCCACGGTCATCACCACCAACGTGGCCGTGGGCCTTTGGGCCGACGTGTTCGGGGACGCGGTGACCGCCGCGGCCATCGCCGACCGGGTGTGCCACCACTGCACGATGCTCAAGATAACGGGGCGGTCCTACCGCATGAAGGACCTGCTGGCCGAGGCGGCCGACGGCGACGGGCTGCCCGAGAGGGGGCAGTCGTGAGGGCCGCGGACGCCGCGGGGTGGCTGGCCGCGTTCGGCGCAGAGGACGTCGCGGTGACGGTCAGGTTCCCGCAGCTCGGCGGATGGGAGGTCACGAGCTGGGCGGTCGCGCCCGGGGACGCCGAGGGCTCCCCGGCGCTGGAGGTTGAGATCTGGGCCGCGGACTTCGACTACCCCGCGGTCGAGCGCGCCCTGGGCGGCGGCCCGAGGTAGCGCGGGCGGCCAAAGTGCGGTAGCGCCCCCGGCCGGGAACCGGGGGCGCCGCCGGCGGGATAGAGTGGCGCGTTCGGCTGATTTTGCGGTAGCGCTAACACCGCCGGCACCGCCGACGACGCCGGGGCCTTCGAGCTCATCATGCAGAAGAAGGAGACGCTCATCTCCTTCCCGGACGGCAAGGACGCGGACAAGGACGTCTCTTTCGTCTTCAGCCACTCCGCGCTCAAGGAGGGCTGGGACAACCCCAACGTGTTCCAGATCTGCACGCTCGTCGAGACAAAGGACAACCTGACCAAGCGCCAGAAGATCGGCCGCGGTCTGCGCCTGTGCGTGAACCAGGATGGCGAGCGCCTGTACGACCCAGAGGCGAACGTGCTCACCGTCATCGCGAACGAGAGCTACGACGACTTCGCCAACGGCCTGCAGAAGGAGCTTGAGGCTGAGGACTTCAAGTTCGGCGTCATCACTCCGGAGAGCTTCACGAAGGTCACGGTCAAGGGCGATGATGGCGTCGAGGAGCGCCTGGGCTACGAGAAGTCCAAGCAGGTCTACGACCACCTCGTCGCGACCGGCATGGTCGACGGCAAGGGCGCGGTGACGCCCGAGCTGAAGGCGGCCGCCGAGGAGGGCAAGGTCGAGCTCCCCGCCGAGCTCGAGCCTGCCAAGGAGCAGGTCGAGGCGATCATCATCCACAAGTCCCAGAGGGTCCAGATCCGTGACAAGGCCAAGGAGGTCTCGGTCGAGCTGCAGAAGGACGTCACGCTCGACCCTGCGTTCCAGGCCCTGTGGGACCGCATCCGCCAGCGCACGCGCTTCCAGGTCGAGGTCGACTCCGGCAAGCTCATCGAGCATGCCATCGAAGCTGTCGACGGCATGCTCGCCGTGCGCCCGCCCCAGGTGACGAGCGAGCGTGCCTCGCTGGGCATCGACGACGCGGGCGTGAGCGCCGAGGGCACGGGCACCTCCGTGGTGTCCGTTTCGGGAAAGGTGAAATACGACCTTCCCGACCCGATCGCAGAGCTGCAGGACGCCGTCGGGCTCACCCGCGGCACCATCAAGGCGATCCTCGAGGGCTGCAGCCGCCTCGACGAGTTCGAGATCGACCCCGCGACCTTCCTCGCGCAGGTCGGCGACAAGATCAACCGCGTGAAGAACGACCTCATCGCCCAGGGCATCAAGTACGTGCGCCTTCCCGAGGACGAGTGGTACACCATGCGCGACCTCGAGCTTGACGACTACACGGCCTACCTTGGGCAGAACGCGTGGAAGCCGGACATGACGAGCAAGAGCCTGTACAACTACGTGGTCTACGACTCGGCGGGGGTCGAGCGCTCCTTTGCCGAGGCTCTAGACAAGCAGGAGGAGGTTCTCGTGTTCGCGAAATTGCCCTCGGCGTTCAAGATCGACACGCCGCTCGGCAGTTACAACCCCGACTGGGCGTACGTCGAGGAGGCCGACGGCGAGCGCCGCGTGTACTTCGTGACCGAGACCAAGGGCGGCAAGAACGGCGAGCCCGCCCTGCGCGACGCGGAGAAGATCAAGATCGGCTGCGCCAAGAAGCACTTCGAGGCGCTGGACCTCGGAAACGACTTCCATTACAACGTGCGCACGACCTACCAATACGAGGCGGTGAAGGCTTAGGATGTCGAAGCTGCCCGGAAAGATGACGCGAAAGCAGCACTGGGTGCCGCGGTTCTACCTGCGCCATTTCGCGGATTCCTCCGGGCAGCTTCATGCCTACAGCAGACAGAAGGGCTCCTTCTTCCGCACGAATTGCGAGAACCTTTGCAGCATGCGCGATCTTTATGAGGTCGAGCATGCCGATGCGACAGGCGATGCGACAGACAGATTCTATGCGCAGAACCTCATCGAGGTTAAGCTATCTGAGCTCGAGAGCCGCATCGCGCCGCTTTACGATCGCTTTTTGGAACGCCAGAAAGAAGACCAGTGCGAAGACGAAGGGTATTCTGATGGGAAAGCCGCCGTTTGCGAGCTGGCAGCAAATATCATCGTCCGGCACCCTATCAGTATGCGCGTCGACAAGAAATGGTCACGCGAGACTGCCGAAGAGCTGCTCAGAAACGTTCATCTGACACCCTATGAGCTCGGCTTGCTCGATTGGTCGGATTGGCGCGGGGATTCCCAAGCGGTGGTCGAGCTTGCCGCCGCCGCAACCATGCTCTTCTCCAACGATGATATTGTGCCAGTTAACCGTATTCGAAAGGCTTTTTTTGAGAAGAGCTTCTCCATCCTTAGGGCACCCGTCGGCTCAGGGTTCGTTACGACGTCGATGCCTATGTTCATCATCGGGCCCGAGGACGACTCGTACGATTTTCATCTCGCGTATATGCCGTTGAGCAGTGAGTATGCTGCGGTCTTTTCAGATGACCCTCTATTTCCGCCGTTTGCGAGACTCGGTTTTTCGGGCGTCGAGTTCATGAACCGACTTCTTCTGCTTAACTGCGAGCATTGGGATGTCGCCATATCGAGGGGAAGCGGCCCGCTCGAGCACGCGGTACGCGATTGGAGTCAAGCGAACAGTGCCGAATTCATGCACGAGATGTTCACGCGCGACGGCAGGGAGCTATCCCTCGACACAGTGATCTACGACCGCTCGAAGAAGAAGGGGCAGACGATGATCGATACCATCGACCGTGGCTGCCTCGAGGGCGGCTGCCTTGATGACGAGGACCTGCGCATCATCTTCGAGCACCTTCTGGGGAGAAGACGGCAAGGACCGGGAACATTAAAGGGTCAAGCAGCGTATTGATAAAATTGCCCCCGCCAGCAATAACCGCAAAGGATAGATAGGGCTTTAAGGATGGATGCAGGAAAAGCAACGATAAGCGGCGTGTTCAACGGATCGCGCCTGCTCGAAATACCTTTTTACCAAAGGGCGTACGTCTGGGGAGAAGAGCAATGGGAGCGTTTCCTCGGCGACATGGAGTTCGTCACGGCCTCGAAGCGGCCCTATTTCCTGGGCTCCATCATCCTGAAGCAGGCCTCCTCCGGCAACACCTGGTCCGAGGTCTCCGAGGTTCGCACCGTCATCGACGGCCAGCAGCGACTCACGACCATGGTCATCTTCTTCAAGGCACTCTGTGCAAAAAACGGCACCAACAATTTGTTTGAGCGAGATTTCGTCCTGGAGACCGGCGATGTCGCCTTGCGGCACGGCAAGTACGACCGGCAGGATTTCGAAAAGGTCGTCAGCGCCACGGGCTGCGAACCCCTCGAGGGCTCCTCGGCCATCGTCCTTGCCTACAACTACTTCCTCAAGAATATCGACCCGGAGAAGGTCGACAGGAACACGATCAAGTCGAACGTCCAGTTCGTCTGCATCGATCTTACCGAGGGCGAGGACGAGCAGCAGATATTCGACACCATCAACTCGCTCGGGGTGCGCCTGACGACGGCGGAGCTCCTTAAGAACTGCTTCTTCAACCGCGAGAACGAGCAGGCGTTCAAGGAGTGCTGGGAAGACGTCTTCGAGCCCACGGCTGAGAAGAGGGAGTATTGGGAGCAGGAGATCGTTACCGGGCGCATCAAGCGCACGCTCGTCGACCTCTTCTTCGACGCGTTCCTCCAGATCCTGGTTCAGGACAAGAGGCGTGGCGTCACGACCGAGGACAAGCTCTTCTATTCGCGTACTTCGAACCTCTTCCAGTCCTACAAGGACTTCATCGGCAGGTACTGCAACGGAGACAAGGACGAGATCCTCAGCAGCATGAAGGCGTATGCCAAGGTGTTCGAGTCCACGTTTGACCCAAGCTGCTGCGACGCGGACATCCCCTCCGCCCCCGGCATCGAGCGCCTGAACGTGCTCATATTCGGCCTCAAGAACTCGACGCTCATCCCGTACGTGCTCTACGTTCGCAAGAACGCGGAGTCTTCGGGCGAGGAATCCGAGGTCTTCGCCCTGCTTGAGACCTACATCGTCCGCCGAACGCTGGTTCAGGCGACCACGAAGAACTACAACAGGCTGTTCACCTCGCTGATCCTGAACGGGGCGAAGGACGCGGAGGCGCTGAGGAAGGCTCTCGAAGCCAATGACGAGGCGACGACGTACATGCCCGGCGACGCCGAGGTTCGAGCGGCATTCGAGGAATCGTGTCTGTACAACCTCCAGTCCAAGGGCGTCCTCTATCTGCTGGAAAGCGCCATTCGCCCAGGCATGAGCAGCACGGCCCTGCTCGGGTTCAACCAGTACACCCTCGAGCACATGATGCCCAAGAAGTGGCGAAACAAATGGGGAGCCCTCGACGATGAGGCTGCCACGCGAAGGGACCGGAAGCTCCTCACGCTCGGCAACCTCGCCATCATCACGCATTCGCTCAACGCCTCCATCCGCGATGCCGATTGGACCACCAAGAAGCAGGGAAAGGGATACAAGGACGGCTTGGCCCTCTGCGCCGCCGGCCTTGCGACCATGGCCGATGCCCTAGAGAAGGAGTCTTGGAACGAGGGCGATATCGCCGATCGCGCCGAATGGCTTGCGGACAAGGCGTTGGAGGTCTGGCGCTAGGCCCTACCTGCGTCCCATCTCGAAGATGCTTGCGGTGTCGGAACCCGCATCGATGACGGATGGAACCGGCTCTTCCAAAAACGTAGTTCGTGGCGATGTCTCTTCCGTCGGCGCGTCAACAGGCTCGCCGAGCGCTAGGAAGAACCTCATCACGTGCTCAATTCTCTGTTGCAGGGACTCGCTCAGCTCGCCGTAGGAGGCCGCCAGCCGCACCTCCTTGGCCAATTCCGCCATCGAGTCCCTCAGTGCCTTCTGCACGCTCACGGAGGGCCTCACCTCGACCTGGGTATCGGTGAGCTTGGCGATGATGTAGTCCTGCCTGTTCATGCCGCTCCAGGCTGCCATCTCGCATATGAGCTTGCGCTCCTCGGGCGTGCAGCGGAACGCCATCGTCTTGCTGCGCTTGCGGGCGCTGTTCTCGCACGGCATCCTTCTTCCCCCCTCGCCCCGTCGAGCGCGGCGGCCATCTCGTCCTGCTTCGTGGGGAACAGGTGCGCGTAGCGGTAGGGGATGTCCACCGCCTCGTGGCCCATGCGCTCGGCGATGGCCAACGCGGAGAAGCCCATCTCTATCAGCAGGCTCACATGGCTGTGGCGTATGTCGTGTATGCGGATGCGCTTCACGCCCGACGCCTTGCACCCGCGCTCCATCTCGTGGGCCAGGAAGTGCTTGGTCACGGCGAACAGGCGCTCGTCGGGGGCGACGTCGTCGCGCATCTCGATGAAGTCCGCCATCTCGTCGCGCAGGAAGGCGGGCATGACGATCGTGCGCACCGACTTGGGCGTCTTGGGGTCGGTCACAGTATCCACGCCGTGGAGGCTCTGGTACGACTTGTTGATGCGCAGCCGCGAGCTCTCCAGCATGAAGTCGGACGGCGTGAGCGCCAGGAGCCCGCCGCTCTGGACCCTTCGTGCTTGGGTCGTCCGAGTCGCCCACACCATCACGCGTCGTCTCCGGGCACTTGGGCGGTGACCATTCTCGCCGCAGCCGGTTACCGCAAGGCACCGAATGCAGCTGGCAGCCGACACCCGGCAGCGTCGGGCTGCAAGGCAATCTCGCCAGAGCTCACGAAGAGATTCCGTGCCTGAAGAGACCAAACACCCGCAACTCTCTCAAACCCGAAGACCGACAGCCGCAACTTAGCAGCTTAACGGACCAGCAAAATTCAAAGAGCGCCGCTGAGAACGCCGTCCCAACTCGCCGGCGGATCACGTGCGTATTACAAAGCAGCTATCTTCCTCGCAGCATGAAGCATCTCGTACTCGCGACCGCTCCATACGGGAAGGGACGCGGCGTAGACGGCGGCCCGGCACACGTCGAGGAACTCCATAGCGCTCTCGCAGAAGCACTCGTACGCGAACTCGCCCGTGCCGTGGGCAACGGCGTCTCCATCGGCGTAGAGCGTCCAGATAGCGGGCGTGCGGTCATCGCCGCCCTCAAAGGCAATCTGCAACACGTGGGGCGTGCCCTCGGCAAGAAGCTCGCTCTCAAGCCTCCCCACAGAGAAGCGCATCTGGTGGGCGAGACAATCCTTGGCAAGCGCCGAGATGTATCCGCTCGGCTCATCGAGAAGGTGCATGCGCCTCGGCTTGGCAGTCAGGTTGTGGAAGTCGCGCTCTTCGCGCACGGAGAAATCGTCCATGTTGGACCCCTTTCATCGATGCTGGCAGGACCACCGTGCCTCTCGGCCGGTTGGTGTCGGGATCATCGAGCCAACTCTCTACCCCGACTCTGGATAAAATGACCCGCGCAATACGGGCGAAAGGCAGTCTACCAGCACGTGCACATGCGATGCAAGGGGTCATCGTGAAGGGCAAGGGGAACCTTATCCGACCCAGCCCGCATGGCCAACCGCAGTCGGCGCTCGCGAAGGCCGCTGACAGCGGAGAGTAGCAAGACGGCCAGCGCTTCTCGTCTGGCGCAAGCGAAGACGAGGTCCGCATCTGGGCAAAGACGCTGTGGCGCCAAGAGCGGGGCAATCTAATAAGGCGGTCGAAGCCCCTAGAGCGTGGCGTCGACGGCGCGGATGAGGGCGGCGCGCAGGCCGGAGGCCTCCAGCTCGGCCACGCCGCGGATGGTGGCGCCACCTGGGGAGCAGACCGCATCCTTCATGGAAGCCGGGTGCTCGCCAGTCTCTAGCTGCAGCTTTGCCGTGCCAAGCATCATCTGGCTCACGATTCTGTACGCGTCCGCACGCGGGATGCCATGCTTGACGGCGGCGTCGGCCAGGGCCTCGATGCCCATGGCGACAAACGCGGGAGAGCAGCCGCCCACCGTTCCGCCCACAAACAGCAGGCGGCTCTCAAGCTCCACCACCAGGCCAAGCTTGCCCAGCAGGTCAAGCACCTCGGCGCGTATCTCCGCACCCATCGTTGAGGCGCGCTCCACCGCGATGACGCCCTCGTTGACGGAAACCGGCGTGTTGGGCACGCAGGAGAGGTGCGCTGCACCAGGCAGGAGCTCCTCCCACTTGGCGCAGTCCCAGCCCCAGGCAACGGAGAGCACGGCCTTGCCGGAGAGCTCATCTGCCAGCGGCCCCACGACCTCGGCGATAAGGTGCGGCTTCACGGCAACAACCAGCAGGTCAGACGCCGCAACAACCTCCGCCGCACCCGAGCAGGCCGTCATGCCGCGCGCCTCGCAGCGCTCGCGCAGCGCGTCAAAGTGCCCCGCGCAGGCGCTCATCCGCCCCGCGTCCACGCCCGCGGCAATCCAGCCGTCCGCCATGGCGCTCGCCATGTTGCCAAAGCCAATGAAGCCAATCCTCATAGCTGCCCTTTCCACGATGCCTTTCGCCGCCAGTATGCCAGAGCATGCCCGCACGGACGCCTCCAACCATGCATACGCAAAACAGCGTACATAAACGCAAGGGGCCCTTCTCGCCAACTGGACAAACACGACGAGAAGGGCCTTCCGTTCATCTAATTGTACACTGGCACCAGAGCGTCCCATTTACCCTCGTCCCCAACGGCACGTCAGCTGGCCGGAACGGCTTACCTGAGAGACATTCCCTCGCTCCGGGCCTTGCCCACGACTGGGCCGAGGGTGCGGTAGGCGCGCAGGGCCGGGTCGAAGGTGACGGGGTTGAGCTTGCCCAGGTCAACCACGTCGTCAGCGAGGATGGACT
>OLGF01004591.1_pt1 | contig 10117 bp, 12 predicted proteins | sample 1604971 | NCBI WGS metagenome assembly OLGF01 (sample SAMEA3888902, study PRJEB22519) | human gut metagenome | biome: human gut; feature: human-associated habitat; material: faeces | place: Denmark | collected 2011 | reverse complement strand
TTTTTGTTCTAAGATGAGCAGGAACACATATATTAGACTATGGTAATGCAACAAATTACCGGATGGAGTGATGCGATGGAGCAGATTTTAAGGTTATTTCCTATAAGAATCAGGGAATACTTTTTGGAGACGGATATTTTTGAAAAGTTTTCCGGAGAACTGGAGGAAATTCGGGTACGGGTGAATCAACCGATAGAACTGGTCACTGCAAGAGGAGCGTATTTTTTGAAGAATGGTACGTTGGTAAGATTACCGGACAGGCAGTGCCTGTCGGTAACGGCAGAAGATCTACGGCAGATGAGTACGCTGATGTCACAGTATTCTCTTTATGCCTATGAGGAGGAAGTTCGGCAGGGATTTCTGACAGTGGAAGGAGGACATCGAATCGGTGTGTGCGGTCAGGTGACGGAGAAAGCAGGGGCAATTGGAAGGATTTATCCGATTTTGTATCTGAACATTCGTATTGCCAGAGAACGAAAAGAATGCGGAAAAACAGTGTACGAGCAGTTATGGGAGAATGATGAGCCTGAAAATACGCTTGTGTTATCTGCACCGGGAACTGGGAAAACAACGCTTTTACGGGATTTAATTCGATTGTTTTCGAATGGAGATGAAGTGCATTCCGGGAAACGGATTGGATTGGTGGATGAGCGTTCAGAGATCGCCGGATGTTTACACGGAATTCCGCAAAATGATGTTGGAATACGAACGGATGTATTGGATGGATGCCCGAAAGTGGAAGGAATGATGTTGTTGGTGCGCAGTATGGCACCGGAAATTCTTGCAGTGGATGAGATTGGTGGAGTGGAGGATTTTTCTGCCATGCAATATGCCCTGCGGTGTGGCTGTTGTTTGCTGGCAACGGTGCATGCGGGAAGTCTGGAGGAGCTGTTAAAAAACCTGGATGGGACAAGTGTGGAGATGAGCAGATGTTTGGAAGATATGTGGTTATTTCGAAGGAAGATGGAAAGAGAAGGTATCAGGTGAAAACTGCTGATGAAATTTACCGGAAGTGGGATTGAAAATGGAATTGCATGATTTTGGAAGAAAGCTATTGTTTATAAAATATAAAGGCGGTTGTAGAAAAGAGGATGTATGTTTTTAAAATTGGCGGGAAGTGTCTGCGTGTTGGTGGCTTGCGTCGGATTTGTCAGGGAGATACTTAGGGCAGGAAACTTACATAGAAAAATGCTGGAATCATTGATTGAAATGACGGAATTACTGGCAGCGGAAATCCGATATGAGAGGCTTCCAATTCAGGACGCATTATTACAGGTGCAAAAGAAAGTACGACCGGAGATTGCTGCTGTGCTGCTACACATTGTAGAACAGATGAAAAAAGGAAGCGGGACAGAATTTGTGACAATCTGGGAGCAGGCATTTCGGGAAGCGCAGAAAGAATTATTTTTGAAAGCGGAAGAATTGGACGAGGTCTGCCGGATCGGAAAACATCTGGGTTTTTTGGATCAGACGCAGCAGGAACAACATTTGAAGGGATGTGCAAAGCGGTTGCAGCGGATGCAGGAACAGGTGCTGAAAGAGTTGGAGGAGAAGAAACGTATTTACCGTTATCTTGGGATGGCAGCTGGGATCTTTGTGATATTGGTTCTGGTTTAAGCGTTTTTTGCGGTGGATGAGGTTACAGGAGGACATGTATGGATGTCAATTTGTTGTTTAAAATAGCGGCGGTGGGGATTCTGGTCACGGTGATCGGACAGGTTTTAAAGCACAGTGGCAGAGAGGAGCATGCGTTTCTGGTCAGTCTGACAGGATTGGTAATTGTATTGTTCTGGATCGTGCCATATATTTATGACCTGTTTGATAAGATTAAAAATTTATTTTCACTATAAAAAGGAAGGGAGCATACGGTGGGAATCATTCAGATTTCGATGCTTGGTATAGGAGCAGTGGTGCTTGCATTGCTGTTGAAACAGCAGAAAAGTGAATATGCGCTGTATCTGAGTCTGACCGCTGTTATTCTGAGCGATCTGCCGGACCCTGTGCTGGAAGAGACCGAGGAGACGGAAGAGGCGGATGCACCCGTTTATGTGGACCCCTATGCCGATGCGCTGCGCAACATGGATTTCGCCGCTCTGCGGGAAGTGAACAGCGATGTGCTGGGGTGGATCCTCATCCCCAATACCGTGATCTCCTATCCGCTTGTGCAGGGCGATGACAACCAGTATTATCTCAAGCATACCTGGAAAAAGTGGACCAGCGCCGTGGGAGCGATTTTCCTGGAGTATCAGAACAGTCCGGATTTCAGTGATTTCAACACCATCATTTACGGGCACCGGATGAATAACGGCTCCATGTTTGCCTCGCTGAAAAACTATAAGAAGCAAAGCTACTGGGCGGCGCATCCCTATGTGTACATCACGGATGATAACGGCAGCCATAAGTATGAGATCTTTGCCGCCTATGAGGTGTCTACCGCCGGAACCACGTATCAGATCGGCTTTTCCGGGGATGCGTCCAAGCAGGCATTTCTGGACTACTGTTTGGGACAGTCGGTGATCGACACCGGGATCACCCCCACGGTCCATGATAAGATCCTGACGCTGTCTACCTGTACCGGAAACGGACATGCCACCCGGTGGGTCGTCCAGGCCAGACTCAAAGGCGTTGCACCCTCGGATTCGGCAGCGGAAGCTGCGGGATCCCAGGAGGAAACTACGCCTCCGGAAGAGTCGGCGCCTGTGGAGACCACGCCGGAGGAAACGGTGCCTTCCGCAGAGCCGCCGCAGACACCGACCCAGCCCCAGGATCAAGGTGCCGGTGAGGCTCCATCGGCAGCAGCGGATCCGCAGGAGCCTGTGAACGGTGCGCAGACCCAGGACCCCTCCCAGACGACAGGAACTGCACAGACGCCGGAGGATGCTCCGCCGGCATCTGAAGGGAACGAACAAGAGGAACCGATTTTACCTTCAACAGAAGAAACAGCTTGAATCACTGCCGCGGAGCAACTGCTCCGCGGCGTTTTTTACAGCAAAGCGGAGGGACGGTTTACAAGATGACGGAAACGTGATAAACTGCAAAAAACGTGTTTATGCAACAGGAGGGAGTGCTGTGAGCCGTCAGACCGTATTGGCCCTTTTGCGAAAGCAGATGGGGGAGCCCATTTCCGGTGAGGAACTCAGTCAGCGGCTGGGGATCAGCCGCACTGCCGTGTGGAAAGCCATCAATACTCTGCGGCAGGAAGGATATTCCATTGAGGCCCGTGCCGGTCAGGGATACCGGCTCACAGGGGTCCCGGATGCGCTGACGGAGCCGGAGATCCGCAGCTTCCTCCACCCGGTGGAACGGGTAGGGCGAATGCTTTTTTGCTACGATCAGGTAGATTCGACCAACACCCGGGTCAAGCAGCTGGCGCTGGAAGGCGCCCAGGATGGCACCGTGGTGGTGGCCAACTGCCAGACAGCGGGCCGGGGACGGATGAACCGGGTATTTCAGTCCCCCCGGGATCAGGGGATCTACCTCACCACCTTGCTGCGACCCCAGCTCCCCCCTGATCGGCTGATGATGGTGACCGCCATGGCCGGCGTGGCCGTGTGCGAGGCGGTGGAGCAGGTCTGCGGTGTGCGGCCCGGACTGAAGTGGCCCAATGATCCGGTGCTGAACGGAAAGAAGCTCTGCGGCATTTTGACGGAGCTTTCGCTGGAAGGAGAGTCCGGCCGGCTGCAGTACCTGGCGGTGGGCATTGGTGTGAACGTGGGGCAGCGGGCGGAGGACTTTACACCGGAGGTGCGGCCGGTGGCCACATCGCTTTTGCAGGAGCTGGGCCATCCGGTGTCCCGTCCTGCGTTGGCGGCTGCCGAGATCGAGGCCCTGGACCGGCTGTATGCGGCACTGCTGTCGGGGGATACGGAACCGTATCTTGCGGCCTGCCGCCGGGACTGTGTGAACCTGGGACGCCAGGTACAGCTGCTGCTTCCGGACGGGACCCGTCAGCCGGCGGTGGCGGAGGATCTGGACGAGGACTTTGGACTGGTGGTTCGGATGGCGGACGGAAGCCGCCGGACCGTGCATTCCGGTGAGGTCTCGGTACGGGGGCTGTACGGGTATGTGGAATAAGCCGGCAGGCATGCGGCTTTTGCCGCGTGCCTGCCGCTTTGCGGAATGAGAATATGTGGAGACAGGGAGGAATTGGGAGTTGAAAGAGTTGTGGACGCTGTTCTGGACCTTTGCGAAAACGGGCGTGATGACGTTCGGCGGCGGAATGGCGATGCTGCCGATCTTGCAGCGGGAAGTGGTGGAGAGCAAGCACTGGGCAACGGAAGAGGAGCTGGTGGACTATTTTGCCATCGGGCAGTGTACCCCGGGCATCATCGCGGTGAATACGGCGACGTTCATCGGCCAGAAGTACGCGGGGATTGCCGGGGGCATTGTGGCGACGCTGGGGGTGGTGTTCCCGTCCCTGGTCATCATCTCCATCCTGGCGGGACTGATCACCAACTTTTCGGACCTTACGTGGGTGCAGAACGCTTTCGCGGGCATCCAGGTGTGCGTGTGCGTACTGATCTTCAACGCCGTATCGAAGCTGCTGAAAAAGTCGGTGGTGGATAAGCGGACAGCGGTGATCTTCGTGCTGGTTCTGCTGGGCGGTGTATTTCTGGACCTCTCGCCGGTGTGGTTCGTGATCGGCGCGGCGCTGGCGGGGATCGTCCTGAAGAACTGGGAGGTGCGGAAAGCATGAGCGTCTATCTGCGTCTATTCTGGGAATTTTTCAAAACGGGATTGTTTGCAGTGGGCGGCGGAATGGCCACGCTGCCGTTCCTCCATGACATTGGAGAGAGCATGGGATGGTACACCCAGGCGGATCTGATGAACATGCTGGCGGTGTCGGAGTCCACGCCGGGACCCATCGGCATCAACATGGCGACCTACGTGGGATTCACAGTGGGCAGCAGCCATGGCGGGACGGCAGGCGCCGTCCTGGGCGCGTTGGTGGCGACGTTGGGAGAGGTGACGCCGTCCATCGTGGTGATTCTGATCGTAGCGGCGATGCTCAAGAAGTTCCGGGACAGCCGGTATGTGAACAACGCCTTTTATGGGCTGCGTCCGGCGTCCACGGGACTGATCGGCGCGGCCTGCGTGGCGGTGGTGCTGGAGGTGCTGACCCATGTGGTGTCTCTGGGGACCAGCGAGGGGGGCATCGTGAACCGGTACGCTCTGGAGGGGAGCCTCTTCGACTGGAGAGGCCTGGCTCTGGCGGCAGTGCTACTGGTGCTGACCAACTGGGTCAAGCCCACGAAGAAGCTGCATCCCATCGTGTTCATCGTCCTCTCGGCCGTGGTAGGTGTGGTATTCCGGTTTGCCGGGGCGTAAGGGGTTGCATGCAGGGACCTGAATGCGGTATACTCAGTCATAGCGGGGAGCCGGCGCACCGCGCCGGCTTCTTTTTTGATTTGGAAAGGAGCGGCCGATATGGCAGTATTGGATCAACTGGAACCGCAGAGCGTGTTCCGTTTTTTTGAGGAGCTCTCTGCAATCCCCCGCGGTTCAGGCAACACCGGAGCCATCAGCGACTGGTGCGTTGCGTTTGCCCGGGAACGGGGACTGGAGGTCCATCAGGACGAACTGCACAACGTCATCATCATCAAGGAGGCCACGCCGGGGCACGAGGCGGCGGAGCCCCTGATTCTCCAGGGGCATCTGGACATGGTGTGCGAAAAGACGGCGGACTGTGCCAAGGATATGAGCCGCGAGGGTCTGGATCTGGTGGTGGACGGCGACACCGTCTACGCCAAGGGAACCACCCTGGGCGGCGACGACGGCATTGCCGTGGCCATCGCCCTGGCACTGCTGGACGATGACAGCCTGGTCCATCCCCGCCTGGAGGCGGTATTCACCACGGAAGAAGAGGTGGGCATGGACGGCGTGCGGGGGCTGGACGTCTCCCCGCTGAAGGGCAGAACGCTGCTGAACCTGGACTCCGAGGCTGAGGGCGTGTTCACCGTCAGCTGCGCCGGCGGCAGCCGGGCGGACTGCGTGCTGCCTGTGACAAGAGCGCCCTATGACGGCGCCTGCCTGCGGGTGGCGGTCAGCGGTCTGACCGGCGGCCATTCCGGCTCCGAGATCAACAAGGGCCGGGCCAACGCGGACATGCTGCTGGGCCGTTTGCTGGAGGCGGCTGCCGCAGCCGGGGAACTGCGTCTGGTGCATGCCCGGGGCGGATTGAAAGACAATGCCATCCCCGTGGCCGCCGAAGCGGTGATGGCGGTGGCGGATGCCGGTGCCGCCCGTACTGCCATGGAGCAGTTGGGCGAGGCGCTGAAGCGGGAATACCACGTCACGGAGCCGGGCCTCACCATTGTTGTCACAGATGCGGCGGCGGAAGTGCCCATGGACCAGGTGTCCACGGACCGGGTGCTGTGCCTGCTCAGCTGCGCTCCCAACGGCATCCAGGCCATGAGCATGGATCTGCCGGGTCTGGTGCAGACCTCGCTGAACCTGGGAATTTTGCAGACGGAGACCGCTTCCATGACGGCCACCTTCTGTGTCCGCAGCTCGGTTTCCAGCCAGAAGGAGATGCTCCACAGCAGATTGAAGCGTCTTGCAGAGCAGCTGGGCGGAGAGCTGCGGGTCACCGGTGACTATCCGGCCTGGGAATACCGGGCGGATTCTCCCCTGCGGGAAAAAATGGTGGAGCTGTTCCGGGAGCAGTACGGTAAGGAGCCTCAGGTGGAAGCCATCCACGCCGGTCTGGAGTGCGGCATCCTGGCAGGCAAGCTGCCGGGGCTGGACTGCGTGTCCATCGGTCCGGATCTGACGGAGATCCACACGCCCCGGGAGCGGATGCACATTGCGTCCGTGCAGCGGGTGTGGCGGTTCGTGACGGAATTGGTTCGCCGGTCCGCGTAATGGAAATTGAAAAGCAGGCGGGAAACGGTAAGCCCTTTTCCCGCCTGCTTCGTTTCCGCCGATTTTCAACTGGGGCATTGCCGGTCTCAGGTGGGCGCTTCATTTGGCGGAGACATTTTTCCCAGCCGAAGGCCGATCCAAAGCCCGCTGATGCCGTCACAGAGCAAACAGATGCCCACGATGCGCACAGCGGTCAAAAATGCAGGAATGGCAAGGAACAACAGCAGCAGGCCCAATGCCGCAGAAGCACCGCCTGCAAGGGCTGCTGCGGACCGGCGGCGGTCATTGACGCGGCGGAGGACCAGCGCATCTCCCAAATTGCTGATGCCGTGGATGCAAAGAAGAATACCGATCAGCTTCGGAATCAGTGCGGCGGCCAGAAGAGGGCGGAATAAAAGCCACAGCCCGATGACTGCCAGAATGACACCGGAACCCAGCCGAAGCGCTGTGTAGAGTGTGCCGTCCCGGTTGGGAAGGGCCGCAGCCAGATTTCCTGCGCCGCAGAGCAGCAGCACTGCCCCCAGGGCGAGGCAGACCGCCCGGGCGGAGGGGGCCGGCCAAAACAGCAGCGCAGCTCCCAACAGACCCCAGAGTCCGTTGGAGAGCAGGGCGTTGAGACGGATTTTTTTCAGCAGTGCGCCCATGAAATAGACCTCCTGTGTCGGGATGCCCTTAGTATGTGCCGATTTGTCCATTCAAAAAGCTTGCATTTTTGTTTCAGCTATGGTATCATCCAAAATTGAAAATCATTCTCAAATTTGAAGGAGGACTTATTTTGAAGCGATGGATCGCCGCACTGCTGTGCGGATTGCTGGTATTGGGACTGACGGCCTGCGGGCAGAGCGCGGAGCAGGAGGATGACGGAAAGCTGCATATTGTGGCCACGATTTTTCCGGCTTATGATTTTGCCCGGGCGGCAGGGGGAGACGATGCGGATGTAACGCTGCTGCTGCCGCCGGGGGCGGAGAGCCATTCCTACGAACCTACACCGGCGGACATTCTGGCGGTACAGGAGTGTGACCTCTTCATTTACCTGGGTGGGGAGTCCGACGCCTGGGTGGATACCATTCTGGACTCCGCGGAGCGGACAGGGGCCACGCTGCGGATGGTGGACTGTGTGGAGCTTCTGGAGGAGGAGACCGTGGAGGGGATGCAGGAAGAACCCGGCCATGACCATGAGGACCACGACCTGGGCGAGGTGAAGGAGATCGACGAGCATGTCTGGACCTCTCCGGTCAACGCCGCGGCCATCACCCGGACCATTGGTGACACGCTGGCAGAGCTGGACCCGGCCCGCGGGGAGGCGTATCAGGAGCGTGCCGAGGCGTATGCCGGGGAGATCGATCAGCTGGATCAGGACTTCCGGGACTTTTTTGCGACGGCTCCCCGTAAAACCATCGTCTTCGGAGACCGGTTCCCCATCCGGTATTTTGCGGAGGAATACGATCTGGACTATTATGCGGCTTTCCCCGGGTGCAGCACCCAGACGGAGCCCTCGGCGGCCACCATCGCCTTTTTGACGGAGAAGGTGGAGACAGAGCAGATCCCTACGGTGTGGTATATCGAGTTTTCCAATCATCTGGTGGCGGACAGCATCGCAGAGGCCGCCGGGGCGAAAACGGCGCTCTTCCACTCCTGCCACAATATCTCCCAGGACGATCTGGATGCCGGTGCCACGTATGTGTCGCTGATGCAGGAAAATCTGGAGCGGCTGCGGGAAAATCTGTAAGTCCTGAGGACAGAATGTGAAAAAGACCTCCGCCTGCTGTACGCCAGCCAAAGCGTACAGTGGGCGGAGGCTATTTGTTTGCGGGCGGGCGTGTCCATCGGGGGCGGCGCAGAAGGACCAGCATCATGGTGCCGCCCAGCCACACCGCCAGAATGTCCCGGGGGTCCGACACCGACCGGGGCAGATAGAGGGGCGTCACATACTCCCAGAAGAGACCGCAGCCCAGAAGATACCCCCATGCCGGGCCCAGCCGGAGGGGCGGGCGGCCGGAGAGCTCCAGCAAAAGCACCAGCAGACACAGCATCCACGCCCCCAGCCAGGGCGTCCGCCCCGTGCCAGGCCAGGAGACGGCTGCCGGTGCGGGGGACGAGGCAGAAGCGGTTGAGTCCGTACAGAGCCAGGAGGATGGCCATGGAGACAAGACAGCGTCTGCGCATCAGAAGAGGGAGAGGATCAGCAGCGCCACGATGACGGCCCCCACCACGCCCCAGAAGCCGATACCGCTTTTCGGAGGGGAGGCGGGCAGTTCCATGGCGCTGGCCTTGGTGCGCAGCGTGTCCTCCGACTCGCCGCAGTCTTCCACGATGCGGATGCTGAAGAGCTGGCGGCGGATGTGGGAGGCGATCCACTGGGCGGCGGTGTCGGTGAGCCCACGGCGCAGCAGCAGCCGGGTACCGTAGTTGTCCTCCTTCATCTGCTGGACGAAGGCGGCGGCGTCCGCCTTGGAAAAGCCGCAGTAGCGGACCAGATCCTCCTCGGCCAGCTGGCTGCCGGACCAGGAGAGGTTCGAGACCAGAATGGCGTACTGCGGTCCGCGGGGCGGCTGTTCCGGCTTGGGGTAGCCGCAGGCGGGGCAGATGGAGCCGGGGACCTCCCGCCCGCAGCAAGGGCAGGTGTCGGGCGGCGTATAGGCTTCGGGATCGCTGGGGGCCTCATTTTTGCCCAGCAGCAGATAGTCGGCGGAGATGTGCAGCACTTCGCACAGCCGGGCCGCCGTCAGCACGTCGGGGGTGGCCTGGCCGGATTCCCATTTGCTCACGGCCTGCCGGGTGACGTCCAGCCGCTCGCCCAGCTGCTCCTGGCTGAGACCGGCGGCCTTTCGGGCGGCGGCGAGTCGATCGTTCCATTCCATAGGCATGTCCTCCTTTTCTGCTTCCATCATACCGGACGGATCCCTCATCTGACAAGGGACGATACATGGAAATTTGTCAACGGAGAGTTGACACGGCTGGATTTGCAGGGCTTCCGGCCGGGTGGTGGGAAATTTTCCGGCCGCCGCTTGACACACCGGACAAATCCTGCTAGTATACTGGGGTAAGTGAATAGCGTGTTGATCGGGAAGAGTATCGATCCACCCAAAGGACAGAGAGGGCGCGTCACCGGCTGCAAGCGTGCCTACGGCGGAGATCGGGAAGTGCGCCCGGGAGCGCGGGGGATGTGGAAGCCCTCCGTGTGGTCCGCGTCAGTGGCCATCCTTGAGTGATAAAAGAGAGTGGAACCGCGATTCGTCGCCTCTCGTACTTT
>OLGF01004584.1_pt1 | contig 10131 bp, 7 predicted proteins | sample 1604971 | NCBI WGS metagenome assembly OLGF01 (sample SAMEA3888902, study PRJEB22519) | human gut metagenome | biome: human gut; feature: human-associated habitat; material: faeces | place: Denmark | collected 2011 | reverse complement strand
GATCGCTCTCAGTCGACCAGTATTCCTTATGATCAGCCATAGTGCTCACTCTCCTTTAGCAAGAGTATATCACATCGGGCGCAAAATGAAAAGGGAAAATATGAGGCTGTCAGCTGCCGGCCTCGACGATTTTGATCTGTCCGGCGCTCATGCCGGTCTCGGAGACCACGATATCGCGTATCTTCGTCACATCGTCCGCCTGCAGGCCGCCCTCCGGCGGCGAGACCACGATGTTCGCCGAGCCGTCCGAGAGCATGACGACCGCATCCGCATAGCCCTTTGCGCGGATGAGGCTCTCGATGTTCGCCTCCTGCACGGAGGCCGCGGCCAGCGCGGAGATCTGCGAGGCAGCGTCCTCCTTCGCGGTCTCGTCCGCATCCGCGCTCTCGGACAGCTCCTTCAGTGTGCTCACCGCCTCGTCGCGCGCCTTTTCTCTCGTCAGACGCGAGGATGCGAAATAATCCTCTCCCGCCGCCGCGCCGTCGTCCGATGCAGCAGAAGCACTGTCCGCGCTGCTCCCGTCGGTCTGGAGCAGATCCGCCGGCGGCTCAAGGACGTGGAGACCCTGGACAGCTCCACCGCCCGGGAGATCCTGGAACTGGACAAGCCGGAGGAATACACCGCCCTGCCGGAGCCGGAAGAACCCGACCGGGCAGCAGATCCGGATACCTCCGTCCCGGACGGGGAATGACCCCATACAGAACAGAAAAACCGGCGCTTCCATGCAGGGGCGCCGGTTCTTTTTTATGATGGACAGTCAGCGCCGGGCCAGCCAGAAGCAGGACTGTTCTGCCTGGGTCATACCCAGCTTGCGCTGCAGGGAGAGGGATTTTTCGTTGTCGGTGAAGATCTGGGCAAAGGGGATCTTGCCCTGGTTGAAGTGCCGGTCGATCATAAAGCTCTCCAGATCATAGGCATAGCCGTGCCGGCGGAATTCCGGCAGTACTTCCAGAATGCCGATGCTGCCCTCGGGGTGTTCCCCGATGAAGCCCACCAGCTTGTCCCCAAGGAAGCCGCCGAACAGGTGTCCCCGGCGGATATGGGCGATCACCTGTTCCTCATTGAGGTACTCATAGTGATCGGCGATCACGCCAGCCAGCTCCTCCGACGGGGTGCGGATCTCCAGACGGCCCGCGGGTTCCGGCGGACGGTTCTCCAGATAGGCCACATGATAGTATTCAAAATCCAGCCGGAGTCCCAGCAGTTCCTCCGCCTTGCGGCAGAGGTCGGCCCGGGTGACGCTCAGCTCCCGGACATCGTCCCGTTCCAGGAGCAGGTTCAGCAGAGCCTCTCCGGGGGCATAGTCCCGGGCATAGAGCATATAGACGCCGGAGTTTTTCTCCCGGAGCAGGACAGCCCCCCGCTCTGCTGAGAGAATCTCCGCATTGCCCCGGCGGACTGCCTCGCTCATGGCAATATTGAGCATCCTTTCTTCATTGAGATATTTGAGTGCTTGGGTATGCATGACAAAACTTCCCTTCCTGACGCTGACAGGCCGGCTGCTGCACCGGCAGAGATCAATGGTTCAAAAAAATGCGTATGGGTTACTGTTTCTTTCCCAGTCTGCGGGCGGCAAGGAGCAGCTGGAACTGGGCTTCCAGAGCGGACCGGGTCCGGTTCGACTCCCGGACACTGCTGCCCTGGGAGCGGTAATGCCGGGTGAGGGTGTACTCCCCGTCGGGGGTGGAGACGCCGAAGCAGACGGTGCCCACCGGCTTTTCCGGAGTGCCGCCGCCCGGTCCGGCAATGCCGGTGACCGATACGGCAAGGTCAGCTCCCATGAGTTTCCGGACGCCCCGTGCCATTTCAGCGGCACAGGCTTCGGATACAGCGCCGTGCTCCCGGAGGGTCTCCTCCGAAACGCCCAGCAGACCGGCCTTGACGGCATTGGCATAGCTGCACACGCCGCCGTCAAACACCTCCGACGCTCCGGCGACTGAGGTGATGGCAGCGGTGACCATACCGCCGGTGCAGCTTTCCGCGGCGGTGGCATGGAGCCCGTTTTCCCGCAGGGTGCGCACCAGCACCTCCGAAAGGCTCTCGCCGTTCAGACTGTATGCGTGGTCGCCGAATTCGGCGGCAATCTCCCGGGCAGGGGCTTCGGTGAGGGCATAGGCTGCCTCCTCGGTATCGGCCCAGGCACGCAGACGGATCTCCACCTCGCCATCCTTGACATAGGGGGCGATGACAGGGTTCCGGGAAGCGGTCATGCGGTCATGCAGACGGCTCTCGGCTGCCGCTTCGGGGATACCGAAGATGCGTACCGACCGAGTCACCCGCTTCTGACCGGTGCGCTCACGCAGCCGGGGCAGTACCGATTCCCGGAAGATGGGCAGGCATTCCCGGGGCGGGCCGGGGAGCTGTACCAGGATCTTGCCGTCCTTCTCCAGCCAGATGCCCGGTGCGGTGCCGTTTAGGTTCACCAGGGCTTCGCCGCCCTCGGGAATCATGGCCTGCCGCCAGTTGTTGTCGGTGAGTTCCCGGCCTGTGGCAGTGAAATACTCCCGGATGCGCCGCTCTGTTTCCGGGTCCCGGACCAGCGGGACACCCATCTGCTCTGCCGCGGATTCCCGGGTGATGTCGTCATAGGTGGGACCCAGGCCGCCGATGGTCAGGATCACATCGCTGCGGTCAAAGGCCTCTGCCAGCGTCTGGCGGATCTCAGCGGGATTGTCGCTGGTCACAGTCTGCCGGCGTACCCGCACACCGGCATCTTCCAGCCCGGCTGCGATTTCCCGGGCGTTGGTATTCACAATATCACCGGTGAGCACCTCATCGCCCACCGCTATAATCTCACAGTTCAAATTCATTCCCTCCTGTCGGGACGCCGGAAAACGATATGTCTGTTCCGGTATCGTTCTTCTGAATATCAGTATATACGCATCTGTCGGATTTTTCAAATTTTTATGGGGATAAATACAAGAAAACCCATGCATAAACTGGGAAATGTGGTATAATAGCCGTAAGACGGCTATTATACCACTCTTATGGCCGGACGACTCGTCCCAATGGCCAATTATATCATTCCGCTGCGCTCCACGATATAATCCCAGCCGTAAGACGGCTATTATACCACTTGAACGGCTGGATGATTATACCATTTGCCGTATAAAACAGTGGAATAGCCTGACTGCAGCGGACTGCTTTTGCAGTTCCAAAGGGGACGCTCCTGCGTTCCCGGAGCCTCTGGACCAGACTGCCGGGTGCGGCCTGGGAAAGGGGGCATTCTGTCTTTCCCGGCCCGGTGAACGGGCATGGGGGAGCTTAACCCAGCCGGACAGCGGGACAGCCCCTGTCTGGCCCGGGCTGGATCAGAGAACTGTTTTCTCCGGCAAGTGGGAGTTTTTTAGAACGGATAAACCAAAGGAACGGTTGACGCACATGTCCATGGAACTGAAGAACAGAATCAAATTGGGAATGGGTCTGCTGCTTGTGATTGCGGTGGGCCTTGCGGTCTATTTCGGCTTTTTTGCCGCCAAGGCTCCGGCAGAGAATCCGGATCTGGCAGAACACACCGGCACTGTGACGGTCACCCATGGCAATGCCCTGCTGGATGCCCGGATGGACGAGACGGATTCTGCCAAGCTGATCGAACTGCTGGCCCATGCCCGGTTCTCCCCCAATGAGGAGGCCCAGATCCAGGATTACAGCGGCGGCATCCGCATTCTGTTTGCGGACGGCGGGGAGATCACCCTGCTCCGGGGCGAGGAAAAGGTCTTTGCCCGGGCGGTGAATGCCGCAGGGGAGACCGGCTATTACACCGTCAGCACCGATGTATATGAACAGGTGCGGCTGCATATCTACACTGTGTTCCCAGACGGTGTGACATTTGAGGAACTCCGGCCCTGGTGGGACGAATATTTCTATATTGCCAGCCTGACCCTGATGGATTCCGATTTCAACTCGGCCCAGGAGATCCCGCCGGAATCAGTGGCGAAGTATACCCTGTACCAGATGATCGCGGACGGTTCCGCTGAAGGCTATCTGACCACCGGGCAGAAGGGAAGCTGGTATCAGATCCCCTATTCGGAATTCCTGGGACGGGCGCAGTATTACTTTGCGGACGGCGCCAATGTTTCGCTCAAGGAGACCCGGTACTATCGGGAAGAGGATAAGTCCATGCTGTTTTCCACAGCGCAGCTCCCGGAGCTGACCGGCGAGCGGCCTGCCTTTGATGATCCGGCGGAGAATGGCGGATACTGTCTGGTATCGGTGCGCCGGGACCTGATGGGCGTACTCACTGCCGAGGTCTATGACTATAACGAAGTCGGCTTTACCGAGGGCGGCGTCCACACCCGTACCCATTACTTTACCATGGTCTGCGGCTCGGACGGACGTTACCGGTTTGTGAGCAAACGCAGCCAGATCATCGACCCGGCCCAGGTGTCGGTGGAGGGCTACTTCCTGAGCATCGGACAGATCGGTGAGATCACTCCGGAGATCGAAGCGGAATTTGCCCTGACCCAGGCGGGAATCCTGGACGGGAATATCCTCCTCTATCATATCCAGCACACCGCATCGGGGTATCAGATGTACCTGTATGGGGTCAATCCCCGGACCGGCGGTGTGATCCGTTCGGCTGAGATTCCGGAACAGCCGGAATCCTCCGCACTGCTCCGGGCAGAGGTTACAGCGGATGGCACGGGTGTCCTGGTCTTTGCTGAGGACCGGGTGATCCTGCTGGACAGCCGGCTCAGCCAGGCGGAGGAACTGGTGCTTCCTGAGGAGGCCCAGGGCCTGGAATATGACTGCTCCGATGATGGGGAACAGCTCTGCTATGTGGACGACACCGGACTGTGGCTGCTCCGGACTGAGGATACAGAGCCCATTCTGCTGGCAGCGCATCCCACCCAGCCGGAGGGCGAGCCGGAGATCCGTCTGGCGCGTCCGCAGTTTATCCAGCAGGGCAGCTCGATCCTGACAGCGGAAATCCAGGACGGCAGCACCCTGTACTATACCCGGTATGACCTGGATGAGCTGGAAGAAAAGCTGGAGGAGCAGGAGGACGACCGCAAAAAGAACCAGAAGAAGGACGATGAGGACGAAGAGGTTCTCACCGGTCTGCTGGAAGGCCGGCAGGTATCCATCTATCCCGGAACAGTGATCACCGAGGTCAGCACCGATGACTATCTGGTAGTGCTCTATCCCAACCGGGACACCGAAGAACTCACCGGGTATATTGCCGGTACAGTGCATTACTTTGAAAGTGATGCCACCTTCTCCTTTATCCTGCCGGATAACGCAGAGGCCGGCCCCCGGCTGATCCTCAATGACCGGGTCTACTACTTCGAGCAGGTCTCCCAGCCCGGAGAGGAGAATGTGGTCTTTGAGCTGAAGGTGCTGGAACTGGGCAGTGCCATGAACCGGATTTCCACCGGGCTCAAGGTGAGTAATGCCGAGCCCCGAATCCTGGGCGCTGATGCTGAGGGACGGGTGCTGTTCAGCTTTGTATCGCCGTCGGGTTCGGGTATGGGAATTACCGATCCGGTCCGCCAGAAGGGAACCGAATCCAACTGACCACCTGTAATATGGAATTTGAGTCGGACAGATGCCGCTGGAAGGTGTCTGTCCGATTTGTATTTTCAAAAGATAAAATTTCTCCTTGACTAATGGGAAAGGATATGGTAGAATAGCTTATAGTTCAACCGATATGGAGAGATGTCCGAGCGGTTTAAGGAGCCGGTCTTGAAAACCGGTGACTCGAAAGAGCCGTGGGTTCGAATCCCACTCTCTCCGCCAACATCGTTCCGAACAAGTTCATAATTTTATTGGTTAACTTCACTATGGAGATGTACTCAAGTTGGTGAAGAGGCGCCCCTGCTAAGGGCGTAGGTCGGGAAACTGGCGCGAGGGTTCGAGTCCCTCCATCTCCGCCAAATAAAAGAGCACCCAAAGGGTTAAGCCCCATAGGTACACAATGTGAACCTATGGGGCTTAATGCCGTGTATGGGGAAAATTAGGGCTTGTGGAGCACCACAGGCTCTAATTTCTTATTTAACAGGACAACTACCGGCTCTCGCAAAAGTGGTAAGTTTTCTACCCACGGGCAGCGGTGTATGGTCTGCAAAACCAATGATAAGGCATTTATTGAAATACAAATATTCCAGTGGCTTTTCATGCTAACTTGTGGTATGTTGTCTTGCTGCAAGGAGGTAGAGTATATGAACAACGCCCTGAAAAAATTCTACTACAGATTTTACACGCCACTGCCTATGGCAGAGTCTGAGCAGGAAATTGAAACTTGCCACCAACAACTCATTGAGAGATTGGAAAAGCCAGAGAGAAAACTGGTGTTGCGGATCATGGACGCACAGAACCTAATCACAGAGGAACGATCTATGGACAGCTTCCTTTGCGGATTCCAATTAGCATGGGAATTGGCATACGAGTTGAATCACTTTGAAACAGACAGGCATCCCTTTCCGGAAGAAGCGGAGAGGGATGCCTGATTCTTATGGGAATAGAAGCGTAGTATCGTGCTTTACTCGAAACATACTGCTTATATTGGATACAACTACTTTCTCAGAGGGCATTTCGATATATCATGATTTCTTCCCCTTTGGTATCCAGTTCGCCTGTAAATGCACATCCAAAGGAGCGATATAAAGCGATTGCCGGATGGTTTTGTGCGTACACGCTGAGATAAATATTTGCATTGGGATAGTGGGTGCGGATCTCCTGTAGGATCAGTTGGACCGCAGGCTTTGCATAGCCTTTGCCTTGATGCTGCTTGTCAATGAGCAAGCGGTCGAACCAAAGTCTTGTATACGCCGGCTCCTGAATCATTCAGTACATGGTAAAACCCATTATGCTATCTTTGTCATAGATACACATGGGATGCCACGCCGCCAGCTGATCCGCCTCTTTCATACAGTCCGCAACACTTTCGATAAACCCGGTCTGGTATGGGAATACTTCCGGTGCCTCTGCAGCTCTGTGATTTTTATAGGTGACAGGTTTTAAAGACAGGTTACTCATGCTCATCTCTATGTTCCGGCTTTTCTGTGTTCTGCGGCTCTGCCAAGCAAACCAACGCAGTTACCACTTGATGATTTCGGATCTCGGTGACCCGGATCACCAGGCCGGCAGTCTCCACCTCAATGGTGGATCCATCCTCCGGAATGGTGGCCATGGCCCCAAAGATCAGTCCGTTAAAGGTATCGAAGTCCTCGCAGGGCAGCGTGACACCAAGTACCTGGGCACCTCCTCCAGGGGCGCCTCTCCACGGATCTTCCAGGTGCCGGAATCCACTGCCTCGATCAGGGGAAAATCGCTTCGGCATACATCCTCCTCACCCAGATCTCCCACCAATTGCTCCACAAGATCATTGATGGTGACGATACCCGTCATGCCGCCATATTCGTCCAGCACCACCGCTAAGGGATGACAACTGCCCTTCATGTTGCGAAACAGTACATCCGCCTTGACGCTGTCCGGTACCAAATAGGGAGTCTCCACCGCCTGTTCCATCACAGTTTCCCGGCTCCGGTCGGTCAAACGGAAGTAGTCTTTAGCATTGAGGATACCCACCACATCGTCCGCGGATTCTCCACACACAGGATACCGGGTGTGGCGGCTGTTGTGGATGGTGGCGGCCCACTCCTCCATGCTCTCCTCCAGCCACAGAATGGTCAGGTCGGTTCGGTGGGTGGCAATCTCCCCGGCGGTCAAGTCGTCAAACTCAAAGACGTTTTGAATGAATTGCTTTTCTTCGTGGTCAATGGTACCTTTCTGGCTGCCCACGTCTACCATCATGCGGATCTCCTCCTCGGTGACGTTCTCCTCATCCGCATGAGGATCCAGGCCAAAGAGGCGCACCACCAGGTTGGTGGAAACGCTGAGGAGCTTGACAAAGGGGCGGGTGACGATGGCCACCGCCCGCAGCACGCCGATAACGGCGAAGGACAGGCTTTCCGCTTTCTGCATGGCGATGCGCTTGGGTACCAGCTCACCCAGCACCAGGGAGAAATACGACATAATCAGCGTAATGACCACCACGCTGACCGTTTCCACCGCCCCGGCATAGCCGGCGGCCGCGGGCACCGTTCCGATAAACCAGTCGGCCAGCGGTTCCGCCAGCGACTGAGCGGCGGTGGCGGAGGTCAGAAAGCCGGCCAGCGTCACGCCGATTTGGATGGTGGCAAGAAAGTTGGAGGAATCCGCGGTAAGCTTCAGGATCTGCTGCGCTTTTTTGTGCCCGTCCTCCGCCATTTTCCGGATCTTTGCATCGTTGAGGGAAATGACCGCGATCTCCGATGCGGCAAAAAACGCGTTGACGAAAATCAGGACCAGCAGGAGCAGCAGCTGCAGCCATATCTGGCCAGCAGGATCAGGGTCTGCATCCATGGAAACCAATTGCCCCTTTCACTTCAAAATGAGGCGGCCGCCGGGGGACACCCGTCGCAACCCGGTCAAAACCGCCCAAAACGTATTGTTACTATAATATCCGTTTTCCGCGTCTCTGTCAATCCGGAGTGCAGGGGTGTGCGCGGGCCTGTGAGGGCGAAAAGGCGAGTTCTCAAGCGCCCTTGTGGCGTATTTCCCGCTGGGGGATTTCTTTCTGCCGATTTGCGGGTTTTCGCTCCTTTTTGTACAGCGCGGAAAAAAAGAGGAGAAAAAAGATTCCAAAAACTCCCGCTTTTGATATTTACACCTGAAGGGAAACGTGATAGTATATCATTAGGTGCGGGAAAGTCTTCCGGCCCGTTTTTTTCGGGACGGATTTGCCGCTGATCCCGCTTGTTTTTTTCCATCCTTATTCACCATCCTTAAAAGGAGGACAAACATCCATGGCAAGAAAGTTCAAAACGATGGATGGCAACAACGCGGCGGCGCACGTATCCTATGCGTTCACCGACGTGGCGGCCATCTATCCCATCACGCCTTCGTCCGTGATGGCGGAAGAAACCGACAAATGGGCCGCTGCCGGTCAGGAAAACCTGTTCGGCCGTCCAGTCAAGGTGGCGGAGATGCAGTCCGAGGCCGGCGCCGCCGGTGCCGTACACGGTTCGCTGGCAGCCGGTGCCCTGACCACCACCTACACCGCCTCTCAGGGCCTGCTGCTCATGATCCCGAACATGTATAAAATCGCGGGCGAACTGCTGCCCAACGTGATCCATGTGTCGGCCCGCGCCCTCGCTTCTCACGCGCTGTCCATCTTTGGCGATCACTCCGATGTGTACGCCTGCCGCCAGACCGGCTATGCCATGCTGTGCTCCTCCAGCGTGCAGGAAGTCATGGATTTGGGCGCCGTCGCCCACCTGTCCACCCTGAAGGGCCGGGTGCCCTTCCTGCATTTCTTCGACGGTTTCCGCACCTCTCACGAGATTCAGAAAATTCAGGTGTGGGATCCGGAGGATCTCCGCGACCTGGTGGACTTCGAAGCGGTGGAGCGGTTCCGCGCGAGTGCGCTGAACCCGGAGCATCCCGTGCAGCGGGGCACCGCCCAGAACCCCGACATCTTCTTCCAGGCCCGCGAAGCCTGCAACACCTATTATGAAGCCATCCCCGGCGTGGTGGAAGAGTATATGAACGCGATCAACAAGAAGATCGGGTCCAACTACAAGCTGTTCAACTACCACGGCGCCCGGGACGCCAAGCACGTCATCATCGCCATGGGCTCGGTCAACGAGACCATCGAAGAGACGGTGGATCATCTCAATGCGGCCGGCGAAAAGGTCGGCCTCATCAAGGTGCGGCTGTATCGTCCCTTCTCCGTCAAGCACCTGCTGGCGGCCATCCCCTCCAGCGGGGAAGCCATCACCGGTCTCGATCGCACCAAGGAGCCCGGCTCCATCGGAGAGCCCCTGTTCCTGGACGTGTGCGCCGCCCTCAAGGGTACCAAGTACGAGACTGTTCCGGTGTACACCGGCCGCTACGGCCTGGGCTCCAAGGACACCACCCCCGGCCAGATCGTCGCCGTGTACCGCAACATGGAAGCCGCCCGCGGCAAGAAGCGGTTCACCATCGGCATCGAAGACGATGTGACCAAGCTGTCCCTGAAGGTCAAGGAGGATCTGGACACCACCCCGAAGGGTACCCGTTCCTGCAAGTTCTGGGGCCTGGGTTCCGACGGCACCGTGGGCGCCAACAAGAACTCCATCAAGATCATCGGCGACCACACCGACAAGT
>OLGF01004576.1_pt1 | contig 10148 bp, 11 predicted proteins | sample 1604971 | NCBI WGS metagenome assembly OLGF01 (sample SAMEA3888902, study PRJEB22519) | human gut metagenome | biome: human gut; feature: human-associated habitat; material: faeces | place: Denmark | collected 2011 | reverse complement strand
ATCTGCCGCAGTCCGATGGCGGAGTTTGTGATGAAGGATCTGGTGCAAAAAGCCAGGCTGGCATCACAGTTCCATATCGAATCGGCCGCTACCAGCCGGGAGGAGATCGGCAATCCCGTCTATCCGCCCGCGCGGCGCAAGCTGGCCGAGCACGGGATCTCCTGTGAGGGCCACGCCGCACGCCAGCTCACGCAGCGGGACTACGACGCGTTCGACCTCCTGATCGGCATGGATCAGGAGAATCTGTGGAACATCCGGCGCATCTGCGGCGGCGACCCGGAGGGAAAAATCCACCTCCTGCTGGACTTCACGAGCCGCCCCGGAAGCGTCGCCGACCCGTGGTACACCGGTGATTTCGAGACAACCTGGCGCGACGTGGACGGGGGCTGCCGCGCGCTGCTGAGGCGCATACAGACAAAGGATCAAAACCCATGACCAAACAGGAAACCTATGACTATCTCCGCGCCCGCGGCGCGGCGTTCGAGATCACGGAACACAAGGCCGTCTACAACATGGAGGAGTGCGCCGATCTCGAGCTCCCCTACCCCGAGTCCGACGCGAAAAACCTCTTCGTGCGCGACGACAAGCGGCGCAGCTACTACCTCATCACCGTGCGCGGTGACAAGCGCGTCGACCTCAAGGCCTTCCGCCGTGCGCACGGGACGCGCTCGCTCAGCTTCGCCTCGCCCGAAGAGCTGCAGCAATACCTGCACCTCACGCCCGGCTCCGTCACGCCGCTGGGGCTGCTGCAGGACGAGACGCGCAGCGTGCAGTTCTTCCTCGACAAGGAGTTTCTGCTGCCGCCGGGGCGGATCGGCGTCCACCCGAACGACAACACCGCCACCGTCTGGATGCGGACGGACGATCTGCTGCGCATCCTCCGCGAACACGGCACGTCCGTGGAGCTGACGCAGCTGTGAGGTGCGGCATGGAACTGATCTGCAAGCATTTTTCCGAGCTGACCGCGTCCGAGCTGTACGAGATCTACCGTCTGCGCGTCTCGGTCTTCGTCGTGGAGCAGAACTGCGCCTATCAGGATGTCGACGAGGCCGACCGGACGGCCTGGCATATCTGGCTGCAGGACGAGGGCGGCATCGCCGCCTACGCACGCGTGCTCGCCCCGGGGACGGTGTTTCCGGACGTCTCCATCGGGCGCGTGACCGCCGTGCGCCGCCGCGAGGGGCTGGGGCGCAGGATCGTCCTCGCCGCCATCGGCGCCGCGAAGAAGCATTTCGGCGCGCGGCGCATCACCATCGAGGCGCAGAGCTACGTTAAGACCCTCTATACCGCCCTCGGCTTCACCCAGACCGGGCCGGAATTTCTCGAGGACGGCATCCCGCATGTCCCCATGCAGCTGCAGCTCTGAGCGATACATGAAAGGAGTACCGATATGACTGAGACCGAACGCATCCGTCGCGTGCGGGAGATGGAGCGCCGCATGCACGAGCTCTCCGCCGCCGCGGAAGGGCTGCAGACCGCGCTCGCGGCCTACGAAGCCGCTCTCCCTGCCCGCCGCGCGCTGGAGGACTACTACGAAAGCCCCCTCTGGCAGGAGGACTTCGCCGCCGACGAGGCCGGGCTGCTGCCCGCGGATCTCTGCCGCGGCGTCCTCACCGAGGACGCGCTGTTTGACCTGCTGGGCGACACCGACCTCCTACACGAGGAGCTCACGCGCGTCGCGCGGGAGGCCTGTGCGCGCACCAAATTCATCGTCCGCCCCGTCATGACGACAAAGCACGCGCGTCGCGCGGGAGACCTGTGCGCGCACGGACGCCGTCCCCGCGCCGACGCCCGCGCACGCGATCCCCGACCCGGACATCGTTTTCGCCAACGAATACGGCACGTCGTGCTCTCCCAAAAAGGTCATCACCGCCCCGAACATCACCGTGGGTGACTAATACACCCGTCAGGCACCTCCCGAGAAGCGAGGTGCCTGCTTTTTACCGTATGGGCGGGATGGAGGGTAGACTTCCGGCGCGCGATCCGTTATAATAAAGGGTATGCTTCCCCATATGGGGAAAATTTTTTCAAGCCAGCAGAGGGATCGCCATGGCCAATATCATCGAAATCACGGACTTTTCCGCGCCGGAGCTGGACATCTACGCGCGGCTCACCGAAAACCAGCTGCTCTGCCGCGCCGACCCGTCGCAGGCGCTCTTCATCGCGGAGAGCCCGCTCGTCATCGGCCGCGCGCTCGACGCCGGGTGCGTCCCCGTCTCCGCGCTCATCGAGACGAAGCACATCGAGGGCAAGGCAAGCGACCTTCTGCGCCGCTGCGGCGACATCCCGGTCTACACCGCCCCGCTCGAGGTGCTGGCAAAGCTGACGGGCTTTCATCTCACGCGCGGGATGCTCTGCGCCATGCGCCGCCCGCAGCTGCCGACCGTCGAGGAGGTCTGCGCCACCGCGCGGCGCATCGCCGTGCTCGAAAACGTGATGAACCCGACGAACGTCGGCGCGATTTTCCGCTCTGCCGCCGCGCTGGGGATGGACGCCGTCCTGCTCACGAGCGCCGGGAGCGATCCGCTCTACCGCCGCGCCAGCCGCGTGAGCATGGGAAACGTCTTTCTCATCCCGTGGACGTACCTGCCGGAGGGCGACTGGGTCGCGCAGCTGCACGCGCTGGGCTTTCAGACGGCGGCGATGGCGCTGCGGGACGACTCGCTCACGCTGTGTGATCCGCGGCTGGCCGCGGCAGAAAAGCTCGCCGTCGTGCTCGGGACCGAGGGCGACGGGCTCGCCGACGGGACGATCGCCGCGTGCGACTACACCGTGCGCATCCCGATGTCCCGCGGGGTGGACTCGCTGAACGTCGCCGCCGCGAGCGCCGTGGCGTTTTATCAGCTGGGGCTGATGAGTCGGTAAGTGATTTTTAGCGTTTTGCGCAGGACAGGTGATTGAATCAGCTGGTTCTGCCTCCGGCGGCATACTTTTTGCCAGCAGCGGCAAAAAGTATGCAAAAAACGCCGTCAAAACCAAGGTTTTGGATTCCCAAGCGCGCCCGTACGTTTTCGGTCGTTGAGGTGCCTACCACACGTTTGCAAGATTTTGCAAGGGGCCTTAAATGTAGTATCGTCTCTGCTCCTGCGCCGCTGACGATTCTAAGCTTAGGCCGCGTCCTACAGAGACTCCGCCTGTCGACCGCAAAGGAAGTCCAGAAACCTTGGTTTCTGGCGCGCTTTTGGTACCTTTTCCCGCGGGGGAAAAGGTACCCGTCAGAGACATGGACAAGCCTCTTCACCCCCTATCCCATATCAAAATTCTCCCACCCCATCAACAACCGTCAAAAGAGGTGCTTTTTTATGATTTATCTCGATCACGCGGCGACCACGCCGGTGCCCGCCGCCGTGGCGGACGCCATGTACGACGTGCTGCGCCATCAGTTCGGCAACCCCTCCGCCCAGTATCCCTACGGGCGCGAGAGCGCCGCGCTGGTGGACCGCTGCCGCGCCGCCGTGGCGCAAGGGCTCGGCTGCCGCCCGGAGCAGCTGTTTTTCACCTCCTGCGGCACAGAGTCCGACAACTGGGCCATCTCCGCGGCCGTGTGGCAGGGCCGCCACGTCGGGCGGCACATCATCACCACCGCCCTTGAGCACAGCGCCATTCTTGAGCCGTGCAAGTGGCTCGCGCAGCAGGGCTACGAGATCACCTATCTGAAGCCCGACCGCACCGGCCACGTCACGGCGCAGCAGGTGGCGGACGCCCTGCGCGAGGACACGGTGCTCGTGTCGATGATGCTCGTGAACAACGAAACCGGCTGCGTCTTCCCCGTGGAGGAGGTCGCGCAGCTGCTGAAAGCGCGCGGGAGCCGGGCGCTTCTGCACTGCGACGCGGTGCAGGGTTTTCTGAAGATTCCCTGTGACCCCGTGCGCTGGGGCGTCGATCTCATGAGCCTTTCGGCGCACAAGATCGGCGGGCCGAAGGGCATCGGCGCGCTGTATGTCGCGCCGCGGCTGAAAAATCTGCGTCCGCTCCTCCCCGGCGGCGGGCAGGAGCGCGGCCTGCGCTCCGGCACGGAGGCAACCGCCCAGATCGCGGGCTTCGCCAAGGCCGTGGAGCTCTACTGCGACGGGCTGGACGAAAAGCGCCGCCACCTCGCCGCCGTGCGCGACTACTGCCGCGAAAGACTCCTCTCCATCCCGACGGTGGCCGAGATCGGCCGGGGCGACGCGCCGCACATTCTGTCCGTGTCGCTGCCGGGCTACCCCAGCGCGAACATCGTCGCCGATCTCGGCGCGCAGGGCATCTGCATCTCCGCCGGCTCCGCCTGCCACAAGGGCAAGGCCAGCCATGTCGTCAGCGCCCTCGGGCTCGACAAAAAGGCCGCCGCGGGCGTCATCCGCGTGAGCTTCGGCCCGGAGACGACCTTTGAGGAGATCGACGCGCTCCACGACGCCCTCCTCGCGCACAAAAACAGCCGCTTTCCCATGCTTTGAGGTGAATTCATGAAAAAACAACCCAAGCGCCGCGGGCCGGAGTTTTACCGCTATCTCGCGCGGCTCACCGCCCCCATCGCGCTGCAGAATCTGATTACCTTCTCCCTCGGCCTGATCGACACCTTCATGGTCAGCCAGCTCGGAAACCTCGAGATGGCCGCCGTGACGACGGCGAACGTTCCGGTGTTTCTGCTGATTTCGATCGTGTTCGGCATCCAGTCGGGCGTCGGCATCCTCATCAGCCAGTACTGGGGCAAGCAGGACAAGGAGAGCATCAGCCGCGCCATCGGTGTCGCCGCGTTCATCGGGACGGGCATCTCGCTGCTGCTCGCGCTTATCCTCTTCGCGTGGCCGGTGCAGATCATGGATCTGCTCTCAAACAAGCACGAGCTGTCCGTTCTCGGCGCGCCGTATCTGCGCGTGATCGGCTTTTCCTATGTGTTCAACATGCTCTCGTCCATCTACGTCAGCGCGCAGCGCAGCGTGGAAAACGCCGCCTTCGGCATGAAGCTCTTCGGCATGTCGACGCTCCTGAACACGGGGCTGAACTACCTGCTGATCTTCGGCAAGGCGGGCTTTCCCATGCTCGGGATCGAGGGCGCGGCCGTCGCGACGCTCTGCGCCCGCATCGCGGAGTTCCTCGTCTGCACCGTCTGCGCGCTGCGCAGCAGGACCATCCCGCTTAACCTCGCCGCATTCTGCCGCCCTGGCTGGGACATGCTGCGCCGGTTCGTCAAATACTCCACGCCCGTCATCCTCAATGAGACGGCGTGGGGTCTCGGCAACAGCATGCTGACCGTTATACTCGGCTATACGACGATCTCCGTCGAGTTCCTCGCCGCGAACGCCGTGATGGGCAACCTCAACCGCCTGTTTCTCGTCGTCTGCTTCGGTCTCGGCGCGGCGACGGCCGTCATGGTCGGCAAGGCCATCGGCGAGGGACAGAGCCGCGAGGAGGTGCTGGAGCTGAGCTATACGCTCCTGCGCGTGACGGTGCTCGTCGGCTGCGTGCTGATGGTGTTTTCGCTCGCGCTCGTGCCGCTGCTGTTCCGGCCCGTTATCTTCCCGCTCTTCAAGCTCTACGGCGAGACGGCGTCCATCGCGACGGCCCTTGCCGTGACGGGCTTTGCCTCTATCCCGCTGCACGCCTACTCTATCACCGCCGTGACGGGCGTTCTGCGCGCGGGCGGCGATGTGTTCTGGTCGGCCGCGTTTGACATCGGGCCGCAGTGGCTCGCGGCGCTGCCGCTCACGGCGGCGCTCGCGCTCGTGCTGCAGAGCAACTACTGGCTCGTCGCCGCGGCGATTCAGATGGAGTCCGTCATCAAGGCGCCGCTGTGTCTGGTGCGCGTCCACCGCGGCAAATGGATCCACGATGTCACGAAATCAGGAGGCGATTTTCAGTGAAATGTACGGTTCTCTTCGCAAGTCCCCGCGGCGAGGCCAGCAACACCCTCGCCGTGACACGCCCTGTGACAGACGCGCTCACGCAGGCCGGATGGGAGGTCGAGCAGTTCTCGCTCTATGACATGGACATCCAGCCCTGCCGCGCCTGCCGCGGCTGTCAGCGCGACTGGGAGCACCCCGCGTGCGTCCTGCGCGACGACATGCAGCCGATCTTTGAAAGCGTGCTCTCCGCCGACCTCCTCCTGCTCGCGAGCCCCATCTACTCGTGGTACTGCACCGCCCCTCTCAAGGCGGCGCTTGACCGGATGGTCTACGCGATGAACAAATACTACGGCGATCAGGGGCGCGGGCCGAGCCTGTGGCGCGGCCGTGCCGTCGCCGCCGTCACGACCTGCGGCTACCGCCCCGAGCGCGGCGCCGACCTCTGGGAGGAGGGCCTGCGGCGCTACTGCAAGCACTCGCAGCTGCGCTGGCTCGGTATGCTCAGCGCGCGCCACCTCGGCTATGGCACCGTGTTCATGAATGAGGAGAAAGCCGCGCAGGCCCGTGCGTTTGCCGCCGAACTCCTCGCGGCGATGGAGGCGAATCCTGCATGACGAGCCTCTTTGTCTGTCCGCTCTGCGGCGCGGCGCTCACGCGCGATGAGCGCGCCTACCGCTGCCCCGCGGGGCACAGCTTCGACATCGCCCGCGAGGGGTACACCCACCTCCTCCCCGCCAACCGCAAGCACTCGAAGGCCCCCGGCGACGACAAGGCCATGGCCGCCGCGCGCAGCGCCTTCCTCGGCAAGGGCTACTACGCCCCGCTGCGGGACGCAATCTGCGAGCTGGGTGTGTCGCTCACCGGTGACCGCCCCGCCGTGCTCGACAGCGGCTGCGGCGAGGGATACTACACCGCGGGGCTATATCAGGCGCTGCTGGACGCGGGCAAGTCGCCCGTCATGGCGGGGATCGACATCTCGAAGTTCATCCTGCGCCTTGCGGCGAAGCGCGAAAAGCGCGTGGAATTCGCCGTCGCCTCGTCGTACCACCTCCCGGTGGCGGACGCGTCGATCGACCTGCTGCTCAACTGCTTCTCCCCGCTCGCGCTCGACGAGTTCCGGCGCGTGCTGCGCCCGGGCGGGGCATTCCTCTACGTCGTCCCCTCGGCGATGCACCTGTGGGAGATGAAGCAGGTGCTCTATGAGAAGCCCTATCCCAACGAGGTCAAGCAGACGCCGTATGAGGGCTTCCGCTACATCACGATCCGCCATGTCGAGCAGACGATCCACCTTGACTGTCCCGCGGATATTCAGGCGCTCTTCGGCATGACACCCTACTGCTGGAAGACCCCGCGCGAGGGCGTCGAGCGCCTGCGCACGCTCGAGATGCTCGACTGCCGCATTTCCTTCGATATCCACGCATTTATACGCAAAGGCACAGATGCAGTCGATACGGAAGTATAAATCCATCCGGGTTCACTTGCCCCACTCGCCGTATAAACGGAAAGAAGGCAGAGAGTTTTACCTCTCTGCCTTCTTCTGTTCAGCAAAAATGATCGCCGCGATGGATCGTATTATGTAGCTTTATAGATATTAATCCCCGGCGTATCCTCTCCGTCGCCCCGGTAAGCACGCTGCGGCTCCGGGTCATCCGCCAATCGGATCACATACAGGGATCGTATTCCCACATTGTCTGCATCCGCAGTATCCTGCAGCATGAATTCCATCGCAAAGCGGTATTTGTCCTGCGTCGTCTCGACATCATACGTCGAATACAGCGCTGTCCAACGACGGCCCGTACCATCCGTATTCATACCTCCCTTAAGATTATCACCGCCCCAATCATCGTAGGAGATCATCTCGCCCTGATAGTAATCAAACAACGCACGGACAGCTTCCTCCATATCCTGCGCTTCGCGCAGCGCATTTTGGGAAAATAACGATTGTACCGCTGCGACGTCCTGCTTTTGAACCGCCGCGACCAGTTCCTCAAAGCGATCATTTGCAGCCGCGGTGTAATCCACCCGCATATATGCGTATCTGTTTATGGGAAGGCCGCCTATTGTGCATGATGTCAACAACACGGCCATCGCGATCAGCAAGAGCACACAGACTTTTTTCATACATTTTACCTCCCAGTATATCGCCGGTACCGATGCTTACCGGTATAGCACGCATCCGTTCTCACACGGCAGAATGGTAAAATTCTTTTTCTCCCATATGGTTCTCAATGGAGCGCCACCGGAACCCTGCGGCACAGATCAAAGTTCCCTCATACGCGCCTAAATCCGCTTCTGACAAATCACCGCAGTCACACCAGTAAATATTTCCGTCTTTTATTATCATGGTCGAATCTAATATTTCACAGGTGTAATCTTCATCGGCAGGAGCCAATTTTAAGCACTTCAACCCTTGAAACTCCATCTCGATCATAGCGTTTTTTGCGCATTGCCGCTGTATGACCACGCGCAGAACCCTTCGATCGTTTAACGGATACATCGCAAAACCTTCGCCAACATATGCACCGCTTATATAATGCATTTCTTTGATACAGCTATCGTGAAAATAGCATATTTTTTCCATGAACCGCAAGATTTCGTCGCTTGTTCGGATCGTTTCCCACATAGGGCAAAGCAAAAGATTCACCACCCTCATAATTTTATACCACTTCATGTGATATGACGCGTTCGGCTTGACGAGTACAAGCCCAGAACTTTTTATACAGCATATATTTCATGGATTACCATCAAATTATCGCACATGTAAATTGCATTCTCGTCTGGTGTTGTAATAATGGATATACGGAGGCCTTTTTATTGATCCTGTTCGTTCCGGTGGACGGACGCCGACGCGTCGAAGCCCTCGGGGAAGCGCTTTTGGAGCTTGTCGAGGTTTGCCTGCAGCACGTCCTCGAGCGGCACGTCCAGCGCCGTCGCCGCCTCGGCGAGGTACCACGCCACGTCGCCCAGCTCACGCACGAGGTGCGCCCGGTCGAGCTCATGCCCCTGCGCGAGCCATTTCTTCACGATGTCGATGGCCTCGCCCGCTTCGCCGCACAGGCCCATCACGCTGTTGATGAGCACGTCCTTCTTCCCGAGCGCCGGGTTGAGCGTGCGCATCGCCTGCCGCTGGTAGTCGTTGACCGTCATGGTTTTGTCCTTTCCTCCAAAAATCCAGGGACTGCTTTGTGCATCAGTCCAATTTTCCCCGCGCGTACAGCACGTCGTCCGGGATAATCGTCATGAGATCGTCCTTCGTGACGCTCTCCATCGCCGCGAGACGGTTGTTCTGCGCGACAAGAATGTGCTCGAAGCAGTTGCGCACGCCGCGGGCGTTGCCGAACGTCTCCGGGTCGCCGTTTTCCTCGTTGATATAGTCACGCACGAGTTCCTCCGTCCCCTCGGCGAGCTGATAGCAGCCCTTTTTGCACTGCATCCTGAAAATCGCGAGCATCTCGTCGGGCGAATAGTCCTCGAAGAGCAGGAAGCGGTTGAAGCGGCTCTCCAGACCCGGATTCGAGTGGATGAACTTCTCCATCAGGTCGGTGTAGCCCGCGACGATCACGACGAGATCGTCCCGGTGATCCTCCATCGCCTTCAAAATGGTGTCGATGGCCTCCTGGCCGAAGTCGTTCTCGCTCTTACCGTTCAGTGCATAAGCCTCGTCGATGAACAGCACGCCGCCCATCGCCTTTTCGATGACCTTCTGCGTCTTGAGGGCCGTCTGGCCGACATAGCCCGCGACGAGCCCGCTGCGGTCGACCTCGACGAGCTGGCCCTTGGAGAGGATGTCGAGACTGCGGTAGATGCGCGCCATCATGCGCGCCATCATCGTCTTGCCCGTGCCGGGGTTGCCGGTGAACACCATGTGCAGGGACATGTCCGTCGTGGGGAGGTCATGCGCGCGGCGGAGCTTATAGACATTGACCATGTTGATGAGGTTTTTGACCTCCTCCTTGACGTCCGCAAGGCCGATGTAGCTGTCGAGCTCCGCCTGCAGATCGGCGAGGTTCTCCTTTGGGAGCGGCTCCGGCTCGTCCGCCTTTTTCTCCGCGGACTGCGCGGCGGCGGGCTTGCCGCCGCCATCCTTGGACGCGGGCTTCTTCTCCGGCGCGCCGGTCACGTTTTCAAACGGTGTACCCCAGAAGTCGCCGCCCATGCTGCGCAGATTCCGCTCGGTCATGGTGCGGATCGTCTCCAGCTGCTGGAGGATGATTTCGTCTTTTTTATCCATGTTCCCTCTCCTTTTCAGCGAGATAGCTTCACATTTTTCATCGCCCGGAACAGCAGTCCCGCGACAAAGCCCGTCAGCGTGCCCGTCAAAAG
>OLGF01004572.1_pt1 | contig 10157 bp, 5 predicted proteins | sample 1604971 | NCBI WGS metagenome assembly OLGF01 (sample SAMEA3888902, study PRJEB22519) | human gut metagenome | biome: human gut; feature: human-associated habitat; material: faeces | place: Denmark | collected 2011 | reverse complement strand
GCTACGGCTGCCAGAACCAGCAGAATCAGCCACAGAGCCACACCGCTATCGCCGGTCGCGGGATTGGTGGGTGTGATGGGGGCCTTGGCCTGCCACTGGGCGGTGAAGGTCACATCGGAGAGGACCTTATAGGAATCGCCCTTTTGCAGGGTGGTATTGGTGCCGCTGACCAGCCAGCCCTTGAAAATATAGCCTTCACGGGTGGGCTCAGTCATCTTCACGGTCTCGCCGACCAGGACGGTGGCGGTATCGGTCTTGCTGTCGTAGCCATAGTCATAGGTGACCTTGGCGGTGTCTGCCCAGACGGCGGTGAAGCTATACTTCTCCCTCAGGCTGTTCAGGGTGTACTCCGTATAGACCTCGCCGTTGGGCTCGACAGTCCAGCCGATGTGGCGCTTGCCCTCCACCTCCTGGAGGACGGGCAGGGTCCAGGTCTGGTCTGTCTCGCGGGGCATCATGTACTGGGTGCTATAGATCAGCTTGCCGTCGGTATCGAAATACTCCACTGTTACGGGGGCATCATTGTCGCCCCAGGGCTGCACATAGGTGATCTCAACATAGCTGTTGTCTTCACCGATCACCGTGTCCAGAACGGCGGCTTCCTCGGTGGGATAGTAGCTATACATCGTGGAGCGGCCGCCATCTTCATATTCATAGGTGACCGCGGCCTGATAGAAAAGGTTGGAAGCGAGATAGTTTTGGGCGATGGCGTCACCATACAGGCCGCCCTCTACCACCAGGGTACCCTTTTCTTCGCCGTTGACCTCTACTTTATTCAGCTTCAATGTGTCTCCGTACTGGGGTAAGATGATCGCATTGCCTCCGATAACGGCATCCAGGCCGCCAGTCGCGATGCCGGGATATTTGCTGGGAGCGCCTTCTACAACGATGCCGTCGCAGCCGATGTTCGCCTGGGAATCACCCACCTTGCCGGTGACATCACCGGTGGTCACCAGGAAGCCGCCGGTCATGCGCATTTGGCCGGCACGCATCAGGATACCCACGCCGTTTTCAGCGTAGATTATGCCGTCAGTGATATTCAGTGTGCCCGCCTGAGGATGATAGATACCGCAGGCGATATAGCCAGCGGACTGGATATGGCTGACGATGATGCCGCCATTAATGTCGATGGTAGTGCCACCGCGGTCTTCCTTATCGGTCACATTGCCGTTGCCGGCTACGGCGGCGTTATCCAGAGCCTCGATGAAGGCATCACCCTCTACGGAAATATAGGCACCCTTACCCTGGGGGCTGACACCGTACTCCTGGCACAGCACATAGCCGCCCTTGATATAGGCCTTGGAGGCAATGGCCTCACGGTCTGCGCCGGCAGCAATGTTGCCCACGACGCTGACGCCGATATTCTGCGCTCTGACTTTGCCGCTCAGGAGGGTGAACTCACCGCCATTGGTGACTTGTACGCCGTTAGCCTTCTCGGCAACAATAGCGCCGCCCTTGTACTGCGCGGCGGGGACTTCACCGCTGTAGTCGCAGTCCTGCACGGCGGTGCTGTCTTTCACCGTCAGCTTGCCGCCATTGACGGTGACGGGCGTGCCGGCGGCGGCTTTCAGCTCGTGGCCGTTTAGATCCAGCACCAGGTCGGCACCGGCGGGGACGGTGATCTTCTCTTCCACAGCCTTCTGCAGAACGATCACAGCACCCTTATTGTCTTTCTCTGCCGCAACGGCATCAGCCAGAGTGGGATAGCTGTCATCGCCGCAGGTAGCCGCAGAGGTCCCATCGGCAAATGCGGCAGCCGGCAGCAGGCAAAGCGCCATGACCAGTGCCAAAAGAATTGCAGAAATTTTCTTTTTCATTCTTTGATCCTCTCCTTTTTCATCTCGAAAAGCCGGGGTGGGGCCCATCCTCACGCCTACGGACCTTTCAGTTGGAATCATTGTAACATACAAAAATACACATTACAACTATTTCATTGTATTTCGTTCGGAAATTTTTGTCGGCATGTGCACTTTTAACATACATTTTATATTGATACGGAAGCAATATACCCTGCACACAGGAGGAACTGGCCGGAGAAGTAGAGCAGCCAATTCAGGTTCGCCACGAGGATATGATTTTTTTGGTAATTCCAAATGCCCAGGACTATGTCCGACAGGAAGAACAGCAGGCCGCCCAGCCCCAGCAGGAGGCTTCCCGGGGCTCCGGGGGCGGCGATGGCCGCCGAGAGACTTTGGGCCGCCGTCATGGCCACCAGGCCAATATAGATGGTGAGCCAGGGCTCATTTTCCGAGGTATCCCACCGGCCTATCCCCTTGAGGGCCAGGGCCAGAGCCAGCAGGCCTGCCAGCACCGCCAGAGCGCTCAGGCGAAAAGGGGCCAGGAGGAACAGGGCCACCAGATTGCACACATGGCCCAAGCTAAAAAGCAGGATGCCGCAGGTGAATTTACCGGGGCTGCGGCGGATGTATTGCAGGAAATAATCACCTCCGGCACACAGCACCATACCCAGATTCGCCGCCAGCAATACCGGGGAATACCGACGCAGCAGCGCCACCAGCAGACACAGGGCCAGCGTGAGGGTCAGGGTGACCTTCAGGGCGGTGGCAGCCCAGAAGTGATAGCGGTTTTCCTGGCGGATATAGAGCAGGAAGCACAGGGCAAAGGGGAGCAGGATGAATTGCATGACAGTCTCCTTTTCGGTGTGAGTGGGGGTGTTTAGAGCTCGTTAAGAACAGTATATCATAAATAAGGCTCTGTGGCAAGGGCGGAGCATCACGCCCGGCCTTGTAATAACATATGATTTTACGGCAGCTTAAAAACAGTCAAAAGCGCCGTCTTGGGAATTTTCCCAAGGCGGCGCTTTTCATGATGGAAGTAGGCAAGTGCTTTCACGGCATAGAATCCTTATCAGCACAAAGGGGAGATGATTCGCAGAACGCTGTCTAACATTCGGCTGTGCAGGGCCTTCCTCAGATCCTGCTGTGTAATTTCCTTACACAAGGGAAGGGTTTCTTCAAAATCCTGCTTCAAGTCCCGCAAAAACGAGGCACGGTAGAACAGGGCGTTGCATTCAAAATGAAGGAAAAGGCTGCGATAATCCAGATTTACCGTGCCCAGCATGCCGATTTCATCATCGAGCAGGCAGGCCTTTGCATGGAGAAAGCCGGGGGTGTAGGTATAGATGCGTACGCCGGCCTCCAGCAGCGGGCGGAAAAAGCTCTGCGTCATCCGGTAGGCGAGCTTTTTATCCGGGACACCGGGCACAAAAATGCGCACATCAACGCCCCGCTGCGCTGCTCGCACAAAGGCGTCCAGCAGTGTGTCGCCCAGCATGAGATACGGGGTAAAAAACCACGCATATTGCGTCGCTTGCCCCAACAATTCCATATACAGATGGTTGCTGACCGCATCCCGGTTTGCGGGAGAATCACAGTAGGGCAAGACATATCCATCCCCCTGCTCAGGGGGGCAGGAGCCGCAGGAATCCGGGAGCGTCAGGGGGTCTTTAGAAAAGGCGTTCCAGAATTCCGTGAACATCTGCACATAGTTCTGCACCGCCGGCCCCTCCAAACGGAAGCCGCCGTCCTTCCAGTACCCGTACTTTTCGATGTGGTTGATGTATTCATCCGCAAGGTTGATGCCACCGCTGAAAGCGACTTTTCCGTCGATGACCAGGATTTTACGATGGTCCCGGTTATTCAGCGTTCCGGAAAGGAAAAGTCGCATGGGGTTAAAGGAAACGCACTTGATATTTCTGCGCCGCAGATACTCTGCATATCCCGGCGGCAGCGTGGTCAGGCTGCCGAGATCGTCATAGATGATCCGAACATCCACGCCGCAGGCAGCCTTTTGAACCAATGTGGCGAGCATGGACTGCCACATTTTGCCCTCTGAAATAATAAAATACTCCAGATAGATATACTTTTCCGCCTGCTCCAGCGCCCTTAGCATCACCGGGAACATCGCCTCTCCCGACGGATAGTACCGGGCGTCCCGGTTTCTTTGGACCGGATAACGGCTCAGCCGGGAGGCGTAGTGAAATATCTGTGCCATATGAGGCGATTCTTGCTCCAGTTCGTGGGCCGCGTCTGCCTCTGCCTTCGGCGGCCCGATCTCGGCAACGGCCTTTTCCAGGCGGCGGTGTAGCGGGCGGCTGGTTTTTTTATCGCCGAAGCCCAGATATAAGATCGCGCCGAACAGAGGAAAGGCAAGTATGCAGATCAGCCACAGGATCTTATAGGCCGGTTCGTCGCGCTTGGATGCCACATAGAGGACAAACAGCACCGCCAAAACGGTGAGTACGATATTGATAGGCAGCGCATAGGGCGCGAGAAATTCCAGCAGTCCCCAAAGCCAGGTGAGCTGTATCAGGACTGCAAGGGCAGTAACGATCAGGCGGCTGCCGATGATCCGTTTATAGCTCCGCTTCATAGGCTGCCTCCCCACTCCTGCCGCGCAAAAGGTAATTTTCATTGCGTGTTGTAAAAAGATAGATAGATTTCATACACCTTTCACCTCAGGGCCGTGCTCCGATACAGCATTTCAGCGTGTCAAAAAAGTCTTTTTGCCCCTTTTTACTGCTCCGCAAAATACTGGGGGCCGGCGCCGCAGATGGGGCATTTATAGTCCTCGGGGAGGGTGTCGCCCTCGTAAACATAGCCGCAGACCTTGCAGACATAGCGCTTGCCGCCGGCGGGCTTTTCCTCTTTTTCCTCGGCCCGGCGGACATCCTTGGCCAGCAGGTCAGCCAGGGTATCCAGCTGCAGCACCTGGTCGGGGCGCAGGGCAGACTTTACCGTGAGGGTGTCGCTGACCTTCTCCCAGTGCAGGGGCTCAATAATCTGCTCCATACCCTTTCCGGCGGTGGGAGACCAGGAGCCGTTTTCCAGGATGGCGTAGCGGCGGTTTGCCAGCTTGTGGGCCGCCAAATCGTGGAGAAGCTGCTCCATGCAGATGAACACGCCCATATTATAGGTGGCGGAGGCCAAAACGATGTGGCTGTACTTAAAGGCGTCGGACACAATGCTGCTGAGGGGGACCACAGAGGTGTCGCGCATGGTGACAGGAACGCCCTGCTCCGCCAGACGGCAGGCCAGGATATTGGCAGCGCTCTCCGTGTCGCCATAAATGGAGGCGTAGGCAATAAGCACGCCCCGGACCTCCGGCTGATAAGTGCTCCACAGCAGATGCTTATGAAGAATGTAATCCAGATCCTTGCGCCACACGAAGCCGTGAAGGGGCAGAAGCATGGCAATGTCCAGCTTTGCCGCCTTATCCAGCACCGCCTTCACCTGGGGGCCGTACTTACCCACGATGTTGGTGTAGTAGCGGCGGCACTCGTCCAGGCAGTCCCGGTCAAAGTCCACCTCGTCGGCAAAGAGGTGGCCATTGAGAGCGCCGAAGCAGCCGAAGGCGTCCGCCGACAGCAGGAGCTTGTCCGTACGGTCGTAGGTCATCATCACCTCGGGCCAATGGACCATGGGTGCCGCCACAAATTGCAGCGTATGGCGGCCGGTGCAGAGGGTATCTCCCTCCTTGCACACGCGGATGCGGTCGTCATAGACATGACCGAAGAACTGGCCGATCATGGTCTTGGCCATGGCGGTGCAGAGGATCTGCACATTCGGGAAGCGCAGCACCATGTCCTCCAGCTCGGCGGTGTGGTCCGGCTCCATGTGGTGGACCACGATGTAGTCCAGGGTGCGGCCATCCAGGGCGTGGTACAGATTTTCCCGGAACTGGTGGATCACCTGGGCATCCACCGTGTCAAACAGGACGGTCTTTTCGTCCAGAAGCAAATAACTGTTATAGGAAACGCCCTCCGGCACGCCGAACACACCCTCGAACACCGCCAATCGGCGGCTGTCGGCTCCGATCCAGGTGTAATCATCATTGACTTTGCGAACACAATACATATTGGTTCCCTCCCGGTATATTTTTTTTGTTATTATACTGCAAAAAATTTTGATTGACAAGGGCAGATAGAAAAGAAAAAAGCCTCGCAGAGTTTGCCGCCCGCAGGCGGCAAAAAATTAAAATCATTTTCTCTCGCGACATGTGCGTGAGAGAAAATACCTCTCAGGCTGCCAGTGTGGAATTTGTCCGTCATAGACGGACAAATTATGCGCGCAGCAGACTGTGAGCCTTTTGTCGGAAAAACCCGGAGGGTTTTTCGACAGTCTCAGAGAAACGCGGCACTTCAAAATGCCGCGTTTCTTTTCTTTGTGATTTATCCTCTTCCGAAGAAGTAGTCATACAGGGAGCCGAAGCTGTTGCCGCCGTTCTGCTGATCCTGCTGATTCTGCTGACCCTGCTGATTCTGCTGGCCTTGCTGGCTGTCCTGCACCGTATCGTCGGCCTTTACATCAAAGGTCAGGCTGGTGGTGTGGCTGCTTCCGTCACGGAAGTAGGTCACCGTCACGGTGTCCCCGGCCTTGTGCCCCTTCTTGGCGGCGGTAAGGTCCTCCATGGAGGCAATATCGGTGCTGTCCACCTTGGTGATCACATCCCCCATCCGCAGTCCGGCCTTTTCGCCGGCTCCGCCCTTGTTTACGCTGTAAACGAAGGCACCGCTCTTTTGCTCAATTTGATATTGAGCCGCCATCTGCTCGGTCATAGTCCCGGCGGTAATGCCGAAGGAGGGCTTATCCGTCACCTGGCCGTTTTCCATAATGTCCGTGATAATGGCCTGCACATCCCCGATGGGAATGGCGAAGCCCAGACCCTCCACAGTGGTGTCGGAATAGCTGGAATACTTGGCGGACACAATGCCCACCACCTCGCCGTACAGGTTCATCAGCGGGCCGCCGGAGTTGCCGGGGTTGATGGAGGCGTCCACCTGGATCATGTTAAAGGGTGTGCCGTCCACATTGATGGCCCGGTCGCAGCAGGACACGATGCCCTGGCTCATGGAGAAGGTCAGCTCCCCCAGGGGATTGCCGATGGCCAGCACCGAGTCGCCTACATTCACGCTGCTGCTGTTGCCCAGAGTCACCGGCTGTAGGTCTGTGGCGTTGATTTTCAGCACCGCCACATCGTAGTCACTGTCGCTGCCCACCACCGTGGCCGGGTACTCCCTGCCGTCATGCAGCGTCACCGTCACCGAGGACGCACCGCTGACGACATGGTGGTTGGTCACGATATAGCCGTCCTGGGTGATAATGAATCCGCTGCCGGAGGAGGCGGACTGCACGGACTGACCGAAAATGTTGGTAGACACGGAGGAGCAGTTGATGCTCACCACGCTGTTTACCGTGGAGGCGTATACCTCCGCCGGAGACATAAGGGTTTGGCCGCTGACCTGCTTCACGGTGATCTCCGACGCCGTGCGATTGCTCTGCCGGATCGTGGTCTTGCCGCTGCTGGAGAGAGCGGCACCGCCGTAGCCTGCCGCGCCGCCTACCACCGCGCAGGCCAGGAGCAAGGCTGTGACCTTTACACCGGCCTTTTGCCAGAAGGAGGGCTTTTTCGCCGACGCCGGCGCTTCCGCCCAGCCCGGGTCGCCCGGAGTATTGTGCTGCTCGTTGTAATTAAAATGGTACAGGTTTTCAGGGTTGTTGTACCCCTGCTCCTCGTGACGGAAATCGTTATTTTCGCTCATAGTATTGGCCTCCTGTCGTTTCTGTTATTTGAGGATATTTTTCCGCGCCGGGTGCTTGTGGTCGGCGGAAAAATGTTGTATACTGTGTTAAACTTTCCCGGGACGCCTGCTTTCGTCCTATGCTCCTTATCATAACCCTTTATCTTAATTGAAGCTTTAAGAATATATGAATTTTTTTAAGAAGGGAGGAATTTTTCCTTGCTGAAACTGGAACAGGTCAAGCGCCGCCCGGAGGAATCGGGGGATTGCCTGCGGGAAAAGGCGGCCGCTCTCCTGCGCATTCCCCCGGAGGAAATTCTCTCCCTGACCGTTCTGCGCAGGGCGGTGGATGCCAGGCCCCCTATCTGCCTGGTCTACACCCTGGCTGTGGAGGTGAAAAATGAGGGGGCGGTGCTGCGGCGCAGCCGGTGCAGGCAGGCGTCCCCGTATCTTCCCCAAAGGTACACTTTTATCGGCACCGAATCGACACCGAATTGGCACCAAACGGCACCAAATGTCCTGCCTCCCGTGGTGGTGGGAGCGGGCCCGGCGGGGCTGTTTGCGACCCTGCTATTGGCCCGGGCGGGGCTTCGGCCCATCCTCTTAGAGCGGGGCCAGCCCGTGGAGCAGAGGCAAAGGGATGTGGAAAATTTTTGGTCCGGCGGTCCCCTTCTTCCCAACTCCAATGTGCAGTTTGGCGAGGGCGGCGCCGGGGCTTTTTCCGACGGAAAGCTGAACACCGGCACCAAGGATCCGCGCCATCGCTTCATCCTGGAGGAGCTGGTTTCCTGCGGTGCGCCGGAGAGCATCCTCGTGGACGCCAAGCCCCATGTGGGTACGGATATGCTCCATATTACCCTGAAAAATATGAGAAAAAAGCTCCTCTCTCTGGGGGCGGACATCCGCTTCGGCCATCGGCTGGAGGGGATAGAGACCCGGCAGGGACAACTGACGGGTATCACCGTCGCCCATGGGGAAGAAATTTATGCCTTACCTGTCCGTAACCTGATTTTAGCGCTGGGCCACAGCGCCCGGGACACGGTGGAAAGGCTCTATGGTCAGGGCCTTTTTATGGAGGCCAAGCCCTTTGCCGTGGGGGTGCGTATTGAGCATCTGCAAAGCCGCATGGATGCCGTGCAGTATAAGGAATATGCCGGGCATCCGGCCCTGCCCGTGAGCAGCTACAAGCTCTCCTGCCACCTGCCCGACGGACGGGGCGTGTTCTCCTTCTGTGTCTGCCCCGGGGGACAGGTGGTGGCGGCGGCCTCGGAACCCCGGCGTACCGTTACCAACGGCATGAGCGAGTATGCCCGCAGCGGCGAGAACATCAACGGCGGCCTGCTGGTGGGCGTGAGCCCAAGGGATTTTGGCAGCGACCATCCCCTGGCGGGCATCGCTTTTCAGCGGCGGCTGGAGGAGGCGGCCTACCGTCTGGGCGGCGGCTTCACGGCGCCCTGTCAGCGGGTGGAGGATTTTCTGCATCACCGTCCCTCCACGGGCTGCGCAAGCGTGAGGCCCAGCTATCGGCCCGGTGTGCGCTTCGCCGATCTCCACGACTGTCTGCCCGATTTCATCGCCGGAGCTCTGGAGCAGGCTCTGCCCCTTTTGGATAAAAAGCTTCCGGGCTTTGCCGACGGTGACGCCCTGCTTACAGCGGTGGAGAGCCGTTCCTCTGCCCCGGTACGCATACCCCGGAACGAGGACTACGAGAGCAATATCACCGGACTTTACCCCTGCGGCGAGGGGGCCGGGTACGCAGGGGGGATCCTGTCGGCGGCGGCGGACGGGATGCGCTGTGCGGAAAAAATTTTGACGAAAAATCTGTGATTTTATGCCGGTTTATGAATAAGGAGGACTATATAAAATGAAAAAAATTGCGGCGGCGGATGTGTTTTTTTCCCCGGAGCATCGGGAGCAAATTGAGAAAACCGCAGCAGAGTGCGGCTATTCCGTGGACTTTTACCCGGACGGTCATCTGCCTCCGGAGAGAGCGGCGGAGTATGAGATCGTTTACGGGTGCTGCCTGCCCGGAGAGCTGAAGGCGGCGGCCAATTTGAAATGGTTTTGCTGCAGCTTCGCCGGAGTAGATATCTATATGGACGAAAGCATTTATCCCCATCCGGGGGTGCTGCTGAGCAATTCCTCCGGGGCTTACGGTATTACCATTGCCGAGCATATCATCATGGTGACGCTGATGCTTTTGCGGCGGATGCCGGAATTTGAAAAGGTGGTTCGGGAGAGAGGCTGGCTGCGCACGCTGCCCATGCGCTCCATTTGCGGCAGCAGCATTACCATCCTGGGCACCGGGGACATCGGCACCAATTTCGCCGTCCGGGCCAAGGCTCTGGGAGCCAAGGCGGTGCGGGGCGTGCGCCGGACCCAAAAGGCCGGGGACCCTGCTTACGATGCGATGTACACCTTTGCGGAGCTTGACAGCGTCCTGCCCAAGACGGAAATCCTTGTTATGGCCCTGCCGGGTACCCCGGAAACCCATCACATCCTCTCCCGGGAGCGCATTGCCCTGCTGCCGGAGGGGGCATATGTGGTGAATGTGGGCCGGGGCAGCGCCATTGACCAGGAGGCCCTGATGGAGGCCCTGAACGGCGGACACCTGGCC
>OLGF01004556.1_pt1 | contig 10185 bp, 5 predicted proteins | sample 1604971 | NCBI WGS metagenome assembly OLGF01 (sample SAMEA3888902, study PRJEB22519) | human gut metagenome | biome: human gut; feature: human-associated habitat; material: faeces | place: Denmark | collected 2011 | reverse complement strand
TGGGGACGGTGCCGGTGGAGTTCACGCTGGCCGAGGACGCGCCCGGGTTGGAGGTGGCCGTGACGGCTACGAATACCAAGAGTCCGGTGTTCGGGAAGGCGGTGCTGAAGAAGGTTGACGCCGAGGCTCCCGATGCCGTGCTGCCGGGCGCGACGTTCAAGCTGGAGCAGCGCCTCGCCGACGATTCCTGGGAGATCGTGCCGGGCCACGATGCGCTTGTCACCGACGCCGGCGGCCTGATCGAGGTGGCCGACTTGGCGGTGGGCAGCTACCGCTTCGTGGAAACCGCGGCTCCCGAAGGCTACGTGCTGGACGACACGCCCCGCGAGTTCGCCATCGACGCCGCCGCGCCGGCGCCCATCGTCGTGAATCTCACGGCTGCGAACGCCAAGGAACCGCCCGCGCCGCTGGGCAAGGTCGTGCTGACGAAGGTGGACGCGGACGACGAATCTGTGAAGCTCCCGGGCGCCGTGTTCAAGCTGGAGGCGCAGACGGCCGACGGAAGCTGGGAGCCCGTGCCGGGTTCCGAACGCCTGACCACGGATGCCGACGGCCTGATCGAGGTAGCCGATCTGCCGATGGGCGCGTACCGCTTCGTGGAGGTTTCGGCTCCCGAGGGCTACGAGCTGGGGACGGTGCCGGTGGAGTTCACGCTGGCCGAGGACGCGCCCGGGTTGGAGGTAGCCGTGACGGCTACGAACGTGAAGACTCCTGTGCTGGGCGGCGCGCTGCTCACGAAGGTGGATGCCGACGATGCGACGACGGTGCTTGCCGGAGCGGTGTTCAAGTTGGAGCAGCATCTGTCCGACGGGACGTGGGCCGTGGTCGACGGCTTCGACGCGCTTGCCACGAACGATGAGGGAATCATCGAGGTGCATGATTTGCCGGTGGGAAGCTACCGCTTCGTGGAGACGGCCGCCCCCGAAGGCTACGTGTTGGACGAGACGCCGGTTGAGTTCGGAGTGGAAGTGGGCCAGCCCGAGCAGGTCGAACTCACTATGGAGAACGCTCCGGTGCCGCCCGACCCGGTTGACCCGGTGGATCCCAACGATCCCACCGACCCGACCGACCCGGCGAAACCCGTCGACCCTGCCGCGCCGGGCACTCCGTAGACCTCGCAACCGTCGACTCCGAATGCCCCGGGCAAGACGTTCTCTGCATCGTCGATCGCCCGCACCGGCGACGCTGTTCCGCTCGCCGTTCTGGGCGCGCTGGGCTCGGTTGCGATAGGTGCGCTCGCCACGGCGCTTTTGGTTGCGCGGCGGCGCGCGGGTCGTCGCTAGCCGTTGTTGGAGTAGTTGTCGGCGTTCTCCTTGAGCTTCGCCAGCACCGCGACGAACGTGTCGAGATCCGCCTGGTCGATGCCCTCGATCAGGCGGTCCGCCGCGTCGACGGTAACCGGCTGAGCGGTTGCGACCAGCTCGTGCGCCTTCTCCGTCACCGAGATCGCATGCGCGCGGCGGTCGGACTTGTGCTGGTTGCGCACCACGAGACCCTTGCGCTCGAGCGTGTCGAGGTAGCGGGTGATGGTGGCCTGCTCCTTGCGCGTGCGTTCCGCCAGTTGCTTCTGCGAGAGTTCGCCCGCGCTGTCCAGCTGGTTGATGAGGTTCCATTGGCCCGGCGTGATCTCGTAGGGCTTGAGCGCGGTTTCCAGCGACTTGGCGATGGCGCGCTGCGCGTCGTACACGAGGAATCCGATGAGGCTGTTATGCTGGTTGATCATGCTTGACCTGCTTCTGGAATGCCGCGCGAAGGTGGGGAGGGGCGTGCGGGCGGTCCGCACGCTGCGTTGGCCACGCTGAACGGCGATAGGGACTATAAAGTACCTGCTCAATTAATCACAATTGACCGGAACCCGTCAACTTCTTTGCGTCTCGCGCGTCCAAAAACCACGCCGCCGGTATCTAAGACCGCACTCGCGCTGCCTCTGCTGGTGCTGCTCGCGTCTGCATGTCGTTGACGCCGTCATTGACGCCTGCGATCAACGGCGATGGTTGCGCGCAAGCAATCTCGCACGCTGCAGGGCCGTTTTGCACAAAAAGCCGCGACGTGCGACACCTTGTCGGTTGCCGCATTTCGCGCAGTTTTGGTTGCTTTGGAAAACGCCTGATCGATATTGTAGCGATCTGAGGAGTATTGAAGGCTTCGTCGGCAGGACGGTTGGAAAGCTCTTTTCGAGGCTTCCAGGCGTCGCACGTCGCGGCTTTTTGTGCAGAAACGGCCGGATCGCGTGCATCGGCTCAAATCGGGCGATCCTTATAGCCCAAAGTCCTGCTCGACTGCTGCCGAATTCGACAACAGGCCTCTGACCGTTACGCTACGCACGTGGTTTTGTTGCGAACGGCTAAGCATCGTAAGATGCGTTGGATAGCTCGATGATCTCCTGCTTGCTGTGAACTTCAAGGGTGGCGTAGATTTTCTTCGCGTGGGTGCGCACGGTGTTTTCAGAAACGTACAGCTTCTTGGCGATAGTGGGGATGTCGTAACCGTGCGCAAGAAGCGCGAACACCTCTGCCTGCCGCTTGGACAAGCCATGCGTTTCGGCAATTCTCCGGCAGTTCTCATCGATGAGGTCTATCGGAGTCGAAACTTCGACGGGAGTTTCGGTCGCAATTGCTTCCTGCGGCGCGCAAGTCTTGTCGGCATTGCTGGAAGAGGCTTCTCGCGGCGCCCGTGTGACGAAGAACATAACGATGGAGCATCCGTACAGCAGCGCAACGACCGCTATCGTAACCGTTGCCTCCTGCAGCAGCCCTTGTTCGCGGACGGCTTCCATGGCGAAGTTGCCCAGCCAGTTCGCGCAGTAAAACAGACCCGCGAACAGGCCGTACACGCTGGTTAATCCCAAATTTTGCTTCGAGCTCACTTCGATGCTATCAATCATCACTATCATCGAGAACACGACGAATGCGATCCCGCTGACGTATGGGACGATGATGCGCAGCGGCGGTTCCAGCACAAGGAACAGCAGCAGCGCCGTCGCTATGATGGGAAACAGCACCGAGAACGTTTTGGTAGGGGTCGTTTCTCGCCTTGCTCCTAACCACGCGATGCCCAGAACGAGCGCGGCGATGATATTCTCGGAATGCACCATAAGCGATTGCTGTACGAATGTCATGCTCGCGGTAGAGTCGTGCGAGATGACGACGATGGCCGGGGCCGCCAGTCCAATCATGGCGATGCACAGCAGCGGTTTCCAGAGGGTGGCCAGCAGTGTGCCGAATGGGACGGTGCGCTGAGGAATATGGGAACGGTTTTCGCGATTGGCAAGTCTTTGGTGGGAGAACAGCGCCGCAACATTACATGCGGCGAGCACGGCGATAGTCACTGCTATGGCCGATGGTTCTAGCGTGAAAAAGGCGAGATAGGGAACCGCCGACAGGACGGATCCCAGTACTAGCTCGATCTTTGCCAAATCGGAGCCGTCCGCGAACAAAGCACGTGCCCAGCAGAAGAAGCAGCATGTTGTGCCGATGCCCATGCACGTGCTGGCTGAGATGAGAACTGCGGGATTTTGGGTGAGCGTGGACAGGCCCATCAGCGTGACGGCGGCGGTCAGCAGCGCGGCGGCGGCGGGTAGCGGGCTGCGATTGAACAGCGTCGGAGCGCAGTATGCCCCTATGACGAACACGAAGAACGTTAGCATGTTGCTCAGCGAGAGAGGCGCGCTCCACAGCAGCTGAGCATTTTCGCCGAGCGCTGTCTCAGGCAAGAGAGCGAAACCCCAGAGGGAAAACGAATTGAGCGCGAGGAAACATGCGAAGCCCGTGGCCGCGAGCAAGATATTCGCGATGGTTTTCTGCATGCATTCCCCTCCTGCGGGCATTGTACCCGATAAGTTCGTTTGGGACATGCTGATTCGATCGTCGAAGAGAGGTCGATCTGCCCATTTTCCAAGAATTCACCCGATCCATGTGAACGCCGGGATGCGAAACGCTCGCTGTGGGTGAACGTTTCGGCGAACGCGGCGTGCTAGATTCAAGCAGTTGTTTCAATCGGATCAAGGAGGGAATCATGGAACTGAATCGTCGTGACTTTTTGAAGGGCGCGGGTGCGATCGGCGCGCTGGGGGCGATGGGGACGCTGGCCGCTTGCTCGCCTGCGGCGCCGAAAAGCGAAGGGGCGAACGGTGGCGCATCTTCGGACGGAGCGCTGACTGCGCAGTCGGCTACCCAGAAATGGAGCTTCGAAATCCCGCCGGAGCCTATCGCCGACGCCGATATTGCTGAAACGTTCAATGCAGACGTCGTCGTGGTCGGCGCAGGCATGGCGGGCACGTGCTGCGCCGTTTCGGCGGCCGAAGGCGGGCTGAGCGTTATATTGATCGATGCGGGCACCAAGGCTATTTCGCGTGGCGGATCGAACCAGGCCATCGGCACGAAGTACCAGAAGGAAATGGGTATCGACTACACGCCGAAGGATGCCTTGGAGCATGTGAAGATCGAGCAGCTTGCCGGTTTCTACAGCATGGATAAGATGAAATGGTCGCGTTGGCTCCAATACAGCGGCGAATCCATGGACTGGATGATCGACAAGATGACCGCCAAAGGCCTGAAGGTCAATCTCGAGCCTCCGTACGCCGATCCTGATGGTACGCTGGCCGCGCCGGCGTCGGTGCACAACTTCTGGAATGACGAGAATCCGTTGGGCGTGTTCCAGGGTGCGCCGTTGTGCGCTCAGGCGTACGCCGACACGCTTACGCAGGATCTGGGGCAGCAGATCCACTTTCAGACCCGCGGTGTGCAGCTGATCCGCGAGGACGATAACACCGGTCGTGTGAGCGCCGTTATCGCGAAGCGCGCTGACGGCACGTATGCCAAGTACGAGGCTACGAAGGCCGTGGTGTTGGCCACTGGCGACTTCTCAAAAGACGAGGACATGATGGCCAAATACGCGCCGGATATTTACAACTCGCTGAAAGATCAGCTCACGTTCGGCGAGGATGCGGTAGATTTCGATGCCGGCATGAACTACTCCGGCCTCATGCCGGGAGACGGCCATAAAATGGGATTGTGGGTCGGTGCCGGTTGGCAGAAGGTGTTCCCGAATCCCTGCGCTGTCAACGGAGGGGTTCCCGGGCCCAGCCACTGCGTCATCGATAACTTCTGGGGCATCAACCTCAACATCAACGGCAAGCGCTTCCAGAACGAGAACACGAACTTTGCGTTCGGCGCTCGCTCGCTGCTGACGCAGCCTCAAACCACCGGGTTCGGCATCTGGGATACTGCGTACGCTCAGACGCAGGAAGAATGGGAGACGCTTGGTTGCTCGGTGAACAACGTCACGCCGCAGAAGCCGCTTACTCCCGAGCAAATGGTGGCCATGTGGGATGCAAACGTGGAGAAGGGCACCTACTTCAAAGCGGACACGCTAGAGGAGCTTCTCGACCAGCTTGAGGGCATCGACAAAAAAGAGGCCCTTGCTTCCATCGAGCGCTACAATACCTATGCGGAACAGGGTTACGACGAAGAGTACCAGGTGAATCCCAGTATCCTGTTCCCTATCAGCACGCCTCCGTTCTACGGTGCGAAAACCACGGGCGTTACCTTCCTCACGGTCATGGGCGGTTTGCGAACGGATGCGAACTTGCAGATTTGCGAGGATGACGATACTCCCATCGAAGGCCTGTACTGCGTAGGCACCATGATCGGTGATTTCTTCGCTGGCACGTACAACTTTGGATTGCCCGGCCAGAACCTGGGCGCCTGCTGCTGTACGCTCCCGTACGTGCTTGGCCGCGATTTGGCCAAGCTGTAAAACTCGCGCAGCAAACTGTGCTGGAGCCCGTGCGCGACGACCTCTCCCTCCCTAGGCGTCGCGTGCGGGCATAATCGCCGCCGACTTGCGCGGCGCGTGCGGCGGGACGCGCGGGGCCTCTGCCGAGGCGGCTCCGTTTCGCATCCGTCTTTCCTTGGGCGACGTTTGTTTAACGCGTCCCGGCTTTCTTCTTTGCGGGTGGACCAACGTTCGGATCGGTTTCTCCTTGCGTTTGTATCTAGGCCCGGGAGTCCGAATGTTTCACGTGAAACATTTGTCCGGCGCAGCTTCCTTTTGCTTCCTTGCGTGCAGTTGCCCCTTTAGCGCACAAGAACTTTGACGTTCGATGTTCGGAGGCGTCGAGCAGGATCCGCTGATGCCGGTTCGGCGCAGCGAATGCCTTCGAGCGTGGCAGGAAACAGCCGAAAATGATCATCTGGAGCCGCGAAACGAGCCCTCGCGGTGCCGCCGTTTTCGGAGCTTAGGCACCTTCCCAGGTGAGAGGGCCGCTGTGCTTGCCGTCACGTAGAGCAGCTCTGAACTGAGGATCATATTCAATGTTTCACGTGAAACATGCGTACGTTTTTACCTGTTCGCCACGTATAACTCTCGTGGTCGCGACTATTCTTTATAAAGATAGCTTAAAGTCGTTGCACTAATAATATCAGGTAATATAATTAGCACTGCAAGTAAAAGGGGAACGAGAACGGGGAACTTGCAGTCCGGGGCGCTTTGAAGGGGGATTCTTCGACGCGCGCACCCCTCCGCATCTCCGACCCCTCCATGCAGAGTGAGGCAAAAGGAGGAATCTCACTAAAGATGAGCCGCCGAGGCTTCGTGAAGGCTTCGGCCGTCGCGACCGCTTCGACGCTGCTGCTCGGCGCGTCGGCCACCGCCGCCGCGGCCGACGAGGCAGCGGCCACCAGCACCTCGTCCGACGACGTGAAGATCATCCCCAGCGCGTGCCGCCAGTGCTACGGCCGCTGCGCGTTGTTCGGGCACGTCAAGGACGGGCGCCTCGTGAAGATCGAGGGCAACCCCGACCTGTTCAGCGAGGGCACGCTGTGCGGGCGCTGCTTCGCCATCCCGCAGGAGCTGTACAACCCGCTGCGCGTGCGCTACCCGCAGAAGCGCGTGGGCGAGAAGGGCTCCGGCCAGTGGAAGCGCATCACGTGGGAAGAGGCCTACGAGGAAGCGCGCGACCGCTTCACCAAGATCGGCGAGGAACACGGCTGGCACACCATCGCGCACCAGTACGGCACGGGCCGCGACATGCTGCAGTTCCAGGCCATCAACAAGCTGTGGCTTGAGCTGGGCTCCACGGCCACGTTCGGCGTGGGCAACCTGTGCTGGGTGGGTTCGTACTTCTCCAGCCAGCGTTTGTACGGCGACGAGACGCAGTACACCGGCTGGGACGGCAACAACACCGACTGCATCCTCATCTGGTGCCGCCAGGAGCGCAGCCGCGGCTACTACGACTGGCTCACCGTCAAGCGCGCGCAGGAGCGCGGCGCGAAGGTCATCTGCGTCGACCCCCGCTTCACCTGCACGGCTTCCAAGGCCGACATCTGGCTGCCCATTCGCCCCGGCTCCGACATGGCGCTGGTGCTGGCTTTCATCAACGAGATCGTCCACTCTGACAAGTGCGCAACCGAATTCGCGCGCATGTACACGAACGCCCCGTTCTTCATCGACGAGAAGGACGCCGACGGCAACGGCACGGGCTACCAGCTGCGCGAGTCGTACCTCAAGGAGGACGGCAACGAAGAGCTGTACGCCGCGTGGGACGAGAACAGCGACCAGCTGATCTTCTGGTCCGGCGACTGGCAGAACGCGAAGGGCGTGGGCGGCCCGAAGGCCTTCCAGTGGCTCGACGCCGAGGGCAACATCGTGGCCGACGCGAAGCCCGCGCTGTCCGGCAGCCATGAGATCAACGGCAAGACGTACCGTACCAGCTGGGACATCCTGGTGGAGCACGTCACCCCGTGGACCATCCAGCGCGCCGCCGAGTTCTGCGAGCTTCCCGAGGGCAAGATCAAGGAAGCCATCGACGCCTACATCGACGCCAGCCCGCACGCGTGCTTCACGCGCGGCCAGAAGGTGGAGTTCTCCATCAACACGTCCGGCATCTCGCAGGCGTTCACCATCATGATGGCGCTGGCCGGCAACTTCGACTCGAAGGGCGGCCAGAACATCGGCCGCGAGCCCGCCACCGGCTACGACTCCTTCATGTTCGACGTCGTGCCGAACAAGGAAGGCCGCATGGGGCAGCGCCGCAAGGAAACGGCCATGAACATCAAGAAGCTTTCCGTGTGCCAGAACACCGGCTACCAGGACATCCTCGTGGCCGACGACGCCACCGGCGAGTTGAAGACCACGAAGCAGAACTCCGGCGGCCAGGTCATCTACGGCCAGCAGGGCGGCTTCGGCGCGGCCACGACGAAGGCCATGGCGAAGGGCGATCCGTTCCAGATCTACGGTTACTGGCAGCAGACGTCCGAGCCCATCCTCTCCATCGAGGGCGGCCATGAGATCGTCGAAGGCTTCAAGAACCTGGACTTCTTCGTGAACGTGGACCTGTACATGACGCCGTCGGGCGAGCTGGCCGACATCATCCTGCCGGCCGCGCATCCCAACGAAGTGGACCGCGTCGAGTGGGCGCACTCCGGCCACGGCTATCCGACCAGCCACACGTACCTTATCCGCCAGCCGTTCCACGAGCCGCTGGGCGAGTGCCGCGACGACATGGACATCTGCTTCGAGTTCGCCGAATACATGGGCGTGGACATGTACTGGAAGGACAAGTACGAGTTCTTCGACTACATGGTGAAGGGTCCCGAGACGCTTCCGCCGCAGCTGAGCTGCGCGAACTTCGAAGAGTTCCGCGAGCGCATCAGCGTGACCGGCGTGGAGATGGCCACCGTGAAGAACGCGCCGAAATACGAGACGGGCTTCATGCGCAAGACGAGCGACTTCCGCCCCGGCTTCAACACCATGTACCGCGGCAACAAAATGGGCTCGGTCTACCGCTTCCCCGGCGCGAAGAAGCCGGACGGCACGGTGATTCCGCCGCATCCGCAGTCCGACAACGGCAAGATGGAGCTGTGGAGCGAAGACCTGCTGCTGTACGGAAACGGCGCCCTGCCCATGTACATCGAGCCGCCGATCACGAAGATCTCGCGCCCCGATCTGCTGGACGAGTACCCGTACACGCTGATCACGGGCGGCCGCAGCCACGCGTTCTTCCACACCGAGTACCGCAACAGCCCGTGGATGCGCGAGGTGCACATGTTCCCGACGATGGACATCAACCCCGCCACCGCCGCCGAGCACGGCATCGAGCAGGACGACTGGGTGTACATCGAGACGTACGTCGACCGCATCAAGCAGCGCGCGAACCTCACCGAGGCCATCAAGCCGGGCATGATCCACGTCGAGCACGACTGGTGGTTCCCCGAGCGCGAGGCCACCGACGACCTGCACGGCGCGTTCGACAGCAACTGCAACGTGCTGTTCGAGAACAACGGCCCGTACGATCCCGCCGTGGGCACCGACAACTACGGCGGCCTGTGCAAGGTGTACAAGGCCGACGACGGCGCGCCGAAGAACATCTGCATGAACTCGGAAGACCTCAAGATATTCCTGCCGCTGACCGCCGACCAGCTGGCCGCCGACGACCAGCAGAACGGCGTCGCGCAGGTGACGAAGGGGGGTGCGAAGTAACATGACCCGCAACATTATCGACATCGATCTGGACAGCTGCATCGGCTGCCACTCCTGCGCCGTCGTGTGCAAGCAGGAGAACAACGTGGGGCTGGGCACGTTCTACAACAAGGTGCTGACGGTGGGCCCTTCGGGAACCTATCCCGACCTGGAGATGTACTACCTGCCCGTGTCGTGCCAGCATTGCGACAACCCGGAATGCGTCAGCGTGTGCCCCACCGGCGCCAGCTACAAGCGCGACGACGGCGTGGTGCTGGTGGATCACAGCAAGTGCATCGGCTGCCAGTACTGCGTCATGGCCTGCCCCTACGGCGTGCGCGCGTACGACACCAGCAAGGACAAGGGCGTTATCGAAAAGTGCACGATGTGCGCGCATCTCATCGATAAGGGCGAGAAGCCGGCGTGCGTGAAGCACTGCCCGGGCCAGGCTCGCAAGTTCGGCGACCTGGACGATCCCGAAAGCGATATCTCGAAGGAGATCGCCGCGACGAACGCCCAGCCCATAGCGGGCGACCTGACCAAATCCAAAGTATTCTACGTGAGGTGATGAGCGATGTCTTTTGAACCTATCTGGGGCGCCATCATCGCATGGTACCTGTTCCTCGCCGGTCTGGGCGGCGGCGCGTTCATCACCTCCGCCTTCCTGGGTTGGCGCCATCCCGAGGCCGTGTCGATGCGCAAGGTGGGGCACCTCATCGCCCCCAT
>OLGF01004549.1_pt1 | contig 10197 bp, 10 predicted proteins | sample 1604971 | NCBI WGS metagenome assembly OLGF01 (sample SAMEA3888902, study PRJEB22519) | human gut metagenome | biome: human gut; feature: human-associated habitat; material: faeces | place: Denmark | collected 2011 | reverse complement strand
CTTGCCGCCTGCAATTCACAGACAGCAAGCCCTTTCGGCTGCTTGAACAATTTTTGCTTCAGAATATTGTCTAACTTTTTGGGATCACTTCAAAATACTTTCATCGGGGATTTTTGTTTCTCCATGCGAACCGCTCAGCAAAAACCGTCTTGAAAAGAGAAGTTTTCTGCGCATGACCTATTTTGATATGGTATAATGAAAAACGGATAGCAAAGCCGCAAGGAGGCTTGTCACATGAAGAATCCCCTGCGCGCAGTCAGCAAGGACGAAAGTCTTTCCTTTCGATTCACGTTGCCGGTCGTTGCAGAAAATGTACTGACGATCTTCATTGGACTCCTATTCTCGCGCATCATCAGCACCATCAGCGCCAGCGCGCTGGCGGCCATCGGCATGTCCAACACGGTTATGGCGGTGGTTTCGGCGCTGTTTTCCGTCGTCACGACGGGCGCAGCCGTGCTGGTCTCCCGCCAGATCGGCGCGCAGGACGGGCTGGGCGCTGCGGAAACCATCGAGCAATCGCTGTTTCTGGCGCTGGTGAGCAGCCTCGCGCTGACCGCTCTGTGCATGCTGACCGCGCAGCCGATGCTGCGGCTGCTGATGCCCACGGCGGAGGATCAGCTCTTTGACGAGGCCGTGCGGTATTATCAGATGCTTCTTCTGTCGCTGCCGTTTCTCACCGTGCATTCGGTGCTGAGCACGGTGGCGCGCTCCATGGGCGACAGCCGCAACCCGATGCTGGTGGCGCTGCTGATGAACCTGTGCCAGCTGGCGTTTGCTTACCTGCTGATTTCCGTACTTCATCTGGAAGAAACCGGCGCAGGGCTTGCCTATGTGTTCTGCCGCCTGCTCGGCGCGGGACTCATGCTGGCGGTGCTGCTGCGGAACCACAAGTATTTTGTGCTGCATCTGCGGAACCTGCTGCATCCGCACCTTCGCACCATCGCGCGCATCCTGCACATCGGCGTGCCGGTGAGCATCGAGAGCATCTTTGTGCAGGTGGGCTATATGCTGGGCAACAGCATGGCCATCGCGCTGGGCACGTTTGAAAGCGGCGTTTATCAGATTCTCAACACGCTCAATACCTTTATCACCCTGCCGCAAGGCATCTGCTCGACTGTGGCGCTGGCCGCAGTGGGGCATCTGCTGGGCGCAGAGCGCGTGCGCGACGCCAAGCATTCCGGGCGCATCGTCTGGGCGGCGGGCATCGGCTGCACGCTGCTGCTGGGCACGATCGCCATGCTCTTCGGCACCCCGCTCTCCGGCCTGTACTCCTCCGACCCCGCAGCGATTTCCGAAAGCGCGGGGCTGCTGTGGCTGCTGGTCGTGATGGACATTGCGGGTGTTTCGATCAACGGCATTGATCCCCAGCTGCGCGCGGGCGGCGACGTCAAATACGTTATGTGCGTGACGCTCTTTGCCGTATGGGGCATTCGACTGCCGCTGACCTGGCTTTTCTGCTTCAAAATTCATCTGGGTGTGCCGGGCATCTTCCTGGCCAACGCCATTTCACTCTATTTCCGCGCAGTGATGGGCTTCGTCCGTCACTGCGGAACCCGCTGGATCAAGCGCGTGTAAACCGCGCTCCGGCCCTAGAAAGGACACTCTTATGCCAATGGACGGACTGACGCTCGGCGCGATGGCGCGCGAGTTGAATCATCTATTAGAGGGCGGCCGTGTGGACCGCGTGCAGCAGACCGAACGCGACGAGTTGATGTTGACGCTGCGCGCGCAGGGCAAAAACCACCGCCTGCTGCTCTCCTCCAGCCCCAACAATGCCCGCATTCATTTGACTGCGCAGAACAAGCGCAGCCCTGACACGCCGCCGATGTTCTGCATGCTGCTGCGCAAATTTCTGGTCAACGCGCGCTTTTTAGGTGCCGAACAGTTGGGCGCGGACCGCGTGCTGACGCTGCGTTTTGAGGGCTTGGACGAACTGGGCGACTTGACCGAACGCCGGCTCATCATCGAGATCATGGGGCGCCACTCCAACCTGATTCTGACCGATCACAACGGAAAGATACTCGACAGCGCGCGCCACGTCACCGACGACATCAGCCGCGTGCGCGAGGTACTGCCTGGCCTTCCCTACGAAACGCCGCCCGCACAGGACAAGCTGAATCCCTATCAGGCGCAGGAGATAGACTATCTGCGCGCGCTGGGGCCGCTGGCCGGATTGCGCCTGGACAAGGCCTTGCAGCAGAGCGTCTCCGGCCTTTCGGTGCAGGCCGCGCGGGAGCTGGCCTTCCGCATCAGCGGCAGCGAAAGCGCCCCCCTGACCGACGCGCTCGTGCCGACAGCGGCAGGTAAGCTCACCTTCTTCTTTGCGCACCTGGAAGATGTGCCGACGCTGCTGACTGATGAGGACGGCGCACCGCTGGATGTAACTGGCTTCCCCTATCTCTCCCGCGACCCCTCCCGGCAAAAGACCATGCCCACGCTCTCCGAGGCGATGGATGTGTATTTCACACAGCGCGACCTGCGCGAGCGCATCACGCAGCGCGCACACGACCTGCGTCGTTTTTTACAGAACGCATTGGAGCGCGACGAAAAGAAGCTGGCCATCCAGCGGCAGACCCTGCTCGACGCAGAAAACACGGACGATCTGCGCCGCAAGGGCGATCTGATCACCGCATCGATTCACCTGATCCCGCGCGGTGCAAAGAAGATCTCCGTGCCGGATTATTTCGATCCGGAAATGCGCCCTATCGAGCTGGATCTCAATCCCGCGCTTTCCCCCGCGGAAAATGCGCAGCGCTGCTACAAGCAATACAACAAACTCAAGGCCGCCAGCGACCTGGTCATCGACCAGATGGCCGCCAATGAGGAAGAAATCACCTATCTGGAAGGACAGCTGGAAAACCTGGAGCTCTGCTCCACCTTTGATGAATTGACCGAAATCCGCCAGGAGCTGGTGCGCGTCGGGCTGATGCGCGACAACAACAAAGGCAAAAAGCTCGTCAAAGTGCCGGAATCCAAGCCGCACCATTTTGTCTCCGACGACGGTGTGGACATCTTCGTGGGCAAAAACAACGTGCAGAACGACCGGCTGACGGGCGCGGCGCTGGGCGAGGAAACCTGGCTGCACGCCAAGGATATGCCCGGTTCCCACGTCATCGTCAAATCTGCTTCTCCCTCTGACCAGACGATTTTGCAGGCCGCTCAGCTCGCCGCCACCTATTCCAAAGGGCGACAGGCCGACAAGGTACCGGTGGATTATACCCTGCGAAAATATGTCAAAAAGCCCGGCGGCGCAAAACCCGGTTTTGTGATTTATACCCACCAGCAAACGCTCTATGTTTCCCCCGACGAAAAGCTTGCGCAGCGCTTGATGAAAAACTGACGCAAGAGCAGATAAAATCTTTTGTAGAAGATGCTTAAGGAGGAGTCCCCATGAAGCGCAGCCAGATCAACAAAGCCCTCAGGGAACTGGAAGCCATGTGTGTCAAAGAACACTGCTATCTCCCCCCGTTCTGCCATTTTACGCCCGAGGAATGGCAGGAAAAAGGGCATGAATACGATGAAGTGCGCGACTGCATGCTGGGCTGGGACATCACGGATTTCGGCTCCGGCGATTTTGACAAAATCGGCTTTTCACTCATTACCATCCGCAACGGCAACCGCAAAATGGCAGATAAATACCCCAAGGTTTATGCAGAAAAGCTGCTCTACCTCAAGGAAGGCCAGTCTGCGGCGAACCATTTCCATTGGTTCAAAACCGAGGATATCATCAACCGCGGCGGCGGCAACGCGCTGATCCGCGTCCACAACAGTCTGCCGGATGAAGAGATCGACTATATTTCCGACGTAACGATCCATTCCGACGGCCGCACCTACACCGTGCCCGCCGGCACGCAGATCCGGCTCACCCCCGGCGAGAGCATCTTCATTTATCAGGGGCTCTATCACGACTTCAACGTCGAGCCCGGCACCGGCCCTGTGCTGCTGGGCGAGGTCAGCCAGTGCAACGACGATAACACCGACAATCGCTTCAATCCTCCCGCAGGACGTTTCCCCGAAATCGAGGAAGATGAAGCGCCCTACCGCCTGCTCTGCAACGAGTACCCGGAGGCCAGATAAGCATGCAGCCTGCCAAATGGCGCGAAACCTGCGATCCGTTCGCGCTGAACTTCACACGCTTCCGCCTTGTGGAAGTGCTCGGCTACCCTCACGCAGGCAATGACGTGTTCCACGTCCGCGGTTTGCTGGACGGGCATGAAGCTACCGCTTATCTCAAGGTCGCACGACGGCCTGGTGCAGACATTGAGCGGGAGATCGCTCTCCTTGCGCAGCTTTGCGAACCAATTTATCCGAAGGTGCTGGATCACGGTGCGTCTCCCGCGCCATGGTCGCTCACGGAGGAACTGCCGGGACAGCGCCTTTCCGTCCTGCTGGGCGAAAACGAGTCGTTTGCCTCTCTTTCCTATCTTCCTATCTGGAGAAATATGGCGCAACGCTGGCTCTTCTGCACAGCCTGCACCCCGAAGCGCCTGTGCAGGCGGATCGCTCGTTTTATCATCGTCCAACGCAGGATGTACTGCAAAAGCTGGGACTTTCTGCAATGAAATCCTTTTTTACACAGCCGCTCCCGCCGGGAGACACGGTTTTCTGCCACGGTGATTTTCACTATGCCAATCTGCTCTGGCAGGACCATCATATCTCTGCTATACTGGATTTCGAGCTGTCCGGCTATGGCGATCGGGAGCGGGACATCGCCTGGGCGCTCTTTCTGCGCCCAGGACAGAAGTTTCTGACCACACCGGAAGAGGAAGCGCACTTCCTCATGGGCTACCAGCGGCACGCGCCCTGCGACGAACGCCGCATCCGCTTTTTCATGGCGCAGTTTTATGTGCATTTTCTTGAACTCATTTTGGATGATGCAGATTGGCGTCTCCATGCACAGGCATGGCTTGACAGAGCGTCGTGTGAGGCATAAAATGAAATCATTAACAGTCTGCGGCTGCATTCTGTTCGCCGCGGAGGGAAAGAAGGTTTATTTTTATGGACAGAAAGATCGCCTGGGCGCAGTACGGCGCCGAGGATCTTGCGAAACTCGAAAAAATATCCGCCGATTATAAAGAATACCTCGACCTGTGCAAAACCGAGCGCGAGGCCATCACCTATGCCGTCCGCGCGCTGCGTGAGCACGGCTACATCAGCGTGGACGAAGCTCGCGAGCAGGGCGTGAAGCTCACCGCCGGAACCAAGCTCTACGCGGTGAACCACAAAAAGGCCATCGCAGCATTCCAGCTCGGCCGTCAGCCGCTGGAAAAGGGCATGAACATCCTCGGCGCACACATTGATTCGCCCCGCCTGGATGTCAAGCAGAATCCGCTCTACGAAAATGAAAACATGGCCTATCTGGACACGCACTATTACGGCGGCATCAAGAAGTACCAGTGGGTCACGCTGCCACTGGCCATCCACGGCGTGGTTGCCCGCAAAGACGGCACCGTGGTCGATATCTGCATCGGTGAAAGGGACGACGATCCGGTGTTCGTGATCTCTGATCTGCTGGTACACCTTTCTGCCAACCAGATGCAGAAGAACGCTGCAACCGTAGTCGAGGGCGAAAACCTCGACCTGCTCATTGCCAACCGTCCGCTCTCCGAGGACGAGAGCCTGACCAAGGGCGAAAAGGAACTGGTCAAGGCCAACGTGCTCAAACTGCTTGCGGATACTTATCAGATTGCAGAAGAAGATTTCGCCTCTGCCGAGCTGGAAATCGTGCCCGCCGGCAAGTCCCGTGACTGCGGCCTGGATCGCAGCATGATTTTGGGCTACGGTCAGGACGACAGCGTCTGCGCCTACACCTCTCTGGCCGCGATGCTGGATGTCAGCGACCCCGAGTACACCTCCTGCTGCCTGCTGGTCGATAAGGAAGAGATCGGCAGCGTCGGCGCATCGGGCATGCACTCGCTGTTCTTTGAAAACCTCGTTGCCGAGCTGGTCGCGCTGACCACCGGCGCGGAATCCGACCTGAAGGTTCGCCGCGCGCTGGCCAATTCCCGCATGCTCTCCTCCGATGTGAGCGCGGGCTTTGATCCGCTCTATCCCGAAGTGTTCGAAAAGCGCAGCTCCGCGTTCTTCGGCAAGGGGCTTGTGTTTAACAAGTTCACCGGCAGCCGCGGCAAGTCCGGTTCCAACGACGCCGACGCCGAGTACGTGGCCAAGATCCGCCGCGTGATGGACGAGGGCGGCGTGCACTTCCAGACCGCCGAGCTCGGCCGCGTTGATGTGGGCGGCGGCGGCACCATCGCCTACATCCTGGCCCTCTACGGCATGAGCGTCATCGACTGCGGCGTGCCCGTGCTGTCCATGCACGCCCCCTGGGAGATCACCAGCAAGGCCGATATCTACGAGGCCTACCGCGGGTACTGCTCGTTCCTGCGCCTGGCTTAGGTAACGCCAAAGTCCGTCGAGGCCCCGGCCCCGCACTTCCTACGCAAGTTACGCTTCGCAAAGAACTTGCTTTAAGAAGGGCGGGGCCGGGGCCTCGACTGCATTAACGGTGCTTGGCCAGGCACTGGGGCGAGAAGTGAGCGCAGTAGAGGGTCGCTCTTCCGCCTCTTGTTTAGCCTAGGAGCGTCAACACCTCTCGTTTGGCGTTTATGAACTCGAGAGAGAGGTCGAAGGCTCCTTCTGTCTGGTGGTTTATGGGGACTTCGCCGGCTATGGTCGAGGGGATTCCGCCTCTGGGGTCGCCTTCCAGGACGTAGACGCGGGTGGCCATGATAACGGCCTCGTCGACGTCGTGCGTAATGACCACGGAGGCCATGCCCAGCTCGGAGGCGGTGCTCACGTACCAGCTGCGGATATCCGCGCGCGTGAGGGCGTCAAGCGCCGAGAAGGGCTCGTCCAGCAGCGCCACGTCGTTGCCCATGAGGTAGGTGCGCAGGAAGGCCGCGCGCTGGCGCATGCCACCGGAGAGCTGGCTGGGCCACTTGTCCTCCACGCCCGCAAGGCCAAAGCGCTCCAGGAGCGGCCTGGCCTTCTCACGGGCCTCGGCGGGCCTCATGCCGCCGATGACCAGCGGAAGGCAGGCGTTGTCCAGGATGGTGCGGCTCTGCAGCAGCAGGTCCTTCTGCAGCATGTAGCTCACCTGGCCAGGCCTGCCGGTGATGTCACGCCCGTGGAGAAGGACCTGCCCCTCGCGCGGACGGGTGAGGCCGGAGAGCGCGTGCAGGATGGTGGTCTTGCCGCAGCCGGACTTGCCCACGATGCAGATGGTCTCGCCGGGGTCAACGCGCAGGCTCACGTGGCGCACGACGTCGGAGTCCTCGTCCCACGCCAGGGTGAGGTCGCGCGCCTCGAGGGCGGGCATGGTGGTCTTCTCGGCCATTAGGGCTAGGCCAGGTAGGAGGTGTCAAAGCCGGCGTTGACGTCCAGCTTGTTCTCGACCAAATCGTTGTCGTTGAGCCACTGGAAGTACGCGGCCCAGCGCTTGCCGTCGATGGCACCCCAGCTGGAGGCGTCGGCGGTGTACTGGCCGGCCAGGAACTTGGCACTGGCCTCGACGAGCGCGGAGTCAAGCTCGGGCACCTCGTCGCACAGGATCTGGGCGGCGTCCTCGGGGTGCTCGACGGCAAACTCGTAACCCTTCTTGGCGGCGCGCAGGAAGGCCTTGACGGCGTCCGGGTTGCTCTTCATGAAGTCGTTGTTGGCGGCAAGGACCGGCGTGTAGAAGTCAAAGACGTCGTCCATGTCCTTGAAGCTGAAGTAGTTCACCGGGTAGTCCTGGACGGCGGCGTTCTGGACGGCCCAGCCCTCGTAGACCCACACGCAGTCGAACATGTTGGCCTTCAGGCCCTGGACCTCGTCGTCCACGGTGAAGGGGACCATCTTGAGCTTGGAGAAGTCGCCACCGTCAGTGGTCATGACCTGCTTGATGGTTGCCTGCTCCACGGCCATGTCCCAGGTGGTGTAGACGTGGTCCTCCATGAGGGCGGCGTGGGTGATGCCGTCCTCGGCGCGGCTCATGATGCCAGAGGTGTTGTGCTGGATGACAGCGGCCACGGCGGTGAGGCCGGTGTTGCCGGCGTCGTAGGCGGCGGCCAGGTAGTCCTGGTAGCTCACGCCCAGCTGGGCCTGGCCGGTGCCGATGGCACCCTCGGCGGTGCCGTCGGCAGGCTGGACGATCTCCACGTCGAGGCCCTCGTCGGCAAAGAAGCCCTTGCTCTGGGCCACGTAGATACCGGTGTGGTTGGTGTTGGGGGTGTAGTCCAGGCAGAAGGTGATCTTGGTCTTCTCGCCAGACGCGGGCTTGGAGTCAGAGGCGGCGCCGTCGGCGGAGCCGCTGCCGGAGTTGCAGCCGGCAAGCACCAGCGTGGCGGCGGAGGCCAGGGAGGCGCCCACAAAGGCGCGGCGAGAAAGACCGGCGGTCAGGATGCGGGAGGCGTTGGTCGTTTTCATTGTTGATCGTTCCTTTCTGCCCTCTTCCAGGGCATGCAGATGCGCTCTAGCACGTCGACGCCACGCATGAGCGCGAGCGAGAGCGCAGAGATGATGATGATCACCGCAAACATGCGGTCGTACGAGAAGGACTTGCGGACGCGGGTCATGTAGACGCCCAGGCCCCAGAAGCCGCCGAGCCACTCTGAGATGACGGCGCCCACGATGGCGTAGGTGGCGCTGATGCGCAGGCCGCTGAAGAACTGGTCCATAGCGGCGGGCAGCTTGGCGTAGCGGAAGATCTGCCACTCGGTGGCTCGCATGGTGCGCATGAGGTCAATCTGGTCCTGGTCCACGGAGCGGAATCCGTTTGCCAGGGCCACGGTCACCGGGAAGAACGTGGTGATGACGACAAGGAGCACCTTGGGCAGGAGGCCATAGCCAAACCACAGCACAAAGAGCGGCGCGATGGCCACCGTCGGCACGGTCTGAGAGACCGTGAGCAGCGGGTCAAAGGCCAGGTAGAAGGTCTCAAAGCGGTCCATGAGGACGGCAAAGGCAAAGCCCACGGCCACGCCGATGGCAAGGCCCAGGGCAGCCTCGGCCAGGGTCCACAGCAGGTGCTGGCAGAGCAGCGGCAGGTCTCCCACCAGGGCGGCCACCACCTGCACGGGGCTGGGCAGCATGAAGTTGGGCACCAGGCCGGCCGAGCAGGCCCCCTGCCAGGCGGCGAGAATGCCCAGGATGGCGCAGACGGGCGCGACGACCCTCTTTGTGGGCCTGGGGATGCGCATGCGTTTCTCTCCTACGCGGCGGAGCCGGCGGACTTGGGGGCAAACTCCGGGTCGCCCTCGTGGTACTTGGCCACCTTGTGCTCGGTGGTCATGACGTCGCCCTCGGGCTTGAAGTTGATCTTGGCGTAAGTCATGACGTGCTTGCAGCCCGCCTCGGCACCCACGAGCTGGCAGTTCTTGAGGATCTCCATGCACTGGTCATAGTCGCCCTCGATGGCGGTCTCAAACGGGCCGACAAAGTAGTCGATGCCCGTGGAGTCAATGTAGGCGATGACCGCATCCACGGCGGCGCAGGTTGCCTCGTCGGTCTGCGCGTCCATGGGCAGGTACTGGATGGCAATTGAACAGTTCAAAGCGGCTCCTCCCCGCGCGGCGGCAAAACCGCGCCTCTGGGCACAAAAAATGCGCCCCGTCTCCGTAGGCGCCCAAGCAAGCCAAGCTCTGGTCCCTACGCCGGCATTACCCGGATCAGGTCTAAGGTCAGGACCGCGTGGGTGGGCCCAATCTCAGCCGGCGTGCGCCAGCCCCCTTTTTGTTACGAGGGTAGTGTAGCACGGCAGGACGAGCGGGGGCGCGTGGTTGTGACGGTGACTTTACCCCGGTATGTACGTTGTTGCAGGTTTGATGCTTTGGCGAGAAGGACACTGACCTGCGGTTTTCTTGCCAAAGCACGGGTTTTGGACGTGCATCAAAGTTGCAAGTGCGTACACACCGGGGTAAAAAGGGCGGGTGACAGCCCACAGACTCCCCAACCTACCGAGAAATCGGTAGGTAATTTGTTTAAACACTCACATTTGCCCAGTTGGCGGGAGAGAAGAGCACAGAGCCATCCCATAGCCATAGCCCGCTCCGGCCACGCCGCCCGCCACTGCCCGATTGCCCAAGGCGGCAGACCCGTCAGACAGCAGTCCCGCCTATCATGTACCCAGTCCGACATCTCATAGCGCCTGGAGCAAGCACATGGCTGAGACAATCATTAGAATCGAAAGTAACCCCTTTCAAGAGCGGGTTCGCT
>OLGF01004546.1_pt1 | contig 10198 bp, 6 predicted proteins | sample 1604971 | NCBI WGS metagenome assembly OLGF01 (sample SAMEA3888902, study PRJEB22519) | human gut metagenome | biome: human gut; feature: human-associated habitat; material: faeces | place: Denmark | collected 2011 | reverse complement strand
GGTAGGTTACGATACGCCGGGCTACGGCTCCCGCAATCTGTCGTACCATCACTTCCTGTCCGGCTGGCGTTTCAATGATGATGGTCGAGCGCTCGTTTTCGGTTGAGGCTTTGGGGAGCCATGCTTTATGGAAATTTCCGTTGTGGTGGCGTACATCCTTGACAAAGCCTTCCACCGGAAACCAGTTGGCATGTACGTTGGTCACCGACATGAAGATGGAAATCATCAGCCGGCGGTCGTGAAAATACTCGTTTTCCTCCACTTCTTCCACCACTACGACCTTACCGTCGGCCGGAGCCACGACAATATTGTGCGTGTCGCCCTCAAACAGACGGATGGGGCAGCGGAAAAAGTTGATGACCACCATATAGATGGCCCCCGTAATAATCAGTCCTGCATAGAATACAATGTGTGCGCCCAGCCATAAATAGACCAACCCGTTGAACAGTAAAAAAGCCACTCCACAGCCTATGAGGGTGTGCGTACCTTCACGATGTATTCTGATTTGTTTGAGTCTTTTTATTCTGGTTATTCTGGGCATTGGCTTGTGAACAATTTTTACGGGGAATAAGGGTATTATCTGGGGCAAAGATAATTTTTTTTGTTAAAACGGGCAAATTTAGCAGCCTTTTTCTGTATTTGTGTCAGTTTGGTGCTTACCATTCTTCGGTCAGTGTCCGCTCCAGCTCCTCACCCGTCAGGCGCAACCTGAACTGGCCTCCCTGTGCAATGGAGATGGCGCCTGTCTCTTCCGACACGATGATGGCCAGGCAGTCGCTTTTTTGCGACAGACCCAGCGCAGCGCGGTGGCGCAGGCCCAGCGCTTTGGGGATGTTGGCGTCGTGTGATACCGGCAGGATGCAGCCTGCGGCCTCAATGCGGTGGTTGCGTATGATCATGGCTCCGTCATGCAGGGGGCTGTTCTTGAAGAAGATGTTTTCAATCAGTCGTTGCGTGATGTTGGCGTTGATGATGTCGCCCGAGCGGATGTACTCGTTCAGTCCCACCTGGCGCTCCAGTACGATGAGCATGCCCACCTTTTGCTTGCTCATGTTGATGCAGGCCATTACGATGGGCAGGATTTCGGCACGCTGGGTCTCGTTTTTGCGGCGGCGCTTGAAGAAACTCGAAATGATGCGCGAGTGGCGCTGTGTGCCGATGGTAGAGAAAAACCGGCGTATTTCTTCCTGAAACAGGATTATCAGGGCCAGACCACCCATATTGACCATCTTGTCGAGAATCGTACCCAGCAAGCGCATTTCAAACACCTGCGACACCAGAATCCATACCAGGATAAACATGATGATGCCCGAAAAGATGTTGGCCGCGCTCGACTGCTTCATCAGTTTGTAGATGTAGTACAGAATCAGCGCTACCAGCAGGATATCAATGGCATCTTTTATTCCAAAGTCAATCATTTTTCTTAACAGGCGTTTTTCAAGCCGCGGCCAGTGGCTTTGCCGGATGTGTGGTCCTGACTCCTGGCCGTGGTGTGACGGTAAAAAACAGGTTCTTGGTATTCTTCAGGCAAAGTTACAAATTTGTGCTCAAGCGCGCAAGTTTTTTCAAGGTGGCTTCGGGTGTTTGTCCGAAAAGGGTGCCGGTTTGTTTTCCGGAGGAGGCGGGTAAATGAAAAAAGGCCTGACCTCGTTTTCTCTCCGTGCCTTCCCTGTCTGTTTCAGCGGGTTGCCGTATGGCTGAAGGCTGGCATCGGGGTGAGCCTTGGGAATGTATGGACAACTTATTTTAAATAATGAACGATTTTTTTGCAGTTTATAACAAAACGGGTATATTTGCCAAAGGCCAATATCCGTGTAGTTACAGATGGAGTGATATAGGCCGGTCGGAAAATCGAAAAACATCGCCGGGAACAGCCGGGGAATACTTTTACAATACAATTTATGGAAAAAAACAAACTGATTATTGCACTATGGAGTGCCTGTCTGTTGGGTAGCGGAGCTTATGCGCAAGAGCAAATTCCCGCCAGGGGCTATTCCCTGATTGTTGAGTCGGCTCAGAACCGGTTGCTGGAATCGGACCGGGCAGGCAGCTTGAAGATACCCGTATTCGGACAGGGCTTTCAGGCCACGTGCGATGCTTCCTGGCTTACGCTGACGACCGAAAAGAACCAGCTTCGGCTGGATTATACGGCCAATGAGGAAGCCGGGCAGCGTTCGGCTACGATAACCTTGCGGAATGCGGCCAACCAGACCGCTTCACTGACCGTCGTACAGCCGGGGGGTCAGACTCTGGAAAACGTCGAGTCCGAGTGGCTCCGGATTTTTCCCACCGGCAGCCGCTCCAACCAATGCCAGCCGGGAGCAGATGTCGACAAAACGCAGGATGAGAACTACGGAACGGTTTATCACAGCAACTGGTCGCAGAGCATTTCTGAAACCGACCCGGCCATACTGACCTATGATTTCGCAACGCCCCAGCATATTGACTTGGTCAATTACGTCCCGGTGAGTGGGGGCGGAAACGGAAAGTTCGGTTTGGTAGATGTTTATTACAAACAAAGCGGCGCGTCTGAATATACCCTGCTGGGAAATTATGATTTTAAAATGGCCGGCACACCGACTCCCGTATATTTCGGAGCCGACGGCATGGACAATATCACCTCCGTACAGTTCAGGGTAAAGACCGGATACAGCTTTACTCCCGGCATTGAATATTACGCTACATGTGCGGAAATGGAATTCAAGAGAAAGCTGCAGCCGGACGAATCCTTCCTGAAGAGAATCAGCGGAATTACCGCCACGAGCAGCGGCGTGCCGGCGCAGTCGGGTGAGGACGTTTCCCGAACGCTGGACTACGACCCGTCGACCCTGTTTCATACGGATTACAACCGGCAGGTCAGTGAGGAGAATCCCGTTGTCCTGACCTATACCTTACCCGCCGGCAAGCAGCTGGCAAATGTGGTTTACCTTCCCCGACAGGACGGCGGTAAAAACGGCAATTTCGGAAAGGTAACCGTCCGTTACAAGGCCCAAGATTCCGATGAATTCACGGATTTGCTCACAAAGGACTTCGGTCAGGCCACCACACGTACGGAAATTGACTTTTCCGGTGTACAGACTCCCGTCAGCGAAGTGCAGTTTGTCGTAACTTCCGGTTTCGGCGGGTTTGTGTCATGTGCCGAGATGATGTTCTATGAGTCCCGAACCATCAGTAATGACTATACCATATTTAAGGATAAACTGTACACGCAGCTGGCCGACGGAACAACGCAGGCAGATATCGATGCGCTGACCGACCCGTTTGTGAAGAAACTGGCGCAGGACCTCTTCGACAAGAACTACAGCACGGCCTACCGAGTGGCCGAATATCCGTGTTTGCTCTCGCCGCAATCGCTCTCTGAGGAATGGAACACCCCGGGAAAACTCTACGACCAGCTGCAGGGCGTGACGGGAATCAACATTTCCAAAGGACGCAACGTGGTAGTTGTTTCGGGGGCCGACCCGGGCGTGTCGCTTGCGCTGAAAGTCGTTGCCTGGTTTGCCGGCGAACTGGAGCAGAATTCGTCGGGCGAATGGGTCGGAGCAGGTCCGGCTGAAAAGGTTTATTCGCTGACCAACGGGGTGAATATTATTAACTACGACGGCGATTACGACGGCCTTGCCTACATTTCCTATTATGCTGAGGCCAATCCGGAAAATTACAGTCCCGTGAGTGTCCACTTTGTTTACGGACAGGTAAACGGATATCTCAGTCCGGACAAGACCAATGAAGAAATGCAGCAGATGTGTGCCAATGCGCGCAACAAGTGTATGGATTTGGTGGGCCAGCGGGTACACTCAGTATGGACGGCGCAAGGGCTGCACGACTACTGTAAGGCTTCAGACGGCACCAGCCTGGGCTACCGCCAGTATATGAACCTGCTGGACCTCCTGATTGACTGGGAACACCAGCTGCTGGGATTCAAGAAGTATGGCCGTGTGCCGGCAAACAAGACCATGGCTTATGTGAACTATACCTATTATATGTTCCAGGGAAGTTATGGCGTGTCTTTCAAATATGACCAGGAAAGGCGAATACTGAACTGCAAGACGTTGATGTACGATGATTCGGACGCCATTTGGGGTCTGAGCCACGAGTGGGGACACCAGCACCAGATGCAGCCGTATTTCTGCTGGGCCGGACTGGGCGAAAGCTCCAACAACATGAACTCCTGCTACAATGTGCTGCACATGGGGTACACAGGCGAGCAGGCCAGCCGGATTCAGAACAACTGGTCAAATGCCTATAATCATTTCTTTAAAGACGTGAACACTTCCTATGTTTCAGCGTCCGGCGATCCTACTTATGCCCGTATGCGTGCATATGAAAATCTGAACAGCTTCAGCTGGTGTCCAGCCATCCAACAGGAAATACAGAATCAGTATAACACCTATTATAAAAATGGAGGATGGGCCATTCCGTCAATAGCCAGCGATCCTGAACATGCTTTGTCTACGAACGAAGTCTACGTGGAGGAAAATACGGCACCGTTCTATATGTTGCATAATTATTTCAGTGATGTATCGACCGACCGGTCAGAAGCCGAATTCCAGTTGGACCTGTATGAGGCATTGCGCCAGAATGACGGTCCCAACGGCTCATCGATAGAACCGGGCAAGACGGAAGTGGACAAGTATGAACTGCTGGCCAGCGCACAGAACGGAAACAAGAACGGAAAGTATGCTGAATTCGTGAAAAAATACCCCAATTCCTGTTGGGTGACCAAAGGGTATATCCATGAAGGAGCCACCTGGACGGAAAACAGCGTTCCGTTTATCTTCAACTATATTCGTAAGGCGTCAAAAATCTGTGGTTATAACCTGTTCGATTATTTTGACAAGTTCGGTTTCCTGCGTACGGCGGTAATGACGATTGACGATTACGGGAATAAGAATTACGCCATGATGGAAGATATGAAGGCCGAGTTCAAAGCCGACATGGAGGCTCTCCAGCTGAAGCCGATAACTGCAGAAATGATTGAAACCATGGCACATGCTTCTGTTCCTACATATGATACGCCTGTAATACCCAACTAATTCATAAGCGAAATGATAATCAAACAATATATTATCGTACTGCTGGCAGGAGTGATGCTTCCGCTTGGGCAGTTACAAGCTCAGATAACCTCTTTGGATGAGCTGAAAAACGACAAGAGCTACACCATACGGCAGCTTCCGGCAGCAGACAACAACCAAAAAGTGCTTTACGCTACAACCGAAAACAAGGTTGCGGCCCGTACGGCCCCTTCGGCTGCCGAAGATGAAAAATGGGCGGTATGGACTTCGGAAAAAACGGGATACCATTATGTCTATAATCTTGACCGTGAACTTTTCCTGAGCAACACTTCAGGTGGCTGCACCGTGAGCAGTGTGCCTGCCCCCTGTTACTTGATCGAAACCAGCCAGACAGGCCAATGGCTGCTGGCCAATAATGATTTGCTGACAGGCCTGACGACTGCAACGGGCGGGGTTGTATTTTCGAAAAATGCGGACCTTGATATCAGAGACATTTCTTTTTCTCTGACCGATGCCAACCGAGCTCTTACCTCTGAGGAAATGGCGAGGATTGAGCAGGCTGTGAGTCAGGCAGCGGCAGAGCAGGCTGATTCGGAGTTGCGCAGTCAGGTGTATGCCGAGATTGAAGCGCTGCTGGCCGAGGCCCTGCGTGTGGAAACACTCGGAAAACCTGACTTTGCAGGCAATTATAGTTATGAGGAGCTGGCCGACATTTACAATAATGACAGGGCGGAGCAATATACCGTAGAACAGCTGCAGGCATTGCTGGAGCGTACCCGGGCTTCCATATATCCGCAGGAAGGAAAGTATTATCGTCTGATTAATAAGGCCCGTCCGAATGACGGCTCAATGGATAATACGCTGACTATTTGTGACGCCATGCCGCCCATGAACCTCGGGGTGCGGCAGATTGTCGAAAAAATTCCGGGCAAGCATCAGAATGGCGTGCTGGAACCGATCAGTCTGTTCCAAGTCATACGCGCCGGAAGCGGAAACGAATACGTCCTGTATCACCCGGGAAGCCATCAGTATGCCGGTGCGCATACGACAAGTGGGGAGAAAATTCCTTTGACGGACAGCCGTGCCGGGGCCGGTGTTTATAACCTGCAGCACGTAGGAGACCTGCTCTTCCGCTTCCAGAATCGTGAGGACAACGCTTTTTATCTTACGGCCAACGGAGAAAGCAACTGCGTCAGCTATGACCAGGAAGAAGAACCGGAGAAATGGTACTTGCAGGAAGTAAAGTCCATTGATCTGCAAATCGGAAGCAGCGGCTATGCCACCCTCTGCCTGCCCTGTGCCATTGAATTGCCGGAGGAAGTGGAAGCCTATGTGGCTACGAGCCGTGACGGGAATGTATTGCATCTTACGTCATTGTCGAACTATACGGAAAGCCGCGTCCTGCCGCGATATGTGCCGGTGGTGCTGAAACGTAGGAGCGATTGTACGGATACGGAATTCAGCTGTCCCGTCATTTACGATGCAGCTACGCCTCAAATCCCCAATCTGCTGAAGGGGCTGACGCTTCAGGGTAATATTGAAGAGGGCAGTTACATTCTTTATCAGGGGGCAGACAAGCCGCTCGGATTTTACAAAGTGGATCCGAACAGCACATTGGTTTACAGTAACAAGGCATACCTGCCTTATCAGCCGGCATTCCAGTCGTCTCTGAAGATTAGTTTTGATGGTGAGCTGACCGGCGTAGAATTGCCTGAGATGATGGAGGATGAAACGGACACAAACATACTGTACGACCTCACCGGAAGACGGGTTATACGTCCGGAAAAAGGAATCTATATTTCCACCAAAGGAAAAAAGCTGCTCATGAAATAACGGCACGACTGCCATACAACTCATAAAGGAATCACGGGAAGCGGATGTAAACCAGCTTCCCGTGATTCCTTTTTATGGGGTATTTTTTCAAGTATTGTATAGGAAAAGTTTGCCATAAGAAGCAGTATGCAGAAGAGAAAATAACCGAGTGAAAAACGTAGGTTTTCCTTCTTCAGATCTGCTTGTTGAACGTATAATCCGGACATATGAAATGCGTTTTGAAATATAGTGACATGAATGCCCTATTTGAACTTTTTTTTATGAAAATGGCAATTTTAATATTTTTTTACTAAATCGTAGCGGAGTTTTTAGGTATTTTTATTACTTTTGCGACAGAAGAATTCCCTTAAATCCAATAAAATATTCAAGATAAGATCGTACAGCATGATGTATCTGCTATGTTTTTTATGGCAATAAGAAGATTCCGTATAAAACATGAATGTCAATTTTAAAGTTATATTTATGAAAAAACAATTACTATTCTGTTCGCTGGCCTTGGCCTCGTCATTGACGGCCTTTGCCAATCCGGGCGACAAGGTGACGGCTCTCAGCCAGCTGAGTAATGACAAGTGTTATATTATTCAGGCGGCGGGAACTGCGCGTGGTGCCTGGCAGTATTCCGAAACCTCGCCCGATGTGTTGCAGTCTACAAAGAAAAACGGCGCAACGGTGAGTAAAGAAGATCCTACCCAGCAGTTTGCCATCATCCATTCGGATAAAGGAAATTACTACATTTATAGTATTGCGGGGGGTAAATTCCTGTATTATCAAGCCAGTAACGCGGTAGGTTTAAGTAAGAACGTAGTCTCTGAAGCCTATCTGGCCGGTTTTATTTCGTCCACTCATTCTGATAACGCCAATTATCCTTGGGTGGCCACGCTCAATGGCCAGCAAATGAATCTGACTAATGCCGGTGCCAGTGAAAATGGCGTAGTATTTTACAATTTTTCGGGCGATGATGGCAATGCCATCAGCATTACCGAGGCGGGCGACTTTAATAATTCGGCTGCAGCCTTAGAAATCATTAATCGCTATGAAACTAACAATACGCCGGAAAACCAGGCGCTCGTGGAGGAGGCTGCCGCTTATCTGAGCGTACCCAAAAACGCCGTGGGCGGTTATGACCTCACATTATGGCAGGCGCTGTATGATGAGTGTGGTGGTGACGGAGTCGATGTTACTGACGTTGACGATGAGTTTAAGAAAGCCCTTACGGCACTGAAGAACTCCCAGCCGCGTGCTACCGCGTTCAGCAATGACAAGTTGTATCAGATTGTTTGTGTAGACCAAACCCGTGGCTATCTTTGTTCAGTAGATGAAGAAAGTGGCGTCTCTCGTATTTTTACTTCAGTAAAAGCCGGAGAAAATATGCTGGCCGGTTCCGACAAATGGCAGGTATTTACCGAAGATGGTCTGACGTACCTGTATAACCAAGGCGTGAAAGGTTATGTTAATTTTGCCGGGGGTGCCATGGGCGACACTGAAAACGTGAATAACTGGTGGACCCTTGATGCTGTGCCGGCCACCATCAATATCCAAGCCAATGAGGCCGTGGGCGGAGTTGCCGCGTATTGGATTCAGGATCCCGATTATACCGGCGGACAGTACGTTCATGCGAACAACAGCTATCCTACCGGCGTGCCTGCATGGTATGCTGATGGTGTAGCTTCGCATTTCTATTTTGTAGAAGTTGACGGCACGCCTGACGAATTGTCGCCTGCCTTGACTGTCGCCAAGGCTGATGCGCAAGTTTTTCTTGATGCCTATGACGCTGACAAGGCCAACTACGTAGGCGCTTATTCGGCAGAAAGCATCCAGGCTTTGCAGGCTGCCGTTAATGCAGAGGATGCCACGGCTGGATCCATCAATGCCGCCATCGAGGCCGCCAAGGCCACTGCCAAGACCGTAGAGGCCGACAAGTACTACGTGATTCAGAACGCCAACACGTTTGACGACGGTAACCTGAAGTCCATCTATGAAAACCCCGACGGGCAGAACATTGCCTGGAACACCGTAACGCAGAGCGCTGCCGAACTTTGGCAGTTAGTGCCGGCCGATAATGCCGAATACCTCATCAAGAGCGCCAATACCGGCAAGTACATCCGCTATGAAGAAGACGGCAAGTGCGCCAAGATGGGTACGGCTGCCGACCGTCCGTTCACCCTTGCTCCGGGCACTGACAACTATACCTTTGGATTGTGGTGCTATGGCACGGACCGCAGCGATTATAGCGACATGACTCCGCATACGGCCGATGGCTTCGGCGCAATTGGCGGTACGGATGTGTTGGAGGGCGGTTACGTCTCCACCTACAAGGGCAACCGGTTTGCCGCCTGGAACCTCGTGGAGGTTTCCAGCGTCAAGCTCACTGTGGGCGAGGCCGGATGGGCCACGGCCAACTTCCCGTTTGCCGTAACGTTGCCGACCGGCGTTAAGGCCTACGAGGTGAGCGCCGCTGCTGGCGGCGTGGCCACGCTGACCGAAGTGACCGGCACGGTGCCCGCCCAGACGCCCGTGCTGATTAACGCTGCGCCTACTACGTACGACCTGGCCATCAGCGCCGAGGCTGCCGAGCCCGTAAGCAGCAAACTGCTTTCCGGCACGCTCTTTGCCACCCAGGTGCCGGACGATACGCGCGCCTATATCCTGGTGAACGACGCTACTCACGGCGTAGGCTTCTACCTGATGAATAACGATGACCGCACCATTGGCGCCAACAAGGCTTATTTGATTGTTGATGATGCTGCAGCGCCTTCATTCCTCAGCTTGAAACTGGATGGCGGTCTGACCGGTATTGAAGGTGTTGAAAGCGCCGGCGCCGATGCTCCGGTTTACGACCTGCAGGGCCGCCGTCTGCCGCAGGTTCCCGAAAAGGGCATCTACATTCAGAACGGCAAGAAAATCATGAAATAACCCCAAAACTGAAGCACACATGAAAAAACAAGTTTATAAAACTCCTACCGTGGAGCTGATTGACCTGCAGCTCGAGGGCTGCATTCTCACCGCCAGCGGCGGAAACACAATGTCCATCCATGATGATGTTACCCATGGCGGCAGCGAAGCGCTGAGCACGGGGCCGGAGTTCCCGTGGATGGATAAAGAGTAATCCACCGCCCCGCGTGGGCAGGCTGGCCCTGACACGCCTTTAGTCCACGCGCCGACATGACAGTAGCGGGCCGCACGCATAGAGCCGTGCGGCCCGCTCTCTTTTTTTGAAAGGCGGTCGCGGCGGGCTGCCAAATTGTCAGATTCGGGCGTTTGGCAAACTTTTTGAGCACTTAAGGGCAGCGGCGCCTGCGCCAGCTGGAAATTGAGCGCGAGGCCATCAAGCGCGAAAAGGACGAGGAGAA
>OLGF01004545.1_pt1 | contig 10199 bp, 16 predicted proteins | sample 1604971 | NCBI WGS metagenome assembly OLGF01 (sample SAMEA3888902, study PRJEB22519) | human gut metagenome | biome: human gut; feature: human-associated habitat; material: faeces | place: Denmark | collected 2011 | reverse complement strand
CCCTGATTTTCTCCTCCAATGCATCTACCTCAGCACCGTATTTTAAGCCCCAGTCCTCACGTAAAAGTTCCAGTTCTTTCTTATAATATTCTACTGCACTCTCGTGATCGCCCATTCTGACACAGCACTGTGCCATCGCTTCAAATGAATCTGTATATCGTGGTTTTGGCATGCAGTCGAATGTCTTTTGCCACATCGGGATTGCCTCTTTAAAGTATTCATTGTATGAAAATACATTTGCAATGGAAAATAAAATTCTCCATTCCCGGTTTTTAATTGATTTTCCGGGGATAAACTCCCCGGAAAATTACCAGCTGGCCTTCGTAACGCCCGGGATCAGTCCCTTCGAGGCCATCTCGCGGAACTGAATACGGCTGATGCCGAACAGTCTCATGTAGCCTTTGGGCCGACCGGTGATCTTGCAGCGGTTGTGCAAGCGCACGGGGTTGGAGTTGCGCGGCAGCTTCGCGAGTCCTTCCTGGTCTCCCGCTTCCTTCAGCGCAGCGCGCTTAGCGGCATATCGCTCGACCAGCTTGAGGCGCTTTACCTCGCGGGCCTTCATTGATTCCTTTGCCATATCGCCTTAGTTCTTTTTAATGTTCTTGAATGGGAGGCCGAACTCCTTGAGCAGCGCGTATGCCTCCTCGTCGTTGGCCGCCGTCGTTACGAACGTGATCTCCATGCCCAGAATCTTCGTGATCTTGTCGATGTCGATTTCCGGGAAGATGATCTGCTCGGCGACGCCGAGCGTGTAGTTGCCCTGACCGTCGAACTTGTCGTTGATACCCTTGAAGTCGCGGATACGGGGCAGAGCCACCGCCACGAGCCTTTCGAGGAACTCGTACATCTTGTTGTGACGCAGCGTCACGCGCGCGCCGATAGGCATGCCCTTGCGCAGCTTGAAGTTCGAGATATCCTTCTTGGAACGGGTCATAACGGCTTTCTGACCGGTGATCTTCGTCAGCTCCTCGATCGCCGTCTCGATAATCTTCTTATCGCCTACGGCCTGACCGAGTCCCTGATTGATGACGATCTTCTCCAGTACGGGCACCTGCATCACGCTGCTGTAACCGAACTGTTTGACAAGGGCGGGCACCACCTGCTCCTTGTACATTTTCTTGAGTGTGGGAACGTAAGCCATTATTTCAATTCCTCCCCTGACTTTTTAGAGTAACGTACTAATTTACCGTCTGCGTTCACCCGGCGTCCGATGCGCGTCGCCTTGCCGCTCTTCGGGTCTACCGGTTGCAGGTTCGATATGTGAATCGGAGCCTCCTTCTTCACGATACCGCCTTGGGGGTTCTTGGCATTGGGCTTGGTGTGCTTGCTGACCATGTTCACGACCTCGACGAAGGCGCGCTCCTTGCCGACCAGCACTTCGAGGACCTTACCCTGCTGCCCCTTGCTCTCGCCGGCGTTCACGATCACCGTGTCCCCTTTCTTGATATGCAATTTCACTGACATCTTAACATCCTTTTAAAGGTTACAATACTTCGGGAGCGAGGGAAATGATCTTCATGTAGGAGTCGCGCAGCTCGCGGGCCACCGGACCGAAAATACGCGTTCCCCTCATTTCGCCTTGGTTGTTCAGAAGCACGACGGCGTTGTCGTCGAAACGGATGTAGGACCCGTTGGTGCGCCTGATCTCCTTCTTGGTGCGGACAACGACCGCCTTCGACACGGTCCCCTTCTTAATGTCTCCGGAAGGGGTCGCGCTTTTCACGGTCACCACAATCTTATCGCCGATCGTCGCGTAGCGTTTTCCTGTCCCGCCCAACACGCGGATGCAAAGGACCTCCTTCGCACCGCTGTTATCGGCGACCGTTAGTCTGCTTTCTTGCTGTATCATGACTATTTAGCTCTTTCAATGATTTCTACTAATCTCCAACGCTTCGTCTTGCTGAGCGGTCTGGTCTCGGCAATCCGCACGGTATCTCCGGGGTTGCAGGTGTTGGTCTCGTCGTGAGCCACGAACTTGGTCGTCTTGTTCACGAACTTGCCGTAGATCGGATGCTTCTCCTTGCGCTTGATCGCAACCGTGATGGACTTATCCATTTTATTGCTGACCACGACTCCGATTCTTTCCTTTCTGAGATTTCTTTCCATGGGTACTAACTTTTTACGTTTTGCTTTTGGGCCAGGATCGTCATCATGCGGGCGATATCCCTACGCGCCTTCTTCAATGTGGTCGGATTCTCCACCGGGGAAACGGCATGATTGAGTTTCGCCCGGAGCAGGTTGGCCTTCTCCGTTTCGATCCTTTCCGCGATTTCGGCCACGGTAAGTTCTCTTATTTCAGCAGTCTTCATCTCTAAATCGAATTTTCGGTGTAATCGCGTCTGACAATAAACTTAGTCGTGATCGGCAGCTTCTGAGCTCCCAGACGGAGAGCCTCCTGAGCCACTGCCAAGGGCACGCCCTCGGCCTCGATCAGGATGCGGCCCGGCGTCACCGGAGCGACGAATCCTTCCGGCGAGCCCTTACCCTTACCCATACGCACTTCGGCAGGCTTCTTCGTAATGGGCTTGTCCGGGAAAATACGGATCCATATCTGACCTTCACGCTTCATGCAACGCACGATTGCCTGACGTGCGGCTTCTATCTGGCGACCGGTTATCCAAGTAGATTCCATTGCCTTGATGCCGAACGAGCCGAAAGCGAGCTGAGCTCCGCGCTGGGCGTTGCCCTTCATGCGGCCCTTCTGCATTCTTCTGAATTTGGTTCTTTTTGGCTGTAACATGATATTATCGCTTTAAGAAGTCCCTATTTGTTGTTTTTTCTCTTTTTGTCGCGGCCGCCCCGGGGCTTGTCGCCGTGATAGCCGCCCTGACCGGCGGAAGTCTGCGCGTTGACGCCCGAAATCTGGAACAGGTCGCGCTTGTTGTAGACCTCCCCGTTGCATATCCACACCTTGATGCCCAGCAGACCCACCTTCGTGAGCGCTTCGCACAGCGCGTAATCCACGTCGGCGCGGAACGTATGCAGCGGAATACGACCTTCCTTATACGTCTCGCTGCGGGCCATTTCGGCTCCGCCGACGCGGCCCGAGATCTGAATCTTGATGCCCTCGGCGCCCATGCGCATCGTCGATGCGATGGCCGTCTTGACGGCGCGGCGATACGAAATGCGGCCTTCGAGCTGGCGCGCGATGTTGTTGCCTACGATCACGGCGTCGATCTCAGGACGCTTCACTTCGAAAATGTTGATCTGCACCTCCTTGCCGGTCAGCTTGCGAAGCTCTTCCTTCAGCTTGTCGACTTCCTGACCGCCCTTGCCGATGATGATGCCGGGACGTGCCGTGGAGATCGTAACGGTCACGAGCTTCAGCGTGCGCTCGATGATGATCTTGGAAATGCTTGCCTTGGCCAGACGGGCGCTCAGGTACTTGCGGATCTTGGCGTCCTCGACGAGCTTGCTGGAGAAGTCCTTCCCGCCGTACCAGTTGGAGTCCCAACCGCGGATGATACCCAATCGGTTTGCTATCGGATTAACTTTCTGTCCCATCTGTCTTATTTTTTAGCTTCTTTTACTTCCATTTTATCCACGACGATCGTCACATGGTTCGAACGCTTGCGAATGCGGTGAGCGCGCCCCTGAGGCGCCGGCTGCACGCGCTTGAGCATCTTGCCTCCGTTCACGAAGATTTCCTTTACGATCAGGCGGTTGTCCTCCAGACGCTCGCCCTCGTTTTTCTTCTCCCAGTTGGCGATGGCGGAGCGCAGCAGCTTCTCCAGTCGGATCGAAGCCTGCTTCTTGCTGTAGCGAAGGATACCCAGCGCCTTGTTGATTTCGACTCCCCGGATCAGGTCGGCGACAATGCGCATCTTCAGCGGAGAGGTCGGGCAGTCGTTCAGCACGGCGATCGCCTTCTGCTTCTTTTCGGCCTTCAGTTTTTCGGCTCTTATGCTTTTTCTTGCACCCATTTTACCTGCTATTTTTTCTTATTACCTGAGTGACCACGGAAGTTACGCGTCGGAGCGAACTCGCCCAGCTTGTGACCTACCATGTTCTCCGTTACATATACCGGGATGAACTTGTTCCCGTTGTGCACAGCGATCGTCTGTCCGACGAAGTCGGGCGAGATCATGCTGGCACGCGACCAAGTCTTGATGACAGACTTCTTGCCTCCCTCGTTCTGGGCGATCACTCTCGCCTCCAGCTTGGGTTCGATGTATGGTCCTTTTTTTAATGATCGGCTCATTATGCTACTATTTTTAGATTATTTTTTCCTTCTGGATACGATGAACTTCGAAGTGGTCTTCTTCGGATCGCGGGTTTTATAGCCCTTGGCCAGAAGACCCTTGCGCGAGCGCGGGTGACCTCCCGAGGAACGTCCCTCGCCACCGCCCATCGGGTGATCGACAGGGTTCATCGAAACGCCCCGGTTGCGCGGACGGCGTCCGAGCCAGCGCTTGCGGCCCGCCTTACCGTGCGACTCGAGGCTGTGGTCGGGATTCGATACGACGCCGATCGTAGCGCGGCAGGTAACGAGCACCATGCGGGTTTCGCCCGAGGGAAGCTTGATAATAGCATATTTGCCTTCGCGGGCCAGAAGCTGCGCGTAGGTACCGGCACTGCGGGCCATCACGGCTCCCTGACCGGGGTAGAGTTCGATGTTGTGAATCACCGTACCCAGCGGAATATCCGACAGGAACAGCGTGTTGCCCACTTCGGGAGCGGCGCCGGCGCCGGTCGAAACGACCTGACCGACCTGCAGGCCGTTCGGAGCAAGGATATAGCGCTTCTCACCGTCGGCATAGGTAATCAAGGCGATACGGGCCGAACGGTTCGGGTCGTACTCGATGGTCTTGACCGTTCCGCTCATGTTGTCCTTATTTCGCTTGAAGTCGACGATACGGTACATTTTCTTGTGACCGCCTCCGATGTAGCGGACGGTCATCTTGCCGCTGTTGTTGCGGCCGCCCGTGCTTTTCAGAGGGGTAAGCAGCGACTTCTCAGGTGTAGACGAAGTAATATCGTCGAAGGTGCCGATCACTTTGTGACGGGTACCCGGGGTCATGGGTTTGAACTTCTTTACTGCCATCGCTTTTAGATATTACTGTAAAAATCAATCTTATCTCCGTCCTTCAGGGTGACGATCGCCTTCTTGTAGTTGTCGGCGCGTCCGACCAAGAGCCCGTGCTTGGTGTAGCGGCTCTTGAGTTTCCCCATGTAGTTGATGGTGTTCACGTCCATGACCACCACGTTGTACATTGCCTCGACGGCGCTTTTAATCTGCAGCTTGTTCGCCCTCGGATCGACGATGAAACCGTAACGGTTCAGCTTTTCGCCCTGAGCCGTCATTTTCTCGGTTAAAATTGGCTTAATTAATATGTCCATTGCTGTAATGCTAATTTTTATGTCCGGTTCCGGCGCTCCCCCGGCCCTCGCGGCTTTCAGGGAGTCGGATATCCCGGCAGAAATCGCTACTGTCCAAACATTTGGTTGATTACGTTGACCGAGCCCTCCGACAACACGAGCTTGCCCGCGTTCATCACGTCGTAGGTGTTCAGGTTCGAGGCGAGCACGACCTTCACGTTCTGAAGGTTGCGGGCCGACAGAGCCACGTTCGGGTTCGTCTCGGGAAGCACCAGCAGAATCTTCTGGCCTTCGAGGCTCAGGTTTTTGGTGACGGCCAAGAACTCTTTGGTTTTCGGAGCTTCCATCGAGAAGTCCTCCACCACCTTCACGGCGTCTTCCTTCGCCTTGTAGGTCAGCGCGCTCTTGCGGGCCAATTGCTTGAGCTTCTTGTTCAGCTTGAAGCTGTAGTCGCGGGGAACGGGACCGAACACGCGGCCGCCTCCCGGGAACAGCGGGGAGAGGATGCTGCCCGCACGGGCCCCGCCGGTACCCTTCTGCTTCTTCAGCTTGCGGGTCGAACCGGCCACCTCGTTACGCTGCTTCGACTTGTGCGTGCCCTGACGACGATTGGCCAGATACTGCTTCACATCGAGGTAGATCGCGTGGTTGTTGGGCTCGATACCGAAAATCTCGTCTTTCAGAACGGCCTTCTTGCCGGTCTCTTGGCCTGAAATATTGTAAATCGCTATTTCCATGGTTAGTCTTCGATGATTAAGTATGAACCTTTGGCGCCCGGAATCGAACCTTTCACCAGAAGCAGGTTGTTTTCGGGAAGTTTCTTGAGAATCCGGAGATTGAGAACCTTCACCCGATCTCCGCCGGTACGGCCCGGAAGGCGCTTGCCCTTGAACACGCGCGACGGATACGAGGACGCGCCCAGCGAACCGGGTTTGCGCTGCCGGTTATGCTGACCGTGGGTCTGGCCGCCGACGCCGCCGAAACCGTGACGTTTCACAACGCCTTGGAATCCCTTGCCCTTCGAAATTCCCGTGACGTCGACCCAGTCGTCGTCCTCGAAAATATCGACGGTAACCACGTCGCCCAGATTCAGTTCCTTTTCGAAGCTGGTGAATTCGACCAGCTTACGCTTGGGAGTGGTGTTGGCCTTCTTGAAATGGCCCATCAACGGATTGCTGGTATTCTTTTCCGAAACCTCGTCATAGGCAAGCTGCACGGCCGCGTAGCCGTCCTTCTCGGGAGTCTTCACTTGCGTAACAACACAGGGACCAGCTTCAATCACAGTGCATGGTATATTCTTACCCTCGGCACTGAAAACGGAAGTCATTCCGATTTTTTTTCCAATTAGTCCTGACATTTTGTCTTGATTGTTTGATAATCGAGGAGAGTCCACTGGAAAGGCTCCGGTCGCGGACCGTATCCGGCCGCAACCGTCCTTTCAAGCCTCTACCCTTTGTTAAAAGTATGTTTGTTCGTTTCGGTCGTTCATCCGTGCTCCCGGAAACGCCCCGGACACGAGACGCTCCGACGGAGCCTTCCATCACACTTTGATCTCCACTTCCACGCCGCTGGGCAGCTCGAGCTTCATCAGCGCGTCAATCGTCTTCGGAGTCGAGCTGTAGATATCGAGAATCCGCTTGAACGTGCACAGCTGGAACTGCTCGCGCGCCTTCTTGTTGACGAAAGTCGAGCGGTTGACGGTAAAGATCTTCTTCTGCGTGGGAAGCGGAACCGGCCCGCTGACCACTGCGCCCGTGCCCTTCACGGTCTTCACGATCTTCTCGGCCGACTTGTCGACGAGGTTGTGATCGTACGATTTCAGTTTGATTCTTATTTTTTGGCTCATAATCCTGATATTCTATTATTCCTTTTTACCATTTGACTTTTCGACGATCTCCTTGGCGAGGTTCGCAGGCACTTCCTCGAAATGGGAGAACTCCATCGAAGAGGTCGCACGGCCGGAAGAAATCGTACGCAGTACCGTAACGTAACCGAACATTTCCGACAGCGGCACCTTGGCATCCACCACGCGGGCATTGCCGCGCGACTCCATGCCGGCGATCTGGCCGCGACGCTTGTTCAGGTCGCCGATGATATCGCCCATGTTTTCTTCGGGAGTTACCACCTCGACCTTCATGATCGGCTCGAGAATTACGGGAGAAGCTTTCTTTGCCGCTTCACGGAAACCGTTACGGGCACAGATTTCAAATGAGAGAGCATCAGAGTCGACAGGGTGGAACGAGCCGTCCAGAACGGTCACCTTCATACTGTCGAGCGGGAAGCCTGCCAGCGGGCCGTTGGTCATCGACGATTCGAATCCTTTCTGGATAGCCGGCATATACTCCTTCGGAATGTTACCGCCTTTCACGACGTCGACGAACTCGAGACCCATCTTGCCTTCCTCGGCGGGACCGATCTCGAAGACGATGTCGGCGAACTTACCGCGACCGCCGGTCTGCTTCTTGAACACCTCGCGGTGCTGAACGGTCGACTTGAGCGATTCCTTGTAGTTGACCTGAGGAGCGCCCTGACTGATCTCGACACCGAACTCGCGGCGCAGACGGTCGACGATGATCTCCAAGTGCAGCTCGCCCATACCGCTGATCACGGTCTGGCCGCTGTCCTCGTCGGTCTTGACGGTAAACGTCGGGTCTTCCTCCGCGAGCTTGCCCAGTGCGATACCGAGCTTGTCGAGGTCCTTCTGGGTCTTCGGCTCGATGGCCAGACCGATCACCGGTTCGGGGAACGTCATCGACTCGAGCACGATCGGGTGCTGCTCGTCGCAGAGCGTGTCGCCCGTGCGGATATCCTTGAAGCCTACAGCGGCGCAGATGTCTCCGGCACCGATTACATCCATCGGGTTCTGCTTGTTGGCGTGCATCTGGTAAATACGGCTGATACGCTCCTTCTTGCCCGAACGGCTGTTGTGCACATACGAGCCGGCCTCGAGCTTGCCCGAATAAACCCGGACGAACGCCAGACGGCCTACGAACGGGTCCGTAGCGATCTTGAAAGCCAAACCGCAGAACGGATCGCTCTCGGTCGGCTTGCGCGAGGTTTCCTCGCCCGTACGGGGATCGGTGCCGATCACGGCGTCGATGTCGACCGGAGAGGGCAGGAAAGCCATCACATAATCGAGCAACAGCTGCACGCCCTTGTTCTTGAAGGACGAACCGCAGAGCATCGGCACGATCGTCATCGAGATGGTCGCTTTGCGGATCGCGGCTATCAGCTCGTCGGGAGTGATCGAATCGGGATCCTCGAAGAACTTCTCCATCAGCGCATCGTCGGTCGACGCGACTTCCTCGATCAGCTTCGCGCGCCATTCGGCCGCCTCGGCCTTCATGTTTTCCGGAATTTCGCCGTAGGTGTAGTTGACCAGCTCGGCCTTCTTCGCATCGTCGTACAGAATGGCCCTATTATATATAAGGTCTACCAGCCCGGCAAACTTGTCCTCGGCGCCGATCGGCAGAACCACCGGCAGCGCGTTGGCTCCGAGACGCTCCTTGACCTGAGCGCAAACGTTCAGGAAGTCGGCGCCCGTACGGTCCATCTTGTTGACATAGCCCAGACGGGGTACGCGGTACTTGTCGGCCTGACGCCATACGGTCTCCGACTGGGGCTCGACGCCGCCCACGGCGCAGAACGTAGCCACCGCTCCGTCCAGCACGCGCAGCGAGCGCTCCACCTCGGCCGTGAAGTCGACGTGGCCCGGGGTATCGATAATATTGATCTGGTAGGTCTGGTCCTTGTAGTGCCAAAAAGCGGTCGTCGCGGCCGACGTGATCGTGATGCCGCGCTCCTGCTCCTGAACCATCCAGTCCATGGTGGCGCCGCCATCGTGAACCTCACCCAGCTTATGGTTAATGCCTGTATAGAACAGGATACGCTCGGTCGTGGTGGTCTTACCAGCATCGATATGGGCCATGATGCCAATGTTTCTGGTCATTTCCAGTGAAACGTCTCTCGGCATACTGTCCTCCTTACTCTTTGCTTTCCCTGAATAAAAAACGATATTCATGCCGCCGCACAGAGCAGCGGCACAAACATTAAAGATTTACCATCTGTAATGAGCAAATGCCTTGTTGGCTTCTGCCATCTTATGGGTATCTTCACGCTTCTTGCAAGCGCCGCCCATATTGTTGGTGGCATCGATGATCTCACCAGCCAGCTTTTCCTGCATGGTGCGCTCACCGCGGGCTCTTGCATAAGTTGTCAGCCAGCGCAGACCCAGGGTCTGACGTCTCTCAGGACGTACTTCCATGGGAACCTGGTAAGTAGCACCACCTACACGGCGGGCCTTAACTTCCAGTACGGGCATGATGTTCTCCAGAGCCTTCTCGAAAACATCCAGAGGCTCCTCACCTGTCTTTTCGCGGATAATGTCGAATGCGCCGTAAACAATCTTCTGAGCGACACCCTTCTTACCGTCCAGCATAACGCTGTTTACCAGACGGGTAACGAGCTTGGAATTGTACAGGGGATCTACCAGTACATCGCGCTTAGCAACTTGACCTCTTCTTGGCACTTCGCTTCCCTCCTTCACATAATGATATCATTGGTACTCGTTAGTCTAAAAACTCCCGTCAGCTAAGAATCGGTCGAAATATTTTTCCTTTGGAATCTATATCGAACGATACAATAGCGAACCTTTAGTTTTTAATGCTTACTTCTTGCCGGCGTTCTTCTTGGGACGCTTGGCACCGTACTTGGAACGGGCCTGCATACGGTTGGCAACACCCTGAGTATCCAGGGTACCACGGATGATGTGGTAACGCACACCGGGCAGGTCCTTAACACGACCGCCACGGATCAGCACGACGGAGTGCTCCTGCAGGTTATGGCCGATACCGGGAATGTAAGAGGTGACCTCGATACCA
>OLGF01004542.1_pt1 | contig 10204 bp, 10 predicted proteins | sample 1604971 | NCBI WGS metagenome assembly OLGF01 (sample SAMEA3888902, study PRJEB22519) | human gut metagenome | biome: human gut; feature: human-associated habitat; material: faeces | place: Denmark | collected 2011 | reverse complement strand
TCAGAGGGCAAAGAGGTGTACATATATGGGGGTTGTTGTTTACTTTGCGGGGTTACGCAGTGTACTTGAAGGGTTGGCGATTTTACCTTTTCTGTACACAAGTGTCGAAAAAATTTAAAAAAAGGCTTTACAAGAGGGGGGTTCTTGTATATAATCAACCTAGACGTACCGTTTTGGTACACAATTTTTATCAAAAAATGTACCTTAATGGTACACGAAAAGAACAATACACACCTTAAACGTACACAAAACGTAAAAAAAGACAGAAACCCCATTTTATGGGGTACTTTTTAGGGGAGGGTGTTCCTTTTTGGTACACAAATCCCCAATATAAAGGGGTTGGTTACCCCGAATGGTACACAATAAGGGATTATATGGGGTGTAGAGGGGATTTTAATACACCTCAAAAGTACACAATAATACAGAAGAAAACAATTAAGGGGTATGAGCGATGAAGGAAACACAGAAAAAACCAAAAGAGAAACAACTGCTGGATCATGATACGGTCTCCCGGTCCAATGTGCTGATCGAAAGTAAATCCAGTACATCATTATTTGAAAGAAAGCTTCTTAATATTGCAATCGCAAAAGCATATGTAGAAGACGGTGAGCTGATTGCAAAGGTTTCCACCAAGGATGTTAAGAATTATCTTCATATAACAGGAAACTCCATTTATTCCCGTCTGAAAGAAGTATCAAAAGAGACATTGGGACATGTAGTAAGTATCGAGGACGACGAAAAAGAGAACTTCATCATGTTCAATGTAGTGAATAAATGTGAATATAGAGATGGCGTGTTTACAACCAGATTTACTAAAGAGATGAAACCTCATATCTATAACCTGAAAAAAGACTATACCCGTATGAGTCTTGATGTATTGTGCTCTTTTAAATCCCTGTTCACAACCCGTGTTTACGAAATCCTGAGAACCCAGTATTATCGTTTTGACAGGGAACAGTGTGACCAGCTAATCGTACCGAGACCGCCGAAGAATCCATACACGATCGCAGAGCTTAAATTTACACTGAATGTAGTGGATGCAAATGCATCTAAAGCAGTAAAACGTCTTGTTGAGCAGGGACGTTTTGAAGAAGCGCTTGCAGAGATTAAGGATGCACCGTTTGAAGATTGGCGTAATTTCCGTAGAAAAGTACTTGAAGTTGCGAAAAAAGAGCTGGAAGAATCCGAGTATTCCGAGATCTGCTTTGATTATGAGCCGGTTAAGAGCGGGAAGGGCGGAAAAGTTACAGGAATCCGTTTCTTTGTGAAGAAGAATCCGAAGTGTATCCATCATTCAGATCTTCAGCGTATGCCATCCGGAGAAGAAGAGGGCGAAGAGATTGCGCCAAATGTACTGGCTGCAAAGAAAACTCCGGTTAATGAAAAACTGATTTTAGAAGTTGCTGATATTTTTGGAAATGAACCGATCACGATTCAGGAGATTAAGGTGTTGCTTCAGGTATCCGATAACCAGCCGGATGTGATCCGGAAAGCTTTTAAACTGTCACAGGAGCAGGCATACATCAATAATCTGGTCGGATGGCTCAGAAAATGTATCGAAGAAAAGTGGTATGAGAACGAAAAAGTATCCAAGTTTAAAGGAAAGACGCTGGAAGAAGCGCAGATGACACTGGATCTTTATCAGGAATACATAGAAGAGCGCGAAAAAGTGAAAAAAGAGTAGGGTATTTTCTGTGAAAAGCAGAGTTATTACCTAAATGGTACACAAGTTAAGTGGAAGAATGTGTCCCTGGGATGCTATTTGTAAAGAGGCAGGTAGCATCCCAGGGATTTTGTGTATACGATGAGCCAAGTACAGATTTGTGCTTGCACAAGAATCTGTACTTGGCGAATGTACATCATCGAGCTGTTAAGCGAGATAGTGTACAAAGTATACGAATCGAGTAGGAGTCAGCCTACTCGATTGTCTTATTTTATGATGGAAAATTAAAGTATGGAGGAACGGAAGAAAATTATGGAAATAAGAAGATTACTGGATTTTTTAAAGACAGCGGAACAACTGAAATGTAACACCAGACATTCGTATACTTCAAGTGGCAGGTTGGAGAGTGTGGCAGAGCACAGTTGGCGGCTGGCGTTGATGGCAATGCTGGTTGGGGATGAATTTCCGGAGATGGATATGGATAAGGTGATAAAAATGTGTCTGATCCATGATATGGGTGAGGCGATCACCGGAGATATTCCGGCATTTGAAAAGACGGATAAAGACCGAAAGGTTGAGAATAAAAAGGTGGAGCAGCTGACGGATATACTTCCGGAACCGGTCCGTGCAGAATGGAAAGCATTATTTGAAGAGATGGAAGCGATGGAGACACAGGAGGCGAGGCTTTATAAATCACTGGATAAGCTGGAGGCGCTGATCCAGCATAATGAGGCGGATATCTCGACATGGATTCCGTTGGAGTATGATCTTCAGATGACGTATGGGAATGAAGAATGTAAGTTTACGGAATATATCCAAAGGCTTCGGGATGAAGTGAGGAAAGATTCCAAGCGGAAGATTGAAGAAAGCAAACAGAAAGACTAATAAAAAATTTTCATAATAGTTGCATTGGAAATGTAATACTGCATATTCATGCTGAGCCGGGGCGAATGTCCAGGCTTATTTTCTATATATGATAAGTAAAAATTCACTTATAAATCGGGGTAACAGGATTCGAACCTGCGACCTCACGGCCCCCAGCCGTGCGCTCTGACCAAGCTGAGCCATACCCCGAAGTGTTATTTCATTATAGTATAAATTGTTTTAAATCTCAATCATTCTTTTGATGTGAGAAAATGCTGTTGACAGGTTTCTGGAAAGAGTTCAAAATAACGATATGCAAATATAAATGAGTAGGATGAGGAACGATTATGGAAAATTTAATTTTCAGTTTGAATGCGACGATTCCGATATTTTTAATGATGTTACTCGGAATGTTATTCAGAAAACTGGGGTGGATGGATGAAGTCTTCGCGGCAAAGATGAACAAGTTTGTATTTTTGGTTCCGCTTCCGGTGTTGCTGTTTGAACAGCTGGCGACCGTGGATTTTTCGGAAGTATGGGATATTAAGTTTATTCTTTTTTGTTTTGTGGTGACGGCGATCAGTATTACGATATCAACTGTGATTTCACTGCTGTGGAAAGACCGGAGCATTAAAGGCGAATTTATACAGGCGACTTACCGGAGCAGTGCGGCGCTTCTTGGAATTGCTTTTATCCAGAATATTTACGGAACTGCCTATGGACTTGATCTCTGGCAGCATGATTTTGGAGACAGTTCTCTGGAAAATTATGTGAAAAATATCACAATGCAGGAACTGGCACAGGTGGTCTGCTTAGACCAGCTTGCAAAAGAAAAAGAAATGGAGCTTTCCGAAGAAGAAAATGGAAAGATCGCCCAGGCAGCAGAGGAGTACTTTGCATCTCTCACGGAGGATGAGACTGCCTATATGGATGTCGCCGAGACGGATATTGCAGAGTATTATACGCACTATGCGCTGGCGCAGAAGCTGTATCATTCACTGACGAACGGTGTCAACGAGGAGGTCAGCGACGATGAGGCGCGCGTGATGGAAATCATGCAGATTTATGTCACGGACGAAGACCGGGCGCACGAGGTGGAGCAGAAGCTGGCGCAGGGGGATGATTTTGCCTCCGTCGCCAACAATTATAACGAATTGTCGGCGATTCAGGTGACGGTATCGAGGGATGATCTGCCCGACGAGGTGGAGGAGGTGGCATTTCAGCTGGACGACAATGCCGTCTCCGGAATGATCGCTGCCGGAAATGGATACTATTTTATCAAGTGCCTGAATAAATATAATGAAGAGCTGACGGAAGCGAATAAGTCCAACATTGTGGAAAAACGTGAAAAAGAAGCATTTGACGATGTCTACAATGAATTTGTCGCATCGTTATCCTCGAGGCTGAACACGGATCTGTGGGATGGAATTGAGCTTACCACGGATGGCAGTATTCAGACGAACAGCTTTTTTGCGGTATTTGAGAAGTATTGCGGTGAGATCTGAGATACAGTATGAAATGAGGTAGATTCTATGACGAAAGATATGACAAGCGGTTCACCGATGAAGCTCATTTTAGGATTTTCGGTGCCGCTGTTGTTTGGATTTTTGTTTCAGCTTTTTTCTTTCACGTCAAAAAAATTACGCAAGATGCCCATTCAGCCATGTGAGAAGATCCGCATAGACTACATCGCGGTCTGTCTCGTTTAAAATCTCATGGCGATCGCCGGGATAAAGTTTGATCTGTACATCCTGAATGCCGGCAGCTTTATATTGCTGGCAGACTTGCGTCACACTTTTTCCATTGTTCCCGACCGGATCGTCTCCACCGGCGACGAAAAACAGTGGGAGATTTTTAGGAATCTGCTGAATATGAGCAGGATTCTGTATGTACTGGATGCCGCGGAACATCTGGTAATAGCCGTTGACTGTGAAACGGAAGGTGGACCATGGATGATGAATGCAGGTGTTGATGATAGCCTCATCTTTGGTCAGCCAGTCACTTGGTGTGCGTGCCGGTTCAAATTGTTTGTTGTAGCCGCCAAACGCCATGTTGTCCACAAAAGCACTGCGGTATGTCCAGCCACGGAACAGTGCGATCGTGCGACAGATCAGTTTTCCTATATGCAGGATGATACCAGGCTGGGAGCCGGTTCCCATGATGATAGCACCTGACAGACCATCAGTATGCATCTGGATGTATTGCCGGGTCAGGAAAGACCCCATGCTGTGCCCAAGGAAAAAATAGGGAAGATCCGGATATTTTTTCTGTGTCATGGTGCGCAGGGTATGGATATCTGCGATGACACATTCGTTGCCATTTGGATGTGCAAAGTATCCGTGCTGATCGTCTGTGATGACGGATGCACCGTGGCCGAGGTGATCATTGGCGACCACATAGTAGCCCTGATCAGCTGCGTGCTGTGCAAAATCATCGTATCGATCTGCATAATCTACCATGCCGTGGCAGATTTGCAAAACTGCTTTCGGAGAGTCTTCCGGTTCCCAGATAATTGCATGAATCTTGGTTTTTCCGTCAGATGACGGATAAGTGATATCGTGTTTCATAATGTGTGATGCCTCCGGGTTATTTTGGGTAAAGTAATATGTGTGGGATTCAAGTCAGTGTAAACTGGTACTTATTTCAGAATGATTGTGCACGTTATCCCACTGGGGGTCTATTATTTGTCTGGTGCAATAAGGATCTTCAACTGGGAAGCGCGGTCTTTGCGGCCCAGGCCCTGTTCCTGACAGTTATCCAGTGAGACAATGTCGGTTACCATGCCAGGGAAAGCGATTTTTCCGGCAGCCAGCATCTGCAGATACATTTCGACTTCTTCCTGCAGATATACAAAGGAGGACTGGAAATCAATCTCAAAGATCTGTGCTGTTCCCAGTGTAAAGGTGATCGGCTGCTGTACGGTACCGATGAGCATCACCTGTCCGCCCGGTTTTACTGCTTTCAGTACACAGGTTTCCACGGATGCCGGATGGCCGGAGCACTCGTATACGATATCTGCACCTACGTCGGAACCAAGGATCTCACGGATGGATGCGGCGATGTCCGGTTCCGTGGCGGAATTCAGAAAATAGTCTGCACCATAAGCGAGAGCAGCTTCTTTTTTTCTGTCTGTAACATCCAGGGCGATGATCTTGTTGGCACCACCGGCTTTTAAAAACTGAACGGCAGAGAGGCCCACAGGTCCCATGCCGGATACCACAACGGAGTCACCAAGTTTGAACCGGGACATGCGGATGCCGTGAAGTGCTACACAGATTACATCAAAAAGTACCGCATCTTCCATTTTTACATTTTCTGGAACAGGAATGATCATGGTGTGTGCCACATCTTCGATCAGCAGATATTCTGCGTAACCGCCATCCGGCATTCCGATACCGGCAGTTCGCGGAAATCCGTGGATACAGATGTTTGTTTTGCCTTCCTTACATGGAGAGCAGTTTTCTTTGCAGTGCGCAGGCGGTCCGCATAACACACGCTGGCCGACCTGGAAATCTGTGACACCTTCTCCGAGTTTTACAATGGTTCCGGAGTTCTCATGCCCGAGAATCTTTGGCAGTGGTGTCGGTGTCTGTCCGAGCTTGTAAAATTCAATATCTGTTCCGCAGATCCCCACATAATCAATTTTGACAAGCATCTGTCCGGGACCCGGTTCCGGAACCGGTCTGTCCTCAATACGAATGTCTTCTTTCCCATATAATACAGCTGTTCTCATGATAAAAATCTCCTTAAAAAATACTCTGATAATTATTATAATATATGGAAAAAGATAAGGTTGCAAGAGACAAATACGGTGAGTGGTTACAATTCTGTTTGTCAGGAAAAATTGACGAACGGCGGCAGATATGCTATACTTTTTGACAGAAAAAAAGCAAAAAGGAGCTTACAAAAATATGAGTCAGGCAAAAGTTGATCGATATAAAGAAGAGAAGAAAAACAGAAAACAGACCATCAAGAAAGAGAAAAGAAACCGTGTGCTGGGACGTACGTTAGGTGTAGTCATTGCAGCAGCGATCGTATGCTGGATCGGATTTTCCGGATATTCCTATTATCAGGAGAAAAAGCCGATGACAAAGACAGAACTCAGTATGACAGCTCTGAACGAATATATGAGCAATCTGTCCAGTACAGACAGTGCCACAGAGTAACCCGTTCGGAAAAGTAATCAGAAGGTTATTATAATAAAGACAGAACCCCCATCGGAAGCGTGATGCTTTGCCGGTGGGGTTTTTGCGTTTGCAGAAAAATGTGAGATTGGGATGGAAGACATATAATGTATACATTTGTACGCTGATTGTGCGATACCGGTTAGTCTCCGGTGTCGACAGCTGCTTTTTGCAGGGCATCTTCCACCGCATGCAGCAGCATGGATGCTGTGTATTGGTTTTCTTCAGAATAGGAAATATTGTCCACAGACTGTGTTTTGCAGATCTGCTCACTGATATTGTCCATGGAGGACTGCATCAGCGGATACATGGTTGTTACCGTATCATTCAGATTTACAAAAGACACCGAGTTGATATGGTTTTCGTCAACCACTACCTGAACATCCAGATTCTGTCCCTCAAACTGAATGGAAGACGTGTATACACCGGCTTTGTACCTGGGCTGCCCAGTGTCTGTTTTATTATGTCGGGATGGGCCAAACATGTAGACCAGCAGAAAGATAAGTACAATGCCAAGAATAATAAAAATGGTTGTATAGATGACTTCTTTCATATGAAGCACTACAATTCTTGTTTTTGATCGCATTTTACAGTTTCCCCCTCATACCATACTTTGTATATCTTATGCAGTAAAATGGAAAATATGCCATGATAGTTCAATTATCGTATAGATTTGGACTATACGCATGGGCGGGTAATGCAAGTGGATTGCGAATGTCCGCTTTACTAATAATAGTATTATTGATATTAGTTCGATCAAAGATGCTTATCATATGGCAACATTATACTTAAATGATAACCAAATCAGTGATATCAGTGCCTTGTCAAAGTATGCTTCTTTGAATGAACTGAAGCTGCAGAATAATAACATCAGTAACATAGAACCATTGAGGACATTGTTTGACAGCTGTAGTTTTAAAGTTAATTTTGAGGATTTTTTATACTATTACAATAGTATGGATGATTTGCGCGGAAATATTGTTTTATATGGAAATAAAATTACAGAAAGTGAGTACAGACGGGTTCTTCCTGACTATATCATCAAGTATCACGCATACAGATGGGGAGAAAATAATCAAGGCGGTGTGTCCATACGTTTCACTACGAAAGGCTGGATAGAGGCACAACAGCCATATCAGGAAAACAGTGAAAATACTAATCCGGATATAGTTGTTCCGGATGGAAGTGTGCAGCAGTTTTCCGATGGAAACTGGTATTATGTTGTAAATGGCAATGTCGATCATGATTATAATGGAATTGTAAAAAATGATAGTGGTTATTGGAAAATAAAAGATGGAGGCGTAGATTTTTCTGCATATGGTATCCAGTATGACTATCATATAAATAAGTGGTACTATTTTGACGGTGGATCAGTTGCTGCTTCTTATAATGGATTGGCACAAAATGAAGCCGGCTGGTGGAAAATCACAAAAGGACAGGTGGATTTTGGTTATACTGGTTTTGCGGGCAATGATGCAGGAATCTGGTATATCATAAATGGAGCAGTAGCATTTGATTATACAGGTACAGTAGATGCTACCATTGTGTCAAATGGAAGAGCGGAAAATCATCAGCATAGCTGGGTACATCATGAAGCTGAATACAGGGAAGATTTTATACCGGTAGATCAGCTTGAAAGAAATGACTATGGAAACCCGATTTTTCCTGAATCTTATAGCGGAGTATATGAAAGTCACTATGTATGCAACCAATGCAAGAAAGATTTTGGAAGGGATGATCATGCTGCTATTATTCATCTGGGGGAAAGTGATTTCTATACCGGATGCAGCAACTATTCTTTGGAGCGTATTTTAACAAGAGCTAGCAAGAATTCTCCTCGTATTATATAGTAGTAGTTTTTATAGACCCTCTCCAAGGTCTTTACAACTATTAGGTCATAGTCCATCCTTGATACCAACACTTGATCTCGCATACCCTAAGATTTCTCCTGACCTGCTATAGCCGCGTCCTCTAAGCTTAGCTTCGTGCCAGATCTGTCTTATTCCGTCTTCGTCAAGTGCTTTTAAATCATCCGGAAATGGTGCCTGTTTCAGCAGTTCCAGGCTGAATGCACCATCGACTTTCCCAACGCATCCTTATACTCTGGGTAATAGATCTTCATCTCCCTGTGCATCCGGTTTATGGAACGGATCCTGTCCTCATTCAGCTGATCTTTGAACATCGATAACCTGCGAAGTTCCCCATAAAGTTTTTCTGGAAGATATGGCATAGCGAAGTTGCCATCCTTGACAAGATTTGCAATCAGTTTCGGATCCTTCGTGTCGTCTTTCAGCTGGCTGTTGTCTTCAATCTCCTTCGTCTGCTTCACAGCATAAGAATTTACCTGAACAACGCTGATTCCATTGGAAATCATCCACGTCGCAAGGCAAAACCAGTAATGACCTGTCGGCTCTAATCCAAGCACGATCTGATTCTTATTATGTTCAGCAGCTATCTTTACCGCCCATTCCTTTGCACTCTGGAATCCCTCTGAATCATTATTAAACGAAAAGGCGGACTTACTGAGCTCTCTGCCGCGGGTGTCGATTGCTCTCACATAGTGCGTTTCACTGCCGACATCGCATCCTAAAATAAGCATGTCATCACTGATAAATGAGAGTTTTTCATTTTTATCAAACTTACCATTGATTTCTAACTCATGCCAGGTTGACGCTTTAAGATTTTCCCTGATCACCTTCGCTTTTTTCAAAAGTTCCTGTTGTTCAAAAATATTTGCTGTAATTAATTGATTTTTCTTCTTTGTGCTTTTAAGATTCATGTTAGATACCTCTTGTATTTTTTAGATTTTTACCAACTGGCAGGTTAGTAATAATCTAAATTTACTTGAGGTATTTTTTTATGTCAATCTCTTGGCTTATTTAAAGTATACAGGAAGCTTGTATCTTATTCTTTCCATGATTATCAATCAAAAATACGATACCTCTGATATAAAATAGACAGTCAGCTTTATCTTCTGACTGTCTACTAAATATCTTCTTTTTAATCAAAATAATTAATCTGCATTGCAGCACGCACATCATTCAATGTAGCAGCTGCCTTCTTCTCAGCAACCTCTGTACCTTTTTTCAGGATATCATACACATCCGGAATACGCTGCTCCCACATTTTACGTCTTTCACGGATCGGTGCCAACTCTTCCTGAAGTACGTTATTCAGGAATTTCTTTACTTTTACATCACCGAGACCACCACGGGTATAGTGTGCTTTCAGCTCGTCCAGATTCTGATAATCCGGCAGATACTCTGCGAAGTGCTCCGGTTTACTGAATGCATCCAGATAAATGAATACCGGGTTTCCATCGACACGTCCCGGATCTTCTACTCTCAGATGGTTCGGATCTGTGAACATGGACATTACTTTTTTCTTAATCTCATCCGGTTCATCGGACAGGTAAATGCAGTTTCCAAGAGATTTACTCATTTTTGCTTTACCATCGATACACGGCAGACGTAAGCAAGCCTGATTGGTCGGA
>OLGF01004540.1_pt1 | contig 10207 bp, 8 predicted proteins | sample 1604971 | NCBI WGS metagenome assembly OLGF01 (sample SAMEA3888902, study PRJEB22519) | human gut metagenome | biome: human gut; feature: human-associated habitat; material: faeces | place: Denmark | collected 2011 | reverse complement strand
CATTTTTCAGCTCTGTCGGAAATTGAATTTCCACACTCCGGGCAACGAATTAAGGCCATATCTGTGTCCTCCTTGTGGCATCGCAAAGTAAACTATGCGTCAAATCCAAGCTTTTTCAGTCTTCCTCGTACCGCCGATGCGCTGCGCTTTAGGGTGATAGCAATCTCACTCACCGGTACAGACTTCTTATATAGGTCAATGAGGCAGTCATCATGTTCTTTCGTCCATGGAGTCCCTTGCATCTGTGTCTGCATATTCTCTGTCGTGAGAATTGCATCAAGATTGTCTATGATAAAATGCTGTGCGGCATTGTTGTAAACAACAACCTGATAGGGTCTGTTGCTGCTCGTTCGTTCTTCCACGGAAATGCCGTTTTCTTCGCCAATTTTCGTTGGCCTTTTCGTGTGCTTTCCGTCTGGTGTGAGCGCGCATTCCATCATGCCAATTTCCGTGAGCCATGTGAGAATTCCTGAATAGGTAAGTTTTTGCATAGTGTCATTATCAGCCAGAGCGTTTATCCGCTTGGCAATTTCGCTGGCCGGAATAGGCACCTCAGAATAGACAAACTGGCTTCTTTTCTCAATGGGGATTTCAAGAGGAAGCTTTTTAGGTTTCTTATTCACAGCCGTCTTCGTCCCGCCATTTTCAATTACCTGCCGCAGCACGTCAGATATGAAGAAAAAGCAACGCGATAACCGGACATTGTTGATAAGATCATCGTCTGGTGCCATGGTGTCATCGATGGGATTGATGCCGTTTGCCAGCTTGTCCATATACATTTTTGCCCGTTCTATTTTTTCAAGTTCAGTCATACGCTCCTCCTTATCCCACTACCAACTTATTCGTCTTCTTCAAGAACTTCGCCGGTATCGGGCGGTCCAGCTGCCAGGTGATATTCATCGGCCTGCTGCCCGTGTGCTTCACGTAGTTCGCCGTGCCCAGATAGGTGTACGCCTCCGCACCGCCAATCACATGGTCTGGCTTAAACTCACAGGCGGACAGTAACACCCTAAGTACATTCTACTTCTGTCTGTATTTGTGCTGAAAGTTTTTCTCTTATGGCGATGGTAACCTTGGGTATCCCGTAAAACTAATCAGGCCAATAACTCCATCCTGGCTGGCGATGTATCTTTTCACCAGCCTATTTCGTTAAGCTCTTTTCCGGTCTCATAAATTTTGCGAAACTTTTTTCATTTCGGCTACCGACTTTTGTTTGCATGACTCCCCACATCAAAAAACTCAATTGCCATTTTACCAGACATTGTCCGTCATTCTTCAAAATCGGAATCCATATAATCCAACTTACTTTCGTTCAACAGCTTCTTTCGCTCCTGCCATTGCGGCATATACTGGTTTAAAATAGCGACAAACTCCGGACCATGACTTTTGACTTTCAGATGTGCCAGCTCGTGCAGGATTACATATTCAAGACTCTCTATCGGCTTCTTCGCCAACTGAAGATTTAGCCAAATTTTTTGTGTGTTTGTGTTGCAGGTGCCCCATTTGGTGGTCATATATTTGCTTTGCCAACTGCTACAGTAAAGCCCCGTAGTTTTCTCCCACTTGGGAAGATATTTCGCCACTTCCTGTTTCAAGAGGTTGCGGTACCATTCATTTACGAAGCTTTCTCTCTGCTTTGGACTGCTTTCTTTTCTAACCGTCAGAATAGCCTTGTCACCCGAAAGTGTGAGAGCATTGCCTTTGTAGCTGTATTCCACTTGAAGAAAGTACTGCTTACCCCAAACATATAATGTTTCCCCGGACACATACTGCCGCTCGCTTTGACGCGGCTGCTGTTGAAACTTCTCCTGTTGTTTTTTGATCCAGCCGAGTTTTGTCCGAACGAACATCGTAATTGCTTCATCCGTCAGTTGCGTGGGTGCTGATACACGAACCCTGCCGTCCGGTGGAAGCACAGAGAGATGCAAATTTTTAATATTTTTTCTGATAACTTCCACAGGAATATTGAAAATAACTATTTGCATCAGTACTCCTCTTGTTCCACAACAATTTGATAAATTCGCTCCACTTCGCTATCGTCATTCAAAAGTTGATAGAGCGCTCGCTTGATTTTATTTGCCTTAACCGGATTATTTCGGAAACCATCGAGCCGCGCCTTGACAATGGCTTTGTGCAGCTTCAAGGCAGTCGCCTCATCTTCTCCGCAATTATCATAGAGCGCCCGCAGTGCGCCATTGGAACGAATACTCTCAGGGTACTTTGTGTTCTCCTCGGGCTTTGCAACATTTTTCGCCAGTTCCATGTATGTGTCCAGCAGCTGCCCGTAGGCAATCACTCCGCGGCGGCGGTCAAGTATCAACTGCTCCAGGATTTCAGACATTTTTGCGTAATAAGCAGGGTTGATGACCATTCGCTCAACAACCTTTTTGCGGATGTTGTTCTCAATGGTTTCTGCCGCACTCTCCTGCTCGCCTTTTTGCTCGCTCTTCAGCTTATTTTCTTGCGAGATGATGAAATCAAGCAGGGTAAAGTCATCCATGCTGCCGATCTTTTGCGACTCGCTGGCCGAAATGTAGTTGTCGATCAAATACCGCATACCAGGTTCATAGGCTTTCAGATCAATAAAATCGCCGCTGGCTCTGCCAATCGTGTCACGCAGGCTTAGATAGAACGCAACCCTGTCGTCCAATGCGCTTTGCTCGGAAAGGGTATACCCTAAATCCGTCATACGAGGCTTTAACTCCGCAAAAGCGCGAATCAAGCGTCCAACGAGCTTGTACAACTTCTCACGAATGCGGGCAAAGGCTTCGTCCTGATTTTCATCGCAACCACTTTCACCACAGAAATAGTGGATATAGTCGAGCTCTTTTCTGGGCAATTCGACGCCCTCGCAAAGCTCATCCAATTCCTCCAGGGTATCAACGAAATACTTTTTCGCTTCTGTAGCTCTATCTTTCAAAAGCCCATCGACATCCTCTGCATCATAGCTTTCAAAGGCACCGGCGGTATACTTGTTCATGGCATCCGCCAAGTCTCCGAATAGTTCCTTGTAATCTACAATATAGCCAAAGTCTTTGCTCTCGCCATCCAGACGATTGACTCGGCAGATCGCCTGGAACAGGCCGTGGTCATGCATCGCCTTATCGATGTAGAGGTAGGTACAGCTGGGAGCATCGAAACCGGTAAGCAGCTTGTCAACTACGATCAGCAGTTTCATGTTTGCAGGTTCGTCCACAAACTTGCGTTTTGCTTCCGCTTCAAAAGCTTCTACTTTTTTGGCAATCTGCGTCTTGTCCTCCGACGGGTCAACGCCGATCATTTTCAGATAAGTGCTGTATTTTTCATATGTTTCGGTTTCTTCCTCGTCGCTGACAGTATCCGTTCTTAAATCACCGGCTTGCGGCGTATAAGAAGAAATAATCGCACATTTCCGGAAACCCTTGCTTTGGAAAATTTCATAGTATCGGCATGCCGAATACACAGAACCGGCCACAAGGATAGCATTTCCGTTTCCATCCATCAGTCGTGCCTTGGTGGCAAAATCAAAGATGATATCATTGGCGATTTGCTCCAAGCGGGAGCGAGAGGAGAAAATCTTTTGCAGGTTACCCCAATAAGCTTTGAGTTTTGCTTTTGCTCTGGGGGCCAACCCAACGGTTTTTGCCTCAAACCATGCGTCGATTCTATCCTGAGAGGTCATGCCCTGCGGCACATCTCTGGCCTCGTACCGCAGATCCAGCACAACGCCGTCTCGAACACCTTCGTTGAACTTGTAGGTATGGATATATCCGCCGAAGGTTTCCAGACTGGTCTTTTTGTCCTTCTTCAAAAGCGGCGTGCCTGTGAAACCGATAAAGATGGCATTGGGAAGGATCGTCTTCATGGCCGCGTGGAGCTTGCCGGACTGAGTGCGGTGGCACTCATCCACAAACACCACGATATCACCCTTTGCGGAAAAATCCTTGGGCAATGCGTTTTTCAAATCTTCGATGTATTTTTCGTAATCTGTTTCTGAGCTGTCGCTGCCGCGCTTTCCGAATTTATGTACCAGAGAGCACAGAAGACGGTCATCGAAAGCGTTCATGCGTTCAAGCAGATCTTTTCCGCTCTTAGTGCGGACGATATTCTCATCCACACCCTTGTAATTCTTTTCGATTTGCTCATCCAATTCCTCGCGGTCGGTAACGACCAATACACGCGCATTGGGATTATTCTCCAAAATCCACTTGGAGAACCACACCATCGTCAGACTCTTGCCGCTGCCCTGGGTATGCCAAACGATGCCGCCGTGCTTCTTGTCCGTCAAACGATGCTGCGCCCGCTTGATGGCATAGTACTGATTATAGCGGCAGACCTTTTTGATGCCCTTATCGAAGATTACAAAGTTGTGGATCAGATCAAGGAAACGCTTTTTGTAAAACAGGGCAAAAAGCTGTTTTTCCAACTTGCCGGGAATCCCCTCACAGTATTCCTCAACTTCGATATCAACAATATCGCGTTCCGCCGGATGCTCGGTAAAGCCGTCGCCTTTCCATTCCAGATAGTGCTTCTCCGGGGTAAGGAGCGTACCATAGCGCAAGCCCTCGCTGTCGTTCCCGGCCATACAGAACTGAATAGTCGTAAAGAAATCTTCGATGAAGTTCGATCTTTGGTTGGTCAGATTCTGACGGATGCCGTTGGACACGGACACACTACTCTTTTTCAGTTCGATTACCGCAACTGCAATACCATTCACATAGATAACAACATCCGGACGCTTGGTGTTGTTGCTGACAATAGTGACTTCTTCCGCAATATAGAAGTCATTTTTACTGATATCTTCAAAGTCAATAAAATACACTGTCTTAGGGGACTGCTCCACAGACTCTTTGACCTTGGCTCCATATTTCAGCAGGCTGTAGACCTCTTTGTTGGCATGGTACAAGCCCTGCTGCAGATTGGTGGAGGTCTTCACCAACGCATCGATGGCATTGGCTGCAAGCTTTTCGGAGTAGCCCTGTTTCAATAGCCAGGCATGCAGCTGCTCCTGCATGATATTGCGGTTTTCACTGTCATGCAGGTTCCCCAGATATGTATAGTGCAGCTTGTCCCGAAAGAACTTGACCACACGGTTTTGCGTTTTGCGCTCGCTGTCGCCAATGTTGGGCATAGTGTATTTGCCTCCTTTCGAAGCTAATACAAAAGTATTCATTGCGGATCATCAATGAAGGTTAAATATTGATGTCCAAGTTTCGTTATCCTATATGACTCGCTTCTGGAAATTCGTTTCAGCTTGGGAACTTTGACTTCTTTAGGCTTCTTTGCATAAATTTGCTTTATAAGTTCCGTAAGCGTTTTGCCAAGGGTATCAAGATTTTCATCTCGGTTTGCTTCGTTTTTACTTTCCAGCATACCCAGGCGACAGAGCTTTTCCCGAATAAAACTATACTGTGTTTCGTCTATATTTTCCTCTCTCATAATATCCCAAAAACTCTCATGCTCTTCTTCTCCTATTTCAATTGTAGGCCGGTATAATCTGAGAACACGAATATCTAATTCATTCATTTGGGACAATGTATGGAAGAAATTAAACACAACATCGTCATTGGGGTTCTCGACCCCCATCAAATTGATATACCCATTGATATTGTCCTGAACCTTCTGCTCTTGATTTTCGGAAATGATATTATCGAACAGAGCGTCGCGGTAAGGACCGTCAATAAATTTCTGCCGAACAGTCGGATCGAGTTGAGTAAGGCGCTGTTCTACGATTTCCTGCCTCTGCATCACGGAATTCAACATTTTTACTATATTTCTTTCAAAACGCTTTTGCTGATAAGAAAGCTTTACTCCTAAAAAAGCTGGGGCCACGGCACCGAGAAACCCACCCGTTAAGGCTTGAATAGCTGCGCTAACAGCCTCATTCCCAATGATACTCGCCGTGGCCATTCCGAGCTCCGGGAGATTGTCAAGAAGCATTGAGGCACCAACTTCCAATGAAGTTTCTGCAAGGTCCTGTGCTACACCCTTCGCTTCCGATAATTCGTTTTTCTCTTTCATTTTTATACCCTTCTCATAGTATATTTGCGCTGATACTTATCCAATGTAGAGAACTCTCCCGACTGAACAATTATTACGTATCAATCCCAAACCAAATGCAAACAAGAGCACCGATTACAACAACAGCAATCGGAACCAATATTTTCCAGAAAAGCTTGGACACCACTTTTTCTTTTTCGGGTGCGGGATTGGATATTTCACACTCAGTCTCAATAGTGTTCTTTGATCCAATGGCGCTGTTTGAAATCTTATTACCGTCACCAATATGGACACTGTTATCCTCATACTGAATAACGGTAGGAGGCGACGCGCGAGGGGAAGCCTTTTTCTTGGCAAGAAGTGCATCGCGCAGACTAATTACCAACATTTCATCTTCCGAGGACAGTATGAATTTCTGCTGCTCTGATCCAGACGAACGATTCGCGTAAATGCTCACAAGTGTCTGAATCCAATTTTTCGAGACAAAAGCGGTCATGGTTTTCACGCGGATGGTCTTTCCAAAAGCATATTTTTTGAATTCGTCAATGGATTTGCACTCATATGACATATCTTCTGAATCAAATGAGATCACATAATTAAGAGTAAGATTATTTCGGTCTTCAAAAACAAACCTTAGGGCATCCCTTATCCATTCGTATGTAGACACCACATTGTCGTAAGAGTCGATGCGGTGCTCATTATCCCAATACTTATATGAGATATCAGCCATGCCCCTTACCTCCACCCAAAATTCCAGAACCCTCGAGTTTGTTTTTATCGCCTATATTAACGCTGTTGTCTACATAAATGTATTTATTGATGGTTGTATTTGTTGCGGCAACTTCTTCAGGCGAAATACTATCTGTATCAATATCCAAATCGTCAAGACATCCATAAGTCTTGTCCAACTTAATGAATATTTTCATCAGCAACATTTTGACAGTGTTGAGTACACCTTCGAAAATGTTCAAAGGCACAATCTGCTTAATGGAATAACACTGTATCCCGCTCATCTTAAGTACCATACTGGCAGCCCATGTCAAGTCACGACCAACTTCATTTAGGGTAGGATTATTTACAAAACCCTCAATGGTTCTGATTCCGTCTGGAATAGGGAGGTAAAAAGTGGCAGGATCTTCTGTTTTCATTATTTCTAACAGTGGCAAAGGCGCGTCGGTAACCTTGTAGCTTCCATTGATGCCACTATACTTGAAAACTGTATTTTTGGCATAACGGTATTCCGGAAGCATGTTTTTTCCATATCCGTGCAATTCACATTCTGCCCACTGCTGTAATTCATCGTTGCCAATATCCGATGCAATGATAAAAAGGCGGCTTAATGCCACATCCAGAGAAATACTGTTATTAGCAAGTTCTTTGATTATTTTGCTTTTAGCCACAAATTGTCCCCTCCTTTACACCAGCCTAATCTTCCCCGTCAGAAGCTGCTGCATCATACCTTGTTTGATCTGACGGTATTTGGCAATCTTTCCTTCAAGCGCAGCAATTTCCATATCCATTTCGGACAGAATGTCGGCAATAGCTATTTGCTCATCTTTTTCCGGAAAGAGAATGGTTGTTTTTCTTAATTTGCTTACACTTGTTCTGGCACGAGTGCTTCCTTGAGTGTCATCTGCAATTTGATCTAAGTAAAATCGAGATTTTGTTGCATAAACAAGATATCTGCTATCAACACTGCTATTAGGGACAACTTTTACAACATCAGATCCTAAAATATAACTTTTTTCATTATCTGGGCAGATAATTGCTCTTCCTGCGGGCATCATTTTGGCAATCAGAATAGAGCCGGGTTGGACAATACAGCGCTGTAATTCAGCAGCATGGCCAAAAGTGGTATATTTGACATTCGCATTATTCCAACCAGCTTCGCCAATGTTACTGAGCTGGATAATACGGACTTGTCGCTCCGTTGTATAATGCTCTGTTTTCAAATTGCTTCCAAACGGACCATCAACCATTTCGTTGGATATTTCGTGTAATGTCCTTGTTTCCCACTCTCCAGAGAATCCCGGTAGGCGGCGTTTGCCGGTCAGCAGTTCCTGCATCGCGCCCTGCTTGATGGCTTTTTTCTTAGAGATTTGTTTTTCAAGTGCAGAAATTAATGTGTCCATATTGGACAGGAGTGCAGCAATGTCTTTCTGTTCCTCTATAGTAGGGAGTACAACTTTAAATGCATTCATCAACTTTGTGTTGAGAGATGGCATGGTTTGTCCTACCGCAACATTTCGGATTCGTTCTTTAGTATCCTCAGATTTAAAATAGTAGCCTAAATATTGAGTAGACAGCTTCTCATTTTTCGCTCTTAATCTGAGAATGCGGCCTGAAAATAGCCAGCCATTTTCAATAGCAGTTACATATGCATTTCGGTCAACCGAACCGACTCGGCTAAAAACAATGTCTCCTTCGTGCATTGAGTATGCAAATAGCCGATGCCTGTCTTTCTCCGAAACTTTAGGGAGATTTTGATGTGTTAACCCTGTTTCGCCTAAATGCTCGACAGTAATAATTGGCGTTCCATCTTGAACATAGTCTTCTGCGTGAAGTGCTGAACCAAACGGTCCTGTCTTAACATCTGCAATTGCTCCAATTGTGGAGACAGCCCATTTTTCTGGAATTAAGCCAACCTCCGTCTGCTTATATCCCTTCTTTACCATACAAATCCCATCCTTTTCAGATGATCCTTGACCTTGGACTCATAATCAGCAACAGTGGCAGTTAGTTCCGGCAGGGTATCCTCATACCGCTCCACCAGTTCCACAATACGGTTGGTCATCTGGTGGGAAGTGGTGACATACAGCGCCTTGATTCCTTCAAAGATGGTGGCATACCATTTGCGGTTCACCAGCAGATCCAGAATCTCTTCATCGGTCAGCAACGCATACTTCGCCCGAACCTTTTCCTCCAATTCGGCGTTCATTTCCCTGACGGCCTTATTTTGCTTGGAAAGAGAATCCGTCAAGTCCACAAACTGTTTCAATGCCGCGTATTCCTCGCTCTTGGGATCAGGCTTTTTCAGCACCTTCAGACGGGCGGCGACAGCTTTGGTGTCCACCTTGTCCTTGTCGTTGAGGTACTCCTTCAGATAGCCCTCATCGCCGGTCTGCTCCTCCACAAACTCTGCCAGTCTGCTCTGGGTCTCTTCGGCAATGGCCTGCGCCTCATTGATTTTCTTGCGTTCGGGGGCAAAGAATACGGACTCAATCAGTGCCCTGGGCAGCAAAACGCCCTCCCAGCCAACGACCCTTTCCTGACCCTTTTTCTTGCCGGAGGTGTATTCCCCCATGATGTTTTCCCATGTCCGGGCAGCGCCATAGCCGTCCACCGACACAAGATAAACATCGTCGCCCATGACCTCGTGCCAGTAGGAAAGCAGCACCTCGTAGACATCGTACTTATCCACCAGCTCTAAACCATCAAAGCAGTCAATCAACTGCTCCGACAGCTCGACGATATAGGGCTTGACTTCCGTATCTTCATCAATGCTCCGAAGACCGGAATCCACCATCTGCATCCACGCATCAAATGCATTGTCGATGCGTTCGGCGTAGGCAGAAAACGCATGGTCGTTATAGACCATATTGCGGATATCCTCTTTGGGAATGTTCAGCCGATAATAGCCATCCCGCAGCTGAGAAAACAGCTTGTCTTTCAGACCGGGGAACAGTACCCAATACTTCTCCATGGAATCCACATCTGTCGTAGGAATACCGCCATGCAGATGTCCATCAATGTCCTGTAAATCCTCCGGGGTGGAGCTGTCAATATAACGGGGGATATTCAGGTTATACTCATTTTTCTTTTTGATCTCGTCATTGGGAACGAAACGGGCATACTTGGGATCGTCTGTGATTTGCTGATTGAATGTGGTGACGATTTTATAGATGTCCCGCTCACGAAGGCGGTTCTTGTTGCCGTCCTTAACGAAGTCATGGCTGGCATCAATCATAAAGATGCCCTGGCGCTTGGCGGCATCAGCCTTATCGATGATGATAATGCAGGCAGGGATGCCGGTGCCATAAAACAGGTTGGCGGGCAGGCCGATGATGCCCTTGATATAGCCCTTGTCAGCGGAAGATACTTCAAAAGGCCACCAAGGACAAGGGCTATACCGACGCGATATTCTTCGTGGATGACGGTATCACGGGTACGACGATGAAGCGTCCCGGTTTTCAGAAAATGCTGACCGCTATCGAGGCCGGGTACATCT
>OLGF01004534.1_pt1 | contig 10226 bp, 8 predicted proteins | sample 1604971 | NCBI WGS metagenome assembly OLGF01 (sample SAMEA3888902, study PRJEB22519) | human gut metagenome | biome: human gut; feature: human-associated habitat; material: faeces | place: Denmark | collected 2011 | reverse complement strand
ATATCACGAAGGTATCACATTCCCCTCAAAGGGAGTTGTGATGCCTTTTTGCATTTAAAAAGGGCCGTGCTGCTGGAAAAAATGTCAAAAACTTGATTTGGGAGGAACACATGAAAACAACAAAAAGAATCCTTGGTATTCTGCTGGCGCTCTGCCTGAGCTTCAGCCTGACCACAACGGCATTCGCATCTTCCTTCACGGATGCCCACGGCAATGTGATTGAACTCGATGATACGCTGGAAGCATACAGCACCGTTGCGCTTTCCGGTGCGGACAATGCGGCCAGAAAGCAGGAGACCAACCTTGGCGACCTGTGGACCGATGCGCTCCGCTGGTTTGCGGTTTCCGGGAAGATCAACGATTACTTTGAAGAGGATGATGTCACGGCTGGTAATAATAAGATTGCCGTCGACGCAGATCACATTGTTGCCCTTTGGAATGGCGGCAATCTGCGTGCGGACATCGCGGTCGGCAAATTTGGCGCTGCGGAGTTGGCGGCCGTACTTCCTTACCCTAACAAGGCGGCTGTTGTCTACATGACCGGCGCACAGCTGCTGGAAGCACTGGAAGCGGCTTCCCAGGCTCTGCCCTGCCGGGCTTCTTCCGCGGATGCCTGTGCCTCTTTCATGCAGGTCTCCGGCCTGAAGTACAGTGTGGATATGGACAAGGCTTATGATGCCGGTGAGGCCTACGGAAAACTTTGGTATAAGGCCAACTCTGTGAACCGTGTTGCCATCAGCGAGGTGAACGGCAAGGCCTTTGAGGCCGATGCCACCTATGCGGTGGTCACCAGCAACGCCAACTTCAACGGTATGGACTCCTCTTATATGTTCAAGGAGGCTGCCGCGGCCAACGAGAAGAGCACCATTACCACGGCGGTTGTGCGTGACATCGTTTGGATGTATATTGATGAAGTGCTTGAAAATGTCGTCGGTGATGATTACGCTGCTGCACAGGATCGTATCAGCATCACAGGCAGCGTATTCACCGATGTCAAAACTGGTGAATACTATGCCGATGCGGTCGCATGGGCGGTGAAGCAGGGTGTGACTGCGGGCGCAACCGAAACGACCTTTGCGCCCTATGACACCTGCACCCGCGCACAGACCGTGACCTTCCTTTGGCGTGCGGCCGGTTCTCCCGCTCCTGCCGCAAAAGAGAATCCTTTTACGGATGTGAAGGAAGGCGCCTATTATTACGACGCTGTGCTTTGGGCGGTTGAGAACGGCATCACCGGCGGCACCTCCGCCAGCACCTTCTCCCCCAATACCACTGTGACCCGTGCGCAGGTAGTCACCTTCCTGTATCGGGCGGCAAAGTCTCCTGCTGTGACTGGAGAGAGCGCATTTACGGATGTTGCCTCTGATGCCTATTACGAAGATGCCGTGGTGTGGGCCGTCGAGAATGAGATTACGGACGGTGTGAACGAGACGTCTTTTGCTCCGGCGCAGAGCTGCACCCGCGCACAGATCGTGACGTTCCTGTTCCGCTCTTACAAGTAACCGCTTTTTTGAATTTGAGGGAGGGCGATCAGCCCTCTCTCAAATTCGGTTCATGCGCTGTGACATAAAGTGAAAGCGAACAGGAGCAGACCGGGTCATCCGGCCTGCTGCTGTGCGTTTTCAACTTCAGACAAACGAGGATCATATGATGCAAAAAGAAATAAATTTGATACAAAACGAAGTCGAAAAGGTCATTTCCGGCAAGACGGAAGTCATCAGAAAAATCCTGATGGCGATCCTGGCGGAGGGCCATATCCTGCTGGACGATGTCCCGGGTGTTGGTAAGACGACCATGGCGGTCGCTTTGGGGAAAACCATGAACCTTGTTTACAACCGGGTTCAATTCACGCCGGATGTGCTGCCGTCTGATATTGTGGGTTTTTCGATGTACAACAAGGAGACAGGAGCGTTTGAATATAAGCCGGGCATTGTGACGGAGACGAACCTGCTGCTGGGAGACGAGATCAACCGCACATCCAGCAAGACACAGTCCGCGCTGTTGGAGGCAATGGAAGAGAACCAGGTGACGGTGGACGGACATACCTATCCGTTGAAAGCGCCGTTTATCGTAATTGCGACCCAGAACAATGTGGGAACCGCCGGAACGCAGCTGTTGCCCTATGCGCAGATGGATCGCTTTTTGGTGCGCCTTTCCATCGGATATCCGGATCGCGCCGCACAGATGGCTCTGCTGCGGCAGCGGCAGAACGCCGACCCAATCAGAAATGTCGCACAGGTGGTAACGCTTGAACGGGTCTTGCAGATGCAGCAGGAGGTGCGCGCCGTCACAGCCAAAGACAGCATTCTGGAATATATCACCAGCCTTGCCATCGCGTCCCGTGAGCATGCGCTGACGGAAATCGGCATTAGTCCGCGGGGCGCTCTGTACCTTGACCGGATGGCCAAGGCCTGCGCATATCTGGAAGGACGGGACTTCGTGATTCCAGAGGATGTCAGGGCGGTATTTGCGGATGTCTGCGCACACCGACTGATCCTCAGCCAGAAAGCCCGCCTTTCCGGAGCGACAGCTTTGGATGTGGTGAACGACCTCCTCAAAACCGTCGCCGTGCCGGACCGCAGAGGATGAGCCATGTGGAAGCGCAGACTGGTATGGGGCGCGTGGATTCTGATTTCCGCACTTCTGTACTTTTTCGAAAATAATCCCGGCACGCGAGCGCTGCTGGTGGCTTCTGTTTTGATTCCGGCGGCATCCGTTCTCTGTGCGGTTTTGTCCACAAAACGAATTGCACTCTCCCTTTCCGTCCCTGAGACGTGCAAAAAAGGGGAGGAAACCGTCTGTGTCGTGAGAACGGCCGGCTTGCTGCCCGGCACACAGCTTTGCTGCTGCGTGAATGCAGTCAACAGGCTGACGCTGGAGACGGCGACACTTGATCTCGCTGTATCCGCATTTGGAAAACAGACTGCTGCGGCTGTGGCGGCGCATTGCGGAACGGTATCTGTTTCCGTGGAAAACGGACGGGTGCAGGATCTGTTCGGGTTGTGGGCCTCCGGCGCGATCTCCTGCGATACGGAGTATCTGACGGTTCAGCCGGAGCTTTTTATACCAAACGTAGCGTTTGCGGAAAGCGAGACGTTCTCCGCGGATGGGGAACGCTGGTCCATGCAGCGTCCCGGCACGGATCCCAGCGAGACTTTTTCGATCCGGGAATATCTGCCCGGAGATCCGATCCGGCAGATTCATTGGAAACTGTCGCAGAAAAATGACACCACCATGCTGCGGGAACTGGGGCTGCCGGTCGCGGAAGAGACCCTTCTGCTGCTGGATACCTCGGCATCGGACGACGGATTGGACGCCGAGGCCATGGATGCATCCATGGAAACCATTCTCTCCCTCTCCAACGCGCTGGTAAACGGCGGGATCTCACACAGCGTTGGTTGGAAAAACCGGGTACTCGATGAACTTGTGCTGTGTGAAGTGAGGACGGAACCGGAGTGGAGCGCTATGCGGGATCAGCTTTTGTGTGCCGCCTCCGGTCTTGATGAGGAGAGCATCTGCGGCTGTTTCCGTAAATGGCACAGCGGGAATATGTACGCACATACCGTTGTGTGCGCACCGACGATCCCGGCTGATATTTCTTCTTTGTGCGACGGGAACCGCGTCACGCTGCTGCTCTCCAGGGGTGACTGCGTGGATGGCGCTTGCGGAGGTGTGATCGTGCGGGCGTATGATCCTGCCGGAGAGCGGCAGGAACTGAACGATCTTGAAATTTGAGGAACAGGTATGGAACGAGCAAATACCGGCTTGCGGCTGTATCGCCAAAAGCAACCGTATCATTTGAAAAAAGCACAGAGAACACTTTGCTTCTGCTGTGTCGTGGCTGTTGCCCTCTCTCTGGCGATGCTGCTTTTATGGCCGGCGGCGCGGGAGAGTGCAAAGCTTCTTTGCAACCTGCTGTTTGATGCCAGCGAACAGGTAAATTCCTACGTTTATGAGCGCTTTCCCGTATCAGATACGGCAAGTCCCATTTCGGCGACTGTGCTTCTGAGCATCTGCGCAGTCTCTGTCTGCACCATGGCCGTCGTACGAAAAAGCCGTGGGGCGGCGCTCCTGTTTATGGTATCCCTTGCGGGGGCTGAGATCTATTTCGGACTCACACCACCAGCGCTGCTCAATGTAGCGTTATTTGTGCTGCCGGCCCTACTGCTCTTGCAGGGGCAGAATCTGATCACAAGCGCAGGCTGTGTTATTGCAGCCCTTGTGATATTTGTGGTGGTTGCTGTTGTATTCCCCGGTGTGGATTCCCGGATGGAAGCAGCTTCGGAAAGCGTTCGGGATCGGTTGGCTCCTGTGGAGCAGCGCATCAGTGAATACACACCAGTGCAGCAGCCGGATGAGGCACAGAAGACGCGTTACGAAAACAGACTCAACGAGCAAAGCGGCAGGCTGGATGCAGACAACACACAGGGCTATCAGGATTACCGGCTGGAGCAGGAACGGGAGCAGGAGCTCTCCAAACCCCGGCGTATTCAGTATTTGAAGATCGCCATTCTGCTCGTACTGATTGTGCTGTTGCTTCTGACTCCGTTTCTGCCGTTTGTACTGCTGGATTCCAGACGGCGAAAGGCGCTGGAGCGGCGGGCGGAATTTCTCTCGGAAGATCCTTCTGAGGCGATCCGCGCCATGTTCCTGCATATGGAGGCCTACCTGGAAAGCAGTGGTTTCGCTCCGGACAACAGACTATTCTCTGATTGCGGTGTGGAGATTGCGGAGCGATGGTCGGCGGCATATGCCAATCGCTATGCGGACGCAGTCGCACTCTGGCAGGAGGCCGCATACAGCGGACATATTATGACGCAGGAGCAGCGTGAAACCATGCGGAGCATCCTGGACGAAACGGAACATATCATCTATGATCAAGCTGATAGAAAGACAAAATTCAGACTCAAGTACATGGAGTGCCTCCATGCGTGAAAGGGGCCAGCGATGAAGCGATTTGGCGCGATGCTGCTGACGTGTGCCTTGCTGGTGACGCTGACGGCCTGCCGCAGCAGAACAACGACGGTTGAGGACGCAAATCCTGAGACTGCCGAACATACAGAGAGCGAACAAAATGTGCAAAACAGCGCAGGAATGCCGGAAAACTCGGAGGTGGATGGCCGGAAGGTTCCGGAACCGCCCCAGCTGGAGGAGACACAACCGGATGCGGAGGCTCCCACCGAGGAAGACCCGGACGCGGAGCGAAAAACGTATTCGTCCGAGGCTGACGCGGCACTGACCCCGGATGCGGAGACATCGGTGATATCACCGGATGATGCTGCGGATGCGCCTGCGGTTCCGTCATCGGATAACAGCTCTGATGGAGGGGGAGAAAATCTGGAAACGGACGATGCGGATCAGACCGTCACCGAGACGGTGTCCGCGGATGAGGCGGAGGACATTGGCACTGCTGAAGATGGCGCTGCAGCCGACACGGTGCTGCTCTATTACCAAACCTTGCTCCGGGATCGGCTTGGCTCGCTGTTTGAATGTCAGAAACTTCAGGCGTATTGGGAGACCACGACGGCGTACACGACGGTATTCAAGACCTCTGCGGAGCACCAACTCATTTTGGATGCGGGCGCATATGACGTTTCCGCAAAACTGCTGGAAGAAAACCTGACGGTGGATACCGGTTGGGTCCAGCGAAAGAATCCCGGAATGATCGTCAAGGTAGTCGGTTCCGATATTCTCGGCAGCGGCGTTCAAAGTACAGCCGCCGCCAAGGCAGCTGCCGATGAATTGACTGCGCGGGATGGGTGGGCTGGACTGGACGCGGTGAAAAACGGGAAGATTCTGGTGCTTTCCTCCGATCTGCTGACCACGCAGGCGAGGAAAACAGCGGCAGCCGTGTATCTCTCTAAAGAGATGTATCCGTCACTGTTTGAAGATGTGGATGCGGATGAGGCTCTGCGCCTTTTGACCGAGGAGGCGGGAGGGACGCCGCTCAGTGGTATTTTTGCGTATGCGGGATGAAAGGAACAATGAATATGACAATTCTTGTAATTGACGGACAGGGTGGAAAGCTGGGCCGCAGTTTGGTCGAGGCCATTAAAAAAGCCTTTCCCAATATTGAGATCATGGCGGTCGGGACCAACAGTACGGCGGCAAACAGTATGCACCGCGGTGGTGCGGATCGTGTGGCAACGGGGGAAAACGCTGTCAAAGTTGCGTGTCAGACTGCGGATATCATTGTCGGGCCGATTGGTATCGCTATGGCGGACGCCTTAATGGGCGAGATCTCTCCGGAGATGGCAAATGCGGTAGCCAGCAGCAACGCATACCGTGTCCTGATTCCCATGAATCTCTGCAGCACCTATGTTGCGGGTGTTGCGCAAGGGTCTGCTGCGATCATGGAAGACGCCCTTGCGCATATACGCACCCTGATCAATCAAGCGGAGGAGCAGGCATGAGTGAAACAAGCAGTCGGCTGGGGCAGGCCGCGCTTCGGAATCGAAAGATGACATACTCGGCGCTGTATCTTGCAATCGCCCTGGTACTGCCGTTCCTCACCGGACAGATCCCTGAAATCGGAGCCATGCTCTGCCCCATGCATATCCCCGCATTGCTGTGTGGATTCGTATGCGGATGGCCCTGGGGGATGGCCGTTGGATTCATCTCTCCTCTGCTGCGGTCCATCGTGTTTGGAATGCCGAGCTTGTTCCCGGAAGCGGTTGCAATGGCGTTTGAAATGGGCGTTTATGGTGCAGCCGCAGGATTTCTGTATCACATACTTCCGAAAAAGAACTGGAGCATTTACGCGGCGCTGCTGATTGCGATGACCGTCGGGCGCTTTGCGTGGGGCGGTGTCCATTATCTCATCGCGGGTCTTCAGAACACGGAATTCACCCTCGCTCTCTTTTTGGCGGGCGCGGTCACAACGGCAATCCCCGGTATCATTCTGCACATCGTGTTGATTCCAATGCTGGTGATGACCTTAAAACGATTGAATCTGGTGCTCAATGACTGAAAAGTGGAGGACTATGTTGAATTTCGAGTGCTTTTAGAAAGAGCAGTTAAGACTTCGTCCGTCCGCACAACCGCAGGATGTCGTCAAGCAATGCTATCAGGCTGCCTTTGGAGCGGAACATCTTTTGACAGATTTGGCTGCGGCGGAAGAATATTTCTCAGCTGAGTATGTGCGTGTTGCTGCGGTGGATGCGCCTTTATATGAGCGGATATCTCCGCATGTGTGCCGCGTGAATCTGTCTGCCTGGCGAAAGAGCGGTTTGCCGGAAATGTGGCTCTTTCGGATGTCCATTCTCTCTGCGCACATAGCGCAGGACGGCGGTGAGAGATTTCGGCAGGATCTGTTGGATGCTGACAGCCTTCTGCAAAGTGGCCACACAGCATTTTCGTATGTGGAATGGAAACAATATTTGGCTGAATATCAAAGAGATAGTATGGGGGCCGTACATCACAGTACCATATACCGGCAGCAGGAATGCCCTTCCTATCGAATCATAGACAGCAGACTGATGCGCCTGCTGCCACTCTTACAGAGAATAGCGGCCGAAGAAAAGCGGCCTCTCGTGATTGCTATAGACGGCAGGGCTGCTTCAGGCAAGACGATTGCGGCGGAACAGCTGCGCTTTATCCTCGGCGGAAGCGCTATTCACATGGATGACTTCTTCCTGCCGGTATCGCTGCGCACGGCAGAACGGTTCGCGGAGCCTGGCGGCAATGTGCACTACGAGCGCTTTTGCGAGGAGGTTCTCCCGAAACTTGCGCGAGGAGAACACTTTGCATACCGGATGTTCAATTACGGAAAGCAGGCGTACGATGGCTACCGAGAGGTTCCGGCGCTGCCGTATTATATCGTCGAAGGCTCATACAGCAGCCATCCGGTGTTTGGAGATTACGCGGATATCAAAGCGTTTTCTGATATTGGGTATGATGAACAGATAACAAGAATCCTTTTACGGGATGGCAGTGTTGCAGCAGAGCGATTTCGCACGCGATGGATTCCAACGGAAGAACAGTACTTTAAGGAATTTCATACAGCGGAACTGGGATTTCAGGAGCACCGCTCCGCCGGAAAGTTTGCCGGTATTATGAAAGGCCTTGGCCTGCGGACCGAGGAGGGCCTGGCCGTCACCGGAGTGAAGAGCTATCTGAAAAACAGCAGCGACGGCCCCACCATCTGCCTGATGGGAGAGCTGGACGGCCTTCCCATTCCCAACCATGCTTACGCCAATCCGGAGACCGGCGCCGCCCATTGCTGCGGCCACAACGCCCAGATGGCCGGCGTCATGGGCGCGGCCCTGGCGCTGTCGGATCCGGAGATCGCCGCCGCTCTCCACGGCAACGTGGTGTTTTTCGGCGTCCCGGCGGAGGAATACGTAGAAATTGAAAAGCGCAACGAAATGCGCCGCCAGGGCCTGATCCGCTACGGCTGCGGAAAGTGCGAACTGCTGCGCATCGGCGCCCTAGACGACGTGGACATCGTGGTGGGACACCACGCCAGCTGCGAGAAGAAATACCTGGTGGCAAACCGCTCCTGCAACGGATTCATCACCAAGCTCTACCGCTTTGAGGGCCGGTCCGCCCACGCCGCAGGGGCGCCCCAGGACGGTATCGACGCCATGAGCGCCGCCAACATCGCCATGCACGCCGTGGACGTCCAGCGGGAGACCTTCCGGGACCAGGATACCGTCCGGGTTCACGGGTGCCTGACAAAAGGCGGCGGCGCGGCCAACATCATCGCCGACGACGTCCGGATGGAGTACTCCATCCGGGGCAAGACCATCGAGGCCTATCTGGACGCAGCCCGGAAGGTGGACCGCTCCATGCGCGCCGGGGCCGTGGCCACCGGCTGCGGATTGACCATCACCACCCTGCCGGGCAACCTGCCCATCGTGCCGGTGAAGGACGCCACGGTGGTGGAGGACGCCCTCAAGCTGGTCTGCGGCGACACCCCGGTGACCTGGACGGGCCCGGAATTCCACTCCACCAGCTCCGGCGACTATGGCGACATCAGCTGCCAGATGCCGCTGCTCCAGTTCAACACCGGCGGCTTCCGTGGCCACCTCCACAGCGCCGACGTGGAGCTGGCGGATCCCTATGACGCCTATGTGGTGCCGGCCAAGGTCTTTGCCCTGATTGCCTACAAGCTTCTCAAGGGAACCGCGGACCGGGCCCGGGCCATTATGGAGAGCTTTGAGGCCGTGCTGACCCGGGAACAGTACCTCGATCTGATGGAGAGCATGCTCACCAGCGAGCACATGGACTTACAGCCCCTGCCGCCCCTGAAGGCCACCACCTCTGTGGTCTGATGAGCCTCCTGGCGGTGCTTTTCAAGAGGCCCCATCACCCCAAATCCCGGGAAATCTGCAAAGAAAGATCCCGGAGGCACTGCAGCCCAGTGTCTCCGGGATCTTTTTGACGTTTTCGCTATGCGGTCTTTCCGCCCATACGCCTCTTAAGGCGCCTTTTGCAGAATGCAGGTGCCATGAAAATCACAAAGGGGAATGGGACAGCACGGTGTCTCCCGCCGGAAGGCGCGCACCGCCTCCTGCACACCGGGAAACTGTTTGCTGTTGTAATCATGTATCCGCCAGGAACAAGACGGCTTCCTCCAAAGACGGCTCCTTCGCATCCAGGTCATGGTGGGAGGCAATCAGCGCCGCTTCCTCCGGGTATCCCACCGCCTCCAGCCATGCAGCCCCTCTGGCCGCGTGATCGCTCTGCGCTCTTGCAATGTCATGGAGCAGCGCCGCCGCATGCAGCCGTAGGGCTGTTTTTTATGAAGCGCGCCTTCCAACGGTTCTGAAAGAAGACTGGTGAGCAAAATGCGGTTCACTCTGGCATGGGTGACGACGGCGATGTCCCCGGTGGTCTTTGCCAGGAGAGACATGAGGCCGTAGGCCGCCCGGTCCCTGCAATGCTCAAAGCTCTCCCCTCCCGGCGGCACGTTGGAGAGCGAATCCTTTCCCCGCAGCTCATACAAAACCGGATATCGGGCGCGGATGTCCTGGAAACTCATGCCCTCCCATTCTCCCACGCCCAGCTCCTCCAGGTTATCCACGTTTCTGCACGCCGGCCATATCCAAAGCCATGGCAGAAAGCTATTACCAAGACCACCAAGGAACCAAGGACAAAGCAAGCAATACCACCAACTGAAACAGCCTACATAATAAAAAGAAAGAAGCCCCCGCTGGCGGTTCAATTGTGAACCGCCCCAGATTGTGCGGACAGCACAAAAAAGCACCTGAGTAGGAAAATAT
>OLGF01004532.1_pt1 | contig 10227 bp, 8 predicted proteins | sample 1604971 | NCBI WGS metagenome assembly OLGF01 (sample SAMEA3888902, study PRJEB22519) | human gut metagenome | biome: human gut; feature: human-associated habitat; material: faeces | place: Denmark | collected 2011 | reverse complement strand
TTTTTTAGCTGCCCCAGCTGATAACGCAAATGTTTGGCCGACTGGCGACCAGGGCAGCTAAAAAAGCCCCGTCCCAAATTAGCTATCCTCGCTGCGGCCGGCTAGTCCTGGGCCTTGATGCTTGGCATCAGAATCTGGGCGAGGTAGTCGGTCTCGAGTTTGGTGGCAGCGTCGGCCTTGCCGTCTTTGCCGACCAGTACGTTCTTGATCTGGCTATAGGTATAGCGGTTGCCGGTTGTAAGCTCGACAAGCTCAATGGCCGTGTCCATGGGGTAGGTCGACACGGGGTCTTGCGTGCGCCCGTTGATGGTCTGGGGCACCACATACGGATAGACGGGGCCGCTGGCGTAGACCGTGTAGCCGTTGCCAAGGCTTGCCGTACCCAAAACCGTATCGCCCTTATCGGGCGTAAAGCTCTCGCCGTCGCGCACTGCGACAAGCGTCGCGATCGGCGTATTGCTGTCGCTGGCAAGATAGATGCACAGCGTATTGCCGTTTTGCCAAGTTGCGACTTTGCCGTACCACTCAACGGGAATATCGAGCTGATACAGGCTCGTTGCCTTATGCCGAGCATCGGCGTCGCGGGCCGCCTGCGCCTCGCGGGAACTCATGGCATCGACGGCGGCGTCACGGCGCGCGGTTGCCGCCTGCTGGAGCACCTTTGAGACCGCGGCAGAGCTCGCGCCGCCCTCCTCGGCGTACTTGGCCGCGGCATCGATCTGGTCGTCGGTCACCGTGTCTGCCGAAGGTACCTTAAGCTTAAAGGATGCCTGAGCGCTCAGGTCCTGCCCGTCGCTCTTTACGCTAACCTGCGCCTTGGCGGTCGGCACGGTGTAAATGGTGCCGTCGGCTGCGATGGGGGACCCAGCGATGGAGAGCGTATAGTCGCCAGGCAGCAGCTTAATACCGCGACCGTGCTCATCAACATAGAGCGTCTCGCTCACGGAGGAGCCGTCAGAGTCTTGCCCGCTCACCTGCACGGGAATCTTGGATCCGGTGGAACAGTCGAGCCCTGCGGCATGGACGCCAATCTGCACCGACATCATGGTGTGGGCGTTGACGGCAGCGACGGCGGCCTGTTCTTGTTGGTATCCGTTCCAAGCGGCATAGCCCGCGCCGCCGGCAACGAGCGCGGCGGCAACGACGCCGGCAACCATCAAATTGCGTCGCTTGGGCGACATCTTGTGATGGCGAGCCTTGGCTTCGCGTGCCGAGGGAACGGACGGCAGGGGAATATCGCCCATGGCGATGGTCTCATCGACGGCCGGCGCAGAACCCAGGCCAGGAAGCTCGCGGGTGAGCGAGTCATCGGTCGGCAAGCTGCCAAGCAGGGCGGTCTCTTCTCCCGAGGCGGATTCCGACCGGACGTCGTCCTTGCTATCGTCCTCTTCGGCTTCGGCTTCGGCCTCGTCAGAAGCGTCTTTGGCGTCGCTGCCTTCGTCCTCAGTGCCTTCGCGCACCTCGTCCTGCGCGTCGACGGCCAAATCGCTCAACGAGAGCTCGTCTAGCGCAATCCGGTCAAGGCTCTCCAGGGCCTCGGCACATGCTTCCGCATCCTGGGCCGCATCCTCGCGGCCACGTGTCTCATCGCTCATATATCCCCCAATGCAATATCGGCTCAACACTGTACCCAAAAATGGAGCCATATAAAGCGCATGCGAAATATAAGATCCGATTTAACCCGAGCGTATCGTTCAGCCGCATCCTCGCGGCAGCAAAAGGCCCCCGGAACGCGAACGAATCACGTTTCGGGGGCTCTGCAGTGCGTTGAGTTGCGCGGAGCCGGCTATGCCGCTTCGTGCTCAAGCGATGTTTGCGTCAGGCGCGTTACTCGGCGTGCGCGTAATCAACCTTGGCGCGACGGGCAGTGGCCTTCTCCCAATCGCTGGTTCCCTCGAAGACGTCCTGCTTGTAGGGGTTGCGGCCGAGCTTCTTGGCGCGGTAGGCAACGTAGATGATCGCGGCCACGTTTGCCACCAGGGCCAGGATGGAGACTACGAGAGCAGACGTGGGGTTGAGGGTGGAGTGCGTCACAAAGATGGACTCCTCCTGGAAGTAGGGGAACACCTGGGCAAACATGCACCAAATGGCCAGCGTAAAGGCGCGGTTCTGGATCCAGCCGCCCTTGTTCCAGATAAAGGCGGCGACGGTGGGCGCCAGCAGCAGCGCAAAGCCGCAGAACCAGGAGTGGGTGGGCAGGCAGTTGTAGGTGTAGCAGAAGTTCCAGATGTCATAGGCGATGATGTAGACCCAGGTCATGTCGGGCCACAGCATGTCGGTCTTGTCCTCGGAGGCGTAGACGCTCCACCAACCGGTCATGCAGAAGATGTTGATGATACCGGCGATGCCGTTGAACACGTTGTTCCAGCCGGCCAGCTGCGTAGCACCTTCGGAGGTGACCCAGGTGGACTCGCCCAGGACAAAGAAGTGATAGGCGCTCTCAAAGTCGGACACGACGGCGATCAAGATGTTGATGGCGACGATCACAAACGGCCATGCGCGGAACCAATGCGCCTTGCCGATCTTGCCCCACTGGTACTTAATGGCAATGAAGCCCCAGCAGCCGGCCAGCGCCGCGTATACCTTGGCGTAATGGAACCAGCTGTTCTGGTATACATGGGTGGGGTTGGTGAGCGCCCACTCGGCACCCTGCGAAACGCCGACGGCGATGGCGATGCAGTAGATGGTCATGGCCAGCGGAGCCACGCCAAAGATGATGGCCGCGCCGAGCTTGGTACGGCGGCCGACCTCGTTGAGTACGATCAAGCCGATAAAGACCATCGCCCAGCCGGCCCAGTGGATAAGGGTATCGCTACCCCAAACATCGAACAGCATGCTGCTCTCCTTTCATACGCCCGCGGCCCCTCTTCCGTCGCGGGCAGTTTGGCCAAATGTCATCAGTTCCCGGGCTTGCGCTCGGAATACTTGGCGGTGTAGCCCTCGATGTGGAGTGTCGAGGCGATAATCTCCTTAACCGTCTCGTCGGGCACATCGGGGTGCGTGCGGATGTACATCAACAGCCCCATGATGAGGGTGTAAAACGTCTCGTAGACATGGTCGATGCGCAGGTCATGATGGGCGACAAAGTCCACCACGGTGGTGTCGCAGATGTATTGCGCCACGCGCTGGACCACGTTGTGCAGAAAGCCGCCGTAGAGCGCGCCGCTGCTCGAGGTGAGCGTGCTCGGCAGCTCGTGGCCGCTCACAACCAGGCGCTTAAAGAGCGGGGCGACGGTGTCGAGTGCGCCCTCGATATCACCGACGATGCGGCTGGCATTCCACTGCTCGAGCTCGGAGATAAAACCGTCGATTGCCTCGTCCATGACGGCGGTGACGGCGGCGTCCATGTCGACGAAGTAGTGGTAGAACAGCGAGCGCGTGCAGCCGGCTCGCTTGGTCACGGCCGAGACGGATAGATGGGACACGCCCAGCTCGGAGCTCACGGCGCGCACGGCGGCGAGAATCTCGCGACGGCGCTCGTCACCTGTCAGGCGCTTTGCCGCGCTGTCGGGCGTGGGGACGGCGTCGGCCACAGGGGTGCTCGCTGCGTTATCGCTCATGCGCTTGCTGCCTTTCATCCGTTTGGGCCCGACCGTTCGCCTAATAGTCTTGAATAGTGTTGACGGTTCGTCAATACTATTTTTGACATAATGTCAACAATGGCGGGTGAACGGCATGGGGGCATGCCCGGCCTGCAAAAAAGAGGGGCGCTGCGGCCTCGTCGGGCTGCGGCAAGAGAAGGGACAACCATGATTCTCAACGGACCGGGAATTAGCTACACCGAGCCCGACATCGGTTCGGAGTTCGTGCCGCCGCTGCCGGAGCATCCGCGCGAGGCCATTGTCAAGCTGTGCGAGCATTGCACCAACCGTCTGCTGCATCGCGACGAGCTGCTGGGCTACGAGTACTGGTCGTTTGCCGAGGCCGCAACCGACGAGCAGGCCGAAGTGCTCTGCAAGATGAAGATGCGCCGTCCCTATACGCTGCCCGAGATGGTCAAGCTCACCGGCATGCCCGAGGCCCAGATCGAGAAGATGCTCGACGACATGAGCTACACGGGTCTGCTCGAGTACAACTGGGAAAATCCCGAGCGCGCCAAGCAGTGGGTGCTGCCCATGCTGGTACCGGGTTCCGCCGAGTTCCTCAACATGCGCGTGAACCAGCTCGAGGAGCATCCGGTCTATGCCAAGTTCTTTGAGCAGGCGTCCAAGGGGCCGCTGTCCAAAGCCACGCCGATGGTGCCGCCCGGAGGCGCCGGCATCGGCATGCACGTCATCCCCGTCGAGAAGGCCATCGAGCACGAGAATCAGTCCGTGGACATCGAGCACATCTCGCACTGGCTCAAGAAGTACGACCACTACGCGGCTGGCTCCTGCTCCTGCCGCCTGGGCGAGCGCACCCGCAACGTGGGCAGCCCGGACGACCCGCAGGACTGGTGCATTGGCATCGGCGACATGGCCGACTATCTGGTGGAGACCGGCAAGGGCCACTTCATCACCTATGACCAGGTCATAGAGACGCTCCTGCGCGCCGAGAAGAACGGCTTTGTGCACCAGATCACCAACATCGACGGCGAGGACAAGATCTTTGCCATCTGCAACTGCCAGGTCAACGTCTGCCACGCCCTCAGGACCTCGCAGCTCTTCAACACGCCCAACATGAGCCGCTCGGCCTACGTGGCCCACGTCGACGAGGCCAAGTGTGTGGCCTGCGGCGCCTGCGTGGAGGTCTGCCCGGCGGGCGCTCCCAAGCTCGGCCAGAAGCTCTGCAAGAAGGACGGCAAGGTGAGCTACCCCGTCCAGCCCCTGCCCGACGACAACCGCTGGGGCGAGGACGACTGGAACTGGAACTACAAGAACGACAACCGCATCGAGTGCCACGAGACCGGCACCGCCCCATGCAAGGTGGCCTGCCCGGCCCACGTGCCCGTCCAAGGCTACCTGCGCATGGCCGCACAGGGCCGCTACAAGGAGGCCCTTGGCATCATCAAGCGCAAGAATCCGTTCCCGGCGGTCTGCGGCCGCATCTGCAACCGCCGCTGCGAGGCCGCCTGCACCCGCGGCACCATCGACGAGGCCGTGGCCATCGACGAGGTCAAGAAGTTCATCGCCGAGAAGGACCTGGACGCCGAGACCCGCTACGTGCCCGAGCCCACCATCGCCTCCATGCGCGGCCGCCGCAAGGAGAAGATCGCCATCGTCGGCGCCGGCCCGGCCGGCCTGTCCTGCGCCTACTATCTGGCCGACAAGGGCTATGACCCCGTCGTCTTCGAGAAGAACCCGCTGCCGGGTGGCATGATGACCTACGGCATCCCGTCCTACAAGCTCTCCAAGCAGGTCGTGGCCGCCGAGATTGACGTCCTGCGCGAGATGGGCGTCGAGATCCGCTGCGGCGTCGAGGTGGGCAAGGACGTCACCCTGGACGAGCTGCGTAAGCAGGGATTTTGCGCCTTCTACCTGGCCATTGGCGCCCAGGGCGGCCGTCGCGCGGGCGTTGACGGCGAGGACGCCGAGGGTGTCTCCACGGCCGTGGACTTCCTGCGTTGCGCGCTTGACGACCCCAGCCACGAGGTCAAGGGTGCCACGGTTGTCATCGGTGGCGGCAACGTCGCCATCGACGCCGCGCGTGTCTCGGTGCGCTGCGGCTCCGACGAGGTCTCCATGTTCTGCCTGGAGGCCCGCGACGAGATGCCGGCCCTGCCCGAGGAGGTCTCTGAGGCCGAGGAGGACGGTGTCCACGTCAACTGCGGCTGGGGCCCCGCCTCCATCCAGGTGGACGAGTCCGGCCACGTGAGCGGCGTCACCTTCAAGCGCTGCACCAGCGTCTTTGACTATGACCGGCGCTTTGCTCCCACCTACGACGAGAGCGACACCGTCTTCGTGCCCTGCACCAACGTGGTGCTCTCCATCGGCCAGTCCATAGAGTGGGGAGACCTCCTCGCCGGCTCCGCGGTGGAGCTGGGCCGTGGCAACGCCGCCGTGGCGGACGCCAAGACCTACCAGACGGCGCAGCCCGACGTCTTTGTGGGCGGCGACGCCTACACGGGCCCGCGCTTTGTGATCGACGCCATCGCCGCCGGCCACGAGGCAGCCGAGTCCCTGCACCGCTACGCGCAGAAGGGCTCCTCGCTCACCATCGGCAGAAACCAGCTGCACTACGTGGAGCTGGACAAATCCGACATCCTGGTCGACCCCAACGGCTACGACCACTGCGGCCGTCAGGTGCCCGCCTGCGACCACGTGACGTCCGTCTTGCACGACTGGACCGACGTGCGCCACACCTTCACGGAGGAGCAGGTCAAGAAGGAGACGGCCCGCTGCCTGGGCTGCGGCGCCTCCATCGTGGACGCCAACCGTTGCATTGGCTGCGGCCTGTGCACCACGCGCTGCGAGTTCGACGCCATCCACCTAAGGCGAGACAACCCCGCCTGCTCTACCATGGTCCGCTCCGAGGACAAGATGAAGGCCATCCTGCCCCACGCGGCCAAGCGCGGCATCAAGCTCCTGCTCAAGGGCAAGAAGAAGGCCCAGTAGCCAATGCACGAGCTTGGCATAGTCTTCCACGTCATCAAGATGGTCGAGGAGGTGGGGGAGAAGAACTCCCTCACCTCCGTGGCCCGCGTGGGCCTTGCCCTGGGCGAGGTCTCCGGCGTCCTGCCGGACTACCTGCAGGACTGTTGGAAGTGGGCCGTCCAGAAGAGCGACCTTCTCCGGGACTCGGTCCTGGACGTTCGCCGCATAGATGCGGTCACGGTCTGCAATGCCTGCGGAAAGACCTACGGCACCGTGGCCCACGGAAAGGTATGCCCCCACTGCGGCAGCGCCGACACCGTCCTTTTGCGCGGCAACGAGGTCGAGCTCGAGGAGATTGAGGCCAAGTAGCCCCTCTCGCCTGATGCGGGGGCGCCCATCTGTGTATGCGGCGTGGAGAATGGATACGCCCGGCTCCGTGGCGTTTTGACATCAGGAAGAGCGCGGCGTAATGTTCATCGTCGCGTCAATCCGGGGCAGCGGTGCTGCGCAGCCCTTGAATACACGACAAAAAAGCACGTCGATAGGTATAGAAGGAGAGAGCTTTGCCTACTATCAACCAGCTGGTTCGCAAGGGACGCACGAGCGTCAAGTCCAAGTCCAAGAACGCAGCCCTGCAGCACAACCCTCAGAAGCGCGGCGTCTGCACCCGCGTCTTCACCACCACGCCCAAGAAGCCGAACTCGGCTCTTCGTAAGGTCGCCCGTGTCCGTCTCGTCAACGGCATCGAGGTCACCGCTTACATCCCCGGCGAGGGCCACAACCTCCAGGAGCACTCCATCGTCCTGATCCGTGGCGGCCGCGTCCGTGACCTCCCGGGTGTCCGCTACAAGATCGTCCGTGGCGCCTACGACTGCGCCGCCGTCCAGAACCGCCAGAAGGCCCGTTCTCGCTACGGCACCAAGCGCGCCAAGTAGTCAAGCCAACCGCCACACTCGCTTTTTAGATCTTAGGAGAAACAAATGCCGCGTCGTGCATCTGCAAAGACCCGTCGTGAGGTTCAGCCTGACGCCGTGTACAACAACCGTCTTGTTACCCAGCTGATCAACAAGGTCCTGCTGGATGGCAAGAAGGCCACCGCCGAGCGCATCGTCTACGGTGCCTTCGACATCGTCAAGGAGAAGTCCGACGACGATCCCCTGGCCGTCTTCAAGAAGGCCATGGACAACATCCGTCCGACCCTCGAGGTCAAGCCCAAGCGCGTCGGTGGCGCCACCTACCAGGTGCCCATGGAGGTCAACTCCCGTCGTGCCACCACCCTCGCCATCCGCTGGATGGTCAACTTCTCCCGCGCCCGCAAGGAGAAGACCATGGCCGAGCGCCTTGCCAACGAGATCATCGACGCCTCCAACGGCGTGGGTGCCTCTGTCAAGAAGCGTGAGGACCTCTTCAAGATGGCTGAGGCCAACCGCGCGTTCTCTCACTACCGCTTCTAGTTCGCTGACCCGAGGAGAAGCTACACATGGCTAAGGCTAAGTACAAGCTCGAAGACCTTCGCAACATCGGCATCATGGCTCACATCGATGCCGGTAAGACCACGACGACCGAACGTATCCTGTACTACACCGGCGAAAACCACAAAATCGGCGAAACCCACGAGGGCGGCGCTACGATGGACTGGATGGCGCAGGAGCAGGAACGCGGTATCACCATCACTTCCGCCGCGACGACTTGTTTCTGGCTTGATCACCAGATCAACATCATCGACACTCCCGGCCACGTTGACTTCACCATCGAAGTGGAACGTTCCCTGCGCGTGCTCGACGGTGCCGTGGCCGTGTTCGACGCCGTCGCCGGCGTGGAACCCCAGTCCGAAACCGTGTGGCGCCAGGCCAACCGTTACGGCGTGCCCCGTATCTGCTTCATCAACAAGATGGACCGCATCGGCGCCAACTTCTTCCGCAGCGTGGACATGATCCGCGACCGCCTGAAGGCGAAGCCCGTCTGCCTCCAGATCCCGATCGGTTCTGAAGACAAGTTCGACGGCGTTGTCGACCTCATCAATGGCCGCTCCGTCCGCTTCGAAAAAGAATCCAAGGGCCTTCAGATCACCTATGGTGAAGTCCCTGAGGATCTCAAGGATCTCTACGAAGAAAAGCGCCTTGAGCTGCTGGACACCGTGGCGGAAGAAGATGAAGAATTGATGGAAAAGTACCTCGAAGGCCATGAACTGACCGTCGAGGAAATCAATTCCTGCATCCGCAAGGGTACCATCCGTCAGAGCATCGTGCCCGTCCTGTGCGGCACCGCGTTCCGTAACATCGGCGTGCAGCCGCTGCTCGACGCCGTTGTGAACTACCTGCCTTCTCCTCTCGATATCGATCAGATGGTGGGCCACAACCCCGACAAGCCGGAAGAAGAAATCGTCTGCCCCAGCTCGGACAAGGAACCGCTCGCCGGTCTCGTGTTCAAGCTGGCTTCCGACCCCTTCGTGGGCCACTTGGCCTTCTTCCGTATCTACTCGGGCGTGATCGAAGCCGGATCCACGTTGTACAACGCCAACACCGGCAAGAAGGAACGCCTTGGCCGCCTGCTCCGTATGCACGCCAACAAGCGTGAGGACATCAAGTCCGCCGGCGCCGGCGACATCGTGGCCCTCGTGGGCATGAAGCTTGCCTCCACCGGCGACACGATCTGCGACGAAAAGCGCCCCGTGGTGCTCGAATCCCTCGATATTCCGGAACCGGTCATCGAAGTCGCCATCGAACCCAAGACGAAGACCGACCGTGACGCTCTCTCCGCCGCGCTCAACAAGCTGGCGAAGGAAGACCCGTCCTTCCGCGTGAAGGGCAACGAAGAGACCGGCCAGACCCTCATCGCGGGCATGGGCGAACTGCATCTGGACATCATCGTTGACCGTCTGGTCCGCGAGTTCAACGTGAACGCCAACGTCGGCAAGCCTCAGGTTGCCTACCGCGAAACGATCACGAAGCCCAGCAAGTCCGACCTGAAGTACGCCAAGCAGTCCGGTGGCCGCGGCCAGTACGGTCACTGCGTGATCGAAGTCGAGCCCAACCCGGAAAAGGGTTACGAGTTCGTCAACGCGATCACCGGCGGCGTGATTCCGAAGGAATACATTCCTTCCATCGACAAGGGTATTCAGGACGCCCTGAAGTCCGGTGTGCTCGCCGGCTTCCCGGTTGTGGACGTGAAGGTCACTCTGGTCTTCGGTTCCTACCACGAAGTCGACTCCTCCGAACAGGCCTTCTATGTGGCCGGTTCGATGGCCATCAAGGACGCCATGAACAAGGCGACCCCCGCTCTCCTCGAACCCTACATGGACGTGGAAGTGGTGACCCCCGATGATTACCTTGGCGACGTGATGGGCGACCTCAACGGTCGTCGTGGTCGCGTGCAGTCCATGGAAGCCCGCGCAGGCGCTCAGGTTGTCCGCGCTCAGGTTCCGCTGTCCGAAATGTTCGGCTACGCCACGGACCTGCGTTCCCGTACGCAGGGCCGCGCGACCTTCACGATGCAGTTCCACCACTACGAAAAGGTGCCTGCGGCTATCGCTGAAGAAGTCAGCAAGAAGGCTGCGAACTAAACCATACGATAAGATGCGCCTCCGGCGGCAAGGGGGCATAATGCTCCCTTTGCCCCCCCTCGGCGCGGTCTTTGAAAACAAACACCCCGGACGGTTTCCGTCCGGGGTGTTTGTTTTCAAAGACCGCTTTTCACTCGGCAGCCGTTCCCTTTT
>OLGF01004530.1_pt1 | contig 10233 bp, 11 predicted proteins | sample 1604971 | NCBI WGS metagenome assembly OLGF01 (sample SAMEA3888902, study PRJEB22519) | human gut metagenome | biome: human gut; feature: human-associated habitat; material: faeces | place: Denmark | collected 2011 | reverse complement strand
ACGCTATGCGGAGAGATGTCCGAGCTGGCCGAAGGAGCACGATTGGAAATCGTGTATGCCCCAAAAGGGTATCTGGGGTTCGAATCCCCATCTCTCCGCCAGACTTATCCCGCGAGCCTCTTCCAGGCTCGCTTTGATATGGCGCCCCTTTAGGCGGCGCATCGCCCCTGCGGAGGGGTGGCAGAGTGGTTGAATGCGGCGGTCTCGAAAACCGTTTCACCGGTGCTCCCGGTGACGAGGGTTCGAATCCCTCCTCCTCCGCCATTTTCGGTTCCGATATACTCCCGTATCCAGGCCCCTTTCTCTCTGTTTACGCTGGCGCTGGTGTCGTCGCTAACGCAATCCGTAGCACGGAGCCCCTTTTTGCCGCAGCGCTGCCGCCAATACGACATTATTCCGCCTTGTGCTACGGAGTTTGCTTCTGCTAACTTTGACAACTTTCGAGTTTCCCCAGTTCAGCTGTTTGTGACTATTTGTTAACTCTAGATTACACCGTAGCACGACCGCCCTTTCTGTCGCTCACGTTGAATCCAGCTGCCAAAATGGCGCCCCGTGCTACAGGGGGGCCGAACCCAGCTGCCAAAATGGCGCCCCGTGCTACGGTTTGGAGGAAAACGCAAGGGGGAACCTCAACCATAGGATGCGCCGTACACAATTCATTGAAGCTCTTCGAAGGAAAATGCGGCGCAGCGCTAGCAGTCCACGACCTAGCAGTCCACGAGGCTGTAACGATCGCGAGTGCGCACCACTTCCAAGGGGACGCCGAACAGGCCGCTCATGGTCTCACTGGTGAGCAGCGCCTCCTTAGGGCCGTCAGCCACGATACGACCGTCGCGCACGAGCAGCAGCCGCTGAATTTCCGGGGCAATGTCCTCGGGATAATGGGTAACCAGCAGCACCGGGCGGCCGGCGCGGGCGAGAGCGCTCATCGTTTGCCGAACATAGTACATTCCTTCGGGGTCGAGTCCCGTGCAGGGTTCGTCGAAGATGAGGACGTCCGGGTCGTGCACGAGCGCCCGGGCGATGAGCACGCGCCGCGCCTGGCCCGTGGATAGCGTGAGAATATCCCGCTCGGCCAAGTCGCCGATGCCCAGCTCGCTCATGATTGCCCGGGCGCGAGCGCGCTGGCCGTCGGTTACCGTGCAGCGCTGGGGTATCCCCAGCGAGCCGAACAGGCCGCCGGCCACGATATCCTGGGCCGGCACATGCACGCGAATCTGATCCTGCATCGTGGACGACACCACGCCCAGCGCTCGCTTGATGTCGGCCAAGGTGACGCGCGCATCGCCCCGAAAAAGCACGGGCGCCTCATCGCGGTGCAGCGGGTGTATCTCGCGGGTAATGAGGCCGATGAAGGTCGACTTCCCCGAGCCGTTGGGTCCCAGCAGTGCCGCCGATTCTCCCTCGGCAAGGGAGAACTCATCCACCGCGAGAATCTCGCGGCCCGCGCGGCGCACATGGGCGTCGCGGATACGCAGCAGCGGCGACAGGTCCGTCATGGCTTTCTCCTCCAATCATGAACCACCCCTCAAAGGGGTGGTTTGCTCTGGGCCTATAAGGCCGAGGGGGGCCGGCAGCGTCTAAAGGCGCTGCCTCTCACTTCGTTCAAGCCGTACCGCCCTTGTCTCTCGCGGGCCGCACAAAGCGGCCCTCGTACTACCGGGCAGCCCCTAAAGGGGCTCCCCTACTTCCTCTTGAACGGGTCCTCGTACTCCTTGACGCTCAACTTGTCCAGCGCGATGTCGTGGGCCTCCTGCTCCCTGATGTGCTTCGCTATCGTCGCCTCGTTCAGGCCGACGGTCGACACGTAGTAGCCCTCGGACCAGAAGTGCCTGTTGCCGAACTTGTACTTGAGGTTGGCGTGCTTGTCGAACATCATGAGCGCGCTCTTGCCCTTGAGGTAGCCCATGAAGCTGGACACGCTGATCTTGGGAGGTATGCTGACCAGCATGTGGACGTGGTCGGGCATCAGGTGCCCCTCGATTATCTCCACCCCCTTGTACCTGCACAGGTTGCGGAATATCTCGCCCAGCGAATCCCTGTATTGGCTGTATATCAGTTTGCGCCTATACTTCGGTGTGAACACGATGTGGTACTTGCACATCCACTTCGTGTGCGACAGGCTGTGTGCCTTGTTTGCCAAAACGGCCGCCTTTCCGGGCTGATACGACTTGAACACCCGTATCGTATCCCGACTGGCGGCGTTTTGACGCAAGGGCGGAGCCTTCGACGCGCACCCGCATAGCGGGTGGTTTTTTGCCCGCCGCGCTTCGCGCGCCGTGCAGGCTCACGAGCCTGAACAAAAGAAAAGAGTCTATTTCACGTGAAACAGACTCTTTTCTTAGTCATTAAATGCTATCGAAAGTTACTCACCAACAAGCTCGCTGAAGAGTCGCCGCAAATCTTCCTCATCTTTGAATTCAATCTCGATTTTGTTCTTCCCTTTAGACGATTTCACACGCACGTTAGTCTTCAGTGTCTCGCGTAAGGTCTTCGCCACAGACTTGTAAACCGCAGGCATCGGCTCACGAGGAGTCGAGGCAGAGCCGTCCTTTTTACCTGACATAAGGCGAGCAAGATTCTCTGCTTCGCGTACGTTCAAACCGTTATCAATAATCTTCTGAGTCAAGGAAAGACGACCTTCAGCTGTGGGCACTGAAAGAATGGCCCGTGCATGGCCCGCCGTGATCTTTTCCTCAAACAGAAGCTGCTGAGCCTCTTCAGGAAGATCGAGAAGTCGAAGTGCATTGGCGACAGTCGAACGACCTTTGGAAACTGCTTGTGCCACTTCCGCCTGAGTCATCGAGCGTCGCTCCATCAACCGACGGTATCCGTACGCCTCTTCTATCGGGTTCAAATCAGAGCGCTGGATATTTTCAATTAACGCAAGCTCAAGGGCTTGGTCGTCATCAACCTCTTTTACACGAACGGGAACCTTCTTAAGACCAGCAGCCTTAGAGGCTTGCCAACGGCGCTCACCGGCAATGATCTGATAGTTACCATCGGCCATGTGCCTTACAAGAATAGGTTGGAGCAGACCATCCTTTTCAATAGAAGCAGCGAGTTCTTCTATTTCCTCTTTTTTAAATTGGGTTCTCGGCTGATCAGGATTAGGGGCGATTCTATCAATCTCCACCTCATCAGTTCCCCGTGCAGGAACCTCCTCAGTCCTCGATTCCTCAATGATGGCTTCTCGCACAATGGGTTCAGAGACCTTAACTGGTTCTTCCTCTATCTCAACCATCGTCCGTACGGGCCGTGTGGAAACAGGGGCCTCTCGCGCCGCCTCTTCATCTACTTCAATTGTCACTCTCTGGCGCTCGGGCGCAGGGGAAACAGGGGCAGGTGATTCATAGGAACCGGGGAGGAGGGAACCCAGACCTCGACCGAGTCCTCCACGACGTTCGGGCTTAGCCACGTGCAATCACTTCCTTCGCTAATTCAATATAGGAAAGAGCGCCTCTTCCCTTGGGATCGTATTGGGTAATCGGCTGCCCAAAACTCGGAGCTTCCGACAATTTAACCGTGCGAGGAATAGGCGTGGCGAACACCAGGCGCCCAAAATACTCACGCACTTCATCGACAACCTGCTTCGAGAGCGTCGTACGGCTATCGTACATAGTAAGAAGAATGCCGTAGATATCCAGAGTAGGATTAAGGCGAGATTTGACACGCTTCATTGATTCGAGAAGTTTTGTCACACCCTCCAAGGCATAGAACTCGCATTGGATAGGAATAAGCAATTTATCAGCCGCCACCAGAGCATTAACTGTTAAAAGACCCAAAGAAGGCGGGCAGTCGATGAGAATGAAATCATATTTGCCCCGCATGCTACCCACAGCATCCTTAAGGCGATTCTCTCGCGCCATTTCCGAGACCAGCTCGACTTCCGCCCCCGCAAGATTAATCGTAGCCGGAGCAATGTCTAATCCCTCGGCGATATCAGGAATAATTACCTCTTCAAGAGGAACATCGTTAAGGAGAACATCGTAGATGCACTGCTGTATAAGACTCTTCTCAACGCCTAGGCCACTGGAGCAATTTCCCTGAGGATCAAGATCGACAAGAAGCACCTGTTTGCCCATCTCTCCCAGTGCAGCCCCAAGGTTGATCGCTGTTGTCGACTTCCCTACGCCACCTTTTTGGTTAATGATGGCAATAATCTTCGTCTGTCCGACAACATGACGCACCGGCGCTTTGTCTTTATAGCTCTTCAAAGGTTCTCGAGGAATCACAGGAGCTACGTAATCCTCAACCTCCCTGACAACCACTTCAATATTTTCAGGATCGTCAACGAGTTCCTCTTCAGCGGCTACCACTTCTTGTTCCTGAGTCTGAGGTTGATCAACCTCTTCGACAGTCCGGGCTTGTTTTGTGTCTCGTTTAAGACCATCAAAGAATCCCACAGGAACCTCCTTCCTTGATTGGAGCACAGTATATCATCGCCTCAAGCTGGTTCAGGCGATGTTCGACAGAAGGATTCAAATTGATCGTGTTTCACGTGAAACACGATCACATACTACATTCAGCTACGGGGACGCAGTGGCTGTTTCTGAGCCAAGCCAATTCTTCGAGGAAGCTTGATGCGTGACTTGCCGACTTTCTCAAACACTACAATGGTTCTCATGGTCTCTCCATCGCTCAAGCAAATCTCACGCTGAGAGATCATTCTCATACCCACAAGGTCTTGCACAGCAAGAGCTTCATCAAGTTCTTCCGATGATAGCTGGGCTTTATAACAGACTAACCGACCGCCCTTTTTCAAAAGGGGCGAAGCAAGCTCTATAAGAGAAACTAGTTTAGACAGAGCTCGAGCTGTGAGGACGGCGAATTTCTCCTTGTACTCCAGAGGAAGATCCTCGATGCGTTCGCTCGATGTGAAAATTTGCTCACTCAACGAAAGATCATCAAGGACAGATTGGACGATGGCCATTTTCTTCTTCACCGAATCAACGAGAAGGGTCGTTCTTCCTGTCGCAAGCGCAAGAGGGACGCCGGGGAACCCCCCTCCTGAGCCAAGGTCTCCATAGAGACCGTCAGGAGCTTCATTGACCTCCGGCAAACCTACCAGCGAATCCTCTATATGAAGGAGACGCGCCTGTTCCCCATCAGTAATGCGAGTAAGATTCGTAACTTTGTTTGCTTCAAGGATTGAAGCAAGATAGCACTGCATCAAGCTCATCGTCTGATCATCTGCCATCTCAACTCCTTTCCATAGGCGAACGTGTCCATAATAAAGGAAATGGGACGTGCTTTGCGCGTCCCATCAGCACATTGAAAGTATTAGAACAGTTTTTACAGAGGAACCACGACCACATGGCGGGAAGGACCCTCCCCCTCAGAAACGGTCTCGACGCGATCATCGTCTCTCAAAGCAATGTGGATAATCCGACGCTCGTAGGGGGTCATCGGGCGCAATCCAACTTTACGGTGCTGAGAAGCAGCTCGATTAGCGGAGCTGTGCGCAATCGACTCGAGCTTTTGGCGCTGGCGGTTCTTGTAGCCCTCAACATCGACAATAACTGGATAACGGAAACCGATAGTGCGTACCGTTATCATCGACACAATGAATTGCAGCGCATCAAGAGTTTTTCCATGACGACCAATAAGGACAGCCATATCTTTGCCGCTGATATCAAGAATCAGTTCGCCCTCGTCACCCTCGTATTCATCAATAGTCACTTCGCCGACATTGAAATACTGGAGAATATCTTGGAGTGCCGCGATAGCAGTGTCGGCAATGGTATCGAGCATCTCGTCCGTCACGATAAGCTCGTCCTCTTCAACAACCTCTTCGGTATTAATGGGATCCGCAGAAGACTGAGATTCTTCCACCACCTCGTCTTCTACCTCTTCAATCATGTCCTCGAACTCTTCAGTCATTACAGGCTCCTAACCTTAAACACCGCGGTTGAAATGATGCCGCGGAACGTACAAAGGGAGTGTTTCATGTGAAACACTCCCTAAAATCAGTAAGGTCTAGCGCTTTTTCTTAGGACGCTTCTTCTTCTCTTTGCGCGTGACGTTAACCTCGATCGGCTTGACGACGAGAGCTTCTTCCTCCTCTTTACGCCGATCGGCAGCGCGGCAGCGCGCAAGCGTCAACTGGTTCTGCCCGATACCGATAAGGGAGGATGCGCCCCAGAACAGCAACACACCCGCCGGCGAACCCCAGGAAATCCAAAGCATCATAAGAGACATGATCGCGCCCATCATGAGCGTCTGATTTTTCTGCTGGGTGTTTTCAGTTTTCAACTGCTGAAGGACCATCGGAAGGAAGGTAGCACCAGCAAAGATAATCATGAGAATGAGATAGGGAACAAATGTTCCGAATCCCTCGCCGAAAGCCTGGGAGGGCGTCGTGACGAGATTCGGAACCAAGTTGTAGAACGAATACGTGCCCTCGCCAATACGATCGCCCATCTCGCGAAGCACCTGGAACAGAGCAATAAAGATCGGCATCTGGAGCAGCATCGGAAGACAACCAGCGAGCGGGTTGAACTTCATCTCCGCGTAGATCTTCTGCATCTCCTGGGATTGACGCGTGGGATCATCGGGGAAACGATCTTTCAGGGCCTGAATCTTCGGCTGCACCTTCTGCATAGCATAATTGGACTTCGCTTGCTTATGCATGAGGGGCGCGACAATGATACGAAAGATAATCGTGACGATGATGATCGCCAGTCCCCAGTCGTGGCAGAAGTTATAGAAGAACTGGATGATGTCGAAGATCCAGTCTTTAAAGATATCCCACATAGCTTACCTTTCCAAATGCACCAGCGACTCAGGGAACGGGATCGTACCCACACGGACCGCCAGGGCGGCATCGCAGTATCCTCTTTGCAGTGAGCACGAACCCTTTGCAAAACCCATATCGCTTGAACGCGGTGAGTCCGTACTCGGAACATGTGGGAATGAAGCGGCAAGAAGGGGGGAGAAGGGGTGAAAGAGCCATTCGGTAAAACATAATAAGACCGATAGCGACCAGAGTCGGAATCCTCTTAATGCGTACGAGTAGCTTCTTCAACGGTGTTCTTCCCTTCGCCTTGGGCAAGGCGCTCAGCGACATTTCCGCATGCTTTCAGCACTTTACTATAAGAAGCCCGGGTGAGGCCTGATTTTGCCAGAAATATCACGTCAAAGCCGGCCCACGGCCCACCCATTTCCATGCAGAGTGCTCGCAGGCGGCGCTTGGCGCGGTTTCTCCAAACGGCATTCCCCAACTTCTTCCCCGCAATAAAAGCGACACGACCGGAATGGCCGTGTCGCTCATAATTGCTCTGCTTGTCGTCCTGAGCGCCTACAATAACCGTAAAGTATGGCGTATGAAGACGATGCCCCGTAGAGAAGAGCTGGGAGATTTCAGTGCTGGATTTAATAGTCTGCACCTAAAGATCTCCTAGACGGTGAGACGCTTGCGCCCCTTAGCACGACGGGAAGCGAGAACAGCGCGACCACCCTTGGTAGCCATACGGGCACGGAAGCCATGGCACTTGGCGCGCTTGCGTTTGTTCGGTTGATAGGTGCGTTTCATTGTTTCTTTCCCTTTCATGGTTTAAAGAGTAGCTTTTGAATTATACAACGCAAAAAAGTACTGTCAACGGGGCGAACAGAAGAATAAGGAAGATGGCTGCGAAGGGAGTTGCGATAGGGAGGTGGAACCATGAAGTACAGGTAACGGCTGTGCAGAAATAAAATGTAGTTCCCATTGAAGAGGGATTCTAAAAATAGAATTCAAATAGTAGTCTCAATAAGACGAGTGGATTAGTCGATAACTGGCATAGCCGCAGGTGGGGAGCTTGCAACGTACTTACTGCTTGGTGAGTTGTCAAGCGCGCTTGTGAACCATGCGCTGGCGGCCATCCTCTGCTCTCTCCTGTTGTCGTTGAAAAGTCGCCCTGTTATGCGCAGGTTTTCCCTTCTTATCAAGAGTTTGTGAACAAACTAGTCCAGCTCGCAGATGATCTTCTGCAGCACCTCAATCTCTTCCTGGGTATCGCGATCGGTCTTCAAACGCTCTTCGATACTTGTTGCCGAATGGATGGCGGTCGAATGGTCGCGATTGAATTTCTTGCCGATATCGCCGTAGGGGAGGTCGAGCAGTTGTCGGCACAGGTAGATGGCGATCTGTCGCGGTCTCACAATGGATTGGGATCGCTTTGGGCCTACCATGTCGCTATGGCTCACTTTGAAGAAGTTCTCCACTTCGCGCTGGATGTCCTCCACGGTCAAGCTTCGTGACATGCCGCCGGTGAAATGATTGGCTAGAAGCTCGCGCACTTCATCGATGGAGATATCGCTGCGATCGCAGTAGATCATGCGGTAGATGACGGTATTCACGGCGCCCTTGAGCTCGCGGATGTTGGACCCGGAGTTCTCGGCGATGTACATTTGAATGTCGTCGGAGAGGGTGAAGTTTCCCAGGCCCTCGCTGCGGCTGAACTCGTCGGTGAAGGATTTGACGATGCCGAGTTTGGTTTCCACTTCCGGCGGCTGGATATCGATGGTGCCGCCGCTGTAGAAGCGAGATTTCAGACGTTCGTCGAATTGGATGTTCTTGGGAGCGCGGTCGGCGGAGAGCACCACCTGCTTGCCCTGGCTGGTCAGCGTGTTGAACAGCTGGAAAAGCATGTTCATGGATTCCTTCTTGCCCTGAAGGTGCTGGACATCATCGAGGAGGAGGATGTCCGCCTGCTCATAGTAGGCGCGGAAGTTGCGGAAGCTGACCTTCTCCTGGTCCTTGATGGCGCCGGCCTCTGAGTACTTCGAGACAAAGTCCTGAGCATCCACGTAGACCGTTCGCATCGAGGGACGCGTTTCCTCGATGTAGTTCTGAATGGCTCTCATGAGATGGGTTTTGCCCAAGCCGCTTTTCCCGTAAATGAACAGGGGATTAAGGGGAAGCCGTCCGGGGGACTCTGCAACTTCGACGGCCATGGAGTAGGCCATGCGGTTCGATTCCCCGATAACGAAGTTCTCGAACGTGAGGGAAGACGAGGGATTCGAAGCCCGCTCGGCGACCGGCTCCTGGGAGAGCGGTGCGGGCGCGGGAGGCGCGTAGTGATCGACCACGACGTCCTCTGCAAGGGAATGGGCGACCATGCCGGATGGTTCGAAGGGGGTCGCCTGAGACAGGGGAGCACCATAGGCCGGTGAGGGGGGCGCAGCTGCCGCGATGGGCTGAGAAGGGAGAGACTCTATCGTCGATGCTGCTGGCTGCGCGGGTGTTGGCGTCGGCATCGGTTGGGCGGGCGCCGAAAGGGGCGCCGCAGGGGATGGTTGGCCCGCAGCGGCGATTTTACGCTGCTCTTGGGTGGGGTCGACAGCGATGGCCACCGCGAATACGACGCCGGTGAGATCGCGCAGCGCGCGTACGATAACCTCGGTGTAATGCTGCTCGACCCATGTCTTTATAAAGTCGTTGTCGGCGGTGAGCATGAGAAATGAATCGCTCATGGCCTGGGGAACGAGCCGCGAGAAAAAGGCGGAAACCTGGGAGGGGTCGATATCCTGGTAGCTTTTGACCTGGGCGCAAATGCGCGCCCATTGTTCGTTGAGCGTCTCGCTATCCATACATCATCCTTCCGCCGGCGTTTTTTGCCGTGGTTCTCCGCTTTCAGGGCAATTCTAGCAAATTGGCAAGGCTTGGGTCTTAGAGACCCTGTGCGATCTGTCGGCCGTAAGGGGTGAGGGCTCGCTGTTTCCCGACCATTTCCACCAAACCTGCCTCTCGCAGCCGATTGAGGGTGGTGTTGGTGGTGGAGGCCGGCGTCTCGGTCAGGTCGCTGAAATCCTTGTTCCGGAGGGTTCCTTCTTTAAGGAGAAGCTTCAGGAATATTCGCTCGCGTTCGGAGAGGGCGGGCGCCGGCATGACGGCACTCGGGTAACCCGGATACGCCGCCGGTGCTGGCGCTGCTCCGTAGGCCGGATAGGCGGTTGGGGCGGCTCCATAGGCCCCGTAGCTCGGATATCCCTGGTAAGGGGCTCCGTAAGAGGGAGCCGGTACGGGAGCTGGAGCCGCGGGTACTGCGCTGTAGCCTTGCGGCGCGTAGGCGGGTGGGTAGGGAGTCGCCCCTGGTGCGCTGGATGAGCCCATGGAGGGATAGATTCCGGCTGGATTGGAGGGATAGGGTTCGGTGCCGGCTGCGAGGGGCGCTGCGTAGGGCTGATGAACCACGGCGGTTTCCGAAGCGTAGGACGAACTTGGGATATACTCTCCCTTGCTGCTCAGCA
>OLGF01004523.1_pt1 | contig 10244 bp, 8 predicted proteins | sample 1604971 | NCBI WGS metagenome assembly OLGF01 (sample SAMEA3888902, study PRJEB22519) | human gut metagenome | biome: human gut; feature: human-associated habitat; material: faeces | place: Denmark | collected 2011 | reverse complement strand
AACAGTCTGCAAGTTTTCCCGGAAGAGACATGCTATCCAGTGCAGATTTTCTTCTTGTAAGGTCACGTGCTTTTCTGGCTGCTTCTCTGGCTCTCTGTGCAAGAACAGATTTCTCAACGGTAGCTTTGGCAACTGTCGGGTTCTGCTCCAGAAAAATCTCCAGCTGTTTGCTCACAACGCTGTCTACTGCACCTCTGGCTTCGCTGTTTCCGAGCTTCTGCTTGGTCTGGCCTTCGAACTGCGGATTTCCGATCTTGACACTTATGATTGCTGTAAGACCCTCTCGGATATCATCACCGCTGAGGTTCGGCTCACTGTCCTTAAGAAGCTTGTTCTTACGTGCATAGTCATTAAATGTGTTGGTGATCGCATTACGGAAACCGGTGATATGTGTACCGCCCTCCGGTGTATTGATATTATTTACAAAACCGTAAGTGTTCTCTGTGTATGAGTCATTGTGCTGCATGGCAACTTCTACAGCTACGCCATCCTTCTCTCCCTCACAGTAAATGATCTCAGGATAGAGAGCTTCTTTACTTCTGTTCAGATAGCTTACGAATTCGCGGATACCGCCTTCATAGTGGAATACCTTTTCCCGCTCCTGTCCTTCTCGCTTATCCTCAAGCACAATACGAAGTCCCTTGGTAAGGAAAGCCATCTCACGAAGCCTCTGTTTCAGGATATCGTAATCGTAAATGGTGTCTTCAAAGATTTCCTTATCCGGAAGAAAATCTACCTTTGTTCCGGAAGCATTCGGATCACAATCCCCTGTAACTTTCAGCGGATACATGGTCTTGCCACGCTCATATCTCTGTTTATATTCTTTTCCATCACGATGGATCGTAACCTCAAGCCACTCAGAAAGTGCATTTACTACAGATGCACCTACACCGTGAAGTCCGCCGGATACCTTATATCCTCCACCGCCGAACTTGCCACCTGCGTGAAGAATAGTAAATACAACCTCAACTGCCGGAATACCTGCCTTGTGATTGATACCTACCGGAATTCCACGACCATTATCTGTAACTGTAATGGAGTTATCCGGATTGATATCTACATGGATCTCCGTACAAAAACCAGCCAGTGCTTCATCGACTGCGTTATCCACGATCTCATATACGAGATGATGAAGTCCACGGCTGGAGGTACTTCCGATATACATTCCAGGCCTCTTACGTACGGCTTCCAGTCCTTCCAGAATCTGGATCTGATCCGCGCCGTATTCTGTATTCTCTGCGCCCATGTCATTCCTCCTGTTCTTGTCGTCCGGACGTGTTTGAAAATTCATTTCTGCAGAACCATAGCAGCTTCAGAAATCATTACATCAAATCCCGAACAAGATAAACTGATCTTTTAATTTCAGGAAATACTGTATTTTCATTTTGCAGAAAGCAATTCTCAAACCCGCTCCGGAAGTGTCATTTATACCTGTAAAATAAATATTTTTTACATACGAATACAGAGTTTATTATAGCACAAAAAAGCCTGTATTTCCACGCAAAATCATAGGAAATACAGGCAAAAAAGTATCTTATTAAATGCAATCCCAAAACACAGCACAATATGCTCTTAAAACATATGGAATATTCAGCTACTCCGGCAAAAGCCCAAATTCCTTTAACAATTTCTTCTGGTATTCCGGATCTGATGCCGATCTTATAATATCAGACGTCCTCCCCAGCTCAGCAAGGCAGAGGATCAAACTATTAATACTATGTTCTCCCTGCTGCATTCCCTGCTGCATTCCATCCTTTATTCCATCCTGCATTCCAATTCCATACCCTTCATCATAGCCAGCCTGTAAACTTTTTCTTATCTTTTCCTCGATCTGATCCTGTATGATCCGATTTAATGCTTCACACATACAATCCGCCTCCCTGAATTTTTCTTCATTAGCCCTTACGATCATCTGCATAACTGATTCGTACAAAGGATTTTTCTGCTTTTCTCTGTATTCATTGAGAAGTCGTTTCATATCTTCCTTATCTTTTATTCTATCAGTCAGACTTCTCAGCCACAGATTTTTCTTCTTCGACAACTGCTCTGTTACAATGACCTGGATTGGGATCTTAGATCCTGTTACGTAATAAATTCCTTCTTCCATCTTTTTTACCCGGCATTTCCAAAACTCCCTCAAATGACGGAGCATCTTCCGGGGATATGCCCTGCTTACCAAAGAGATCGTAATCTCCTCAATTGGGATTTCATCCTCAGTTACCGTATCCGCTTTATAAAAAAATGCATATCCACACACCTTATAAAAATCATTGATGCTTATATAATCCGTCGGACTCTTATACTCAATGATATTATATTTTCGGAAGATCCTTCCTATGTTTTTATTAATGGGGATATCTGATTTCTTTTTGATCACAAGCGCATCGATCTCCATTGGTTTCGTCCCAAGCTGATGCTCATTCTCAAAAATCAGATTCTCCCTTTCTGCCTCCAGTTCTATCTGGATATCAGCAAAAAATGCAGGATGCCACTGCCGCAGGTTAGAGCTGTTTGTTCTGTTATTGTTTACGATCATACACGACTCCTCTGTTTTGATCTCAAGGAGCCTCATCTGAAAACTCCTGCTGAAAAATGGAAAAAAGCATGAATTTTCTGAGATGACAGGCAATCTGCCTGATATATGAAATGTAATAGAAAAATAAGATTATTTTTAGAAAATATGCTTTTACAGCATTTCCATAGAATCCCGGAACTGCTTTTTATTTTTGATAAGATCAGCTTACCACAATATGGTCTATACTGCAAGCAAATCATTTCGACAAAATCCGCACAGTACGTTTTATGTCACTGTTCACTGGAATATTCCTCGTGGCATTTTTTTTGCAGGCAAAGATCACAAAAAAGCTGCATATGTTTCCCCGCTCTCGGGTCACAACATGCAGCTTTTCGTTTGTTTATAAATATGTTTCCTATGCTCCCTGCCTCAATTTTCGTCCGGTCATTCACTGGAATCCTCTCCATCCAGCAGAGCCTTATAAATATCCCTCTTGGAAACACCACGATCCCTAGCGGCAAGCTTCATAGCATCCTTTCTGGAATTCCCCTGCTGCTCATACATCGCCACATGCTCCGCAATGGAAATCTCCTCCCAGGAAGCACGCTTCTCCGCCTCCATCTCACTGCGGCTCCTGCCCTCGATCACAAGAACACACTCACCCAGCGGCTTCTCATCTTTATAAAAATCCATCAGATCATCGATCGTAGTCCGGAATGCCGTCTCATGCTTCTTGGTCAGCTCTCTGCAAAGAGTCACCCGGCGGTTGCCAAGCGCCTCTCTGAGCTCACCAAGAGTCCGTACAAGCCTGTGAGGTGCTTCATACAGGATAATAGTCCTAGTTTCACAGGAAAGCTCCTCCAGGATCGTTTTTCGTTCTTTCTTATCCGCCGGAAGAAAAGCCTCGAAAGCAAAACGCCTGGTATGCAGGCCTGACAAAGTCAGAGCAGTGATACAGGCAGCAGGACCCGGAAGTGAAGTCACTTCAATTCCGGCTTCATAACACATGGCGGCAAGCTCCTCCCCGGGATCTGAGATACCCGGAGTACCTGCATCTGTGATCAACGCAATGTTTGTACCCGCCAGCAGCTTTTCCACGAGGACATGACCCTTATCGATCTTATTGTATTCGTGGTAGCTGGTCATGGGGGTTTTTATATCAAAATGATTCAGAAGTTTTATGCTGTTGCGGGTATCCTCCGCAGCGATTAAGTCCACTTCCCGAAGGGTTCTTAAAACTCGAAGGGTGATGTCTTCGAGATTTCCTATGGGGGTGGCGCATAAGTATAGTTTTCCGTTTTGTTTCATAATTTGCCTCTTTTCTCGCTTGACCGCGGGGAGTTGTTTTCCACTTGGCCGTGGGGGAGTTGTTTTGCTTAACCGCGGAGGATATTCCACTTAACCGTGAGGGATATTCCGCTTGACCGCGGGGGTTTGTTTAAGTTTGGGAACTTTGAAAACCGCAAAGGGGCCGCAAAGCCGCGCCCCCTCTGCACACCCCTTGGGCTTTTTTTAAGTAGTGCAAGGGATTCGCCGTTCTTATTTGTTAACTTGTGTCTGTATGCTTCGGTATTCAGCGCACTACGCTGTGCCGATGTTGTTTTATTTCTTCACTTTCTCTGTGGTTCACTTCCGGCAAGGTGTCTGTATTCTTCGATACTCAGCGCGCTACGCTGTGCCGATGTTGTTTTATTTCTTCACTTTCTCTGTGGTTCTCTTCTGGCAAGGTGTCTGTATTCTTCGGTACTCAGCGCACTACGCTATGCCGATGTTGTTTTATTTCTTCACTTTCTTTATGGTTCACTTCCGGCAAAGTGCCTGTATGCTTCGATATTCAATGTGCTACGCTATGCCGATATTATTTCATTTCTTCACTTTCTCTGTGATTCACTTCTGGCAAAGTGCCCGTATTCCTCGATACTCAGTGCGCTACGCGTTGCAATCTCTCGCTTTGAATCTCAGCCTGCCTCCCCTCGCCGTCCCTTCACCAACCGAAGTACCACAGCCACCACTACCTCCCAGCCATCCAGCGCAGCGCCGATGGCCCAACCCCTCCCGAGCAGCCACCCCAATCTCTCACAACCGGGACAGCCACCCTAAGCCACAACATCACAACATTCACACCATCCGATACAACTCCAAAACATCCTCCGTATAAACCCCTGGCCGCTCATAAACCACCAGCGGCCGCTCAACCCGGATCCTGGAATTCCCGCCCTTACAAGCCTCGATCAACACCATATTCGGCTCCTTATCAATAAAAGGATACACCAGCTGCATCCTCTTAGGCTCTAGCTTATACTTCGTCAAAGTCGCCATCAGCTCCACCAGTCTGAAAGGCCTGTGCACCAGAAAAAACCTCCCCCTGTCCTTCAGAACCCGGGCAGCCTGACAGGCCACATCATCAAAAGTACAAAGAATCTCATGCCTCGCAATCGCCTTGGGAACATGCGGATTCGTTAACCCATGCTGTCCGATCATATACGGCGGATTACACGTCACCACATCAAAAGAAGCCGCCCCAAAAATCCCGGCAGCCTCCTTGATATCACCTTCAACGATCCGAACCCTGTCCTCAAGGCCATTAAACCTCACACTACGGTCAGCCATCTCCGCACACTCATGCTGAATCTCCAGACCCGTAAAATGCTCCCCATCCGTACGGTCAGAAAGCAAAATCGGAATAATTCCCGTGCCAGTCCCCATATCCAGTGCAACCTCACCCTTCTTCACCCGGGCAAAACCAGACAACAGAACCGCATCCATCCCGAAACAGAACTTCTTCGGATCCTGGATCACAAACAACCCATTCTGAAGATCATCCACACGCTCACCGCAATAAACCAGATCACTTCTCATTCGGCTTCGAATCTCCCTTTTTAACCTCTTTCTCCTCGTGGTCAGCAGAACCACCCTTACCCTTTTTTCTCTTAGGGCGGAACCTCAGATCACGGACCGGAAACTCCTGGATCTCCTTCTCGTCATTCACCTCAACCACGATCTTAACCATCTGCCGGAGAACATTCACACTCTGGACCGTACCCGAAACACCCTGCGGCGTCGTTACCATATCACCGATACCCGGAAGATTCCGGTTCAGCTCCTCATAAGTCTCCTGCTCATTCTTCAGACAGCACATCAGACGACCACAGACACCAGAAATCTTCGTCTGGTTCAGAGAAAGATTCTGCTCCTTCGCCATCTTGATGGAAACCGGCGCAAACTCCGAAAGATACGTATGACAGCAAAGCGTCCTTCCACAGATACCAATACCGCCAAGGATCTTCGTCTCATCACGGACACCGATCTGACGAAGCTCGATCCTGGTCTTAAACACAGACGCCAGATCCTTAACCAGCTGCCGGAAATCAATACGGCCATCCGCTGTAAAATAAAACAGCACCTTGTTATTATCAAAGGTATACTCCGCATCGATCAGCTTCATATCAAGCCCATGCTCACGGATCTTCTTCTTACAGATCTTAAAAGCCTCTTTCTCCTTCTGGCGGTTCTCAGCCTCATGATCCTCGTCCTCCTTCGTTGCAACACGGAGAACCTCCTTCAGCGGATGGACCACCTCGTCCTCCTTCACGCTGCGCGGCTCCAGGACAACACGGCCATACTCCACACCACGGGCAGTCTCCACGATCACATGATCGCCGACTTTCACCTTATAATTTTTAGGATTAAAATAATAAATCTTACCAACGTTACGAAATCTGACTCCAACTACCTTTTCCATTCTATTTCTCCCTAATTGTCAGGAACAGGAGCTCCAGGGCAAGTTCGAGATTAACATTGGCACGGAGACGCACCTTCGTCTTCTCCAGTGCCTCAAGGATTTTTTCGATATTCTCATAAGAACGCTCGCTGGCCTGCTCTCTGATAAAATTAATCTCCTGTTTAAAAACCAGGTTGTCAATTTCCCTTGTTGCCTTAAACATCAGAACATCGCGGAACCAGAACTGGAAAATATCCAGATAATCATTGATATTATTCTTATCAGCAGTCAAAGTCTTGATCGCCTCTGTCAGCTCATAAACCTCCATGGAATTGGCATATTTCAAAATCTTCAGGGCATTGGCAGTCATATCTGCAAACTCCTGAGAAGTCGCAGCCTCCTTCGCCTTGCCGATACTGCCCTGCGCATAAGACGCATCGATCTCAGCCTGATAATCCGGCACCTGAAGATGCTCCATCAGATATTCCTTCACAAGACTGTCATCCACCACCTTCAGATCCAGACGCACACATCTGGAACGGATCGTAGGAAGAAGACTGTCGATATTGCTCGTCAGCAGCATGATCACCGCATATTCCGGCGGTTCCTCGATAGTTTTCAAAATGGCATTCTGCGCCTGCACCGTCATCATCTCCGCATCCGGAATGATATAGATCTTATACGGACTGCAGTACGGCTTGATATCCACATCATGGACAACCTGCTCACGCACCTCATCAATACTGATACTGCCAGGTTTCTCATGTGTCACTGTGATAATATCCGGATGATTCTTGCCGATCACCTTCTTACAGGAATCACAGGTCATACACGGTTCAGCTTCCCCTGATTCACACTGCAGTGCTGCCGCAAAAGTCCCTGCAAGAAGCTTCTTGCCGGAACCTGGTTCTCCTGTAAAAATATAAGAGTGGGATACCTTTCCTGTCTCTATCGCATTCTTCAAATGCCTGATTATATCGTCATGGCCGATGATGTCATGAAATCCTGCCATAAGAATCACCTCTTTCTGCCTTTTGTGCCCTCCGTCTTACCCGGTGGACATCTTTCATCTAATTATAACATAATCTTCTATATAAAAAAAACTATTTTTCCCTATTGTATCGATTTTATATATTTTCCAATTTCCTTCACACATTCATCCAGATTATGATTCCAGAAACGCTTGTCTATACCTGCTTTCAGAATATTTTCTTCGGAAAAATCCTTCTGGTCTGCCAGAAAACGCCTGCACATCTCCTCGTATTTCGGATTCTCCTGGGTCTTTTCCCTGGCAAGGGCACGTTCCAGACGCTCTCCGTCTTCCACCTGAATGTATATCGGACACATCACATCATCACCATAATATTCCCGAAGCTTCACATAAGATTCCAGTGTACCGATTCCCAGATAATTATCATTTCCGCCACTTACCTGACCATCATCTGCTGTAAAATATATCCATGGTCCATAAACCGTTTCATAAGTTCTGGCCTCGATCAGCTTTCCGGTTCTTCTGAACTCTTCCAGTTTATTCTCATCTGTAAAATAATATTCTCTTCCTTCTTTTTCTCCATCACGGATCGGACGCGTAGTATAAATTACAAGTCTCTTCAAACCAAACTCCTCAGTCGATTCCAGTTTTCTGTAAATACTGTCCTTTCCTGAAGAACTTTTTCCCATAATATAAAAAATCTTTCCCACTTTACTTCCTCTGCCTCCCTGCTTTACTGCTCACTCTGCGACCAAGATCATACGTATCATTACCATTGCCTAACAACTGACTTATCTTACATATCATTTGTCACCACACATATCGTCTCACTCGTCTGATCACTCAGACCCTGAACCTCAAAACCCTGTTCCAGATATCTTCTCACATTTTTTACGAAATGTCCAGAAATCTGCTCCCCGGGAACAAGCAGAGGAATCCCTGGCGGATAAAGATACGCAAATTCCGCAGAAATCCGTCCGATACACTCATCCAGACAATACCTCTCACACTCTGCATCCATGGCCTGTGAAATACGCATCACCTGCTTCATCCTGCTGTTTTTTACAGGCTCCTTTTCCTCGGTCTCTTCTCTGTATTTCAACGATTCCCGCCGTTCAATTTCCTCAACAGCTTCGCAAAGTCTTCTGAATCCTTCCTCCGTATCGCCGACTGCCGCCAGTGCCAGCACATAATTCTCAGCCTCCATCTCCATTTCCAGATGAAACTCTTCCCTCAAGATCCGATGGAGCTGTCTCCCATTCAGCGAACTGTTCACTGTGGAAAGCAGAATCTTGGATCTGTCAAAATCAAAAACTCTCTGGCATTCACACACTTCCGGCGTAACCAGACGGATATACTTACACTTTCCAAGACGAACTCGCGCTTTTTCCAGATTCTCTGTAAACACACGGAACATCTCGTCACCTTCACGTTCCAGCTTATCCATGCACGCATCAATGCTGCTCATCAGAATATAGGACGGACTGCTGCTCTGGTAAATTCCAAGAAAACGCTTCAGTTTTTCCCTGCTTACCCGGTTGCTGCACAGATGGATCACTCCCGTCTGGGTCAGACAAGGCAGTGTTTTATGCACACTGTTGATCACTACATCCGCACCAAGCTGCGCCGCAGATACCGGAAAATAATCCGAAAAGCAAAAATGTGCACCATGAGCTTCATCCACGATCAGCGGCACTCCGTGATTATGTGCAATATCCGCAATCCGTGCGATATCTGATACGATCCCGTCATAAGTTGGAGATGTGATCAGCACAGCCTCTATATCCTTTTTTTCTTCCAGGTACATTTCCACACGGCTTGGTGAAATCCCGCCATTTATCCCCAGTTTCGGGTCTTCATGTGGATAAATATAAGTGGCTTCCAAATCCCGCAGGTAAATTCCATGGTACACCGCCTTGTGACAGTTCCTGGCCACCAGAATATGTCCGCCTTTTTTCACAGCCGCAGATACCGCTGCCAGAATCGCCCCGGAGCTTCCATTAATGCTGTAAAAACTCTCCTGCACACCGTAGATCCGTGCAACATCCTCCTGGGCCCTTTTCAGAATATCCTCTGCATGATGCAGGTTATCGAACCCGTTGATTTCCGTAATATCCCTCTCTACCGGAAAATCTCCATCCACAGCCAGTGGATTTCTCTTATGCCCGGGCATATGAAATGGGTAAAAATCACTTCTGCCGTATGCCTCCAGTTTTTTATATAATCTGTCTTCCATAATTCTCCCTTTCGTCCAGATAATAATAAAGAGGGGCTATCATCAAAACGATATTCCCCTCTGTTTTATCACATCTCAGTAAAGTCAATCCTCAGATCCTCATAAATTCCAACCTTAACCGAATCCTGAAATGTATACTGTTCCGTATCTTCATTCTCAAAATCATATACCATTATCTGATTCTTCGTCGGATCCACGATCCAGTATTCTCTCACACCGGCAGTCCTGTATTTAAACAGCTTCGTGTAGTAGTCCATACGCCTGCTTGAAGGAGAAACGATCTCAATGATCCAGTCCGGAGCTCCTTTACAACCTCTGTCATCCAGTTTATCAGAATCACAGATAACGGAAACATCCGGTTCCACGTAAGTATTTGTTTTCTCATCCAGATACACTGCAAACGGTGCAGCAAATACTTCACATTTCCCTTTATTGTCATCTATATAGTTGCCTATTTTTCTGGACAAAATGCTCGAGATCCTCTGATGTCTCGTATTCGGTGGCGACATATAATAAATTTGTCCATCGATCAGTTCCGCTCTTTCGCCCTCCGGCAGAGCATAAATATCCTCTATCGTATAAACTTTTTCTTTCAACAGCGGCATATTTCCACTCCTCTCAAAAACACCTGGTAAAATGTACACCTTTATTTCGCTCTGCATTCATACGCGCATACAGCAGCTCCATCTGAAGATTTCCCGATACACTCACACCTTAAACCGGTATCCCACACCCCAGATCGTCTCAATATACTGAGGCTTGGCCGTATTAAACTCGATCT
>OLGF01004519.1_pt1 | contig 10254 bp, 10 predicted proteins | sample 1604971 | NCBI WGS metagenome assembly OLGF01 (sample SAMEA3888902, study PRJEB22519) | human gut metagenome | biome: human gut; feature: human-associated habitat; material: faeces | place: Denmark | collected 2011 | reverse complement strand
GCCGCACCTCGCTCGCCGTATCGGCACTTAGAATTATGCGGTATTGCCCTAAAAAACATTTGTAGGGGACGATGCTCCGCATCGTTCCACACGCAGGGCCTTGCCGGAATTATATCCTCTCCCCCGAAAGATTGCAAACAAAAACCGGCCCCTTTTCAGGAACCGGTAAACATTTAAGAATGTTCGGGCAGCGCATGGTGATGGTTGTGGCGATAAGCAACCGAGGGCGCTGTGCGCAGGGCAACGGCATCGGCCACGGCGTCCAGCGTCAGAGCCAGGATGATGCCGCCCATCACATCAAACACCGAATGCTGCTTTAACAGCATGGTGGAAAGAATGATGGAAACGCAGAGCAGATCGGCAGATACGCGCACCCACAGCCATTTGCGGCCGCGCAGCCGTGCGCAGTGGTGATAAGCCAGCGCCAGCGTGACGGAGTTGAACACATGGATGGACGGGAACACGTTGGTGGGCGTATCCGTGCGCCACAAAGCGCGTACCGTGCGGGTAAAGATATCATTGCCGTAAATGTAAGCAGGACGCAGGTCGGTACCATTGGGTACGATTGCGCAGAACAGCAGCGAGAGGGTCATGCCGGTAAACAGCGGCAGGCACAGCCGCCAGAATTCCATCCGGTCATTGAACCACAACAAATAGAACAGTGTACAGGGGATCCAGGCGAACCACAGGTAATAAGGGATGATGGCGTATTTACAGAACGGAATCAGATCATCCAACCGGCAGTGGAGCACCAGATCCGGCACCTGGATGCCCTGTTCCAACAATTTGAAAAACGCAAGATAAAAGACCAGGTAGCAGGCCATGAACTGGATGGGATGGTCTTTGCACCATGTACGAATCACAAAAAACACTCCTTTTTGAGAAAAAAGGCCGCCGCAGGGGGACCATTCCCCTTGCGATGATAGAGTATTATACTCTCCAAATGTGTCAAAAACAAGGGAAAGCGGCGACAAGGATTGACAAATCGAACTACATTTTTTTGTGCAGCAATGCTAAATTGTGAAATTGAAAATTGTGAAAAGCAACAAAAATAGCAAGCCGGGAATGCTTGCTGGGCTGCGCGGGCCGTTGCAGTAGCATTTGGCTGACTATTAAGGCAACACCGCACAATTCCCGCCTTACGGCTTAAGCATCGCTCCGACGGCTGCGGCACGGCATCTGCGTTGCCAAAATGCTCGATAAGACATCCAGTGTGCAGGGAGGGTTTTTAAGCGATTTAAGGAGATTTAGGGATAGGAATGGGGCGATGGTCAGAATGTTTAAGCCAGACACGTAATTTCGCTAAAGCCCGGTTTAGCGAAATATAGAGGAGAGACAGAACAATCATCTTTATCACACGAATTGCACTACTACTAAAAAGCGCCGAATCCACTGTCGCCATCGAACCAATAACACCGTACAGTATCAAGATTTTCATCTCATTTTGATACTGTACAATACGCTCGGAAGTCTGCTGGATCATTTTTAACAAGAACGAAAATCTTTACGGCGGCAAAGAAATGCTGTATACTAAGATGTAAAGACACCTTGGAGAAAATACTGTGGACAGGGAGCAAATGCTATGAATGACGAAAAAATCACCCTTGATCTTGTGATTGATGTGCAGAAAGATTTTATTACCGGGGCACTGGCCAACACACAGGCGCAGGCCAATGTGGCGCACCTGGCAGAGACCGCGCGGGCACACGCGCAGGCCGGGCACTGGATGTTCTTTACCCGTGATACCCACCAGGACAACTACCTGACCACGCGGGAGGGCCGCAGCCTGCCGATCGAGCACTGCATTGAGGGTGAGGATGGCTGGAATTTTGCGCCCGAACTGGAAAACGCCATGGCGGACACCGAGCCGGAAGTGTGCCACATTGTGGACAAACCCACGTTCGGCAGTTATATGCTGCCCAGTGAGATTCTGGATGAACTGATGGCACACAACAAGGCTGTTGAAGATATTGAAAAAATTGTTATTTATGGCTACTGCACCGATATCTGCGTGATTAGCAACGCCATGGTACTGCGTGCAGCTTTCCCGGAAACAGAGATCGAAGTTTTGTCGGACTGCTGCGCCGGGGTAACGCCCCAGAGCCACCAGACCGCGCTGGATGCCATGCGGGCCTGCCAGTTTACAATCATATAATAGGTGATGAAATAAAAAATACCGTGCAGCTTTTTTTGAACTGCACGGTATTTTTATCTGTTTGTCAGCTGACGCAGCTGGTTCAGGTCCTCCCGCGTATCCACATCCCTCAGTTCGGCATCGTTCCGGGCGGACACAAGGCGGACGGAACCGGGGTGGGCCCGCGCAACGGCATTGCCGCCGCGGCCATCCGGCAGGTGAAGCAGCTCCGAAAAATAATCCGCGCCGAACAGCACTGGGCTGCCGGGGGTGCCATCGGCAGCGCACAGCCGCACAATGGCATCGGGGGCCGCTGCCAGCGCCAGTGCTTCCACACTTTGCTGCGTGAGCAGCGGCTGGTCCCCCGGCAGAAACAGGCAGCCGCGCAAAGCGGGCTCTTTTCCCAGCAATGCCGCCAGCCCCAGCCGGACCGTATCGCTGCGGTAGGGCTGCGCGTGGCGCAGAACGGGGACGCCCTGCGCGTTACAGAGCGCCTCAACCTCTTCCGAGCGGGTCACGACAATGCGGCAGGCCAGCAGCGGCAGGGCGGCTAGAGCCAGCGCATTGGCGATCAGCGGTGCACCGCAAAAATCCGCCATCAGCTTGTTTCCGCCGAACCGCCGCCCCAGCCCGGACGCCATGACCACGCAGCCGAGAGCGGGCGCGGGATCGTCCAAATCCACCACAAAGGCATCCTGCCGGGCGCACAGTGCGGTTAAAAATGGGGTATCCTGCTTACGCACAATAGCAAGAACGCGCTTTGCATCCAGCAGCGCTTCCACTGCCTGCCGGAATTCGGGGCAGCTATTTTCCAGGTAACCGAGTTCATCCAGCACCGCCCATTCGCTCTCCCCTGCCGCCATGCGGTGCAGGGCGGGTACACCCAGCAGCAAAAAGCCGTCCGCCACGGGGCGCATCCGGTTTTCGCCTGGGGGCAGTGCCGGGTCAAAGCGGCCGATCACCGCTATTTTTCCGCCCACACTTTCTCGAATTTCCACACGGTCCGCAGGGTACGCTGCTGTGGTAATTTCCTGTGCCCCGGGGCAAAGCAATGGCACCAGCGCACGCAGCAGGGTGGTTTTTCCCGTACCGCGCCCGCCGGTCAACAGCAGGTGGCGCTTACCGCTCACCCGGAAAGAACTTATAATAGAGCTCGCGGTCAGTCTGTACACAGGCATCACGGTAAGCCTCATACCTTTCCATAAAATTGCGGGCTTCATCCGTCAGGGTGCTGCCCCCGCCGCCGCGCCCGCCAATGGTTTTGCGGGTCAGCGCAAAGCCCAATTCTTTTTCCGCTCGCTTGACCATGCGCAGCGCTTTGGAGTAAGAAAGCCCCATGGCCTGTGCCGCCGCCCGCAGTGAGCCGGTCTCTTCAATCCGGTGCAGCAGGCGGCAGGGGCCTTCGCCAAAAAAGCGCTCGCCGATATCATCGCAGAGCATCACATGAATCTTCGGTTTCATTTTTCTTTCCTCACAACGGCAGCAGCGCCAGCCGCACCCGGCCTGTGCGGTCGGTCACGGGCACCAGTTCCAGCGGGCCGTATACTGCTGCCAGCGCGGATTGCAGCGCTTCAACCGGGTCGGTTCTGGGGTACAGCATGGCTCCAACCTGCCCGTTTTGCAGCACGATCAGCATATCGCACCAGTCCAGCATCAGCATGGGGTCATGCAGGCAGATCAGCGCTGTTTTGCCGCTTGCATGCACAAATTCTGCCAGCAGCGCCGCCATATGGCTGCGGTTGGCAAGGTCCAAGGCACTGTCCGGTTCATCCAGTAGCAGCAAAGGCGCATCCTCCACAAAGGTACGTGCCAGAATACAGAGCTGGCGTTCGCCGCCGCTCAGCGTCAGGTAGTCCTGCTCGGCTTTATCCGCCAGGCCTACCGTGCGCAGGGCTTCTTCCGCTGCCGCACACATGGCAGCGGTGGGGCTTTGCAGCACGCCAAGGCGGGGGTTGCAGCCCATCAGCACAACTTCCCGTGCAGACATGGACACCGAAATTCCGCTTTGCTGCGGGATGTAACTGACCGTTTGTGCCAGACACCTGGTAGAGAGGCTTTCCAGCGGCACACCATCCATCAGGCAGCACCCCGTATGGGGCAAAAGCCCGGCCACTGCGCGCAGCAGGGTGGTTTTTCCGCTGCCGTTCGCCCCCAATATTCCCACCAGCTGGCCGGGGGTATCTATCGTAAAATGAACATTTTGCAGGATGTTCTTATCGCCAAGACGGACGGCCAGATTCTCCACAGTGAACATTACCGCGTTTCCCTCCCCGGCTTTATAATAAGGTAGAGCAAAAACGGAACACCCAGCAGCGAGGTGAAGATACTGACCGGCAGTTCGGTTGCCGCCACCGTTTTGGCAATGGTATCCGCCGCCAGCAGCAGCGTGCTGCCCACCAGCCCGCTGAGCAGGCTGGTGGAGCGGCGGTTGTGCCCCGCCAGCAGCCGCGCACAGTGGGGGGCCAGCAGCCCGACAAAGCTGATCAGCCCGGTCACGCTGACAACCGCAGCCACCACCAGCGTTGCCAATGTCAGCAGCAGAAAACGCATCCGCCCCACCGGAACCCCCAGCAGCCGCGCTTCATCCTCTTCCACGGATAAAAGCATCGCCTGACGGTGCAAAGCAAAAATTACGGCGCAGCAGAAAATAACCATTGGAACGGGGAACCACACCCGGCTTTGCGTTACCCCCGCCAGGCTGCCCATGATCCAATATTCAATGCTGGCCAGCTCTTTTTCCGGGTCAGCGGTCAGCTTTAGCAGCATCAAAAGAGTTTGCGCCAGCGCATGTACGGCAATGCCCGCCAGCACCAGGTTCATCTTGCTGCGCCCCGGCGCGGCGGCCGCCAAGCCAAGCGAGAGAAACACCGCTGCCAGCCCGCCCGCAAAGGCGCATACCGTGGTGCCCAGCGTGCCCGAAGAGACAAACAAGATGGCAAATGCCGCGCCAACGCTGGCCCCCGACGATACCCCAATGATATCCGGGCTTGCCAGTGGATTGCGGAAAACAGTCTGGTACACAAAGCCCGCCACGCCAAGACCGAACCCGCCCGCCAGCGCCATCACGGCACGGGGCAGGCGCAGTACCGTGAAGGTGCGCACTGCCATAGCGTCCCCCGCCAGCAGTGCCTGCAGGGTTATGGGATAACGGCCGAAATAAAGTGCCGCACCAAAGGCCATAAAAACGCAGAGCGTTGCGCCCAGAAGGCATAGCGCCGTGCGTTTGCGGTTATTATTCATAAGATTCGGGGGTAAAGCCATAGAAGCTACCATAGAATTCATCGGCAGCGGCGTGGTAATACTCCTCGGTCACCTGCTCCGGGTGCAGCACGCTGGCAAGATAAACACTGCCAAGGAAGCTGGCCGGCACGGGAGAATCCACAGCCTCAACAGCGTGGGGCAGCTGGTAAACATGGCTCTCCTTGACGGCGGTGCAGTCCGCCAGGGCGGCATCGTTCAGAACAGAATCAACGTCATATTCAGCATCGGATGCCAGAATGATGTAATCGGGGTTCCAATCCAGGATCTGCTCATAGGAAACTTCGGCCCAGTAGGTATCTTCCACGCTGGCGGCGGCGTTTGTGCCGTTGGCGTTTTCGATCATCGTGTTCTGATACATGGCGGGGCCTGCGGTTTCCAACACGGAGCTGTTGCCTGCCAGGTAAACGCTGGGGGCATCGGTGCCGGCAACGGCTTCGGCCAGGGCGGCCAGGTTGCTGTCAATGGCCATTTCCAGCTCCTCGCCGCGGGCGGTGGTGTTGGTTGCCTGTGCCAGCAGCTCGATCGCGCCGAACAGGCCGGCCTGGTTTTCCGGCTTAACAGCCAGCACGGTCAGGCCCATTTCCTCCATCTGGGGGATGGAATCCTTGAGCTTGGCGGGCACGATGACAAGATCCGGGGCCAGCGCAGCGCAGCCTTCCAGGTCAAACTCTTTGGCGGTGCCAATGCTGGGCAGGGACTGGATCTCCGGGGCGGACAGGCTGTAGATGTTGCGTTTGTCGGCTTTGGCTTCCACGCCAACCAGCTCGTTCTGCACGCCCAGCGCAATCAGCAGGCTGGTGGAAATGTAGTAGCCGCTGGCAAGGGTTTTGGGTTCTTCCTCAATGGTAACTTCGCGGCCCAGCTGGTCGGTAACGGTCAGCGGGTAGGTAACCGCCGTTTCGGCGGCAGGTTCTTCCGGTGCAGCAGTGGCTTCCGGGGCTGCGGCAGCCTCTACGGAAGCAGCCTCGCTGGCTACGGTACTGCTGGCAGCAGCGGTGCTGCCGCAGGCTGTCAGTGCCATAGCGGCGGCCAGCAGCAGGGCGGTCATTTTGGTCATTTTCATGTTTCTTACTTCCTTCTAAAACCAATATTCCGTTGTGTTTTTCAAACAACAACGGAATTATAGCAGAATTTGTGGTAAAATGAAAGTGGTACTGCACAAAAGTATGATTTTACCCAAAAACGGAGAGCATTCTATGATAACGATTCGAGAATATGCCCGCCCCGCCACACTGGAAGAAGCATGGCAGCTGAACCAGAAGCGCCCGAACCGGGTGCTGGGAGGGATGCTGTGGCTGAAAATGGAAAAAATCAGCGTTGGCACAGCCATTGACCTATCTGCGCTGGGGTTGGATACCATTGAAGAAACCGATACCGAATTTGCCATTGGCGCCATGGCAACGCTGCGCAGCCTGGAAACCCACGCCGCGCTGAACGCGGCCACCAACGGCGCCATGCGGGAGGCCGTGCGCCATATTGTGGGGGTGCAGTTCCGCAACTGCGCCACCGTGGGCGGCAGCGTGTACGGGCGGTTTGGCTTTTCAGACGTATTAACGCTGCTGCTGGCGCTGGACTGCGATGTGGAGCTGTACAAAGCAGGCCGGATGCCCATTGCACAGTTTGCCGCCCTGCCCTATGACCGTGATATTTTGACCCATGTTTACATAAAAAAGACGCCGGGGCTTGCCGTGCATTACCAGTCTGTGCGGGCCACCCAGACGGATTTCCCGATTTTGACCTGCGCTGCTGCACGCACGGCGGATGGAGCCTACCGCTTTGCCATCGGTGCACGCCCCATGAAAGCCATGCTTGTCTGCCCCACGGCCGCCCCGGATGAGCTGCCCGCCGCCGTACAGGCTGCGGTGCCCACCGGCAGCAACCTGCGCGGCAGTGCCGCCTACCGCACCCATCTGGTGGGGGTGCTTGTCAAGCGTGCCGTACAGGCACTGGGGAACCTGGAGGTGCTCTGATGCAAATTCATTTTACGTTGAACCATAAAAAAACAGCTGCTGAGATCGCCCCCGATACCCTGCTGATTGATCTGGTGCGCTCTTTAGGCTGCAAAAGCGTCAAGCGCGGGTGCGAAACCGCCAACTGCGGGCTGTGCACCGTGTTTTTGGACGAAAAGCCAGTGCTTTCCTGCTCTGTACTGGCGGCGCGGGTGGATGGCCGCAGCGTTACCACGCTGGAGGGCCTGCAGGAGGAAGCCGCTGAGTTCGGCGCGTTCATCGCTGACCAGGGGGCCGAGCAGTGCGGCTTCTGCAACCCCGGCTTTATCATGAATGCGCTGGCCCTTTTCCGCGAAAAACCCGACCCCAATGAGGAGGAGATCAAGGAATACCTTGCGGGCAACCTTTGCCGCTGCTCCGGGTACGAAGGCCAGCTGCGCGGGATCCAGAACTTTTTGGCGTGGAAAAAATCAAAGGAGGCTGCCCAATGAAAACTGTGAACCAGCCTGTGCGCAAGAAGGACGCCATGCAGCTTGTAACCGGCCAGCCTGTGTACATGGATGATGTTATCCCGCAGGACTGTCTCATCGTCAAGCTGCTGCGCTCCCCCCACGCCAATGCGATCGTCAAAAATATTGATACCTCCCGCGCCATGCTTGTGCCCGGCATGGAGGTGATTTACACCTGGAAAGATGTGGACCAGAACGCCCGCCGCTACACCCAGGCGGGCCAGACCTACCCCGAAATGAGCCCTTACGACCGCCTTGTGATCGACCGCCATGTCCGCTTTGCCGGGGATGTTGTTGCGATCCTTGCGGGCAAAGACGAAACATGCGTCGATAAGGCGATGAAGCTGATTCAGGTGGAATATGAAGTTCTGCCCGCGGTGCTGGATTTCCACACAGCGCTCGATAACCCTACTCTTGTGCACCCGGAGGATAACTGGGAAGCCCTTGTTCCCGGCATCGGAGCTGACAAGAACCGCAACCTCTGCGCCCACGATGAATCCGGCGAGGGTGATATTGAGGCGGTGTTGGCTGGGTGCGATGTGGTCATTGACCACACCTACCACACCCGCGCCTGCCAGCAGGCCATGATGGAAACCTTCCGCACTTATTGCAGCATTGATGCTTACGGGCGGCTGAATGTGCTCAGCTCAACGCAGATCGTGTTCCATTGCCGCCGCATTTTGGCAAACGCCCTGCACATCCCCAAATCCATGATCCGCGTTGCCAAGCCGCGCATCGGCGGCGGGTTCGGCGCAAAACAGACGTCAGTGTGCGAGGTTTACCCTGCCTTTGTTACCTGGAAAACGAAGAAGCCCAGCAAGATCATCTATACCCGCTTTGAAAGCCAGACGGCTTCAACCCCGCGCCATGAGATGGAGATGCACGTGCGGCTGGGCGCAACAAAGGACGGCATCATCAAGGGCATTGACCTGCACACCCTTTCCAACACCGGTGCTTACGGTGAGCACGGCCCCACAACGGTGGGGCTTTCGGGCCACAAGTCCATCCCGCTGTACGGCAAGGCCGAAGCGTTCCGCTTTGTCAGCGATGTTGTTTACACCAACCACATGTCATCGGGTGCGTACCGCGGGTACGGCGCAACCCAGGGTCTGTTTGCGGTGGAATCCGCCGTGAATGAGCTGGCCGACAAATTGGGGATGGACCCGTTCGAGCTCCGGCAGCGCAACATTGTCCATGAGGGTGATGTTATGCCCGCCTACTATGGCCAGGTCAACACCAGCTGTGCGCTGGACCGCTGCCTGAAAACCGTGCATGACAGGATGGATTGGGACCATAAGTACCCCGTGCGCGAGATCGGCAACGGCAAGGTGCGTGCTGTTGGCATGGGCATGGCCATGCAGGGCTCCGGCATCGACCATGTGGATGTGGGCAGCGCCACGCTGAAAATCAACGACGACGGGTTCTATACCCTCTCCATCGGCGCAGCGGATATGGGCACCGGCTGCGATACGATTCTGGCGCAGATCGCTGCCGAAGTGCTGGAATGCCCGCTGGAAAACATTGCGGTTTTGGGCGCAGATACCGATTCTTCCCCCTATGATTCCGGTTCCTATGCGTCCAGCACAACCTATGTGACCGGCAAGGCCGTGGAAAAGTGTGCGCTGGAACTGAAAGATAAGATCTGCACCCTGGGGGCACAGCTGCTTGGGTTGGACAAAGCCGCCGTGCTGTTTACCGGCGATGCCGTGACGAGCGAGGATGGCACCCAGCGCGTGCCGCTGGCCAGCATTGCAGCGGCATCCCAGTGCGGCAACACGGTGGCGCTGGAAGCCACCGTGACCCACAGCTCAGAGATTTCGCCCCCGCCGTTTATGGTTGGCGCCGCCGAAGTGGAAGTTGACCTGGAAACCGGCGAAGCCCAGGTGGTGAACTATGTGGCCGCGGTCGACTGCGGCACCCCTGTAAACCCGAACCTGGCCCGCGTGCAGGCCGAGGGCGGCATTTTGCAGGGCATCGGCATGGCGCTGACCGAGAATGTGACCTACAATGACCGCGGCATGCCGCGCGAAAGCTCCCTGATGCAGTACAAGATCCCCTGCCGCACTGATATTGGACATATTGACGTAAGTTTTGAGAGCAGCTACGAGGGCACCGGCCCGTTTGGCGCAAAGTCCATCGGTGAGGTCGTCATCAACACCCCACTGCCCGCCGTGGCCGATGCCATCTACCACGCCACCCACAAACGCTTTTATGAGCTGCCCATCACCCGCGAGCAGATCGCAATGGCGGTGGAAAAGTGAGTGACGGGGGGCTTGCGCCAGGAGATGCAATGGCGTTTGCTTTATAAGCATACGGTTTGCTTCATTTTTTCCCTATGGCAATACTGCATAATTCTAAGTGCCGATACGGCGAGCGAGGTGCGGCAGATGCCAAGCCAAAA
>OLGF01004515.1_pt1 | contig 10258 bp, 7 predicted proteins | sample 1604971 | NCBI WGS metagenome assembly OLGF01 (sample SAMEA3888902, study PRJEB22519) | human gut metagenome | biome: human gut; feature: human-associated habitat; material: faeces | place: Denmark | collected 2011 | reverse complement strand
TGCGGCAATCTCGGTGCGCTCGCCCTGTGCAAGGAACTTGGTGTGTCCGCGCACGGCGGATTTTCGCTCAATGTATTCAATACGGAATGCCTGCGCTTTTTTGAAGAATTCGGCTTAGACGATACCGAGCTTTCCTTTGAACTGACCGGCGACGAAATTCGCGGTCTCGGCGGCGAGCTGCCGCGCGGCATTTTGCTCTACGGCCGTCAGCCCCTGATGCTCACGCGCAACTGCCCGCTTGCAAATTCGCCGAAGGGCTGCTTAAACTGCAAGCATGCGGGCAAAATCCGCGACCGCAAGGGCGTGGAATTTCCCGTGCACTGCACGCGGTTTGAGGGTAAAACCGTGTATTCCGAGGTCTTTAACAGCGTTCCGCTCGTGCTCTTTGACCGCCCCGTTTCAAATGTCGATTTCGGTGTTTTGCGCTTCTCTGTGGAAAACGCCGTGGAAACGCAGGCGATTTTAGACGCTGCCGTTCGTCATGAAAAGCCGCATTCCGACTGCACTCGAGGACTTTTCCTCCGCGGCGTGCTTTGATTGTGGAAAACTCGGTGGAAAGTGTTTAGAACTTTCTTTTTGAACAGACTGTGAACTCAAAAAAACCGCAGAAATAAGCCGTTTTTCATTTTCCACAGCGCTGTGGAAACAGTTATCCACAATGAGGGAAAACCGGGAAAAAGTGTGAAAAACGGGAATTTTTGGGATACTGTATATAGACAAGGAGCAAAAAATGGAACAAAATATGGTTTTAAAACTGATGCGTGTGCGCGAGGGTGCGATCATCCCGAAGCAGGCGACGGCGGGCAGCGCAGGCTATGACCTGTGCGCGTGTATGGACGCCCCGCAGACGATCGAGCCGGGCGAGCGCTGCGTATTTCCGAGCGGTCTTGCGGCGGAGATCCCCGCGGGCACGGTGTGTGCGGCAAGCGGCGAAAACGCGGTGGAATATGAGACGACGGAGGCGGCTGTGCTGCCCGCAGGCGCACTGACGGTGACAGCGGCGGCGCAGGCGGGTTTGGGCGGCAGGCGCGGCAACGCGGCAAAGGGTGCGGTGAACACGCTCATCACGCCGCCAGCGGGCATTGAAAGCGTGACGAACGATGTGCCGTTTACGGGCGGCGCGGATAAAGAGGACGACGAAGCGCTGCGCACGCGCCTTTTACGGTGCTTTTACGCACTGCCGAACGGCTCGAACACGGAGACGTACCGCCGCGCGGCGCTGATGACACCGGGCGTGAAAAGCGTTCAGGTGGTGCCGCACGCAAACGGTGTGAACACGGTGGCAGTGTACCTGTACGGCGACAACGGCGCGGTGACGGACGAGGTGCTCGGAAAAGTCGGAGAGACGCTCGAAAAGCTCAAAGAGATCAGTGTGGACGTGACGGTGGCTGTGAAAAAGCCGGTGACAGTTTATGTGAAGCCGAAGGACGGGTGCGCGTTTGAAGATGCGAAAGCATCGTGCACGGCGGCAATCACGGCGTACCTGAATGCGTTTGAGGTGGGCGAGCCGTTTGTGACGGCGGGGCTGATCCATGCGGTGATGGAGACGGGCGTAGCACAAAACTGCACGGTGCCGGCGAGCGTGGCGGACTTTACGCCGAACGCCGGGGAGATCGTCACGGCGGGCGCTGTAAATGTGCTGGAGACGCAGTAAGGAGGGCAAATGACGGAACTGGAAACCCGCATGCGCGCGATGCTCGAAAAAACGGGGCTGTATTTTGGCGAAGACAAGTGGCTTTCGGCAGAGCTTGCGGCGTATGCAAAGGGACTTGAACTCGTGTATGATACGCTTTCTCATGTGCGGCGCGACGCGTTTGTGCAGACGGCGGAGGAGGACGGGCTGAAAGCGTTTGAATCGCTGTTCCGCGTGGTGCCATCCGTGGACAGCACGAAAAACCGGCGTGCGATGCTGCTGACCCGCGGCGCGGTGACCCCCGCAGACCACACAGTGGAAGCGATGCAAAAGCAGCTTTTGGCGGCAGGCATCAACGGCAAGCTCGTCCCGCAAAAGGGCGGCGTGCTGAACATAAATGTGCTCTCTACCATGGGCATTTCCGAAGCGGCGGCAGAAAGCGAAGCGCGCGCGTTTTTGCCTGCGCACCTCAGTTTGGTGTTCGATTTCGGCAAAAACACGTGGGATGCACAGGACGCGGCGGGGAGCTCGTGGAATGTGCTCGACCTTCGAAACAAGACTTGGAACGCGCTCGACGTTTTATGAGCGGAAAGGAGAAACATGGCAGCAAGTAAAAAATCAACGGTTCTCGGCCTTTGCCTTTGGGAGGGGACGGACAAGCCGCGCCGTGTGGATTTTGTGGCGGACAACGAAGCCATAGAGTCGCAGCTTGGCGGGCACATTCAAAACGATAACCTGCATTTAAATGACACGCGCAGAAAGCGTTTAGATACGCCGACGGAGGTGCGCACGTACACAGGCACGGGTGCGGCCTCGCGCACGATCTTATTCGGCTTCAGTCCGAGTGCGGTGATCGTTTTTGCGGTGGACAAGCCGTTTTCGCAGGCGACGACGGGCTGCACAAAGCAATACGCCGGCATAGCGGCGGGCGGCCAGAACAGCCTTGGCGTGACGCTTTCCACGGCGCAGGTGACGGTGCGGCAGACCCAAACCGCCCCGACGGACGGCAGCGGCATGGCATCGCTGAACGAAAGCGGCGTAACATACGCGGTGCTGGCCTTCAGATAAGGCGTTATATCATTTTCCGCGAGGAAAATATCATATCAAACAAAGAGAGATATATCATTAAAAAAGAAGCGCGCAGCTTTTGGAGGAGCTGCGCGCTTCTTGGCGTATTGTGTGCAATTTTCAGGGATTTCTAAAGGCGGTTTTTATGAATTTGCCGCGCAAATTCATTGGGAGACCCCCTAATTGGGTCTCCCACGAACAAACAGTCCACAGGACTGTTTGTTCTCCCGTCCTGATTTTTGGGAGGCAAAAAGGTTTCGCTTTCTGCGGAAAGCGACTTAGGGCGCTGCCCTAAGAACCCGCAAGCTTTTGAAAAAGCTTGCGCAAAACTTTATTGGTCGCTCCGCTATCGTTGTCGGGGGCGAGGCGTTGGCCTTAGCCTTGGGTTTCACCTTTATCTTCGAGCAGGGTAACGGTGACGGTGAATTCTTCGCCGCCTACGCCGCTCTCATTCGGGCGGAACAGGTGGATTTCGGCGGTATCGCCGGGCTTATAATTTAAAAGTGCGTTTGCGAGCTCTTCAAGCGATTTCGTTTCGGTATCATCGATGGCGGTGATGATGTCATACGCCTGCACGTCTGTGCCGTTAAAGCAGCTGTCTTCGTCAATCTCGCTGATCATGAAGCCCTGCGGGACGTCATACATGGCGGCCTGCATCTGGGTGATGGCGGTGCCTTTGATGCCGAAGCGGACGCGGCCTTGCACATAACCGCCTGCAAGCAGGTCGTCTATGATGCTCTTTGCACCGGTGATCGGGATGGCGAAGCCCATGCCCTCGTACTGCTCGGAGACGATTTTAGCGGAACTGATGCCGATGACCTGACCGTGTAAGTTGACGAGCGGGCCGCCGGAATTGCCGGGATTGATGGCGGCGTCGGTTTGGATATACGTCATGCCGTTCGAGCTGTACGAGCCGACGGAACGGTTAAGGCCCGAGATGACGCCGCGCGTGATGGAGCCGGAGAACTGCTCGCCGCCCGGGTTGCCGATGGCGACGACCCACTGGCCCATGCGCAGGTCATCGCTGTCGCCGAACTCGGCGGGCATGTAGCCTGCGCCGTCGATTTTGAGCACGGCGAGGTCGGTGGTTTTATCAAACCCGACGACGACGGCGTCGTGAAGTTCACCGTCATACGTTTTGACCTGCACGGAAACAGACTTGGAATTTAAAATGACATGGCTGTTCGTGATGATGTAGCCGTCTTCCGTTGCGAAAATTCCGGTGCCTGTGCCCTGCGTTTCGCCGCTCTGCGTGATGACGAGCACGGTGGACGGGATGACCTTATCGTACACGGCATCAATATCGAGCTCGGCGGTATTCGGCTCTTTATCTAAGGTGATGCCCTCCGTATTCGGGGTGACGGCGATGTCCGGCGGGGTGAAGCTGTCGTCCGTATCGGGCGTTTCGTCTTCGCCGGGCGTTTCGCTGTCGCTGCCGTCGTTTTCATGCGGGAAGTTCGGGATGAGCGGATCGCCCGGCAGCGTTGTGACGCCGTAACCGCGGTTCACGGCGGCGTAGATGCCGTAGGAAGCAAAGCCGATGACGGAGCCTGCGACGAGGACGGACATGACGATGATGAGGATGCGCAACCCGAGTGGCATTTTCCTTTTTTGCGGCGCGGGATGCGGATACGGATTTTGCATATTCTGCGGGTACGGCGGGGGATAAGCACCCTGTCCGTAGGGCGGCGGGGACTGCCCCGTCTGCGGCTGGGTGTTGTAGTTTGCATAGCCATACGGTGGGTTTCCGTACTGCGGGGCGTTTGGCTGCGTGTTGTACGGGTAGGGCTGATACGGCGGCTGCGGGGGATAATAGCCGGTATGCTGAACGGGCTGCGGCTGCGGCGGAATGTTCACGTTCGGGATGGGCTGGGCTTCCGGCGCCTGCTCGGCATTCGGGAGCGGCTCTGCCGTGGGGGCATCGGAAACGGTCGGTTCCGGGGTGACAGTCGGTTCTGCGGGAGCGGCCGGTTCATCAGAAACGGTGGGCTCTGCGGGAATGGTCGCCGCAGTTTCCGGTGTTTCGGGGATATTGTCTTCGGAAGAAGCAGGTTCCTGCATTTCCGGGGTTTTGTTTTCAAAATCGTCCATGGTGTGATACCTCACTTTTGGATTTATTTCTGATCGGGCTCTTTATTATCCTTGTGGCCGTGGTGCTCCTTTTTGGGTCGCTCCGAGATGACGGCATCTTCGACCGGCACGGTGACCGGGATGGAGCCGGTATTGTACTTCAACTTCGGGGGTTCCTGCGGCTTCGGAATATAGAACGAGAAGCGGGTGTACTCGTTCACGACGGAGGAGACGGAAATGTCGCCGCCGTGGAGCTTGATGATGGTGCGGACAAGGTACAGGCCGAGACCCATACCGTTTTTATCCTGACTTCTCGATTTATCGGTCTTATAAAACTTCTCGAACACGAGGGGAAGCTCATCGGACTGGATGCCGGAGCCGCTGTTTTCGATGGTGACGACGATGCGGTCGATGCTGTCCGAGACGTTGAAGGAGATGTAGCCCTCGGTGTTTGTGAACTTGACGGCGTTTTCGACAAGGTTATAGACGACCTGATGCAAAAGGTCTTCATCGCCGTGCACCTGCATGGGCTGCAAGGTATCGAGCCCGCGAATGTCGATCTTCTTTTCGTCGATGCTCTTTTCAAACGTGAGCACGGTGGAGAGGACGGTTTCGGAAATATCGAAATCGTTTGGGCGGAGCTTCAGCTCGCCGTTATCGATGCGGGAGAGATTTAACATGGTGCGGACAAGACGCGAGAGGCGCTTGACCTCGTCGGAGACGATGTGCAGGTAATGCGACTGGCGCTCCGGCGGAATGGTGCCGTCCAGAATGCCGTCGATGAAGCCCGCGATGGTTGTCATCGGGGTCTTTAACTCGTGCGAGACGTTCGCGACGAAGCTGCGGTTCATGCTTTCGCTGCCGGAGAGCGAATCTGCCATGTTGTTGAACGCGGTGGCAAGCTGGCCAATCTCGTCATTGCTTGTGACGGGCACGCGGATGGAGAAATCGCCGTCGCCGAAGCTTTTGGCTGCGGCGGACATCTGCCGCAGGGGCTTGACGAGCCGGTAGGAGAAGAGGCCGACGACAACGAACGCCAGAATGAACGCGGCGGCTGCGGCGATGAGGAACATTTGCAGTGCGGCGAACTGATACTCCGTGAGGGAGGCAGCGTTCATGGCGGCAAAAACGGCACCGACGGGCACTCTGGTGCTGTTTTCGTCCCCTGCCGCGGAAGATGATGTTTCGGCGACGGAATAAAGCGGCACGCCGACGACGTAGTACGGGGTATCGTAAATGCCGTTTTTGCGTCCGTCACCGGTATAGGAGCCCTCGGACGCGCACTTTACGATGTCGGCCGAAATCTTCGTCTGCGGGGTGAAGTTTGCGCCGATATTTGAGGTGCTGTTGGCATAGGCGCCGAACAGGACGTTGCCCTCGAGATCGGTGACGAAAATATCGGCATCGATATTGAGAGAGAACGTGCGCACAAAGACTTTCAGAAGCTCCGGTGCACCGTTATTCGTGATGTCTACGACGGAAGTAATGGACGCCATGGACGAGGCGTTTTGCATAAGCAGTTTGCGCTTATCGCTTTTGGTGTACTGCGAGAACACAAACATCATGACGCTGCCGAGCACGATGAAGCTGGCGAGCACGATGACCATGGTGACGCGCAGGTATTTTCCGAACAGGGATTTTTGCAAGGGGAATCCTTCCTTTCGCCGGCTTATTCTTTCACTTCAAACTTATAGCCGACACCCCAGACGGTTTTAAGCGACCATTTATCGGAAACGCCTTCGAGTTTTTCACGCAGGCGCTTAACGTGCACGTCTACGGTGCGGGAATCGCCGTAATAATCAAAGCCCCACACTTCGTCGAGGAGCTGGTCACGCGTGAAGACGCGGTTCGGGTTCGAGGCGAGATGATAGATGAGCTCCATTTCCTTCGGCGGAGTGTCAATCTGGACGCCCTTGACCTTGAGTTCGTAATTTGTGAGGTTGATGGAGAGATTCTCGTAGTGAACTTCTTTCACCTGAGAGGATTCTTTTTTGCCAATGCGGCGGAGGACGGCATTGATGCGCGCGATGACCTCTTTTGTCTCGAAGGGCTTTACGACATAATCGTCCGCGCCGAGCTCTAAGCCGAGGACTTTATCGAACACTTCGCCCTTGGCCGTCAGCATAATAATGGGGCACTGGGACTTTTTGCGGATTTCGCGGCAGACCTGCCAGCCGTCGAGCTCCGGGAGCATGATGTCGAGCAGCATGAGGTCCGGGTTGACGGAATCAAACATTTGCACGGCCGCCTTGCCGTCGTTTGCAATGGCTGTTTCAAAGCCTTCCTTTTCAATATACAATCTTAAAAGCTCACAGATATTTCTATCGTCGTCTACGATCATGATTTTGCCGGATGCCATAAATTTCTACCTTCCTTATTCCAATATTGTGGGGCGAAAAGCGACCCCGTTTCCTCCCGGAAATCCCCTGTTTGTGCAGAGTATAACCAGTTTGTATTTATTGTACCGATTTATTGCGTCGAATGCAAGAACAAAAGGTGAATATTCTGTGACGATAGGGCTTGTTTTGGGGCGCGGAATTGGTGAAAATGCGCGTTTTTATGCGAAGTGTTGCGGCGGAAAATAAAGTGTGTTATACTGTATCAGTTCGATTTTAGACTGTTGAACAGGATAACGGTCGGACAAAATGAAAACTAAAGGCTTTAAACAGCGTACTTCGCCGTGCTTGCGGCGAAGTCTTTTCATGCGAAAAAACCGCGTTTGGAGCGTAGAGATTTGCAAAAGAATTTACAAAAAAGAAAGGAAGTTTGATTTTATGGCGGAAAAAACGGTGAAGCTTGAGGACCCGGCAAACAACCGCATGGGCTCTGCGAAGATGCTGCCGCTGATTTTGACGATGGCACTGCCGGCAATGTTCTCGATGCTGATTCAGGCGCTTTACAACATTGTGGACAGCTACTTTGTGGCGCAGGTGAGCCAGAACGCACTGACGGCGGTCTCGCTGGCGTTCCCGATTCAGAACCTGTTGGTGGCATTCGGCGTGGGCACCGGCGTGGGCGTGAGCTCACTCATTTCCCGCAGACTCGGCGAGCGCGACCAGGAGGCGGCGGACAACGCGGCGACGCACGGCATTATTCTTTCCGCGATCACGTATGTGGTCTTTGCAGTTTTCGGTGCGATCGTGGCGCGTCCGTTTACGGCGCTTTACACGCAGGACGCGGAAGTGCTCAGCATGGGCACGACGTACATCACGATTGTGACGGTAGCATCGTTCGGCTTCTTCTTTGCGGCGGTCATTGAAAAAATGTTACAGGCGACGGGCAACATGGTGATGCCGATGATCATTCAGCTTGTGGGCGCGGTGGCAAACATCATCTTTGACCCGATCCTCATTTTCAACTTCAACATGGGCGTGGCCGGTGCGGCGTATGCGACGGTTGGTGGCCAGATCCTTTCGATGATTGTGGGCCTTTGCATTTTGTTTTTCGGCAACCACGCGATTGCGCTGGAATTTAAGGGCTTCCGTTTCCACGGCAAGACGATGAAGGACATTTACGTTGTGGGTCTGCCGAGCATCGTGATGAACGCCATCGGCACGCTGATGACCATGGCAATGAACGGCATTTTGGCAGGATTTTCCGCAGTGGCCGTGAATGTGTTCGGTGTTTACTTTAAATTGCAGTCCTTTGTGTTTATGCCGGTGTTCGGCTTGACGCAGGGGCTCATGCCGATTATGGGCTACAACTACGGTGCGCGCAACAAGAAGCGTGTGACGGGTGCGGTGAAGATCGGCTGCGTGATTGCGCTTATTATTGAGATTGCGGGTCTTATCGTGTTTGAAATCTGCCCGGGCACGCTGATTTCCATCTTTAACGCGACGCCGGAGCTGCACGAGATCGGCGACTCGGCACTTAGAATCATCGCGATCCACTTCCCGATGGCGGCGATCGGCATTACGCTTTCGACGCTGTTTCAGGCGACGGGCCACGGCATGTACAGCCTTGTGCAGTCTGTGATGCGTCAGCTGGTTGTGCTGGTGCCGGCGGCGTGGCTGCTCTCGAAAATCAGCCTCGGCGCTGTGTGGTTCTGCTTCCCAATCTCCGAACTTATTTCGCTCATTGTGACGGTTGTATTCTTTGTAATTCTCTACAACAAGGAGATTAAGAACCTCGATAAGCCGGTGAACGGTGCGGCGGCGACGGAGTCGGTGAAGGGGTAAGTGAGCTGAAATAGAGCGGGCAAATAAAGTTTTCGACGACCTTTTTCAAAAGGTCGTGGATTCCAAAGGCAAGGCCTTTGGTCGAGCTCCGGAGAGCTCGAAATACTTTTGCCAAACGCAAGATCAGGAAAATAGAAGAACCGTCCGGGGGACGGTTCTTCGTAAGAAACCCTATCAAGGGGGTTCTTGAAGGGCGGCGTTGTGCCGCCCTTTTTATATATGCTGTGGTTTACGTTAGATAAAGAACCAGCTGGGGAGCCATTCTAAAGCGTTGGCGTAGTTCTGCGTGGTGAGGGTGCCGGTGAGCACGGGGTAGAACGCGATGAACATAAGAATGTGCACGAGGACGCAGGCAAGCAGGAGAATTCTGCCGACTGTGAGCGTGACGGCGCCTTTTGTGAAGACGACGCGGTGCAGGGAAGCTGTTTCTTCAAGGCGCTGATACGCGATGAGGAGCGCGATGAGAATGAACGGCACGGCAGTGAAATAGTGGTAAATGAACGTGCAGCGCGGCACGAGTACCCACGGCAGATACGCGGACAAGAAGCCGATGACACAGATGAGCGCGGTGCGGGAGTGCCGTTTTACGGCCCTTACGAACGCGTACACGGTGGCGGGCACGCACGCCCAGAAGAACAGCGGGTTGCCGAGCACCGAAATAGTGCGGATGTGGCCCTCGCTGTTGGCGCTGTAATTGCCGTAGTACCACACGTTGCGGATATCGAACGGCCATTGATACCACGGGGACTCAAACGGATGGGTCGCCTGCAGCGTGGAGTGGTAGTTGTACATATGCGTTTGGTACGCAATGAACCGGCCGAAAACATCGTAGCGGTTATGCGGCAATGTGGTGAGCGGCAGGAACGCCGTAAAGTAGATGCCGAACGGAATGGCGATGAACAGCAGGCAGCACCAGAGGCAGAGCTTTATGAATTTATTAAGGAGCGCTTTCTGCACGGCGGCGTGGCCTTTCTCTTCGCGGTAAGAGACGATGAGCTTGCCGAAGAACAGCACGGCGAGGCCGACTGCGCCATAGGCGACCGTCCACTTGCTTGCGATGCCGAGCCCCATGAAGATGCCGCTTAAAAGCAGCGGGGGCAGGAGCTTTTTGAAGCTGTCGGTTTTTAAATCGTGCTGAATAAACACGAGCATGGCGTCGTACATTAAAATGATGAAGAACACGGCGTAGGTATCGATGGTCGCGATGCGTGTTTGGACGTAGTGCATGAAATCGAACGCAAAGAGGACAGTACCGGCGGTACAGAGGAACGTGGAGCCAAAGAGGCGCTTTAAGAAATGGTAGAGCGCA
>OLGF01004514.1_pt1 | contig 10258 bp, 3 predicted proteins | sample 1604971 | NCBI WGS metagenome assembly OLGF01 (sample SAMEA3888902, study PRJEB22519) | human gut metagenome | biome: human gut; feature: human-associated habitat; material: faeces | place: Denmark | collected 2011 | reverse complement strand
CCAGTCCAGCCTTCGTCTTCCAGAAGTTCCTCTGCCGCTTCTTCAATAGAAATTTGATCATTTTCATAGACGCCACCATCCATCAGACGAAAATCTTCATCGTAAAACGAATAATCATATCCTTCTTCTGTTCTCTGAATAGCAAAGTAACGTTCTCCTACCTCATATGCCAGTTCACTAAGAACCTGTTCTTCCAGATTCAGGAAAGAATCTAGCTGTTCAAAACTGATACTGTCTACAAAATGAGCGGTTACCTTTCCCCCCTCATTCAGAACTACGATATCACTGACAGACAGGGAATGTCCTCGAAAGTCTTCTGGTCTGTCGATGTTGAATCGTTCAAATATATCATCTAGCGACATATTTCCAAATAATTCTCCCACATAGACCAGTTCATAGTCTTCTTTTTTAATCTGCATCCCGTGACTTTCAATGAAGCTCATATTCATAAACGCATAGTTTTCACCTGGCAAACCATCTCTTATTTGATAAATACCGAATGTTCGTCTTGTCCCTAATAGCAGATTTGCCTCTTTCAAAGACTGAATCTGCGGATATTTCTGCATCTCCCATTCCAAATTGCGGAATCGTTCCAGTTCTTCTGTAGACATCTGATAATGCTCCGGACCTCGTTCAATCTCCATTCGCTCTGTAACATAGATTGGTGATGAAAAATTGGTAATCAGATAGATATCTGCTCCGGCATCATATAATTTCAGAGCTTCTTCCTGTCCAATCACATTCATCGGCTCCTGAAATGCTCCAAAATCTTCATCTGCATAATCCAGATCCTGATCCCTTATCCGTTCCCACATCTGTGATTCCATGCCAAACAGCCCTTCATGTGCCTGTATCATTTCTTTACTTGCATACTCTCCCTTGCTGCCATCACTACCCAGGCAATAGATTTTAGAACCCATTCTGTGATAATCCAGGGCTGCTGCTTTTCTAAGCGGCACCATATCCTCTGCTGTATATCCATAATCCCGAAGTTCCAGCCTGCCTATGGTTGGATCTGGTAAGTCCTGAATATCCATTTGGGCATCATCCAGAAGTTCCTCTACTCTATCTTCATCTGACCGATTGACTGCATCTGCCAGATTTCTTACCAGCGTCCTTACTTTCTCTTCTTCGCCAACCAGATTTGCATATTCAAAAATCTGTTCTTTTACGTCCGCTGGAATTGCTATTCCCATGTGTTCTGCACGGTCTATTTGTTCCTGTGTATATTCCTGCATTTTCTGCGTTTCTATTCCTGTTATCATGTTTCTCGCCATATAAGTTCCTCCTGTATTCCCAAAAGTGGCATAACCGGCAGAACATTCTTTCTACCAAATTATGCCATCTTTCCTGTTTTCTTATTCCAGACCGAAGTCCCTTTTTCTATCTTCCCTGCCATTCTCGCTTTCCCGCTGGCTTTTTTCTTTATAAATCTGCAATTTCTCATGGATAGAACCACGTGCCGGTCGTTCTTCTTTCTCTTTCGATTCTGACTGCTCTGCTTCTGTGTCTTCCCGTTCATCCATATTAAGAAGGGCATTTAGTTCTGACAGTCGCTCCAGTTTCTGGTTCAGTTCCTCTTCTTTTGTGAATGGCTTTCCAACTTCCTCTTTGGCATTTGTAAGCTGCTCCTGTACCGTTTCCAATCGTTGCTCCGCTTCTGCCAGTTTCTCCGGATAGCTTTCCAGAAGATTATTGATACGGGTGATATTTCCCAGGGCATCTGCTCCCAGATGAACTTTCGATACCGATTCATGCTTCACAGACAGGATAAACTCCTTACTCCAGCTGTCGAACTGGATTCTCATGTTGAATCCCTGATAGTTTCCGATATCCATTGCTGCATCGACTGCTTTCATGTCCTTGCAGACTGCCAGTAGTGCCGCTCCTGCTTCTTTCTTTTCTGTAAATACTTTGCCGCTGATCTCCATGGAAAACTGTTCTGGATCTGTGATTTTATGCTCCTGATAATGGGCAATATCCGCTTTGTAGCTATCAATAGTCTCGGTCAATTTTGCAATCTGCTGTGGAAAATTTCTTGCAATATCATCTTCCAGACGGTACTGGTTATTCATGTGATTGGCTTTTAAAAGTTTCAGTTTTGCCACATCCACGTCCAGTGCCATCTTTTCTTTTACTGCCGGATTTCCAGTTGCCAGTGCCTTAACCTCTGCATAGGACAGTGCCGCTTCGTCCACATCTTCGCAGCTTCTGACCGGTGCTTTGCTCGTCATAATCTGGGAGATGAACTTCTGTTTATTTTCGATCAACTGCCACATGTAGCTGTCGAAGGTGGATTCTGTCACATACCGAAAGATATGAACCTTTTTATTGTGATTTCCCTGCCGGATGATACGTCCTTCCCTCTGCTCCAGATCAGACGGTTTCCAGCCAATATCCAGATGATGCAGAGCAATCAGACGATCCTGCACGTTGGTACCGGCACCCATCTTTGCTGTTGAACCAATCAAAAAACGAACCTGCCCAGATTTTACTTTTCCAAACAGCTCCGTCTTCTTTGCTTCGGTATTTGCATCATGAATGAATGCAATTTCTTTTTCCGGTACACCTTTCGCCATCAGCTTCTGTTTCAAGTCATCGTAAACATTGAAACTGCCATCGCCTTTCGGTGTGCTCAAGTCACAAAAAATGATCTGCGCCGATTTCTGTACAACTGTATCTTTCCAGATTTCATAGCTTTTTTCTGCACAGACCGACACTTTACTGCCCGGATCGTCTGGCAATAGTTCATTGACCAATCGCTGATCCAGTGCCAGTTTTCTTCCGTCATTGGTAATTTTCAGCATATTGTCTACACTAGCATCTACGCCACCGTTTCTTACCACTTCCGCACGCTCTCCTAGGCTTGCTACGATTTCTTTCTGCTGTTCTGTTGGTTTCAATACTACAGTTTCGTATTCCGCTTCCGGTACTGGAAGATTCAACTGATCCGAAGTCTTGATATCTGCAATCTCCTTGAACATATTCATCAGTTCCGGGATATTATAGAATCTGGCGAATCTGGATTTTGCTCGGTATCCGGTTCCTTCCGGTGCAAGTTCAATGCTGGTCACAACCTCTCCAAACGTGGATGCCCAGGAATCAAATAATCCCAAGCCCATATTCTGTAATTTGCTGTTCTGCAGATATCTCTGCATGACATAAAGTTCCGTCATGCTGTTGCTGATCGGTGTGCCCGTTGCAAAGGTAATGCCTTTTCCACCGGTAATCTCATCCAGATACTGACATTTATTAAACATATCTGCTGATTTCTGTGCTTCGTTCTGGGCAATTCCGGCTACATTTCTCATTTTTGTATAAAGGAACGCATTTTTATAACTGTGTGCCTCGTCTACATACAGATGATCCACTCCCAGTTCTTCAAAGGTAACTACATTATCCTTTTTCTCTTTCTGATTCAGCTTCTCCAGTCTTGTCATCAGCGTTTTTCTGGTCTTTTCAATCTGCTTTACCGTATAGCGGCCGCCATCCTGCTCATATCTTGCACTCTGGATTGCGATTTCCAGATCGTCAATCTGCTTCCGCAGCATGGCTTCCTGCCTCTCATCAGAGATTGGGATACGCTCAAACTGGGAATGACCGATGATAATCGCATCATAGTTTCCCATAGCGATTCTGGCACAGAACTTTTTCCGGTTCGCCGGTTCAAAATCTTTCTTGGTTGCCACCAGGATATTGGCTCCCGGATATAACTGCAGGAACTCGGCTCCCCACTGCTCTGTCAGATGGTTCGGCACGACAAATAGATTCTTTTGTGATAATCCCAGACGTTTGCTCTCCATTGCAGCCGCTACCATCTCGTAGGTCTTCCCAGCTCCTACTACATGAGCCAGAAGCACATTATCCCCGTAAAGCTGATGTGCGACAGCATTTTTCTGATGTGGGCGAAGTTCAATTTCCGGGTTCATTCCTGGGAAAGTCAGATGACTGCCATCGTATTCACGGGGACGGATACTGTTAAACCGTTCATTATAAACTCTTACCAGTCTTTCACGTCTCTGTTGATCTTTGAAAATCCAATCCTTAAATGCTGCTTTCATGGCATCCTGTTTCTGTGATGCCAGCATAGTTTCTTTTTTATTGAGGACACGAATCTCATCCCCATTTTCATTGACACTCTTATCATAGATACGAACATCTTTCAGATTCAGTGTATCTTCCAGAATCCGGTAAGCATTTGCCCTCTCGGTTCCATACGTTGCATAGGCAAACGCATTTCTTGGACTGTCTGCATTTTTCCCGGTAATCCGCCACTCACCATTCACCTCAGAATATTTTACCTGTATCTCCTTCTGTGCAAGATACCACGGAGTATGAAGCAGTTCCCTCATAAAGTCCTGATAATCCGATGGTTCAATCCAGGTTGCCCCAATCCTTACTTCGATTTCAGATGCTTCCAGTTCTCTTGGCTGAACTGCTTCCAATGCACGGACATTCGGTGTGAATTCCGGGTGATTCTCTGCAAAGGTTCTTGCTGTGTTTAACTTCTCCCTGACATTTCCAGATAAATACTCATCTCCACTCTCCCACTGGTCTGTCAGTGGGTTCTTAAATATAACTCCAACCAGTTCCTCCGTGATTTTTTCTTCTGTCTTTCCTGTCAGCTGTGCCATATAGGACAGATCCACCTTTGCTCTTTCATTCAATGATAATGCTAAGGCTTCTGTCGCAGTTTCCACACTGGTTACCGCCACTGCCTTTTTGATGGTTCGTTTCGTAAACATGTCTGCTTTTCGCTTCAATGTTCCATCTTCGTTCAGGTCTTCCAGAGAACACAACAGACAATAAGAAGCGTCATCAGAAAACGCCCGCTTGTTTGCATTACTTCCGATGACTCCATACTTTGCTGTGTAAGCATCATATACTTGATTCAATTTCTCCTGCTGTTTGTGAATTTCTTCATCTGTTACGGATTCTTCCATCTGCATGGCAATCAGTTCACGCACCGTGTCTCGGATCTCCACCATACCTTTTACACGTTCTGCAGTAGCGGCAGGCATCTTTACCTGATTCATCAGAGAGTTAACACGGTAATATACCTGATCATCTACAACCGCATAACTGTAATTACGAACATTCGGATCTGCCGGGATACTCTCTGGTACATCATCCAGTTCTGCATCCACATCAACTGCAGGTGCCATATTTCCATGAATATTCCTGACAGCTTCTGCAAGCTGGACTTCAAGATCAGCACCTTCTATCGGCATACAGGTTGTTTCCATACCATACGGACCGGATACCTCTTTCATCTCACCCAGAATCATTTCCGGATGGTCTGCAAAATACTGATTGACCGTAATTCCATTGGCATCACTTCCAAGATTCACCCACTCCGGCATCTCTTTTGTCATGCTGTCACGCTTCTGGAAGAATAAAATATCTGCACTGACTTCCGTTCCTGCATTTGCTTTGAATGCTGTGTTCGGCAGGCGGATGGCTCCAAGGAGATCGGCACGTTCTGCCAGATACTTTCGGACTTCCGGTGATGCTTTATCCATGGTTCCTTTTGTTGTGATCAAAGCTGCCACACCACCCGGACGCAACTGGTCGATTGTCTTTGCCAGAAAATAATCGTGAATCATAAAATTATAGCGGTCATATTGCCTGTCATTCACTTTATAAGCTCCAAATGGCACATTTCCGATTGCCACATCGAAGAAATCATTCGGATAATCTGTCTTCTCAAAACCTTTAATCTGGATATTGGCATCTGGGTAAAGCAGTTTTGCAATTCTACCGCTGATACTGTCCAGTTCCACACCATAGAGTTTTGACTGGTTCAGCTTCTCAGGAAGCATTCCAAAGAAGTTACCAACACCCATGGATGGCTCCAGGATATTTCCTTTTGTAAATCCCAGATTTTCCAACGCCTGATACATACTTTCAATCACGATTGGCTGTGTGTAATGGGCATTTAAGGTAGAAGCTCTGGCTGCTGCATATTCTTCCGGTGTAAGGACTGTCTTTAATTCCAGATATTCCGTCTCCCATGCGGATTTTGTTTCATCGAAAGCATCAGCAAGACCTCCCCAGCCTACATATCGGGATAAAATCTCCTGTTCGTCTGGTGTGGCATTGCGGTTTTCTTCCTCGCATTTCTTTAAAAGCTGGATTGCCATGATATTAGCACGGAACTTTTCCTTTGGTGTTCCCTGTCCCAGTTCATCATCTGTGATATGGAAGTTTGTTGCTGGAATATCAGACTGTTCTGGTGTTATATCTTCCTTTTTTTCTGCATCTTCTACTGCTTCCGGTTGTGTCTCAACCTCCGACGGTTCCTGATTTTCCTCTCGTATTTCCTGCTGATCAGAGCCTTCCTGCTCCACTTCCAAAGCCTGCTGAGCTCCTTCCAGATCCGCCTGTCTCTGTGCTTCCTGCCGTTCTTCATACTTTTCCAGTTCTTCCGGTGATAAGAAATCATCGGTGCGAATCAGCTGACGGACACGTTCTGCAACCTTATTCCACTTTAATAGAACTTCTACATCTGGACTGCCAATCTTCCCTTTCGCAAGTTTTAATCCTTTCGCATCATGGGAAGCATCGGATTCATACGCTCCCGGTATCCCAGGTGCTGCTCCACCTGTACCATACTCATTTTTCAGAAACTCAGCTGCATCCTTTATATCGTGATGTTCCATGAAATACTCATAGATCCGATTCCGTCCTCCGGCAGTGATCCCGCCTCTTCTAAGGACTGCATCTATCTCATCCTGTGTGATAAAGGAAAGGGCCGGACGTTCGACCGTAAATTTCTGGTCTACCCAGGAACGCTCCCTCTGGAGATCCTGAAAACGCTGGAAATATTCCGGATTATGCTGAATCTCCCACCTGCGATAATCTTCTGGATTCTCATCCATATCTTTCTGCAGCCATTCAAAGCGATGGGCAATTGCATCTGCTTCCGCTGAATCTGTCCAAGCTTCCCGCACGACATCCTGCCAATCCGAATATGATTGCTGCTCCTCCCGGTTTCTGCTGGTATCCCGAAAATGGAGTGCAAGAAGATTGGTCATTTCTTCCTGCTCCTGTTCAATGGCATTATTGGAAATCAAATTATCCACGTAATTTCCATCCTCATACATATCCCGAATTCTGTTCGCTGCTTCTTCCCACGTAACCATGCGATCAAAGTTTCTTCTGGCGGAATCTCCCCGTCGGATACGGATACCATCATTGTCATACCAGATACTGATTTTCTGACCATCTATGGTAAATCCTTTTCCACCTGTTTCATATTCCTCCTTCAGGAAGTTCTGCATTTCTTCATTATCCAGACCTTCAATCAGTCTTGCCGTAATATGAAACAGTGTATTTTTCTGTCCACTTCCCGTGCGGAGAATATCATCTACTACTTCATCAGAAATAAGAAAAGCGGCTGGCTGTTCTAATGCAGCTACCGCTTTCCTTATTTCTCCTAACTGTTCCTCTTCTGTCGGGAACAGACTTAATTGTAAATAATCTCCTGAATTACCAGTTCCTCTGCCTGTGCTTTGATCTGGTTCATGTGTCTGGTCCATGCCATTGTGTCTGCCATCTTGTCTGGTGCCGGATCTTTCTCTAGAAGTTCGTTCATCAGGTTGTCTACTCTCTGTCTTGCCTGACTGTCGATCTCCATCAGATGACTGTCCAGACGGTTCTGCAGTGTCAGAATATTGAACCTGGCTACCTTGTAATTTCTCAGATACTCTTTCCTCATCATTCCGTACTTCCCGATTGTTCCTCTTGTCTCTTCCAGGCTGATATCTGGAATCTGATACTCTCCGTTCTGGCTGTAACTGATCTCTCTCATAGTCCGTTTCCTCCTTATTTTCTGCTCTATTTTCTGTGTTATTTGTTTTACTTTTACGAATTAACGTGTTAAATTCATTATAGACTACTTCTTTTTCTTTTGCAACCGTTTTCAGGTCATTTTCCAGATTATTCAGCACATATCGTCCAATCTGCATCAGGACTGGTCTGCTGATCTCATTGACTGCACTTCCCAGATGTCCTAATACTATCAGCTGATTAAAGTCCGTAATATGCCGAAAATCCTCTGCATCCAGATATTCCTGTGCATCCAGTCCACACCGGTTTAGTAATACATACCAGACACTATTGGTCATCAGTTCCCGAAATTCGACTTCCTGATTCTGTTCGTCCAGTTCTTCCAGAAATGTCCCTGTTACGTCCAGTCTCAGTTCTTCCAATGCATCTGGAAGCCATTCTTGCATACTCTCCTTCGCTGCCTGATGCAGACTTTCAGCAAGTCCTCCTTCTGTATCTTCCAGTGATAACTGCTCCTGCAGATAATCTGCCACCAGCTGTTCTCCTTCCACCGGAAGATTCCATAACTGAGGATCCTTTCCAAGATTCCGCACTTTATAAGTGTCCTGCACATCAAATACATACCGAAGTTTCGTTTTCGGTCCGGAAGTATTGTCAATCAAGGCAATCCCTTTGGATCCCTTTTTGATCCAGCGGTACATCTTCTGATTCCAGATTTCCATGGATGCTACGGCAGTTGCTTCCGGTCGCTGTGCATAAATTAAAAGCTGTTCTGGAAAAGTGTATTTGTACAGTCTGGATGCAGTGTTTAGGAACCGCATCCATTCCTGCGGACTGGCAGCTACATCTTTTGCCACCTCTTCCGTCAGCTGTTCCATTGCATATAATTTATTTGCCATGCGCTACTCCTTTTCATAAAATCAGGGACTGCTTAGCACAGTCCCCTTAAAATCATCGTTGTTACTCTTTATAATGCTGTGGCAAGCTCTTTTGACTTATTCTTTGGCACTTTGTCTCCCTCTTTTGCCTTGATTTCTGCCTTAGCTTTCTCCAGTCTTCCATGGATTCCACCTTTTACTTCCGCTTTTTCGGCTGCTTTTTCTTTCTCCAAACGAGCTTCCCTACGCTCAGCATTTTCCATAACTGCCGTTTTCCCATCACAAAACTGAACTTTATCGGAAAGCTGCTCCTGTCTCTCCACCTTTGTCTCATTGACTTCCTGTACCATCGCATTTAATTCCGGAACCTGAAAAATGCCGTTATCAGGAAGAATCAGCACTTCATGAATGGAAGATGGGATGACAAAGTAATCACTTCCCAGGCATTCCCCAATCTGTTTACGAATATCTTCCTGCAGTAACAGGGACGCTCCATTCATCTTAGCTTTGTTTGTCAGACAGAACATTGGGTTTTCCATGGCTTCCATATCCATTTTTTCATTCAGCAGGTTTTCTGGTTCTTCACCAAAAATCATAGATTTGATAATCTCATTCATATCCATAAGTGTGACACCACGTTTTCGGTCTGCCACCATCGCATCCGCTTGAATCTGTTCGGCAGATACTCCCCACTCGTTCATCAGAGAAACAGTTACCGGAATACTGCTGATCCCTTCTCCATTTTCCTCCAGATTTACTGCATAATAAGCTGCAAAATCTCCGTGTTCTGTGACTACTTTGTCTGCCAAACGATCGGTATTCCATTCTTTGTCACAAATTCTCATCTGTAATTTGTCCTTCATCTTTTCATAATCAAGAATATCCGGAACTCCCATATCAAAAAATTCTGCTTTTCCCTGTGCCTCAATACGCATATCAGCTACATCCCCAACACAAGAATCTACATCTTTTCCATTGATATATTCCTGATAAAGGGAATCCAGATAGATTGTCGGTACGATTCTCTGATCTCCATTTGGAATTGTGATACCTGTCAGCTTCAACCCATTATTCTTTTCAACTTCCTGAAGTTTAATCTCGCCTTCCTCATAAGACTTTGGCAAATATGCCTTTACATTATCTTTTACATATTCATAAAATTCTTTTCTGTTCATCATACGTTATTACCCCTTTCTGATCATGTGATGGTTCATTCTTTTTCTGCTGATCATCTGCTCAGCTTTTTTCTGATAAGCCATCATTCTCTTTAAAGTTTTCTCCTGGTTCTTTTTTGCTTCCTGTCTTTTTTCCATTGTTTTCATCATAGTTTTCTGTTCCTTTCTTTCATTAGTTGTATTGAAAAGGGAGCCCTGATTCAGGGCCCCCCTTTACTACAAATTAATTACTTTACTATTTTCTGTTTTTCTTTTTTCTGATATAAAGTCCTGCCATACCTCCTGTGGAGATTACCAGAAGAAGAATCGGCAGCCAAATATTCGTGCTGTCACCTGTTTTCGGTGCATTTGATACCTTTGTCTCTTCATGGGACTGTGGTGTATCCGGTGTGTTCGGTGTTTCTGGAACTTCCG